>OCVV011266422.1_pt1 | contig 67192 bp, 103 predicted proteins | sample 1539721 | NCBI WGS metagenome assembly OCVV01 (sample SAMN02144230, study PRJEB22623) | gut metagenome | biome: sheep rumen | host: Ovis aries | place: New Zealand
CTATTTCCAAGGGATCTTCCTTCGAGTGCACACTGACATTTCCTGACCAGTACGAGCCTGTTGTGAGAGAATGGCTTGATTATGGCATCTACAAAGGTCTTGGTCAGTGGCGCAACGCCGGATGGGGCAGATTCCACTACGAGGTGCTTGGTGAGAAAGACTGATTTGCGAAGGCATTGTGAGGTATAGCTATGGAAAGGCAGCATACTGTTTTGTAAAGCGAAGGCATGGTCAAGTCTAGCGAAGGTAAGGAAAAGTAAAGTATAGCGATGGCTATGTTCAGTCTTGAGCTGCTAAGGTATAGCAAAGTCCGGTATGGCTAAGGCAAGGTAATGTGCTGTGTGGCTAGGCTAAGGCAACGCATAGAGGCGAGGTGTGTAGCAAAGGCATGGTTAGGCAGGGTCCTGTGGTGCTAAGGCATTGTGCAGTACTGTTGTGCTATGACATGGTGATGCAGCGGCATTGCGAAGCGATGTATGCGCAGCATTTACAACCAGTATTATGAGAAAGAAGACTAGCTCAATGGAAGAGCGCTATTGGAAACAATAGAGATTGCAGGTTCGATTCCTACGTCTTCTTTCTCTTTTACTTTTACACCATTTTTAGAAAGGAGAAAAAAAATGAAAACTATTATTGGTGTAGTGTGCGGTGTTATCGGAATGGTCGTTTCGGTAGTGATTTTCTTAGGTGGAGGCATGTTCGGATTCGTTCTGAACGAATGGGAAACCAAGAACAAGTCCAAGAAGGATACACCGAAGTGCACTGACTTCGATGCGCACGTGTTTGGAAATAGAGGAGGAGAATAAATATGAGGAAAAAAATTGCAAAGAAACTGGTTAACGCAGCAAAAATAGCATGTGAAGTTTCAATCATGATGTGTGAGCTTGGTGCTGGTACCGGCTTCATACTTCTCGGGCTTGGGCAGATCAAGCGAGTTGCAAACGAACACCCCTTTATTAATTTATGGGATTAAGGAGATCGACGATGAAACCAAAGGCACTTCTCAAAGTTGCAAAGACTTGGGTGATTGGCCACGGTCCGCAGATTGCGACCGGAATCGGCATCGCTCTTGCTTTTGCAGCTGGAGTTAAAGCAGTAAAAGAAACACCGAAAGCGGTAAAAGCTATCGAAGAAAAGAAGGAGGAAAAGAAAAAAGAAGAGAATACTGAGGAACTTACTGTCGTTGAAACTGTTCAGACTACATGGAAATATTACGCAATGCCCGTAGTAATGTTCCTCGCGTCTGCGATCCTCATTATCGGTGCGCAAAGGGCTACAGCAAGAAAGGCTGCGGCGTTTGCAACGGCATATCAGTTATCGGAGCAAATGCTACAAGAATACAAAGATGCCGCAAAGGAGGTTGTTGGCGAGAAGAAAGCCAAAGACATCCAGGATCAAGCGGCCATCCAGCAGGTGCAGAAGAATCCGCCTGTAGCAAACAACATTATTATAACCGGTAAAGGCAACCAGCTGTGTCTTGATGCATTGAGTAACCACTATTTCTATTCAAATGCGGAACACATTCGTCAAGACGCCAATCGGGTTATCACACAAGCATTCGCGGATAACGTAGAGTTTGTACCTTTGTCTGATTGGTATTATCAAATTAACCTGCGAGAAGCGATGGATATGGAACTTTTAAAGGATGCCAGCGATACGTTCGGTTGGAATAAATCTGATGGTCAAGTTGAACCGGTATTCACCTCCACACTTGGGACTGGAGAGTTTGAAAATATTCCGATACTTGTCGTTAGCTTTAATACTGTACCGCATCCTGATAAAAATGATGTAGGGCGATGGGGTTAATCCGCAGAATTTACAACCTACTATATGAGGAACAATAAACACTCTTCAATAAATAAGGAGGAAAAGAAATGCCTGAAGAGAACAATGTTGTGGATAACGAGATGATGGTGGCAACACCGGCCGATTACACGGCTGATCCTGGAGTGATCGAGGAGACAGCACCCGGCAGCAACGTTATGAAGGGGGTCCTGTTAGGAGGACTCGCTACAGCGCTGACTGCTACCGGGCTGGCTATCTACAAGCACTTCCGGAAGCCGAAGATGATCGAGAGGCCGGCTAAGCCTATCGGCGGAGTCCTCATTGGGAGGAGACCGGGCAAGAAGTGATTCCGAAAAAAGGAGGTTTTTAAGTAACTCGAACAGAGGGTTCACAGAAATGTGGACTCTCTGTTTTGTTTTTGAAAGGAGAATCTTATGCGCAAACAGGTTATCGCAATCGTGGCTTTGGCCGTATCTGCAGCAGCGTACCTCATCGCAAAGGGCGCGGACGACAAAGCTACTAGAGTCGAAAAGAAGGTTGACAACGCTATCGAGGACCTTTCCGGTATGACATCAAACGCCTTGAGAGGCCGTGTCAGCGATGGTCTTATCAATGAGGCGATCCAGCGTGCAGCCAATAAGAAGGTTTCTCAGATCACGAAGTCTGTTTCTGACGATATCCGGTCTGAAATTGAGTCCAAGGTCGAGCGCATGGTCCAGTCCGCGTTCGACAAAGCTCGTTCTGATCTGAACATCTCTGACATGGTGAGACGAAAGGCGAAAGAGATTGTGCGAAACCTTACTGCGGATGATTTGTCTACTACATTGGTAGACGACATCAAGGACAGCGTGGTGGACGAGATGAAATCCCAGGTTAAGAAGAAATTCGTAGACAGCGTGTTCTAAATAATAAATAAAATCAACAGTTCATGGTAATTCTGGAGAGGGGTTTGCATAAGCAGGCCCTTTTCCATTTGCAATAGGAAGGAGGCGCTGTTGGAAGACTACAGAGCTAACTCACATAAAGCTAAAACAGAAGCAAGCGCGCAGACCCAACCACCTGAAAAAAAGAATGAGAAAGTGGCCAAGGGCACTGTTGCGATTAAGAAAAAATCCCCGGTGAGTAAATTCGTAGAAACATTTGTACAAGAGGATGCTAAGACCGTCAAAGGATATATCGTCGACGAGGTCGTTGTGCCCGCAGTCAAGACGACAGTATCCGATATCGTGAAAAATACGCTGGACATGATGTTCTGGGGCAAGAGCGGGCGGCCTAGAAGCCAGACAAACGCATCGAGAATCCAGTATACGAATTATTCAAAGCAACAGACGGTCCAGGCTAGATCGGTTCAGACCACGGGACAATCTCGAGCGAAAGCGTATGAGTTTGACGACATTGTATTCAACGACCGTCAGGATGCTATTGATGTGCGAGATCGTATGAGAGAGCAGCTTAGCGTGTATCTCATGGTGTCTGTCGCTGATTTGAAGGATTTCGCTGGTGTTGAACCGAAGTATATGAAGTATACCGACAACAAGTATGGTTGGACTGATCTGTCAACGGCAGAAGTGGTTCATGTAGCAGGCGGCGGATGGCGAATCGATCTGCCAAAAGCGATAGTGCTGGAGTGAAAGGAGATTAATTTTGAGTAAGTTTAAACTTGGAGCAATTGGTGGAAAAATTAAAGGTTTTGCGCACGCGATTAAATCCGGTGCAAAGCATCACAGTCCGGAGATCCTCATGGCTGTAGGTACTGTTGGAGTCGTTACTACAACGGTTGTAGCTTGCGTTCAGACGAGAAAGCTGGATGATGTTCTGACCGAGCACGAGGAGAATCTTGATCGCATTAAAGCGCTCCGTGAAAAGAGTGCGGAGGTCGGTGAGCCCAGCAACTACGGCAAAGAGACCGTCATGGTTTATACAAACACTACATTTAAGATCGCAAGACTGTATGCCCTTCCTTTGACGCTCGGTGCAGCGTCTCTTTTCTGTTTCTTCGGAGCGCATCGTATTCTGAAGAAGAGGGTTCTGGCTCTGGCTGCCGCGTACAATACTCTCGATGCAGGATTTAAGCAGTATCGAGGTAGAGTCGCTGACCGTTTCGGAGAAGAGGTCGAGAAGCAGATTCGCCATGGTATTACCACCAAAGAAGTCGAGGAGACTGTCGTAGACGAGAACGGCGAGGAGAAGACCGTTAAGAACACATACGAGGTTGCTGATGGTGGGGAAAGCCCTTATCAGAGATATTTCACTCGCCACAACCCTCACTGGGATCGTTCTCCGGACACAATGAGATTCTTCTTTAATTCCGAAATGGGCGCTATGAACAATCTCCTTAAAGCACGAGCACATACGAATCCATTCCACGTTGGCATCGTAACATGGAATGAAGTCCTCGAGCGTCTTGGTTTTGATATTCCGTCTGATGGTAGCGGTCTAGTTGTCGGATGGATGTACGACGCAGATCAGCCGTATGGTGACAACTACATTGAGTTCGACGTTAAGCCCTGCTTTGTTCCTGGCGAGAACGGAAAACTGGAACAGGCTTACTCGATCGATTTTAATGTTGACGGCAATATCTACAAGGAACTTCACCGGCGGGACTTAGCGCTCCGGGATCGGGCAATGTAATGCAGGACATGTTCGACTACCCGCAGTTGATGTATCACTATTAAACATGGAGGATAAAAATGAATAAAGCCGCGTATATAGTAGCGTTTGGTTGCGGCGCTGTGTTTGCTGCAGCCGTTATGACGATACTCAAAGAAAGAAAACAGGACACCGTCGAAGAAGAGACCGATGCAGTTTTCCTTGATGATGACGAGGATATTGACGAAGAAGAGAACCATGAAGTCGTTACCGTTCCTCAAGATCATGTTGAGGTAACTGAAGTAATGTCCGACATCTGTAAAAAGAACGGATACTCAGTCGGTGATCGCACAAACCAGGACGATAACGATGGACCGTATGTTATTGCTCCTGAGGAATTCGGCGAATATGAGGATTATGACGCCATTAACATGACTCTTACGTCAGATAATGTTTTGCTGGACGATAGTAACGGTAAAGTTGAGGATCCAGAAGACAATGTTGGTACAGGATTTATGAATTACTTTGGGGTGTATCCGGATGATCCAAACACTGTATATATCAGGAACGATGATCTTTGCGCTGACTTTGAAATCGTAAAAGATCTCAGGACGTTCGAGGAGATCGACGCAGATTTACCCCACATGAAGTGGAGGGAGAATGGATGAGATTTGCAACGGCTACTTTGACTGGCTGTGTGATCTAGTAACATATGATCGTCCAAGTATGAAGAAAACGTATAGAAAACTATTAGTTTTTCTTCACGATCATAGTTTCCGTTACAGTATACCTCGTGATGGTAATCGTTATGAAGACGGTATCAACATGCGGTATCTGTACGGTGTGAACAATAATGTATCGCAAAGAGATATTGCGCGTGAACTAGACGGAAAGCCGTGTAGTATTCTCGAGATGATGGTGGCGCTTTCTCACAGATGTGAATCTGAGCTTATGTCAAATGACGACTACGGTGATAGGACCGGGCAGTGGTTTTGGGGCATGGTAAACAATTTGGGTCTCGGAGAAATGAATAATAACAACTTCGATGATCATTATTGTCAATACGTAATAAACAGATTTCTTGACAGAGAATATGCGCCCAATGGTGCGGGTGGTCTGTTTACTGTAGATGTTAATAACGGAATCAATTATTTTGTTGATTTGCGCAACTACGAAATATGGTATCAGGCCACGTGGTATTTTAATAACGTAATAGAAGGAGGAGAATAATGATAGGAACAAGATCTAGACGTGTAGACACCTGGGAAGATGCTGTTAAAGTGCTTGGAAAGAACGATGTAATCATGGCTGATAGACTCAACGCCATTTTGTCAAGAGTCGATACCGTCGAGAAGCGGTTCGTAAAACTTAAACGGATAACAGCACTCGGCTTCATTGCTGCTGGTGTCGGGATGCTTACCGGTTGGGTTGCTCAGGATGACATTTGTTCTCGCCTCGACAAGTGCGAGAAAGAGCTAAGAGACAAAGAGGATCGCGTTCACTATACCGGCTATGGGAAATAAGACTTATGATGGACTTCTTTATGGTGTCGACTCGCATCGGTAAACGTGGAGTCACGGAAGTCTATCCTAGGTTTATTATTCCTACGACGCGAGAAAGTTCAGACCTTATGATACGAGGTGGTGACTTCTACGCTGTATGGCTAGAAGATAAGGGCTTGTGGTCAACAAAAGAAGGGGACGCCCTAGAAGCGATTGACCATGAGCTCGATCTATTCGTCAAGGAAAATAAAGAAAAGTACGATCAGGTCAAAGTATTACACATGTGGGATGCACAGACCGGAATGATCGACTCATGGCATAAATACTGTCAAAAACAGCTCAGAGACAGCTACCATGCTTTAGACGAGAAACTTATCTTCTCAAACATGCCAACAAAGAAAGACGACTATGCTAGCAAAAGATTAAACTACCCGTTAGAAGAAGGAAGCTATGAGGCATACGATAAGCTGATCTCGACTTTGTATTCAAAGGAAGAGAGGCACAAAATAGAGTGGGCAATTGGTGCTGTTGTTACCGGTGACTCGAAGGAAATACAGAAATTCCTTGTACTGCATGGTGATCGCGGAACAGGTAAGTCGACTATTCTAAAAATAATGGAAAAATTATTTGCAGGATACTGGACTGCGTTCGATGCAAAGAGCCTGGGATCAGCTAATGCCTCATTCGCGCTTGAACCTTTTCGAACTAATCCTCTAGTTGGTATTCAACAGGATGGTGATTTATCGAGAATTGAGGATAACACACGGCTTAACAGTCTTGTGTCTCATGAATCGATGACTGTGAATGAAAAGTATACAAAAGCATACGTGAACCGGTTCAATTGCTTTTTGTTCATGGGAACGAATAAACCAGTGAAGATCACCGATGCAAAATCGGGTATTCTTCGAAGGTTAATTGACGTTACTCCTACCGGAAACCTGGTTCCGTTGAAAGAGTATCGTCGACTTAAGAAGAAGGTAGACTTCGAACTGGGCGCTATAGCGAAACACTGCATGGATGTATACCTTGAAGATCCGGATTATTACGAGGACTACATTCCTGTCAGAATGCTTGGTGCCACTAATGAATTTTATAACTTTATTATGGATTCTTATTCTTTGCTGAAAAAAGAAGACGGGATATCGCTCAAAGTCGCATGGGCAAGATATAAAGAATACTGCGAGGAAGCTCGTGTTCCGTATCCATATAATAAAATGCGATTCCAGGAAGAACTAAGAAACTATTTTGAGGAGGTCTTGACACGTCCGTTACTGGATGATGGTACAAGACCTTCTACTTATTACAAAGGGTTCAAAGAGGATAAGTTTGAAACTAAAAAAGAGGAACCGGAAGAAACTGACCTAGGGTGGTTGAACTTTGAGGATCATCATGGTGAAAAAAATGTGTTCGATGAGTTATTCGCTAATTGTCGAGCGCAGTACACAACAGACAAAGGGACGCCGCTTATTGGTTGGGACAGTGTTAAGTCGAAGTTGTGCGATATCGATCCGACACGAGTCCACATGGTACTTACGCAAGACTTAGATGTCAAATACATTGTAATCGACTTTGATATTCCGGATAGCGATGGTAAAAAGTGCCTTGCTAAGAACATCGAAGCGGCTAGTACCTGGCCAGAGACGTATGGTGAACTGAGTAAGAGCGGTGAAGGTATTCATCTTCATTATTATTATACCGGTGATCCAACAGAATTGGCCAACCTGTATGCTGAGCACGTAGAGATCAAGGTATTCACTGGCAAACTACCATTGAGACGGAAACTTACAAAGTGTAACAACTTACCGATAGCAACGCTTAATCCGGGTCCCAGCTTACCAAAAAAGGAGGTCAAAACCATGGTAAGCGAGAAGCAGATAAAAAGTGAAAAGAGTTTACGCGAACAGATAGCGCGAAATATAGCAAAGGAGATTCACCCCTCTACTAAATCATCGATTGACTTTATCAAGAAGATTCTCGATGACGCATACGAATCAGATCTTCATTATGACGTGCGTGATATGCGTAAAGACGTGTTTGCGTTTGCTTCTGGCAGTACAAACAACTCAAGATACTGTCAGCAGCTCGTTCAGGAAATGCACTTCGCATCAAAGGATTGTGAAAACGACACGCCACAGACATACGAAGACGACGAGTATGGTGACTATATGAAAAAACCGATCGTTTTCTTCGACTGGGAGGTTCTTCCAAATGTAAATGTGCTGTGTTGGAAGTTTCAAGGCAAAGACAAACAGGTTTATAAATGGATTAACCCGACGCCGAATCAGATCTTTGAGATCATGGAAAACAGGTTGGTGGGATTCAACAACAGAAGCTACGATAATCACATTACCTGGGCTGCTAGCATGGGTTACAGCGCTGAAGGACTGTATAATCTTTCGCAGGATATTATTAACGGCACTCCTCTTGTGCAATTTGGTGAGGCTTGGAATATGAGCTACGCCGACGTGTATGATTTCTGTGCAAAGAAACAAGGTCTTAAAAAGTGGGAGATTGAACTCGGGATTCACCATCAGGAGTTCGGTTTGCCATGGGATGAACCTGTACCTGAAGAACGCTGGGCAGAGCTTGCTGAGTATTGTGCAAATGATGTTATTGCGACAGAAGCGGTATTCGATCACAACCAGGCCGACTTCAAAGTACGAGAACTCCTTGCCGAACTGTCTGGTCTTACAGTCAACCATACTAACAGACAGCACATCACAAAGATTCTGGTTGGTGACGACAAGAATCCAAATCATGTCTATACCGATCTGGCCACGGGTAAAATGTATAATTCTGATGGTACGGAAAGCGACTTCCATTCAGATGTTATTAACGAGTTCCCTGGATACGAGAACGTATGGGGCGAGGATAAGAAACGTCACAACATGTATCGCGGAACTGATGTCGGTTATGGTGGATATGTTTACGCCGAAGAAGGTCAATGGTTTAATGTAGCTTTGTTGGACGTTAATAGTATGCATCCTGAGTCTATTATTAGACTTCATAAATTTGGTGATAACACTAAGACGTACGAGGAAATTCGTGATGCTCGTATTGCCATTAAGGAACACGACTTTGAAAGGGCGTCTAAGATGCTCGATGGTAAACTAGCCAAGTATCTTACGAACGAAGAAGATGCAGATAACCTGCAGGCAGCGCTTAAGCTGGTTCTCAATAGTACCTATGGTATTGCTGCTGCTACATTTGAAAATCCTCTTGCTGATCCGAGAGATAAGAACAACATCATCGCTCTGCGTGGTGCTTTATTCATGAGGACTCTCCAGGACGAGGTTATGGCTAGAGGTTTCAAAGTTGTTCACATCAAGACCGATTCCATTAAGATCCCTGACGCTACTAATGAAATTATCGAGTTTGTCAAAGAGTTCGGCCAGAAGTATGGTTATACCTTTGATCATGAGGCTACTTATGAACGGATGTGTCTTGTTAACCATGCTGTATACATAGCTAAATACATAACTCCTGAAGAGAGTATGCGTCGATATGGTTATGTATTGTCGGGTATCAAGAAACACTTCAAGAAACACACGTATCCATGGACTGCGACTGGTACTCAGTTCCAGATTCCGTATGTGTTTAAGACGCTCTTTAGTCATGAGGATATTCGTTTTGGAGATCTTTGCGAGACGAAGACCGTAACAAAAGGAGCTATTTACCTCGACATGAACGAGAGTTTACCTGACGTTACCATGGAAGAGAAAGAACTGCAAAATCGTTTGTGGAACGCAAAAAATAGAGAAGATCGTGGAAAGAGAAAACTTAATCCTGGTATGTCTGGTGTAAGCAATGAACGATTGGCTGAAATAATTTCTGAAGGTCATAGTTACCAGTTCATAGGACGAGTTGGACTGTTCTGCCCGATACTTAGCGGCCATGGTGGTGGGCTTCTTGTGAGAAAACAGAACGACAAATACTATGCTGTAGCTGGGTCGAAAAGACGAGACGGTACGCCTTACAGATGGTTGGAAACCGAACTGATCGAACGATGCGGTATGCAGGAATTTGTTGACACGTCTTACTATGAGAATCTTGTAGACGAGGCTAAAGCAGCGATCTCGAAATATGGTGACTTCGATAACTTTGTATCGGATGATCCGCTTTCGCGTTACATGAACATTCCAGAAGATAGCGACGAAGAGGTACCGTTTACCGCATAATAAACAATCTCCTTTATGAAAGGAGGTATTTATTATGGAAAACATTAATACTAAAGCGGGTAAAATATTCGGCTACGTTATGCTTGCCGGTGCGTACCTTTCATGGATCTATGCGGCTTATGAATATGGGTTGGCTAAGGGCTATGAAGAGGGACATCGGATTGGCGTAGGAGAAGGTATTGATCTGCTTCACAGAGAATTAATGAAGTATAATGAAGAAGGCTTTTTCAAAACTAAATAAGGAATAGTTAACCGGAGGGTTCTGCAAACGCAGGCCCTCTTTTGTTTGCACTAAAATATTTTAAATAAAAAGGAGAACAAAAATGGAAAAACACAATGTATTCCCGATCGACGTTGAACACGCCACCATCACATTCAGAAACTTTGCAGGACGAGGCAGCAGGTATAACAAAGAAGGGGATCGTAACTTTGTATGGATGATCGATGATCCGGATCTGGCAGCCGCTATGCGCGATGACGGTTGGAACATCAAGGTGTATGTCAATGATGAGACTCTGGTACCTCAGCTGATCAACGCTGGCTGGGATTCTGTCAAAGTAAACCTGAATCTCCGCAATGAGATCGAGTACAGGATGCAGGTGTCTGTTAACTTCAACACACCGCCAAACATTCCTCCTGTACTGATCTACACGTATGCCAATGGTGTTGAAACCAGGATCTTTGAGGATACTGCCGGTGATCTTGATGGTCAGTTCTTCGAAAATATCGACATGACAATCAGACCTCGTTGGTGGCAGGACGACAAGACCGGTGATTGGAGGATCAAGGCATATCTGAAGGAAGCCAGGATCACTCTTGAGGCTAGCCGCTGGGCTGATAAGTACGCCGATTACCATGGTGAAGACTGAGTTTTTGCACAGAATTTACAACCTCCTTTATGGGAAAGGAGGTATCTATCATGAAAGAAAGTTTGTTTATGAAAATCATGATGATTGTCGTTAAGGCGATATTCGTCATGGGTATTATTGCAGCGATTTATTTCATTGCTAGATAACAGCAAACGGCAAGGGATCCGAGCAGGGTCTCTTGCTTTTGCACATAATTTACAACCTCTTATATGGGAGAGATTCCAATAAGGAGGATGTAAAAATGAGAAAAAATGTTATGAACGTGATTACAATTATGGTTGTTGTCTTCTTTGTAGGACTGTTTGGTTTTATGGCTGGTAGTACAGCAGATGAAACAGTTTGCGGCAAAGAGACAGCCGAGACCGATGTTGTTACAGAACTTGATAACATGTTTTGGTTAGTTGATGATACATTAAAAGTTATGAAGTAATCTCCCGGACAGAGGTCCTGAACAAGGACTTCTGTTTTTATTTTGAAAGGAGCAGCAATGTATAGTTCTAATAAAGAAGTGAACTTTGCACTGTATTGTAAGAGCTGTACGCATAAGGATCTTGAAGGATTCAAGTCACCGTGCAACGAATGCCTCGAAGTACCGATGAGAGAAGGGACGAGCGTGCCTGAACATTATGAAAATGAAAAAAAGTGAGCGTAACCAATTAAAGAAGGTGGCGGATGACTTGTTATATTCCGATTGGGTAAAGAAGGCTTTAGACAAAGCCCAAACCGTAGAAGAGGCAACAAGAATAATGATCACCGCTAGAAAGGAGAATTCAAACTTTTGGAAGGACAGAAAGTAGTAATTATCATTAATGGTAAAGGCGGATCGGGCAAGGATACTATTTGTCAAATTCTCAATCGCCATTATCTGACCATTATCACTTCAACCATCACTAGAGTTAAGCTGGCTGCACGATTGATAGGTTGGAATGGTGGTAAAGAGGATAAGGATCGCAAGTTCCTGTCGGATCTCAAAGACCTGTGGACAGAATACAACGATGGACCATTTCACTATGCATACAATATGTACAAGGACTTTGTCGAAGAACCAATAACTTGTCACAACGAAATTCTTGTTATTCATGTACGAGAACCTGAGGAGATCGACAAACTTAAGAGAGCTATCAACAAAGACGGTCGTGTTCGATGTATTACGATGCTCGTTATGTCTAAACGAACAGAAAACAAGGAATACGGAAACCGTGCAGACGATGACGTTAACGAATATCATTACGACTACATCTATCACAACGACGGATCGCTCGAAGACCTCGAACGGGGATTCATGTGGTTCTTTAATAATGTTATGGTGCCGTCATGGCAAGAATTCCATTAAGTCAAGATCAGATCGATGCTGTTAAACGGATGAAACGTGGCTGTATCTTGTGTGGCGGCATGGGTACTGGTAAATCACGAACTGCTTTGGCATATTATTACGTCTGCTATGGTGGAAAACTTGATTCTTTCGATTACGTAATGATGAAAAACCCAAGAGATCTTTACATTATTACAACAGCGCGTAAGAGAGACACCGCCGAATGGGAACTTGAATTACCGCCATTCTTGTTGTCAACAGATCCAAACGCTATGCCATATAAGAACCTAAAAATCACAATAGACTCGTGGAACAATATTCAAAAATACAAAAACGTCAAAGGAGCATTTTTCATATTTGACGAACAACGAGTCGTCGGAAATGGCGCATGGGTTAAAGCATTTCTAAAAATAGCATGGTGGGGTAATCACTGGGTCCTACTGTCGGCAACACCAGGAGATAACTGGATAGATTATATACCGGTTTTTGTAGCCAACGGGTTTTATAGAAACAGAACCGACTTCATGCAGCAACATGTAATACGCAATGGTTACGTTAAATACTTCAAAGTCGATCGCTACATTAATGTTCGTAGACTCGTAAGACTTCGAGATAGCATCTTAATAACCATGAAGTCTGTGACGCCTGCGGTCTCGCATCATGAAGATATATGGGTAACCTTTGATAAAGCAAAATACAGACAGTTGTGTAGAACTCGCTGGAATCCATGGGAGAATGCGCCAATCGAGAACGCTAGCGGATTCTGTCAGTGTTTAAGGAAACTCGTTAATCTTGATGACAGTAGGGCGATAGCGCTTGAGGAAATTCTGGAGAAGCATCCAAAAGCTATTATATTCTACAATTACGACTACGAGCTTGAGTTGCTTCGGGAAGTTGGTGCTAATTTCTATCCTAAGTTAGAAGTTGCAGAGTGGAACGGTCATAAACATCAGCCAATACCCGATGGAGATCGGTGGATCTATCTTGTGCAGTATAACGCTGGAGCTGAAGGATGGAATTGTATTAAGACAGATACCATTATATTTTACTCGCAAAATTACTCCTACAAGACCATGGTCCAGGCTAGTGGTCGTATTGATAGAATGAATACGCCGTTCACTGATTTATATTTTTATCACCTGAAAAGTCGCAGTGGCATCGATCTGGCAATTAGCGAGGCCCTGAAAGAGAAGAAAAAGTTCAACGAGACGAGGTTTTATGGAGGTAGATGAATGATAGAGGGACTTTGTGCTATTGGACTAACTACGGTCGTTATTATAGGTATAGTAGTTTTCTCGCTATTGGTAGTAGCATTAAAAAGCATTGTTCACGAGTTGAAATGGAAATATACCTATAAACACAGATTTGATAAGCCGCCAACAGCCAAGTGCTATTGTAAAGATTGTGTGTATCATGATAAAGACAATCGCTGTTCGAACCTTTCCGTGATGGATGGGCCATCATATTATACGGCCGATAACTGGTTCTGTTGGAAAGCGGACCCGAGAAAATATGGAGGATAAATGATACCGGACTTCTTTCCTAGAAAAGAAAATCAAGACGTATCTGATGAAGAATGGATTGACTACTGTATTGATGTGTGGTGTTGTAATTCTTTGAATGCTAGAGCAGGTGCACTGGGTCACAAATATCCTTATACTGCTAATTTATTACTTCGTGCGCAATTCGTGATTGATTATTTGCGTCAAAGGGGATAAGTGATGGTTGAATACACTATTCAGATAAGATGGCCTTACGAACCACCATTAACAAGAGCTATGAGACATATAGACTGGATGCGATGGTTCAGTTATCGAGTTTTATTTCTTTGCACCAGTGCCGATTTTATACGTACATATTTTGCTTTTAAACATTACTCCGCTAAATAAACAGGCTCCTTTATGGACGAATAGTGTCCGTTTTTTAAGAAAGGAGAGAAAACTATGTTTATCAATTTTGCTGTGGTATTTCTGGAGGATGGACTCGACAAAGACGGTATGAGAGAAGAACTCGGTAAACTCGCCAAAATTGTTCAAGAGAGTGATGGCACGATCGAGAACAAGGACGGTAATGAAGTTCCGATTTGGGCATACTTGATGACCGGATCATTGTCTGAGTACATAAGCATTAAGCTGAAATACAACTGCGAAGAACATAATTACATGCTGTTTCCTCGAAATCCGATGGAAACGAGAAGCATATTTGTCCAGTAAGTAACGAAGGCTCTCTGCGAGTATCGAAATGATATTTGCAGGGAGTCTTTTGTTTTTTGCACGCAAGTTTAACACCGCCTTTTATGGACAATGGTGTCCGATTCAGAAAGGAGTGATTATGACTAATTTTCCGGTACTGATAACTGAAGCGTTGACTGGGCATACACATTATGGAAGCCCGTACGAATGCTTTGATAACTGTGGCACATGCGATGGTGCGTGCTGTCACAGATGTGAAAAAGTATTATGGGTGGAGAACCTGGAGACCGGTCAGCGGCGATCGTGCAAAACGGAAGAAGAGGCAATGAAACTTGCGGCTGAATGGGAGAAAGCATTAACCAAGTAATGTTAAAGACTCTCTGTGAGTATCGAAATGATATTTGCAGGGAGTCTTTTGTTTTTTGCGAAAGGAAGAATATGGACGAAGAATTTAGGACCATGTTGCTTTATAAAAGAATATTTTTGAAGCAATTATTTGAGCGTCAGACCGATAGGATTTTATATGGTTATGATCTTAAATACGCTCCAGCAAGGCATTTAGTTAAACAACTATTGATTCCGCCAAAAACTAAAATACCAAAAGTGAAGTTCGTTGACATAGACGGAACGCTGATCCAACTAGAAGAATTAGACAGAATGTATCGACAAGCACAGTCTATGTTGTACATGAGAAAACAAGAAGATATGCAATGGATGAGAGAAGCAGCGAAATGGAGTAATGGGTATTACATAGACATGTACTGCGCTGACCGAGGTGATATTTATGGATAGAAAATTTCCTAAGATTACATTCGATGCCTTCGGATTTGCATTCGCCCATAATTGCATGATTAGAATTTGGGTTGATGACCGCACATTCTATGGTCCAGATTCAGAGGTATTCGTGAATTATCTGATAAGGGTGCATCTTGTGAAGGGCGGAAAAAGTATTAACCTAGATGTAACCTATATAGACATGTACCGCACTGATGAAGTGTTTAGTAAGTATTTTGCTATGCAGATAAATAACGCAATGAAACAGTTGGACGAGAGCTTAAAGGAGGATGGCGGATGAGTAGATTAGATGATTCAATATCAACCGTTGCATATGTTCTTGATGTTCTTAGAGTATACCGAGACATAGTAAATTCTGGTTGCTGTAATGATTGCTGTTACGTAAACAAATGCAAATATGCACCAAAACCTGGCCAACTTGTTAGATATAATTGCCCGCATTATGAAAGGAGGAGGAACAATGTTAGTAGTAACAGCGCCGCATTTATATATTCCGAGGCATGACGAAATCACAGTATTCCTTGCCGGTGGTATTTCTGGGTGCCGAGATTGGCAGAAGGAAACAATAGAGCATCTACGAGAATTTGTTGGTAAAGGCGATGACCAAGTTGTTATTTACAACCCTCGACATGAGAACTTTGACATTAAAAACCGGTTTGCGACAACCGATCAGATAACATGGGAGTATCAGTATTTAAATCAGGTTGATATTTTTAGCATGTATTTTGTTGGCGGAGATCAAATTCAACCTATTTGCATGTACGAACTCGGCCGTTATACAAAACCGTATGATGAGCAACAAGTAATAAGCGTGGAAAGGGAATATATGCGAACAGACGATGTTATCATTCAAATCGCTTTAGCAACAAGGGGGCTTACACCAGTGCATACATTCGCATCACCATATACTCACGCTAAGCATATATCCGAAGCCATCAACCATGTAAAAAATACTAGAAAGAGGAATCAAAAATGTCTTTAAGATATTGTTTTGAACAGGACTATGTGGTTAAGACACTCAACAGATCTAAGAAAAATGATCTGGCAGTGATTGACCCGGACGGAATCGATCCGAAGATTATAAGGTCTGCAGTAGCAAGAGGCGTTCATGTCTATGGATATTTGAACGCATGTGCTCTGGAAAAAGAGAGATCTTACTACGAGAAATTCAAGCATCTTAGGATCGCAGCATATGACGGCTGGCCTGGAGAATATTGGGTTGATGTCACAGACAAGTCATGGCAGGAGCATTTGATCTCCGAGGCTAAACGGTTTAAAGAGGCTGGCTGCAAAGGTTTGTATTTTGACAACACTGATCTTTATTACATGTGCCTCCACGGATTCAGAGAAGAAAAGACTAAGATGATCAAAGAGGCTCCTCGTGCGTGGTCGGTGTATGAGTCTTTGAAGTCTGTGATGATAGAGATAGAATCATCATCCGTGGGTATGATTGTAATGCCTAATGGTGGAGATGTCTTTGTCAGGAAGCTGGTCAGTAATGGTTGGAAACATCTGATCAAGACCGTCAACCAGGAATCGGTTTTATATTCTGACAATAAGAGAGTAAGTTCTGAAGATACCGAGTATTTCACGGATTACCTTGACTGGTGTAAGAAACAAGGGTTTTATATTCGTGGAATCGAGTATTGCAAGCGTCTTGATCAGGTTGCGAACGCTAAAGCCTATTACCGCAGACGCGGCTGGCAGGGTCTTTATATTTCCAAGCATCATGATTTGAGAGGTGACTAAGTATGGACGTTCTTTTCTTTATTATTGCTATATATGTAATCGTCGACTTTACTCTGGATGTGGCTTCCGGTATCAAAGACGCGATTATATTTATAGTCGACTATATTAGGGAACAGAAACGTAAAAAGAGGTGATTAAGATGAAAAAATTTTTAGCGTGTTTAATCTGCTTCGTGTTTCTTCTCAATCTTATCGTCGGATGCGAAACTTCTCGCAATATTAATAAAGGAAAGAAAGAGCCGAGTATCGATTCTGTTTATCCACAGCCTAATATAGTTGAATACAGGAAAAATGTTGATGAAGGTTATTTTTATATCGTCGATAAAAACACAAATACTGTTTACATGATTTTCGACGGCCTTCATCAATTCGGAATAACCGACGCTGTGTGGCCAGATGGAAAACCCGTTACAGTGGAAGAACTGGAACATAATTTTAAAAGGTGACTAACCATGAGTAAAGACAAATCAACCTGCGAAACCTGTGAGTTTTATGATACGGCAGTCAATCTTGATATGAAGTGGGGTATGTGCGAGCTCAGAGGATGGAGCAGTGACAGTCTTAAAGTATTAGTTAAAGGTCCTGACTATTCATGTCGGGATTACAGCGAGAAAGGAGAGACAGATGACAACATCATCGACAATGGACACAAAGGCACTCAATATTGTTAACGCTTATATTCTGAAGCACTTGGACGCAACAGATCCGACGGTACCGTTCGACACATTTATCGTCTGGAAAGCCAAGATCCTGCAGAACTGGAAATACCTGATCAGCAGCACTCTGCCGGATGGCATGTACTATGAACTTACCTTCGATGGCGACAAGAAGAAATGGTATTTCGATGCCTACAAGAAGTTCGAGAATGTTGTTCTGAATGAAGATGGAACTCGTGGGGTGATCAACAGATGACTGATAAAGAAATTAAGGCACTTGTAGATGCGATTGGAGTGCCTGCTACATTGGAGCAAATGGCTGAGGAGTGTAACGAGCTGGCTCACGCCTGTCTAAAGCTTGCAAGGTATTTTAGAGGCGAGAATCTTGTCCATGGTAAGACAAAGGAAGAGATGGTCGATAACCTGCATGAAGAAATGGCAGATGCATATGTGATTCTGAGAGAGGTCAGGAAGATTCCTGGTCTTGTCGATAATGAGAAGATTGGTGATACCATCGACTTCAAGCGAAAAAGGATGGCGGAGCGTCTTGGAGTGAAAGCTGACTCGTTTATATTCTAGTACGCAGAAATAACAATCTCCTTTATGGATAATAGTGTCCGACTCATTTTTATAGGAGGTTAAATATGGAAAGACGAATTACAGTAGACGAGTGGGAGAATTTACAGCCCGGAACTGTTGTCGAATCTGGTTATTCCGGACTGACATTTACGGCTCCGAAGGAGGAAGGTCTCTGGACACTCTATGAGATTGCGTCAGAGGATAACATCCACCTCGGATGGGAGTGGGTCAGAAGTTGAAATAAGACTCTCTGTGAGTATCAAAACGATATTTGCAGGGAGTCTTTTGTTTTTACGCAGAATTTACAGCCCGTATTATGGAGACCGATCTACTAATAATGAAAGGGAGGCTAAAGTAAATGGGTCTGATAATTAAGGGAAGGCTTGTGTAGCGGTTCGAGACGACTATACATGGCCTTCCCGTTTTGTTTTTCCAGTACGGATAAGAAAGGAGACCTAATGCCCAAAAAATCTTGCAAAAACTGTGATAAGTATCGCCCTATTTGTATGCTCTATGGTTCATTTGATGCAAACAGTAAACCGCATGTTGAAAGGGTTGTGACCTGCGAGAATCAGTGTGCAGATTGTGGGAAGGAGGATAAGTGATGTTATATTTGGTGACGCTTCATATGTGTAACGATTTGAGTTACGAAGACTCATGGGATAGAGACGAAGTCGTTGGGGTTTTTGACTCTACTGAATCTGCTGAAGCCGTGATTATGGATCAATATACCAAAGAGGCGAACAAAGCCAATGACTACAAGTACAGGGGCTTTACTTTGTCAAAGTCGATTGAAAAAATTATTTGCGACGATGGGGAAATCATATTCGAGTTCGAAACAGAGCAATATATGGAAACCATAACGCACACATATTCGATCCAGAGTATTGATATTAACCAAGTTCTTAACGCAACCGAATCGGAGGAAGAGTGATGATGGATATTCTTTGGGAGAAGTTTCTGTATAGATGGTTTCCGCAATCAGCTTGTACATCAATTCTGGATCTCATTCAGTATTGCACCGAAAGAAGATGGAACGCCAAGTTCTGGAGGATGGTTGAGCATGTCAGGTTTGATATTTTCGATAAATAAGGAGGAGTAACAAATGAAACTGAAGAATGATGCACTGCAGGAACTTTATGACACCGTTGTAGCAAATACCATTACTATTTCGCCGTTTGCAGCATCGCCAATCCATACAGCTTTTAGAGAATGCGACGAGAAACTTTCTGAGTCGGTCACATTTGCGCACATTAAAGACCTTCAGGAACGTAATGATGTTTTGGAGAGATCCAACGCAACTCTTCTTGAAGCGAATATGGATCTGGCTAGTAAAAATCAAAAACTCAACGAACTGAACGGTATGTATGCAAACAAGTACCGTAGTAAGATACTTCAGGATATTGCTCGTGGGATCGTCTACGATGCTGAGGGTCAGGCAGAATGCTTCGCCGAGATGTATGCTGATATGACACTTGTGGACTATCCTGAGAGGTTTATCTGGAAAACGTCGTAGATCTCGATAAATAAGGAGGATATGGAATGACTAAACTTAATAACACTAATATGCTTATTAGCACTATTGATAGAAATAATGAAATTTGTGTCCAATTCGACTCCGCTTTATTTAATCTTGAATTTAAAGGACCAAGCCACGTCTTTAAAGAATACTTTGAACAATATTTTTCTATGTTTGTCGACGAAGTTATTTACGCTTATAGGGATAGGACCGATAATCGCACTATTTTTAGGAGGGGGAAATGACTAAAGCAGAAGCAGCCGCCTGTATGAGGTCGTATCTGCCTAGAGAGCACGAGATGTATCAGAATACCTGCGAAACGACTTGTCCGTATTATGCAAGTAGGGAAATCGCAGAGAATGTTTATATTTGTTGTGCTTCTGAAGCTTTCGTGATGGCTATTGAGGCGCTTGAAGAGAAAGGAGATTAATATGGGTGATATTTTAATAGCAAGAACATATTACGGTTATCCTGACAGATTTTATGTAGGCGACCGGATTGGAATTAGTGATAATTACACGGCTACCTGCCAAAAGATCAACAAGAAGGGCGAGGCCATCTTTCTGTTTGATCAGGTATTTCCAAAGTACGTTAAACACGACGAAGCCATAACGTATGCAAACTTCTATCAGCAGGGTTTATTTAACAGTTCTATACGAGCCGCGATCGTTCCGTTCAGAAACGGTGACATTCTCAGACTTCCTTATGCTGAGGAAATCTTCGGTGACACGGATTTCGTAAAACCTTCAGGTAAAAAGCAGTGGGAACTTATGAAAACAGCAAAAAACAGGATCGCAGTCAACCTTGTTGGTGAATCTACATGGTACTGGCTAGCAAACGAACATGAATATGATCCTACATCATTTGCCTATGCTACCTTAGGCGGCCATGCCTACTTTAACAACCCTAGCACAAGCTACACCGTTCGTCCCGTCTTCAAGCTTAAGATCAAATGAAACCAAACCTGATTGAAAGGAGAGAAAGATGAAAGTATATGTGACGACCAAGGCCAGGCCATTTCAGGACGAACAGTTTATCGATGTTCACCCTACACACAAGGCCGCTGAGAATGCTTTACGTTCGATGTTCCCTCATATGAGAAAAAGCGTCGGCGACTACGACACTTATACCAGCGATAAGAGCGGATCATGGATTCTGTTTATCCACGAGAAGGAGGTGTGATCGTGATTATTCCAGGAATTGATGACAATTATATAATATCGTTACTTGGTAAAAACAGGGTGTATGAACTTGCCGGCGCGATACGGAATGGTAAGACTATTATTATTGGCGGTCCTAGTGGTCCTACAGGCAAAACCACTCTTTGGAACGAACTGAGGAAAGCCGGATATTCGGTGGTTGAGAAACATAACACATACGAGGTATTCCTCAAAGATCCGGTACCGAGCTATAAGAACCATCCTATTTTCAGAGATGCGGCTAAGGCGTTTAACATCGAACGCGATGCCTACAAAAGTCGCATTAGATATTTGGAACTGGAACTGGCCAGGGAGCTAGTGTCCAAAGGTATGTCTATTCATGATATTTCGCAGAAGCTGTCAATATCAGAATCTGTTGTGAGATGTGTATGCGAGGAGGATAATGATGATCAAGATTGAAAATGTCAGCACTGTCGGATGGGAACCGGCTATCAGAGGTGCCAGGAATCCCATGAATAGCTGGGAGAAGAGTGACTCACTATTCTTTGATGGAATTAACGTTTATGCCGATGGAGCGATGTTTAGATATTGTCATGACATTTTATTTGAAAAAAAGAAGGAACCTGATGAAAACTGGGGCAAATTTAATGATGTTTACATCGGTCCCAACGACCTGAAGCTCCTGAGTGGTCTTGGTAATGCTGGATCTGATGAGGCTAAGTTCCGGAGAATGATCGTTGTGTATGTTGATGTTACAGCTCCTCTTTACTGGTGGAAGGAAGCAGACACATACAAGGTCGGCACTGTCAGGAATTCCTGCTCAACCATGCACAAGATACACGACAAGGAGTTTACCCTAGAGGATTTCTCTACGGAGCATTTGCTTAAAGACGAAGACAGTAACGTGCCAGGAATTGAAAAAATTTACGGTGTTCCTGTACACATGTTTGATGAAGACAAGGGTGTTTATGCCGCTCCGTTTGAGTTCTACAATCATCTGATAGATTTTTTAAACCATCTTCGAAATGTGTATTTAAGGACAAAAGACAAAAGAATCTGGTGGCATATGATCCAGCTTCTGCCTTCGTCTTATAACCAGCGGGCTACTCTGATGCTTAACTACGAGGTTCTGGCAAATATGTACCATGCCAGGAAGAACCATAAACTTGACGAGTGGCGGGAGTTCTGCAAGTGGATCGAAACTCTGCCGTATGCAAAGGAGTTGATTATTGGTGAGGAGAAAACTGGTGATACTGTGGAGCAGCTTGCCGCAAGGATTAAGCATTACAAAGACCGTATTGATTATCTGAAAGAACGGCTCGCAAAAGAGCTTTACAGCAATGGAGTATCGATCGAAGATGCTATTAAAATCATAGAGGAGCGACCTGATGGCGACCATGATAATGTGTGACCGGTGTAAGAAACTTATGTATGCGGACAGCAGAAGCAACAAGGGGGCTTATTGCAGTATGAATATAAATTACACAAATGGTATGACGACATTAAATCTCTGCAGGTCTTGTCATAAAAAATTTATGATCGATTTCATGAGGCTTTACAACACTCAGACTGGATACGATGAAGATTTTGGAGAAGGATGGGATGATTGATCGAACAAACAAAAATATTTCCGGTATGATTCGTATGACTGTTAAAGACGGGCTTGTGCAAACCATTTATATTCCTCTTAGATATATTATTGAGATCATATACCCGTCATCTAGTGGAAAAACAGTGGTTACTGTGGTTAATCCGGATGATTCGACTAAATACTACGTCGTTGAAGAAACACCAGAGCAATTGTTTAACAGCTATGTATATTTGTAAAGAGGTAATTATGACATATGATTGTAACTATACTTAGAATCATCCTGTGGATTATTGTTATTTTCGCGAATTTGTTCATCCTTGCTAGTTGCGCCATGATCAATGAAATGTTAAAGAAAAACCTTGATTACGGTGATTTCAATGTTTGGGAGGTTCTGCAATTTGTGAAGAAAAATATTTCTCTTTTTTGGAGGAAGAAGAAATGATCAGCTTAAGCGTAGAAGATTACTGTCATACTTGCCCGGATTTCGAACCAGATTGCATTGTTACGGAACTTGGAACCTATACATCAGATAAGACACTCATTGATACAGTAATTCGATGCAAACATAAGGATAAGTGTCGGTCCATGAACGATCGTATATTAGATTACTACGCGAAAAAAGAACCGAAAAACGAAGTAGATAAGCCTTGCAACATTTGTAGCGAGTATAATCACAAACTGAAATGCTGTAACATACGATAAAGGAGCTAATTATGAACAGAGCTGAAAGGAGAGCACAAAAGTTCGCAAAGGACAATAGAACGACATTCATTCATCAGGAAAAGCGTTGGGGCGTTCATATTCGAGAGATGGTTCCTAAGATCTATGCTGGGTTTGCCCTGAGTCTACATCGAAGGTACGGTTTTGGCTTTGATCGGATCGTGACGGTCTTGTCTGACACCCAGAAATACTGGCAGCAGGACAGACTTAACGGCTTTGATATTCTGAGGACTTGTCTTGATGAGACTGGTATTAACCTCATTTCAGAGGTGACGGCTAAGGAATGCGGTATAAAACCGGATAATGATACGGGGGTGGTTTGATGTTGGCGCTTAAATGTGATAACTGCGGTAGATATTTTGGGTTTGGCAATAAAGACGATATAAACAGGATTACATACAGTCACGAAAACATGGACGGACGCGTTGTCTATTTTGCAAACAAAAACCTTTGCCCCGCGTGTATGGCTGCGATATCTATGGCTCTGGAAGATCGGAAGGAGGCAACCAACATACATGAAAGCTCGTAAATGTGATATTTGTGGTAACTTTTTTATACCGATACCTAATCTCATTAGTATAACCGAGAACACTCGTCCTAATTATATTGCACTATCGCATCATACGGCTAACGACAATCTCGAGGATTACCTCAGGGCGGATATTTGTCCCGAGTGTGCCGATGTAATACTGAAGACAATCAAGGGTCTAACATACGGCAAGCGCAGTACAACAGATCCGTTCGAGGATGACCTGAAATAGTACGCAATTTATACAGTCGCTATAATGGAAAGGAGGTTGACCGGATAAACGGCATTACATATCTGGCGGAGTAGCGACCCGCCGTTGCATATCTAAAAACGTATCTAGCAGCCAAATCTTAAAAGGGTCTTTTTACAGGCCCTTTTTCTTTTTGTTTTGGAGGTTTTATGGAAAGTAAGGAATCGGCTCGTCTTAAAGAAATTAACGGCCATTTGAAAAGAATCGAACTCGTATTAAAAGAGCAGAACGTGGCTCTTAAGAGTATTGCGATATCTCTTAATGGCATCCGTGAGAACATAGCCGCTTTTAAAGAATCACGTATTATTGGTATGGATATTTCACAGGAGGAATCAAATGAGCTTCAGTAAACTTGCAACAGTATTTGTACCGTCACCCAACAGACACAAAAACAGAACTAATCTCGTATACTTCATCACCCCTCACTGCATGGTGGGTCAGATGACTGCTAAGAGATGCGGTGAACTCTTCGAGAAGTCCTCATATCAGGCAAGCTCCAACTATGGTATTGGCACTGATGGGGATATCGGCGGATATGTCGATGAGGAAGACCGATCATGGTGTAGCAGCTCTGCCTGGAACGACAACAGGGCTATCACCATTGAGTGTGCATCAGATACCAGACACCCCTACGCCATGAATCAGAAGGTATGGAACTCTCTGGTGGATCTCTGCTTTGATATTTGTCAGAGGTACGGCAAAAAGAAGCTGCTCTGGCTTAACGACAAAAATACCACTCTGAACTACAAGCCCAAGGATGATGAGATGCTGATCACAGTTCACAGATGGTATGCGGCTAAGGCTTGTCCTGGCGACTGGCTGTACAACAGGTTGGGTAAGCTTGCTGATGATGTTACCGCCATGCTCAGCTCTGTATCTGATGCGATCGAGAAGAAGGTCAAAGAGAAGCCTAATACCAACGTTGCAATTCCGAATGAAGAAGCAAGAGCTCTTTATATCTGGAATTTCCTGAAGTCTAAGGGTCTGAATGACTATGCTGTGGCTGGTGTGATGGGTAATTTGTGGGCAGAAAGCGCTCTTAGACCAAATAATCTCCAGAATTCCTTTGAGAGGAAACTGGGAATGACCGATAAAGGCTACACAAAGGCCGTTGATGACGGATCTTACAAGAATTTCATCCACGATAAGGCTGGTTATGGGCTTGCTCAGTGGACGTGGTGGTCCCGGAAGCAGGCCCTTTTGTACTTTGCAGAGAAGAAAATGCGTCATATCGACGATCTGCAGATGCAGTTGGACTTCCTTTGGGAGGAATTGCAGGCTTATCCGGACGTTTTGAAGGTTCTGAAGACCGCTCAGAGCGTCAGACAGGCGTCAAATGCTGTTCTTACGGGGTATGAGAAGCCCGCAGATCAGTCAAATGTCGTCAAAAATAGGCGTACAGACTTCGGTAAGGGCTTCTACAACAAGTTTTCTGCCGATTCCGATGAGCATAAGAAGGTTTCTCGTGGATATTTTGTGCAGTTTGGGGCATTTCGTACCAAAAATAATGCCAAAAAGAGACTGTACGAGGTCCAGAGTAAGGGTCTTGACAGTTTGGTCGAGAAATTTGACGGCTATTACAGGGTCTTTGATGGATATTATGACAGTGTTTCTGATGCAAACATGGTTGCTGCAAAGGCCAGGGGGGCTGGATTCAACGTTCTGATCAAGGAAAGGAAGGTTTGATATTTATGAAGTGGTATAGAGTACAAATTGGAGCCTATGCTCTGAAGAAATCTGCTGAAAAAGTGTCTGCCGATCTGATCGAAAAGGGTTTTAAGACCTCGATTTCTAAGGAAGGACTGCTTTACAAGGTCCGTGTTGGCTCATTCCAGGATCGCGAGAAGGCTGAAAAGTTGCTGGCCAGGGTGAAGGAGCACAAGGCGTATGAAAAAGCCAAGATCCTTGAGTGGGATGATGGTAAGAAGTTTGTGCCTATTCAGAAGCCTGCTGATTCTGAGAATGCCCCTGACGAGGATACTGATAGTAATACGAAGTTTCATCCTCTGATCAAGTTCATCGGTATCTGGTTTACCGAGTCCTGTGAGAGTAAGTTTGGTGATGCCGAGTGTTTTGTCGAGTATGCATCTGATGGTAAGACTGTTAAGCACGCTATCCTGGTCGATACTGGTCAGAGTGATACAGACACCATTAAGAAACTTAAGAAGCTTGGTGTAAAGGTCCTGGATGCTGTCGTGATCTCTCATGCTCACGGTGATCATTACGGATATTTGAGTGATGTCTTGAAGGAATTCAAGGTTCTGCATCTGTATCTGCCTGGGATCGAAGGTCTTAAGAAATACCAGTCCAGCTATGCCAAGGCTATTCAGAATCAGGAGAAGAAGGCCAAGAAGCGCGGTATTCCTGTTACTTATCTGACCACTGGCAGCAAGTTCAAGGTCGGCCATATTGACTGCTACTGCCGTTATCAGGTTCCTGCATATGAACTCTCTGAGAAGGATGCTCACCACTTTGTCAACAACCAGTCTATTGCTACTCTGTTTGTTCTGGATGGGGTTGGACGTGTTCTTCTGACTGGCGATCTGAGTAACCCTGGTAATAAGGTTCTGATGAAGCGTGTGGACAAGCAGGCTGTAGCTGCAGATGTCGCTAAGTGCGGTTGGCATGGTGACGGAAATGCTATGACTACCGACTGGGCCAGGTTTGTCGGTGCTATTGCGTGGTTCTGGAATTACCATCACAAAGAGAGTCGCGGTGGTCGCGGTAACACTCGTAAGAAACTTGAGAAGGCTGGCGTTAAGCATATCCTGAGAAACTTCGAAGATGGCGATCTGACCTTTGCCTATTACGATGGTGAGTGGAATGCGAGCACGTCCAAGAGTAATAAGAAGTTTTCCTTTAAGTCTCGTTTCGCATAATAAACAGCTTCCTTTATGGACAATGGTGTCCTGGTTAAAAGGAGGTTTATTATGTTGAGAGAAATAATCAATAGTATTCTGATGTTTCTAGGAGGTTTGACAGCCAAGGAGGCAGTATTCTATTTTAAATGGATTGATCGAGCCGAACCCATTACATCCAGATGGAACAGATTCTGGGTTTGTTTGGGAATGTGGGCTTTGATGGCTTCGCATGGATTTCTGACCAATGACTGGTGCAAGCTGACCGATGAGGAGAAAGAAAAACTTGATTTACTCTGGTATGCCGCTTTGAGGATTACCTGGGACGTGTTTTAATGATGAAGGAACTACTGCGGGTTGAGCGCAACTCGTAGTAGTTCTTTTGTTTTTGCTTATTCTTTGAGAGGTGTGTAAATGGAAGAAAAGAAACGTGGGAAGGGAAGACCGGCAAACCCGTATTACAATAAAAAAGATAAACAATTACACATAAGAGTAACAGAAGCCGAAGAGAAGGCTTTGAAAGCTCTTGCCAAATGGAAAAACAAGTCAGCATCACAGGTTCTTCGAGACTTGCTTTTGGACGAATATTTGAATAATCTTGACAAATTTTATTAACGTTTGGTATTTAATGTGTACCAATAATTCGGTATTTTTTGGTACACAAAAATTCTGTTTTCGATTTAATGTGTACCAAAAATTCGGTAATTTGTGCATTTTTTGGCAATTTGTCAAGTTTATGGCAAAAACTTTTTGCAAGTTTTGCCATAAAATTAGCAACTTTTTTGATTTTTTGGTACACATTAATTCTCAAAAATGGCTGATTTTGGGGTAAAAAAGGCCATTTTTGGGCATTTTTGGGCTATTTTTGGGCTTTGAATTAATGTGTACCAATAATTATGGCAAAATGGCAAAAACTTTTTTAAAACTTTTTAAAAAATTAAAAAAAAATATAAAAGTTTTTCCTTTCAAAGTTGCCATTTTGCCACGATTTTTTGGTACACATTAAATGGCCTGGTTCAAAGTTATACTGCTGACGTCTTGTCTCAGCTCCTGTTTATGGTATACTAACTACAAAAACGGAAGGAGGCAAGACATGAGCGAAGAGTATATCTGTCCTGAGTGTGGAGCTGTCATGGAGTTTGAGGGCTATGGTGAGGATACTTTGTGCTGTCCGAAATGTGGATACAGCATGGATGTAGATATGTACGGATACACCGAAGAGGAGTACGCTGACATGCAAGCCGATATCGAACGAGAGAATATGGAGAACTTACGCAAGTACGATCCGATCATGGCAGAGCTCATGGATGAACTTGCTGAGGAGGATGACTGGTAAAATGTTTGTTTTTAAATAAGTCCATGGTGGGTACTGTCGTTTAGCGCGATGGTGCCTTTTTTATTTCACGCACAAAAAACAGGCCCTTTTATGAGAGGAGAGAGATATACGCGCGTTATGCACGTTCTCTCTTTTTGTGTTTTCTGGTTTAGAAAGGAGAAACTATGTCCGGAAAACTTGAAAGGGATTTCCAATCGAACCTTATCAAAGAATTAAAAGATCGGTTCCCTGGATGCATGGTGACTAAACTTGACTCATCACACATTCAAGGTATACCCGATCTTTTAGTTTTATATAGGGATCGATGGGCAACATTGGAATGCAAAAAGAGTTCCAAAGCAACACGACGACCGAATCAAGAATACTATGTCAAGACCATGGACGACATGAGTTTTTCGAGATTCATTTACCCAGAAAACAAGGAGGAGGTTCTGAATGATCTTCAACAAGCATTCGAATCTGGTGGGACAACACGCTTTCTTGGGAGCGAGTAAGTACCATTGGATTAATTATGATGAAGACAAAGTAGCTGAAGCTTATACAAGAGCGTTGGCAGCACAGCGAGGTACAGAGCTTCATGAGTTTGCGGCTCAGTGCATTAAACTTCGGCAGAGACTTCCAAAGTCTAACAAGACACTGAACACATATGTAAACGATGCTATTGGCCTGAGGATGACACCCGAGCAGATTTTGTATTATTCGCAAAATTGTTTCGGGACCGCAGATGCCATCGCGTTCAGCAAAGGATTACTTCGAATACACGATCTTAAGACAGGCGTTACACCAGCTCACATTGAGCAGCTCATGGTGTACGCCTCTTTATTTTGTCTTGAATACGGTGTGAAGCCTGGCGAGATCGAATTCGAACTTAGATTGTATCAGTCGAATGAGATAGTCGTGTCTAATCCGACTGTAGAAGATATCGCTCCTATCATGGATAAAATTGTTACTTTCGACAAGATTATTGAAAACATTCGCAGAGAGGAACAGTCATGAGCGTTGAATATTTTGACGACTACGAAGAGTTTCAAGAATATTGGAATGAGCTTGAACACACGGGAGTGGCTCATGATGAGAACCCACCTGGACGTGGATCTGGACGATGGGGCTGGGGTACTGGTAAGAAAGCTTATCAGCACTACAAAGATTGGCTGACACGAGTTAATAGAGAGTTGCAAGAAAACGTTGACTATGTTGACGAGAACGGCAAACGGTACACCGGAGCTACTGCTGTTGCTAAGCGACAGGGTATGAACACCACGGAGTTCCGCACGGCCAAAGAGATCGCTACTGAGGAAACGAGAGCCGTTGCGAGAGATGCCGCTCTTGAATTCCGTTTTAATAATGGTAAAGACGACAGCGAAGGGGTTAGAATGTCCTTGGATCAGGTCGTTAAAAAGATGCGTGAAGCCGGATTTGAGTACAATAACGATAGTTCGATTAGAGCACTTCTTAACGATGCTGTTCATAATCGTAAATCCCAGTCAAAGATGCTCTCCGATCAGATCAAAGAGCTTGTTGATAAGAACGGTATGTATGACGTTGGTGCAGATGCTGCCATGTCTCTTAATGTTAGTAAAACAAAGCTGGACCAGGCATTATATAGACTTTATATTCAGGGGTACGAGATCTACGGACGAGGTTACTCTCAGGTCACCAACCCAGGGAAACAAACTAACACGAAAGTTATTTGTCCGCCTGGAACGCCTTATAAAGATATTTATAATAAGGAAATTAATTTCTTTAAGAACGAGAACGTCATGGTTAGCGCCGATGGCAAGCTTAAGAAGGCATTCGAGTATCCTGCCAGCTTTGATTCAAAACGCTTGATGATCCGTTATGGCGATCAGGGCGGTAAAGAAATGGATGGTGTTGTCGAGATCCGGAGGGGTGTCGATGATTGTTCTTTGAAAAATGATGCCGGTACCGATTCTAATTACGCCCAGGTCCGAGTGCTGGTCGATGGTACGCATTATATCAAAGGCATGGCAGTATACTCGGACGCCAAAGGATGGCCCGATGGTATCGACATGGTGTTTAACACCAACAAGCCAACAGGGACTCCTATGATGGGGACCAAGGATAACTCAGTTCTTAAACCCATCAAAAAAGATGATCCAGAGAACCCGTTCGGCACACTGATCAAAGAGCACGAACGCGGGGGACAGTCGTATTGGACTGACGCTGATGGTAACAAGCATCTCCGGGTTATCAACAAGAAGAGTGATGAGGGGGACTGGGATGAATGGGCTAAGAAGCTCCCGGCACAGTTTCTTTCTAAGCAGCCCATTAAACTTATCAAAGATCAGTTAGCGGTAAGTATCGCTGATAAACAGGCGGAGTTTGATGAAATTAAACAGCTCACCAACCCCACAGTACGAAGGCAGCTGCTGGCGTCATTTGCATCAGACTGCGATACCACAGCCACCAAGCTTAAGGCGTCTCCTTTCCCGGGGCAGAGGTATCAGGTAATACTCCCCCTTCGTACGATCAGTGATGACCAGGTCTACGCTCCGAACTTTAAGAACGGGAGTACCATATGGACCGTTCGCTTTCCACACGAGGGGACCTTCCAGATAGCAAGGCTCACTGTTAACAACAACTTACCGGAGGGTAAGAAGGTTATTACAGCAAATGCGAAGGACGCTATCGGGATAAGTGCAAACGTTGCTGAGAAGATGTCGGGGGCCGACTTTGACGGGGATACCGTTCTGTGTATTCCATATAACGGTAAGGTTAAGATTAAAGACGACCCGATGCTCAAAGATCTTGTTGGGTTTGATCCAAAAGTTCAGTACGGGCCTGGGTCAACCGACAAGGCATATAAACATCTTAGTAAGGGTCGTACCCAAAACGAGATGGGGCAGATCAGTAACTTGATTGCCGATATGACTGTCGGTGGTGCAGGTCCAGATCAGCTCGCACGCGCTGTTAAATATAGTATGACGGTTATCGATGCTGATAAACATAACCTCGACTATATGAGATGCTATAAGGAGCAGGGTATCAAGCAGCTCAAAGATGAGTGGCAGGGTCGAGTTAAGGATAACGGGAAGTGGTCTACCGCAGCAGCAACCCTTATTACCAGGGCCAACTCGAAGCAGACTGTTCTTAAGCGGCAGGGTTCACCTCGAATCAATCAGAAAGGCAAACAGTGGTACGATCCTAACAGACCTGAAGGAGCGCTTATCTATAAGACAGCTGATAAGTTAGAGTACGAAGAGATCCGTAAAGTTAAAGATCCTGAAACAAAGAAAACTCTTATCGATCCTGAAACGGGTAAGCCAGTTTGGGAGAAGACGGGGAAGACCAAAGTCAGAACTGAGAAGAGCCGCCAGATGAGAGAGGTGGACGATGCTCGAGAACTTATATCTCCACTTAACTCTGAAAAAGAGAGAATCTACGCGAACTACGCGAACACGCTTAAAGCTATGGCAAACGAAGCGCGAAAAGAGCAAGTCTATACAGGAACACTTAAACGGAGCCCCAGTGCTGCTAAGACTTATGCTAAAGAAGTCAAGAGTCTTGAGGATCAGCTCAGTATAGCAGAGCATAACAGACCTCTTGAAAAACAAGCGCAGTATATTGCAGGATGCCGGATGCGAGTGCTTAAAGCCCAGTACCCGGACCTCGAGCCAAAAGAAATAAAGAAGAAATCGGATCAGTATCTTAAAGATGCCAGGCTTCAGGTAGGCGCTAAGCGTCACCCTATAAGTATTAGCGAACGAGAGTGGGAAGCAATACAAAGCGGGGCTATATCGGATGATAAGTTAACTAAGATACTTAAATACGCCGATGCAGATAGAGTTAGAGAATTAGCTACACCTCATGATCAACGTGGTCTTAGCGACGCAAAGAAGAGACAGATCAAAGCTCTAGCATCTATAGGTACAATGACTACTGCACAAATAGCAGAACAATTTGGTGTTTCTTCATCTACAATTAGTAGAATTATAAAGACTTAATCAAGTTAAATGTATTACATAATACATTAGTATATAAATAAATATTATTTAATACATTAAATAAATAGTTTAAAGGAAAAAGAAAATGAATATTGCAATCACAACTTATGATAATCCTTTTGATCCTCTAAACGATTTTGTTAATTGGTTTAAGTTTGATGTTTTACATGAATATGATACTTGTAGACTTTTGGCTAAATTCGCTAATACTTCAGAATTATTCTCTGAATACGAAAACAAACTTGAAATCAGTCATGCAATTGATGAATTACTCAAGCTCAATCCAACTCTTTACAGAGCAATTACAGAATAATTTATATGTTTAGAGGCCGGAGAAGGCTGACGGTACCCGGGGGGAGGGGTCGTAAAATTGGCACCCCCTCCTTCATCGCGGCCGGTCTTCAAATTTTCTCCGGAGGAAAAATTCAAAATGATGTTTTACCTAGTTTTAAACGCTGCTGAAAAATTTGCTCACGTTCCTTGATCCTCCTACGGTGAGTGTTTGGTGTGTGGTTTTTCGATCTCCTTTCTGACACCTCCTCAGCAGCGTTTAAAACTAGGTAAAACATTTCGAAATATTAATAAATCTCCTAGGAAAGGAGTTGAAAGTTAATGGGAAGAGCAAAGAAAGCCTCTAGTTCAGAGACGATCCGAGCTGTAAGACCAGCGTTGACTCCCGAAGCGAGGGAGAATCAACTAATATTCTTGGCAACTGAGTTAGCCGAGAAACAATTACGAGAAGGAACAGCTTCATCACAGGTTATTTCACACTATCTCAAACTCGGAACAGAGAAGTCCCGACTCGAGTGCGAGAAACTCAAGGCCGAAAACGAACTGATGGCCGCTAAGAAAGATCATCTCGAATCTGCGCAACGAACCGAAGAGATGTTTGCCGAGGCTATCAGAGTATTCTCCAAATATCGCGGCCACGACGAGGAGGAACCTGACGAGGAATACTTTGATGACTACGAAGATTAGAACATACTCAGAGCTGATTAAGCTACCGACCTTCAATGAACGATTCGCCTATCTGAAATTAACGGGTCAAGTTGGTAAAGATACATTCGGATGGGATCGATACCTAAATCAAAATTTCTATAGATCCGCTGAGTGGAAACACGTCAGAGATCTGGTTATTGTCAGAGACAATGGCTGTGATTTAGGCATTCCGGAGACCCCGATCATGGGCAAAGTAATTATTCATCATATGAATCCGATTACAGTTGACGATTTTCTCGAAGACGATCCTGAGTATATGATGAATCCCGAGTATCTAATCTGTGTTAGTCATGCAACACATAACGCAATACACTATGGCGACGCAAACCAGCTACTTCAAGACTATAGCCCTCGAAGACCTGGTGATACGTCGCCGTGGAAGATTTAGACTCACCCTTCAACTGGTGCGCAACGGTTGAGATGAGATAGAAACTTATCAACACTTCTTATTCCATACTTTAGTTGGAGAAAGGACAGAAATGGAATACGCAAGTAGAGCAGTAGGAAACGCCGGTCTTGCAACCGGTATCATTGGCACCGCACTCGGAGCTCTGAACGGGGCTGGCGGTCTGGATCTTCTTAACATTGGCCCTCGTGGTCCGAGAGGTCCCAGGAGCGAAGGAGACATTCCTGTGACAAGACACGATATGGGCCTGTACAGAGAAATTTCTGATCGCGACTTTAAGATCGCAGCACTTGAGTCCAACAAGTACACCGATCAGAAGATTGCGGATCTGACAGAGAAGATGAATGGCAAGATCGATGATGTGAAGAACCAGATGGGTATGCAGTTTGCTGGAGTTCAGCAGCAGCTCAGCGCTCAGTCGGTTTGGAACGCAACACAGCAGGGACTCATCGGGTGCATCCAGGGACAGGTTGCCCAGCTCCAGCAGATGACCCAGCTCGTCATTCCGAACGGATCTGTTATGCCCGGCTGGGGTCCTGTTGAGATCACTGCAGCTGGTGGAACTGTTAAGACAGCCGCTACTGGTACTAACGGCTAAGATTCAACAACCAACTTAATACTCTAAACTTTTGGGCAGAGCTGTCACTCCGGCGATTCGGTTTAGCAGCTCTGTCTTTTTGGAAGGACATAAAATGGTTACGAAGAAAGAACTGCTAAATGCAGTAATTAGGTATATCAAAGTAGAAGTCATTCCTCATATTTCAGATAAGCCAACGCAGATGGTTTTATCCGCGGCTCTTTATGCTGTAAACGCTAAGCCAGAGATTCTGGATCCGTTTCTTAGCAATCCTATCGTTGCTGCTATTCTTCAGGGTGAAGACGGTAAGTATGACACTGAAGTGATCTTTAGCGTTCTTAACAATCTTATCAAAGAATACGACGGCATTCCTGTCACTATTCCACCGATCAAATTTATTACATCAACAGAGAACACACTGACTTTCCGTAGAGGTGATGTCGAGACGCTTGCGGAGTATGTGAAAAAAGAAACCGAGGAGGACAAAGATGCTTGACTATAAGAAACTGAATGAGCATTTGGATGAAGAGTATCAGGGCGTTCAGGAGTATGTTGATCTGTACAAGCAGACCAATGAAGGAATGTTCCGCGATATGGCCAAAGAAGAGATGACACATGCCAGACATCTCGAATGGTACATGCAGAAGCACGGACAGCTCACCGATCATACCAAAACCAAGGAAGCGGCTGAGAAGGCGTTGAATGAGGTTTGAAAGCCTGTTGACTACCGTAAACATTTTATGACCGTGCTTGAGTGCATAAGCTGGTTTATTTGAGGAAATCAAAATGCAAGAAAGTATTCTTACTTCTATCAAGAAGATGCTCGGCATTACTGAGGATTATACGCACTTTGACGCTGATATAATCATGCACATCAACACTGTGTTTATGGTACTTATGCAACTTGGCGTTGGACCGGAAACAGGCTTTAGTATTTCAGATGATAGTGCCGTCTGGGGCGATTTTCTCACTTCCCCTAAGCAGCTTGAAGCGGTTAAGTCTTACATTTATTTGCGTGTAAAAATGCTGTTCGATCCTCCGACTAGTGCAACCGTCACACAGTCAACCGAGAATCTTATTTCGGAGTTGGCGTTTAGACTTAACGTCGAGGTCGATCCTGGAGAAAAAACATGAGTGCACATCAGAGATATATGCAGTACCGTAAGGACGAGCTGTATCATTTTAACCCGAATCATGATCCTAAGGATGGTAAGTTCACTTCTTGTCCTAAGGGAATAATCAGTAGTGTAAAATCTGCTCTCCGTAAGTTCGACGGCCAGGATTATTTAGACAAGATTAGAACTGCAAGAGCCGACGAAGCCGCTGAACGTAAAAGGTTGAAAGAAAAATATGGAGACGGCACAAACGACGCTGCTCGTTCCCGAGTCAAAGAGTTGCACGACACTGCTAATAAACTTGTTTCCGCACCGGACTACTATAATATTCATACCGGAAAGTATAATCCGGATAAAGAAAAACAAGTTGCTCGTGCGTTAATAGAAGCAAATCAAATAAACAATCTTAATGATCGAGGCCCAGAAGAAAACCATCTTGATCCGCGAATGCAGGGCAAGCATTTATTGTTATCTGCCAAGCGTCTATCCATAACCGCGGCTAACGACGCAAAAAGGATGATTGCTGATCCAGCCAACTCTACCGATGAAGAAAAAGATCGGTATTTTAGGGATTACGATTTTGCGGAATACGTTAAACGGAAGGGGGAGGCTTTGGTAAAATATACAGACTATATAGCGGATAGGCCATACTATAACCGGGAACTTGAAGAGCGAGTAAATAAAGAATATTCGGAGATAGATCCTGAGAAAGTACACAAGCAGTTCTTCGAAGTAATGTACAAGGAGCACGCATAAAAAACAGCCCCTTTTATGAGAGGAGAAGAATATACGCGTGTAATTCAAGCTCTTCTCGTTTGTCGTCCGTTCACCAATCGAATTATTATAGACGTATATTTCGAGGATTAATTTAAAATGGCACTCTCAAACACTGCTGTACCAAAATACTACGGCATGTTTCGAGATGCCGTAATTCGAGGAGAGATTCCTGTTTGCGAAACGATCTCCCTCCAGATGAATAGGATTGACGATCTAATCGCTGATCCGAATATGTACTATGACGACGAAGTACTAGAGGGTTTTATAGCATTCTGCGAAGGAGAGCTCACGCTAACCGACGGTGGTGATCTTGTTCTAACGGATGCTTTTAAACTTTGGGCAGAAGACATTTTCTGCTGGTATTACTTCATTGAGAAAAGTGTTTACGTTCCTGAGAGGAATAATCGTGGCGGTCATTATGTCTTAAAACGAGTAAAGAAAAGACTGGTTAATAAACAGTACCTTATCGTTGGACGATCTGCAGCTAAGTCTTTATACCTCACTTGCATACATGCCTACGGTCTTCTTATAGACACTTCTACTACACATCAGATAACCACATCCCCGACAATGAAGCAGTCGGAAGAAGTCACTCAGCCTTTCGCAACGGCAATCACTAGAGCAAAAGGTCCGCTCTTTAAATTCCTGACAATGGGCTCTCTTCAGAACACTACTGGAGCTCGTTCTGCTAGACAGCAGTTAGCCAGCACTAAGAAGGGCATTGAGAGTTTTATCACAAATTCATATCTCGAAATTCGTCCACTGAAAATAAACAAACTTCAGGGTCTCCGAGTAAAGTACGCGACGCTTGACGAGTGGCTTTCTGGCGACTTACCGGAAGATCCCGTGACCGCAATTGAACAGGGCGGCGCAAAGGGTCTTGCTCCTGACTATATCATCATCGCTGCCAGTTCAGAGGGAACAACTCGAAATGGTATCGGCGATACGATGAAAATGGAGCTAATGGACATTCTTCGAGGAGACTACAAGAATCCTCACGTGTCTATCTGGTGGTACCGTCTTGATTCTATCGAAGAAGTGGACGACCCTAACATGTGGATTAAAGCTAATCCTAATCTGGGTGTGACGGTTTCATACGAGACTTATCAGATCGATAAGGAGACAGCTGAAAACGTTCCCTCCAAACGAAATGACATTCTTGCAAAGAGATTTGGCATTCCAATGGAAGGTCATACGTATTTCTTTACGTATGAAGAGACACTCCGACATCGTCAAAGAGAGTTCTGGCAGATGCCTTGCTCGCTTGGAGCTGACTTGTCTTTAGGTGATGACTTCTGTGCTTTTACGTTTTTGTTTCCACTTCAAAATGGAGCGTTCGGAGTCAAGACAAGAGACTACATTACAGAAACAACAATGGCAAAACTTCCGGCTGCTATGCACGCTAAGTATGAGAACTTTATAGCGGAGGGCAGTCTTATTGTTATGCCTGGTGTTGTTCTAGACATGATCGTTGTGTATGAAGATCTAATCAAGCACATCGACAACTGTCAGTATGATGTCAGATGTTTTGGTTACGATCCATATAATGCAAAAGATTTTGTTGCACGATGGATCGGCGAGAACGGTCCGGTCGGAGTTGAAAAAGTCATTCAGGGTGCTCGGACAGAATCTGTTCCTCTCGGCGAGTTAAAGAAGCTTGCGGAGGAGAGACTCCTGTTATTTGACGAAGAGTTGATGGAGTTCGCAATGGGAAACTGTGTAGCACTCGAAGACACTAATGGTAACAGAAAACTATACAAACGTCGTCATGAGCAAAAGATCGACGCTGTCGCTGCTATGATGGACGCTTATGTAGCTTACAAATTAAACGTGGAGGAATTCGAATGAGTACAAAGCCTCCGTTTAGACGATATGTTAATGAACTGTATCATTTTAACAAGTGGCACGATGAGCTGGGGCGATTCGCGTCAGGGCCTAGTGGGTTAAGAAGTTTTGCGAGGGCTAATCGTGGAAGCGTCTATGACGAATATCTTAATAAAGATGGTTCGTTCACTGAAAAGGCTAAAGGACGTATAAAAACCACCGAGTATGACAGTAGTCTTAAAAGCCGGACATCGACAAAAACTACTAAAGAAAAACAAAAGGAAAACAACAACGACAATTCCAACAAGAAAAAAGGCGATGATAATTCAAAGTCTATCCGGATTGATAAGAGAGGTCGTGTTCATCCAGACGATGCTGGGTCAGCTTTAAGTCAGATTGAGCAGAATATTGCTAGAGATTACGGCAATAAAAGTAACATCTACAATAAAACGGCAGAATTAACACGTCAAACAACGTCGTTGTTACGCGATACTCGACGCGATAAGGCAGAGAGAAGTGCAGAAAAGCTTGATCTTTCAAACATGACTGACAAAGAAATGAACGATTATATTAATCGTAAAAGTCTCGAACGTCGTTATCGTGAAGCCGTATCCGATGAGTCTGTGCGTGGTCATAAAGCGGTAGACGATTTTCTTAAGTACGGCGGAGCAGCTTTATCTATGGCAGCAACAGTGGCTACTATCGCAGCAACAGTTCATACATTACGTTCGTAAGGAGAATTCAAAATGCCAATATTTTCGACGTTTGGCGCCAGAGCGAGATCTGCTTGGAACGCCTTTTTTAATAAAGATCCGACTCCTTACACTGACTACGGCCCATCTTATTTTTATCGTCAAGATCATTGGCGATACTCTTATAGGCGAGACAAGTCGGTTGTTACTGCGGTGTTAACTAGATTTTCGGTTGACTGTGCTTCGGTCGATATCAAACACGTTGTTCTCGATAAAGAAGAACGACTAACAGACATCAAAGACTCTGGAATAAACAACTGCCTCACGATCGAAGCAAATATTGATCAGCCAGGACGAAACTTTATTCAAGATGTCATCCATTCGATGCTGGACGAAGGCGTTGTAGCAATTGTTCCTGTGGATACGACAAGTGATCCTACGATTAGTGATTCATACGATGTCATGACAATGCGTACGGGTCGTGTTATACAGTGGTATCCGCAGCATGTTAAGGTCGAAGTTTATAACGAGTTGTCTGGTCGCAAAGAAGAGCTTACGCTAGAAAAGCGTATGACATGTCTTGTTGAGAATCCATTCTATTCTGTAATGAATGAACCAAACTCAACGATGCAGCGACTCATACGTAAACTCGCACTTCTTGATATTCTCGACGAAAAGAATAGTTCTGGAAAACTGGATCTTATTATTTCATTTCCTCACATCATCAATACTGAACGCAGAAAGGCGCAGGCCGAAACTCGTAGGGCATCTATTGAAGAACAGCTCGTTAATTCCAAATACGGTATCGCCTATACAGACGGTACAGAACACATAACGCAGCTTAACAGACCAGTTGAGAACAATTTAATGTCACAGATCGAATATCTGACAGACATGTTATTTGCTCAACTTGGAATAACAAAGGCGGTGTTGGACGGTTCCGCTAGTGATTCCGAAATGCTTAACTACCGGAACAGAATTATAGAGCCGTTGCTTTCTGCAGTTACAAACGAGATGCGAAGGAAATTTTTAACAAAGAACGCTAGGACAAGAGGGGAAACTATTAAGCATTTTCCTAATCCGTTTAATCTGGTTACTGTTTCTCAGATTGCTGAGGTGTCTGGTGTACTTATACCGAACCGTATCATAACGCCCAATGAGGGCAGACAGCTTCTCGGTCTTAAACCGTCTAGCGACACTGGAGCCGATACTCTGTTGAATCCTAACATCGATAAAATGACTGATGCTGATCAACAGAGCGCTAACACAGAGAAACCTGAGGCAGTTAACAAGGAGGTAAATATTCAAAATGAGGAAACCTGACTTTAAAGGTTGGGCGACTCGTAACGGTCTGAAATGCTCTGATGGACGAACAATCGGCAAAGATGCGTTCAAAGAGCAAGATGGTCAGACCGTATCGATGGTGTGGCAGCATAGGCATGACGACCCGGAATTTGTAATCGGTCATGCTGTACTGCATAACGCACCCGAGGGAGTCGTTGCAGACTGTTATTTAAATAATTCAGAAAAAGGCATTGCGACACGGGAGCTTGTCAAGAACGGCGATGTTGTTGCTCTCTCTATCAATGCTGGTGATCTGGTGCATAGAGGCGCTGAGGTTGTACATGGTGTGATCCGCGAAGTAAGTGTGGTTCTGTCCGGTGCAAACCCCGGCGCTTTAATTATGCCTACAACTATTTCTCACGACATTAACGGCGAAGATTCCGTAACAGAAGCTCAGATCTTTACCGGTATGTCACTTATCGACATGGACGATGAAATATCTCACGCTTCCGACGATGATGACGAGCCGGAAGAAGAAAAGAAAAAAGACGAAGATGACGAGAAAGAAAATGTAAAAGACGTTCTTGACACTCTGGATGGTAAGCAGAGACATGCTGTCGACCTTCTTGTTGGCGGTATTATCGCAGAGTTCCAGAACAAGGATGAGAGTGACAGTAAAAAAGAAAAAGACTCCGAGGAGGAAAAAGAAATGAAACACAACGTGTTTGAATCTGCTGGATCCAATACACACAACACTCTGTCTCATGCAGATCAGACTACGATCCTGGCTATGGCGAAAGAGCCTGGTATGACTTTCCAGTCTGCTCTTACAACTTTTGCCGCTGACAATAAACTGGAACTCCAGCATGATGCAGTCAGCTCTGGCTTTGTTCAGGACACAAGTCAGAACGGTAATGTTACCTGGCTGTTCCCTGAGTACAAGGATGTTCGTCCCGGCGCTCCCGAGCTTCTGACCAATGATCAGGGTTGGATCAGCGTAGTTCTTAACAAGGTTCATAAGAGCCCCATTTCCAGGATCCGTACCAGCTACGTTGATATTCGTAATATTGAAGGCGCAATGGACAGCCTGCGTGGTCGTGGATATCAGAAGGGTAAAGAGAAGAAGCTGACCGGCAACTTCAAGCTGGTACGAAGGACCACAGATCCTCAGACCGTCTATGTGAAGTCTCAGCTCCATAGAGATGACATCATTGACATCACAGATTTCGATTACGTTCAGTACCTGTACAACATCGATCGTATGAATCTGAATGAAGAGCTGGCCATGGCGATCATGCTCGGTGATTTCCGCCAGGATAGTGATGCCGATAAGATCTTCCCTGAGCATATTCGTCCTATCTGGACCGATGACGATCTGTATACCATGCACTATGATCTCGATATTGCCGATGCTCGTACGAGACTTCAGGGTAGTGAGACCGGATCTTTCTTCGGCGATAACTATGTCTACGCTGAGGCTCTGATCGAGCAGTGCCTGTACAGCCGTGAGAAGTTCAAGGGAACCGGCACTCCCGATTTCTTCATGACACCTCATATGCTGAATGTCATGCTGCTGTCTCGTGATCGTAACGGTCGTCGTATCTTCAGTTCCAAGGCTGAACTGGCTTCTGCTCTCAATGTCGGCAACATTTACACTGCCGAGCAGTTCGCTGATCGTGTTCGTAAGGACGACGATGCCGATAATCACAAGCTTCTCGGCCTGATTGTTAACCTGGCAGACTATAGCCTTGGTTCCACTAAGGGCGGCGAGATCACTCACTTCACCGATTTCGACATCGACTTCAACATGCAGAAGAGCCTTCTGGAGACTCGCTGCTCCGGCGCTCTGACCAGAGTATATTCTGCGATTGCAATTGAGGAGCCTGTTACTACTACAGAGCCCTAATCGGAGGTAGCGACATGAATAAAACGAAGAAAGACGCGCTGAAAGCTATTCTTTCTGCGTTTGGTCAGACCACTACTGAAAAGACCGAAAAAGGTCTACTGTTTCAGATTTCAGACGCATTTCAATCCGCAACCGAGGACGGAAGTATTGTTGTCAACGTTATTGAACTTCCTGAAGTCACTAGCGCAGACAACGGTAAGGTTCTTGGTGTAATTAACGGTAAATGGGCCATTAAAGATATGAGCCATTTTATTCACGATGAAATGGAAAAAACCTGATCTTAGTAAAACAAAGGGAATTTCAAAATGAAGTATTTTGGAAAGATAGGCTACGGTGTAACTGAGGAAATTCGTCCAGGAGTTAGTCTTCCGACGATTTCTGAGCGAGAATACTACGGCGATATCGTGAGGAACATTCGCCGCTATGAGAATAGTGGGAAAGTCAACGACGATCTGAATATTAACATGACCCTCAGCATCGTAGCCGATCCCTTTGCATATCAGAATTTTCATCAAATCAGATATGCAACTTACATGGGGAGCAAATGGAAAGTCCTGTCCGTGGAGGTTGCATACCCGAGACTGACTCTGACTTTAGGAGGTGTATACAATGGCGAAGATGATGAATGATCGTCTTGAACTACACGAGCTTCTCTGCCAGATACTTGGATCTCGTGAGGTATATTTTCAACCGCCAGAGTCTGTAAAGATGAAATATCCGGCGATCGTGTACAGTCGAAATCGGATAGAAAACGTGTCTGCGGATAATGTTATTTACAAACAGGACGTATCGTATTCGATAATGGTAATCGATCGAGATCCCGACAGTGAAATCGTCGAGAAAGTTTCTCGCATACCGCATATCCTCTACGACCGTTCTTATGTTGCGGATAATTTAAATCACGACGTTTTTATACTATTTATATAAGGAGAAAATAACATGGCTAAACTTGTATGGGATCAGGTTGGCGAAAAACTGTGGGAGACTGGTGTTGATCGTACTGTCCTCTTTCCTATGGATTCTACCGGTGCATATACTGCTGGAGTGGCTTGGTCTGGTGTTACAGCGATCAATGAAGCTCCCTCCGGTGCAGAACCGACTAAGATCTATGCCGATAACATTGTCTACGGTGTTGTAATGAGCCCCGAAGAGGACGCTCTCACGATCGAGGCATTTACATATCCTGATGAATATGCCGAGTGCATCGGCGAATCCTCTCTCGGTGAAGGTGTTACTATCAAGCAGCAGTCGCATAAGCATTACGGTCTTGCATACCGGTCCCTGATCGGCAACGATACCGAAGGATCGTCTCACGGCTATAAAATTCATATTTTCTATGATTGTGTATCCGGTTCTTCTGAAGACAACAACGCTACGATCAATGATAGCCCCGAACAGAAGACCTGGTCTTGGAGTGTTACCACTCTGCCGGTATCTGTTAAAGATTTCAATCCTACGGCTTGCGTTGTTATCGATTCGACCAAAATCGCTAAGGCTAAGCTCACCGAGATCGAGGATCTTCTGTACGGATCTGATACCAAAGAATCTTCTCTTCCTTCTCCCGCGGCTATCAAAGGTATTCTTGACAAAGTTTAATAAAGGAAAATCAAAATGAGCAAGTTGAAGTGGGACGAAAACGGATCGCGATACTTCGAAACCGGTGTCGACAGGGTCGTTGTATACGTTTCTAATTCAGCTGAAGCTTGGTCTGGTATTACAGCGATCAATGAAGCTCCATCAGGTGCAGAACCGACTAAGATCTATGCTGATAACATCGTCTACGGTGTTGTAATGAGCCCTGAAGAGGACGCTCTCACGATCGAGGCGTTTACATATCCTGACATTTTTAACAAATGTATAGGGCATGTGGAGCTTGGGCGTGGGGCGTATATTGGACAACAAACGCGAGTTCCATTTGGACTTTGCTGGAGAAGTCTTGTTAAAAACGATACTGATACTGTCGATGATTATAAGCTTCATTTGATGCCATTACTATATACGTCTCCGTCCGAGGAGTCTAATGCGACCGAAAACGATAGTCCAGAGCAAAAAACATATACCTGGAGTGCTACGGCCTTATCTGTAAATATTGATGACGAACGGACCACCTGTGCTATTGTAATAGATTCGCGGCAGTTCAATAAAAGAGGGCTATGGAACGCTCTTCGCTCCATAGAAGATAAACTTTATGGAACCGATAAAACCCGTCCGAAAATGTTGCTCCCAGGAGAGATTCTTTCAACTATTACGAGCTCTTTAAATCTGTTAGATAGTAACGGGCGGTCGATACTGGACAGCACCGGAGAAAATATAACATCTGCCGTTTATAAGGCTGGTTAACTGTAAAGGCCGCTTAGCAAAGTCTGAGTGGCCTTTTGTTTTATTAGAAAGGAGAATCACATGATTAGTAAAACAATCACGTACGTTGATTATAACGGCGTAGAAAAGCGAGGTACTTATTGGTTTAACATGTCCAGAGCGGATCTTGTTGAACTTGAGATGCATGATGAAACTGGTTGGTATGACAGACTCAAGCAGCTCGTAAACGAACAGCGGGTTCGTGAAGCCTATGTCATGATCGAGCAGTTTATCAAAGATTCTTACGGCGTTAAAACGCCTGACGGAGGTTTTGATAAGGATCCTAAGTATCTTAAGGCGTTTCGCGATACCGAGGCATACTCTGAGCTTATCTGGGGCTTTGTCGAGAATCCTGAAGAGTTTGCAGATTTTATCAACGGTATCGTGGCTTCTGTACAGAAGAGTGTCGATGCGATCGATGTTGATAAACGTATCGAAGAAGCAGCAAAGAATAACGGCAAGGTTGTGACATTTGCTACACCTAGTAATCCCTGATCAGGAACTATGGGATGCGGTCCGCGCAAAATTTATTTCGGTTAAGGGAGCTGAAGTCGATCTCGAGTATAGCCTTGCCGCGATTTCAAAATGGGAATCTAAATGGCACATTCCTTTTCATGATGACCGAAAACAAAAAACACCTGAGCAGAGTATAGATATTATACGGTGCATGTGCACTACGCCAGATGTTGATCCAAAAGTGTTTGAGTATGTAACAGAAGAGAATGCCAGACAAGTAAGTGAATATATCAGCGATGACGCAACCGCTACGTGGTTTAGCGATACCGGACGTAAGAAAGGTGGTAAACGTGAGATTGTAACCGCGGAGATCATCTACTATTGGATGACTTTATACAATATACCAGAAAGTTACCAATACTGGCATTTAAATAAGTTAATAACTTTTATACGCGTTTGTGCGGAAAAGAGCAATCCAGATAAAAATAAGAAAATGTCTAGCAATATGGCAGCACAGCGTAGAGCTCTTAATGCTGCTCGAAAGAAAAGATATCATACAAGAGGGTAAAAAAATGTTGATGCAGTGGAAATCAACTGGCGACTTCTTAAAGCTTGATTCTTTTTTAAATAACATTAAGCGCGGTCTACTGATGCAATCTTTTGAGAAGTTTGGCAAAGAGGGTGTTGAAGCACTAAAAGCTGCTACGCCGGTTGACACCGGAAATACGGCATCTTCATGGTATTACAAAATTACTCAGAAAGCGAACAGTGTAGTAATAAGTTTTTGTAACGATAACGTTAATAAGGGTGTTCCGATAGCTGTTATATTACAGTACGGCCACGGAACCAGAAACGGTGGATGGGTTGAGGGGCGCGATTATATAAATCCAGCCCTTCAGCCCGTGTTTGATAGATTGCTGGCAGAAGCGTGGAAGGAGGTGTCAAAGTGAGTACGACTGTTGAGAAGCGCGTTGCCGAATTCGGTGCAGAACTGTCGTTCAATAATCAACAGTTTGAACAAGCAGCGCAGACCTCCATAAACACGCTTGGGAGACTTAAAGAAGCGCTTAAGTTTAAAGGATCTGATCAAGCATTCGAAAAAATTACTAAAGCTTCTGAGTCTACTAATCTTAGTAAGATTGAGACCGGCGTAGACAGACTGACTAAACGGTTTTCTACACTGGGAATAGTTGGTATGACCAACATCATGGATCTTACAAGGCATGTTCGAAGCAATCTCCTTACCGCAATTAATAGTGTAACCAGCAAGATAGTTCAAGGCGGTAAACGCCGAGCAATGAACGTTGAGCAGGCTCGATTTCTGTTACAGGGTCTTAGAGACGACTCTAAAGAAATCGAAGAGATCATGACCAACGCGAAAGACTCGGTTACTGATACTGCTTATGGATATGATCAGGCAGCTATGGCGGCTGCTCAATTTGCTACTTCTGGCGTTAAAGCCGGAGAGCAGATGAAACGCACTTTGGCTGGTGTTGCTGGTGTTGCAGCTACAACAAACTCCGAGTATTCGAGCATTTCGACTATTTTTACGCAGGTTGCCGGTAAAGGTCGTCTTATGGGCGACGAGCTTCTTCAGCTATCGACAAGAGGCTTGAACGCTGCCGCTATTATTGCTAACTATTTTAACAATGTTCAAAATGGATCTGTAGAAGCTACTGAATCTGTTCGTGCCTCGATCAAAGAACTCACTAATGGCTTACAGGTTACAGAAGGTGAGATACGAGAATGGACAAGTAAGGGCGAGATCAACTTCGATGTCTTTGCGAGCGCCATGGCTGAGACTTTTGGCAAACACGCAAAGGACGCTAATAAGACACTTACTGGCGTTCTTAGTAACGTTAATGCCAGATTTTCACAGATTGGTGAAAAATTCTATACACCCCTTATCGAGCAGGAAGGCCCTCTAGTAAATTTCTTTAATATCGTTAAAGACAAGTTAGCTGAGGTTAGAGATAATGTTCAGCCATTAGCGGATCTTGTCGACGGGGCCATAATTAAAGGTCTATCGGGGTTACAGGAAAAAATTTCTGCTATTCCTGTAAAAGAGTTTTTTGAGACGCTTAACCAAGGAATTACAACTCTTAAGAGCGGGTTGTCTCCTGGATCGGTTATAACCAAAGGCATGATGGAGGGACTCGGTTTAAACGAAACTCAGCTTGATGCATTTACAACGGCTATAAAGCATGTCGCTGAAGAGCATGGTATAGCGATCGATAAAATGATCGAAGCTGATGGTAGTTTTCTCGATACCCTTAAACACGGTTGGCTTACACTCGATATTTTCAAGGAGGCTCTTAACAAAGTATTCGGGAAAGAAGGAACCGAAGAAACTGTTAAGAATATTAACGAGATTCGTGAAGCCGCTATAGCTACTATCAGAGGCGATTACGGTAACGGCGCAGAGAGAATCGCTAAGTTAACCGAAGCCGGTTTCGATCCAGAAGTTGTACAAGCGTATGTTAACAAAATTCGCGAGGCTGCAGACGGAACGTGGAACTTCACCGACGCAATGCTCGATGCGATCGATGCCGAGAGTAATAACGTTGACGTGCTTTCCGCCATGTCTGATGAGCAACTTAAGGCCAAAGGATATACCAAAGAACAAATAGATGCGCTTCGAGAACTCGCCAAAGTTGCAAAAGAGTCTGGGACACCACTGAACGATCTTCTCGAGAAAACAAAAGACCCGTTTTACGGCATTAAGTTGATATTTGATTCGGCAATTAATGTCCTATCTAACATACCCAAGATCGCTGGAGCGGCGAAAAAGGCTTTCTCAGAAGTATTCCCTCCTGTTTTGTTTGCTCAGATTGCAGGGTTCATTCTAAATATCAACACTCTTTCAAAGAGCTTAGTCCTTAACGACAAATCTATTTCCAAATTACAACGCACATTTAGAGGTCTCTTTTCTGTTGCCAAAATTCTTGGAACGGCCTTATTAAGTATAGGACGTGTGGCTTTACCGCTTATTGCAAAAGTTGGTAATGGTGCAATTTCTGTAATATTATCCATAACGGCTACTATCGGTGATTTCATTTTTGCATTATCAAATTCCATTACAAAAACAAAACTTTTTGACAAGATCGTTAAACCGATTGGTAACGATCTTAGCGGCCTTGTCGATATTCTTGGTATGCTCGTTTCCGCCATTGGAGACGTTGCGTCTAAGGTACTAGAATTTATCGATAAACACAATTTGGTTTCAGGCTTTGTAGATGTTGTTGCTAAACTTGCCGATGCTGCCTCTAATTTAAGAGTCGGCCTTGGGGATTTGGTGAAAAGTGCAGGCAATAACACAAAGTCTACTGGATTACCAAAACTAGCCGCGTCGATGTCTAACCTCGGTGGCGTGATTAAAGAGAAACTGATAACGCCAGCCTTTGACAGGTTCATTTCATTTCTCGATAAACTAAATATTAAATTACCAAAGACATCCGGTGTACTTGAGACTGGTAAAAAGGCATTCGAGTTTTTTACAACGTCTTTGGCCAACGTTATTGACATTGCAGCAAACAAATTAAGTTCTATTGATTTTACAAAGTTTTTAGATACCGTCGGAGGCGCGGTTGGCGTCGCTATCACAAAAGTTCGCGACAAGATCAACGCAATCGACTTCGAAAAAGCTTTTACGTCGATTAGAACATTCTTTGACAATATTAAACAGAAATATGCAGTTCCGGCATTCGATAAAATTGTTGAGTTTGCTAGAAACATATCGGCGTATATTCCATCTTTTTCAGAAGTAACAAACTTTATATCCGGATTGTTCGGAGTCTTAACACAAAACATCGCGATACCGGCAGCTGATGCAGTCAAACAGTTCGTCGATAATCTAGTGCAAAACGGCCCTTCACTTGAGTCTTTTGTTAAGTTCTTTCAGGATCTGTTTAAAGTCGTTTCTGAAAATTTCAAAATGCCAGGGTTCGACTCATTAGTTGAACTTGTGCATAAATTGCACGATAATATTTCGTCTCTAGACAACTTTAGCGCTTCTCTATCAGGAATAAAGGACGCCGCAAATCAGTCATATCAGTTCCTTGGTTTACAAGGTATTTTCGATGTTATTTCTAAGATTAAGGAGAAGGCGATCGGTCCGCTCACTGAAAAAATAGAAGAAATTAAACGTGTTTTCGCTGAAAAGTGGAATATGCCAGCGATGGAAAAAGTTCGTTGGGGTATTGAAGAAATCACGAAAGCACTTTCGAAGCTTGATCCTGACACCGTTTATCTTTGGGTTTCAAGGATAACTATGATCTTGACGATTCTTACCGTTAGGAACACGGTTAAAGAATTGGGAAAACAGTTTAAGAGTTTAGCGGATGCATGGGGCGGTGTTGGTAAAGCTTTTCAGTCAATTGCGGATAGCTTTGCTAGTGTTGGTAAAAGTTTATCTGGTGGAATCACAAAACTGTTCGATTCGTTGAGCTCTGTTGTTTCAACATTTAAGACCGGCATTAAAGTCAACATGATTCTTAAGATCGCAGTTGCTATAGGAATCGTAGCAGCTTCGATGTTCCTTTTATCTAAAATTCCAGAAGAAAAATATGCACAAATCGCTGTATTAGTGTTAGAGATCGCGATTGCTTTAGGAGCCACATACGCTGCTATTTCGATATTTAACAGAATCGGTGATCCGCAAGGTGGTGCTTTATCGATTCTGGCTTTTGCTGCGGCAATGGTGCTGATCGCTAAAGCTATGGAGAAGTTAAAGGATTTCAAGCCAGACGAAATTATCTATACCGGTGTTGTTGTCGGCGCATTAATGGTCGTGCTTGGAATTTGCACTCGCCTTGTTTCTAGTCTTGACGCCAAAGTAACGGATTTGTTCGTTCCTCTTTCGTTTGTGATAGCACTTGGAGTGCTGATAACGGAGATTGTCGCATTCGGTAAATTTGTTTCGTCTAACGAAGAAGTTGCACGCAAAGGTATGGACGCCGTATTTGAGATAATGGTTGTTCTAGCTCTTTGTATGCAAGGTTTTAGACATCTAGGTTCTAATCCTGCAGATCTGTTTGCGCCTATATCTTTCGTTTTAGCTCTGGGTATTCTAGCACTCGATATAGTGGCGTTTGCTCTGATTCCTGAGACGTGGTATACCACCGCATACGATCGAATTACGGTTATGGGTACGTTGCTTGTAGCGGCTGTAGCTATTATGGGTATGTTTAGCGCTGGTGCAGCAAACGTACTTATGCCTTTGGCGATCGTCGGCTCGTTACTTATTCTTGCTGCTGATATTATTGTGCTTTCCTTGATACCGATATATTTATTAGTTAAGGGCGGAGCAGTTGCAATTACAGCTCTTGGTGTGATTTCAATAGCTTCAGGCATTTTGTTACATATCGCTGGTACATCTTCGGCTGCTTTGGGTGCTTTGGCTGCTCCAATCGGACTTGCTTTAGGCGTTGGCTTATTGGCTGGGGCTATTGTTAAATTGGGTCTGGCTTATGACAAGGCCAATCTCGAAGCAGGTTTTCAGATTATGCTGTTTACAGCATCTGTACTAGTTTTTGCTACTGCTGCATTTAACGCCGCACTTCAAAATGGCATAAATCCTGGAGCTTTTATTACGGCTATATCCGTTGCAATTGGTGTTGGTTTACTTTGTGCTGAGATTGTTGCAGTTGGAAAAATAGCTACTAGAGATGAAATAAATACAGGCGTTGAGGCCATGGCAGCGGCAGCTATTGCGTTAGTTGGCGTTTCGGCGTTTATGAGCGAAATTAAATTATCGCCTGCTTTGGTGATAGCGCCTCTTGAATTCGTGATTGTTTTTGGCTTGTTATTGGCTGAAATGATTCTTGCTGGTAAACTGGCCACAAATGAAGATGTAGTACGTGCACGAGAAATGATGCTGACAGCAGCTGGTGCACTTGTTGGTACTGCATTAATACTTAGTCAGTTACAACTAAATGTTGGCATGTTAGCGGCCCCGCTAGTGCTGATTGCAACAATATATGCCATCGTCGAGGCTATTCGTAAGCTCGGATCAATGGATCAAGCAGAATTTGCTCAAGGTTCTCAGGGTATTGCGGATGCTTTATTCGGCATAGCGGTAGCATTTTTGGCAATGTCAGCGGTTGCTCCTCAACTTGATATTCTTGCTGGCACCGTGTTGAAATTGTCCGCAGCAATGGTTGTTGTTGGCGCTGCTTTTGTTATTGCAAGTGTTGGAGCGTCCATACTAGCGTTTGCTCTTCAGGAAATGAATAAGTGCGATCCAGAGACATTGAGAGCAGGGTTGGGCGGTATTGCAATTGTTATCGTGGCTATTGGTGCTGCCGCCGCTTTCGCCGGTGTACCGTCATTAGCACTTGGCGCTGCTTTTGTACTTGTTGGCGCCGGTTCTTTATTGTTCGCTGCTGCATTGTCTGTTTTAGCCGGTACAATTCCGGCCATTGTTGAACAGATTAAATCTCTCGGTCAAGCATTCCAGCAAGCAGGTGCTGATATTGTAAACGGTGCCGTTGGCGGTGTACTTCAAACCGGTGGAGCATTCGTAGGCGGAATTGCTGATATGGCCGTTTCCGGGTTCAAAGCGTTCGTCGACTTTTTCGGGATTAATTCACCATCAAAGTTAATGGAAGCGTTCTCGGCGTTCATTCCAGAAGGTGCTGCTAACGGAATTACTAACAACTCTTCTGTCGCTGAAAAAGCGATGAAAACCATGTCTACCGGAATGCTTTCTGAGTATTCAAACACTTTGTTCGGGAAAGGCGGCATACAAGAAATAACAAAAAAAGTGCCAAAAGAAGCAGGTGTCGGCGTTGAAGGGTCGTCTGGCGAAGCTGGAGATTATATTAATAACTTTAGCGAATATTTAAAAGGACAATTCGATACGTCGATGTTCGGCGATGATGCATGGGCACAGATGACCGCACAACTTCCTAGTGAGGTCGGCTCTGCAATAGAGGCTAATAGTTCTGACGCTACCGACGCATTAGATAAACTAAAAGAGCAAATGGGTGAAGAGTTTGATACACAAAAGATACTGGATAGCATCGGCTCTTCTACTAACGAAATTCCTTCTATTATCGGGTCAGGCATTAGCGATAACGCGTCTGACGCTACTTCTGGTGTTGATGACGTGATGTCATTACTGCAGTCAACAGCTACAACGACTGCCGGAAACGAAAAAACAAAATCTGCCGGTAAGACCTTTGACGATTCTTTAGGCAAAGGAATAAAAGCAAATAAATCAAAAGTCAAAACGGCAGCCAAAGATGTTGCTAAAGCCGGTGCCGAAGCAGCTAAAGACACTAAAGATAAATGGGTTGACGTTGGTGAGGCATTGTCGGACGGTCTTGCGAAGGGCGTAAAGAATCACGCTGGCAAGATTGAAAGCGCTGCCAAGCAAGCCGCCAGAGATGCTTATAATGCGGCCAAACGAGAACTTAAGTCGAATTCCCCTTCAAAGAAGACGATCGAACTTGGTAAATGGTTTGATCAGGGTCTGGCGATAGGCATCAAACGAAACACGTTCGGGGTTGTCAAATCAGCAAGGGTTCTTGCCGAGGGCGCTATAAGCACCGTTAGTGATTCGCTTTTATCTTTGTCCGATCTAATGAGCTCTGATATGGTGGATGATCCGGTCATCAAGCCGGTTCTTGATTTGTCGGACATTCAAAATGGGTCTAATAGACTCTATTCTATGATGTCCGATATGGACAGATACTCGCTTCACGGTAATATCGATCTGGCTACATCAACTGCTAGCAGTGTCGAATCCGAACGTAAGACTCGCAGAGACCGAGACAACGATATTCTGTCGACATTGATCGATGGTCTTAAAGCTCTTAAGGAACAGAATGAAGCTCCTAGAGGAAATACGTATATTATTGACGGAATTACATACGACGATGGTAGTAATGTTTCTACGGCCATTGACATGCTAGTCAGAGCCGCAAAGGTGGGAGGTAGGGCTTAATGGCATCAGTTAATCCGATTGCTAATATAGTAATCGATTTACAGAAAAATACCGATAGAACCGTCTATGCGACTTGGTCGTGGGACAAGGCGAGTACGACGGATCACTATGAAGTTCGATGGGATTATACCACTGGAAATCTTGCGACAAACAAAAAACCTCAGTGGTTTATCAACACTGAAGAAAACGTAACACATACACAAAGCATTTTCACTCCTCCGGCTAACGCCCTTAGTGTACGAGTTCAGGTAAAGCCCGTCGCGAAGGCTAAGTCTGGGAGTGACTCTGCTCCACAGTGGACAACGAACTGGACTAAGTTTTACACATATTCTTTTACCGAACACGCAAGCTCCATAACCAAATCAATTCCAGCGATGGATAAGTCGGCGGTTGGACTCCGAAAAGAGTCTGGAACGGACAGAACCTATTGGTCCGAATGGACCTGGTCGAGAAGCCATACTGCTGGTTATGCAGTTCTTTGGGAATATTATACTGCTAACAAGGAGTGGTTTATTGGTAATAGTGGAATTGTTACTGATAAATTTTCATCCTATACAGCTCCTAATAATGCTCTTCGAATTAAGGTTCGTATAAAGCCGATTGCAGAAACTTATCCTGATTCTGCTATTGAAACTCCATATTGGACTTGTAAGGGATATTCTGAAGCTAAGTTACTGGTTATTGAACAAGATACTGAAGTTTCTTCTGATACGGTTACAAATTTACGTCTTGACCGACAGAACGGAACTGATAGAACGGTCTATGCTACTTGGACGTGGAACAAATCGTATACCGATCATTACGAGGTGGTTTGGCAATATGCTGTTCCTGGCGATACGACGTGGTTTGATGGAAGTCGTAGTTCTGTAACAAGTAAAATCTCACTTTACGATGCACCACAGAACGCAAAAAATGTACGAGTAACAGTACGTCCGATTTCTAAGATTCGTGCTAGTAACAAATATTTCTGGACTGCAAAATCGTTACGGTCAAAAACGTTTAATGTCGTAGAAGAAACCCCAGAACGTCAGAATCGAATACCAGTAAAAAAGACCTGTCGTCTGGTTGCTGGAACTGAGCGGACCCTTGTAGCTCAATGGCAATGGAAAGCAGGTGCAATATCCAACTTTGAAATCGAATGGGAATATCGACTGGGCGGTGCAACTACATGGTCGCCGGATTCGTCGGCGACAGTACCTGTTACGGCTCCCATTTCCACCTATAATGTACGGGCGGAAGCTGTTGAAGTTCGTTATCACGTAAGGGGTGTTAGCAGTTCTAGTACAGTTACTTTCCCATTTTCTGGATGGGTTGTTTATTCTTTAAAAGTTTCGGAACCGGAAACAAAAAAGAAAAAAGCCGCAGTTTCCGAAATACGAGTCCAAGTTCCAGGTGAACGCACATTGTATGCTACCTGGGACTGGGACTACACGAGTACCACAGACCATTATCGAACTGTATGGCAGTATACGACTCCTGGTAGCGGGATATGGTTCGACGGTCAGGTAAACGAAAACGAGAAAAGAAGCTATTCGCTTTATACGCCGCCATCTGGAGCTACAAAAATACGATTCTTTGTAACGCCTATAGCCAAGAAGAAAACTGTCAGGCTTAAGGATGACACATACGAATGGATAGCACTTCAGTCAGAACCAACTACGTTTTCTTACACGGAAGTGACCAGTGATCCAGCAATAGCTCCGACACCGACCATTTCCATCGATGGGCTTACGCTGACCGCAAAAGTTGTAACTTACGATGCATCTACTACTCATATACAGTTCGATGTTATAGCAAATAATTCAAAGAGATACAAAACTGGTATCTCTGAGGTTACGTATAACGAAGCCACATTTACTTGCACGGTGCAGGCTGGCAGTTTTTACAAAGTTAGAGCTCGTGGTATGAATCCAATTGATTCCACGAAGCTTAATAGTGCATCGACAAATATGTCTAATGTACAGTGGAATGCTGGCACATGGTCTGAATATACTGACAATGTTGACACTATACCTGCAACACCTGTTGGTTTTACCTCGCATCAAGTCATAACCGAGACATCGGTACGACTTACCTGGGCTAAAGTTAAAACCGCCGATAGCTATGATGTTGAATATGCAACAGATTTGTCTTATTTTGACGAATCTGATCAGACTACTACTAAATCCGTTGACGGCGTTGAAGCAATTCTAATAACCGGTTTAGATAGTGGTCATGAATATTTTTTCCGTGTTCGAGCTGTAAATGAAGTAGGGCCTTCTGGGTGGTGTCCCGATATTTATAAGGTTGTTCTTGGAAAGGTTCCGTCGCCTCCAACGACATGGTCTGAAACAACAACCGCTGTTATCGGCGAAACTGTAAATCTATACTGGGTTCATAATTCTGAGGATAGCTCTGTACAACAAGATGCAGAAATAGAATTAACACTTAATGGTGCTATTTCGATAGTTAAAGCTACTCATTTGTCTATAGACGATACGGCAAGTTATTATACATTTTCTCCGGTCACTGTCGGCGAATATGAAACTACCGACGAAAACGGAAATGTGATTACCGATTCGGAGGGTGATGCAATTATTGGCGCTGTCTATAGCGATTATCCAGAGGGTGCTACGTTAAAATGGAGAGTTAGAACCAAAGGCGTTTTGGATGATTTCAGCGAATGGTCTGGATACAGAACTATTATATTTTATGCAGTACCTACGCTCGAAATTAATGTTTCCGGAAAATCTGAAGACGACTCTCCGATGTATGGTCTTAGATCATATCCTATAATTATAAATGCCATTGCAAGACCAAGCACACAAATAGCAATCGGCTTCAGTGTTGATATCATAGCTAATGAATCTTACGAAACCGTTGATGAAAATGGGCAATCTAGATACATCAGGGAACGAGAATCTGTATATTCAAGATATGTTCCGTCAACCGAAAACGTTCTCAACCTTGAATTGACTGCAGGTGACGTAAATCTTGATAAGAATGTGTCTTATATTCTTATGATTACAGCGGCAATGGATTCTGGTCTTACTGCTGATGCGTCATGGTCATTTACAGTAGCTTGGGATGATGAGGATTTAGTTCCTGATGCCGATGTAACGATAGACGCAGATACATTATGCGCCTACATTCGACCGTATTGTTTGATAAACGACGTTGACTATGTTGATGACGTTTTACTGAGTGTATATAGACGAGAATACGATGGTCGTTTGACGGTTATAGAAAGCGGCCTTGTTAATGATGGATCCGTTACTATAACCGATCCTCATCCTGCACTAAACCACGCAAGGTATAGGGTGGTTGCTCAAAATCAAAATACCGGTGCTGTCGGTTTCTATGATCTTCCTGGTGTTCCGGTAGGTGAAACTGGAATAATTATTCAATGGGACGACACCTGGGAAAACTTCAACCTCGATCAAGAAGAAGCACAAGGAAACTGGTTTGCTAGTCCGGTGTGGTCCGGTTCGATGCTCAAACTGCCATACAATATTGCAATAGCAGACGATTATTCTCCAGATGTAGCGTTTATATCATACGCTGGGCGTTCGCATCCTGTGAGTTATTATGGTACACAGTTAGGAATTACTTCTAACTGGACTACCGAGATTCCAAGAAACGATATAGAAACCCTATATCAGTTAAGACGATTGGCAATCTATACAGGAAACGCCTATGTCAGGGAACCTTCGGGAAGCGGATATTGGGCTCAGGTTAATGTGTCATTTAACCGCAGCTACAATAGCATGTTAATTCCAATTACCTTAAATATTACAAGAGTGGAAGGAGGTGTATGATATTTGCCTGATTGGACAAAGTCGATGCAACAAATATTTGAATATCAGGAAGTTGATCCATACACCTGGGGTGATAAAAGACGAATAGATTCTATAACATCATGCAACATCAAGCGTGACGAAAAAACGGATACATTGGGTAGTGCATCTATAGAATCAACTTCTGCCATTGGCGAGTGTTATGTTCGTCCTTATCTTATTACCATTCAAAATCATATTAAAGAACGATTTCCATTAGGTACATTTCTCTGTCAGTCTCCACGATCATCTTATGACGGCAAAAATCGTTCATTGTCGATTGATGCCTATACACCGTTGATTGAACTAAAAGAGAAATACCCTCCAATAGGTTATTCGATTGCTGCTAACGTAAATACTATGGAATCGGCATACCGCATAGTTCGAGAGAATGTACGAGCACCAGTTATCACTGCCAAAGGTTTACACGTGTTGGAATCACCGTTTGTATCAGAATTGGAAGACAATTGGTTTACTTTTACAAATGATTTGATTGCCCGAGCTAATTACCATTTTGCATTGGATGAATTGTCAAGAATACTGTTCATGCCAAATCAGGATTTTAATTCTATGACCTCGACTTACGAGTATAACGACGGTAACAGTTCAATTCTGAAGGAAGCAGTGGACATCGATCAGGATATTTTTGGAATACCAAACGTTCTTGAAGTTGTATTTTCGAAAGACGATAAGGTTTTATATTCCAGAGTAGAAAACAATGACCCAAACAGTCCGATTTCGACAGTTAGTCGTGGACGGCAGATAGTTCAAAGAATTAACAATCCGGATGGCATAGCAGATTATAATCAACAGAATCTTGATGATTACGCGCTATATTCTTTGCGTGACCTGTCTACGCTAGAATGCACAATCAGTTACACTCATGGTTATTGTCCTGTAAACATTGGTGATTGTGTGACTCTTAATTACCGTCGAGCCGGTCTGAATAACGTAAAGGCCAAGGTTGTGTCACAATCGATAAAATGCGAAACTGGCTGTACAGTTGAAGAGACTGCGGTATTTACTGCAAATTTATGGAGGTGATGACCGATGAACATACCTGATAAGTTATTAAATGACTTTAAAACAATTGTCGCGGCATCGTCTCAGGTTAAACCAAAGAGAACTCAGGCTTATGGAACGATTGTTGACAGCAACGGGGAGATGTTCGTTAAGATTGACGGTTCGGATTTACTTACGCCGTTTGTATCCACGGTTGAAGTTGGTAATGGCGACCGTGTAATGATTACGTTTGATAACCATACTGCTATTATCACTAATAACATCACAACCCCGGCAATAACCAGAATGGGTGATGTCTATATTCAACCGACTGACGAAGGTCTTGTTGTTGGACAGCTTGACGATAGCGGAGAACCTACAGGTGCTTATCTTTTGGTGTCTCCTACACAAACTTCCGTTTATAACCGTAACAAAAAAGCGATGGCTCGCTTCGGAGCTACTTCGCAGATCGGATTAGATAATGCCGTTCATACACAAACCACGGCAAACGGTTATCGAGTGCTTGATTCTAGTGGCAAAACGATGGTCAATATATCTGGTAACAGAGTCGAGGCATATGGTATTACTGATACGACAACCAGATTTACTGCTTCTGCGACAGATTCTAATTCGGGTAGAACAGTCACCGGTTCGATGTATGCTGGCGCTGGAGTCGGTTTGTTTGGCCTGTATGACGAGATTACAAGACGATGGCTTATTAGTTCTGACGTATCCGGTAATGTTAGACTATTTGGTACACCTGTTCAACTAACGTCACAGTCGTTTACACCAACACATTTAAGCGATAATTACGACTATATAGCCGCACCTAACCTGGAGCAATGGGTTGTTGTTGTAATGTACGTTATTGTAGGACTTAATTTCGAGTCGTTAGTGTTCATCAACGGTGGAATGCAGACTCGTTTCATTTCGTATTACAACGGTACGAGAAACATTCAGGGCGCTTTTGTTACTGAATGGAATAACAATCGTGTTGGAGTTCGTTGCAGTCGTGGTGAAGGTACTGATTACGAACAGATAACACTTCAGTCAGTTTGGGGACTTATAAGAAAATAGGAGCAAATAAATGAGCAGAATTACAGAATACACAGCCGTCAACCGGTTCGATACTGGAGACGTGCTTATTAAAGATGGAACAAACGGGACGAAGACTATCACCGCTGTCAATGCGGCAAGAGATTTTGGAAATATGCTTGGAGTATATACACATAGGAACATTTACGGTGGACGTGTGTTTAATGGACTTCCGACCAGCGATCAGCTTGCCGCAATTCATAATGGAACATTTGATGATCTATATCCAGGTGATGCATTTGTCGTAAATGGGCGCCGATATGTTGTTGCTGATCTCGATTATTATAAAGGCCGTTTTGACAGCCTTACTGCAGAAGGATCAACTGCTAAGGATTTGCATCATCTTGTTATGATCATGGTCAGCGGTATGACGCCCGCTACTGCTAAAATGAATGAAACAAGCACCACTGAAGGGGCATACGTCAACTCACTGATGTATACAGAAACTCTTCCAGCTATCCAGGAGCAGATCGAAGAGGACTTTGGCAGTCTTGTAATGACGCATCGTCAGAGCTTTTCAAATGCCACAAGAGACGGTGTACCTACAAACCGCGCATGGTACGACTGCAAAGTCAATCTCATGAACGAAGTTAACTTTTACGGCTGCTATCATCATAGTCCGTCACCAGCAGGTGTTATCAACAATGATCATATGACTATTGATCGAGAGCAATTCGCTTTGCTTAAACTTAATCCGAATTATTTCGGTCGAACTTCTATTTGGCTGAGAGATGTTGTTAACGCTACGTACTTTGCCGTTGCCCACTCCGGCGGCTCCGCCTTCTACTCCGGCAGCGCTGCCTTCAGCTACGACGTTCGTCCCGTCTTCCTCCTTGGAAACTAAAATCAGGAGGCCTTGTGCCTCCGCCTAATAAAATTTAAAGAAAGGAAAAGTTATATGTATAGTCTTACCTTAGCTGACGGGACCGTCCTGGAAAATTTATCTGTTAACGGGAATAATTTTATTTCTGATGATCTTGTTACGGAAGAGATGTTTACCGGTAATACATACGTTATGACCGTAAACGATGGTGAAAATGTTACCGAATACAAGAATATGGCGCTTGTCTACATTCAGAAGAACGGTGATAAATACTGGTTTGGATTCCGTGAGCGTTCTGCTGAGGAACTCGCTCGGATCAAGATGGAGTCTGATATTGCGTTTATCGCCATGATGACTGATGTTGAACTGTGAGGAGGTCGTGATGCATAGCAAAAACTTCGAAAGAATCAGAGACTGGTATCATCTTGGGATGTGGAACAAAAGTCGTGTTCACAGCGTTGTGAATCGTACAAACGGTATCACTCCTGAAGAATACGAAGAGATTGTTGGAGAACCTTTTGAAGCATGAGTAGTGTATATGTGTCCAGAAGAAAAGAATCAAAATGGGAACCGATTATATACTCCGAAACTGTTAAAAATGTATTGTTTGATCTTACTCAGCGGACTTTTGGAATAAAAGATATAAGGAGATCGTTCGAATCCAATACATGGTGTAACGATTTCGACGTTTATGTATCGGTTCTGTTTGATTGTAAACGCAAGATCAATGACAGAGCTTCTTCTCTTATGGATAACGTATACTCGGCAAATGCTATATTTCCAACAAATTTAACAGAGCTCGAAATGCGTCGAAGCATGGTTAAACTATTCGAGACGTTGTTTTGTAAGTCCGTGAAGATCGTCTGTAAGAAAATGGTCATATCGGATGAATTGGTCACGGAGGCCGCTTAAATGACATCATGGTTACAAATAATCGTCACTATCTTGACCTCGGTTCTGGCTTCCTCTGGCCTATGGGCATTTCTCGGAAACAGAGCGGCAATCAATACTGCCGAGCGAGCGATGCTCATAGGTCTTGGACACGATCGCATAATGTTTCTCGGAATGAGATACATCGATCGAGGCTGGATTACTCAGGACGAGTACGAGAATTTAAGAACATATTTGTACGAGCCATATTCAAAGCTTGGAGGAAATGGATCGGCCCACAGAGTAATGTGCGAGGTTGAGAAACTTCCTATCAGAAGTACGGGTTTTGAAGGCATGGGAGGAACAAAGTAATGCAGACAATTCTCAGTAATAAACAGTATGATATTCTGAAGTGGGTGGCACTTGTTCTGCTTCCTGCTCTTGGATCGCTGTACTTCGGCTTAGCCGGTATCTGGGGGTTCCCTTACGGTGAGCAGATCGTAGGGACAATCACTGTCGTAGACACCTTCCTTGGCGTGATCCTCGGTATCAGTACGGTACAGCACAAATCAGTCAAAGAGGAGTAACTACCATACTCCGGGTCCTAGGACAACCGATAAAATGGTAGAATCATATAGAAGGGACGGCTTGTCGCAAGGCTTACTGTCCCTTTTATTTTTTCGGTTTTCGGGAGATTCTATGGACTTCGATTTGAATTATGCCGTTGAACATGGGATAATAGACGTGCCTGCCGTTCGGTTAAGAATCGAAATGGAGAAAAGAAAAGACTTAATCGAGGCACATCCGTTCAAGCCATGGGAAGGCAAAGACGGCAAATGGTACGTTTATATTCCAGATGAAAAGAAAGGGAGGATACTTAAGAAAAGGACAACGCAGAAGGCTATCGAGGATGTTATAGTCTCTTATCAGAAAACACTGCTTGATAATCCGACGATCGATGACGTTTTCACAGAGTGGAACGACTACAGGCTCGAACTCAAGAAGATAAGTAAGTCGTCGCATACGAGATTCAAAGAAATCTACAAAAGACATTTTAGTGAATTTGGTAAGCTTCGTATAAAAGATATTTCGGAGGATGAGATAATTGACTTCCTTGAGGAGCAGATACCAGAACACAACTTGTCTGCTAAAGGGTTTACCAGTCTCAAAACAGTTATGAGAGGGATTCTCAAGAGGGCTAAGCGGAAGAAGTATATTTCCTTCAGTCCGGAGCTTCTCTTTGCCGATCTGGATGTGTCTGACAGAGAATTCCACAAGACGGTAAAAGAGGACGCCGATCAAGTATTCAATGAGTCTGAAACTGAGACCATGGTGAATTATCTGACTCAGAATTGTGACATTCGCAACGCAGGTATCTTACTTATATTTGTGAGTGGCTTGAGGATAGGTGAACTTGTGGCCCTGACCAGAGAAGACTTGGATCCCGAGCTCAATGTCGTTAGAGTAAGAAAGACCGAGACCAGATTCAAGGAGAATGGTGAAACTAGATATGAGGTGCTCGACTACCCTAAGACAGCAGCCGGTGTAAGAGACATAGTGGTTCCTTCAAGTTACAGGTGGCTTATCCGAAATCTCTACATCGCTACACCAGCAGGAGAATTTATATTTTCTGAGAATGGTAAAAGACTTACAACTCTGCAGATGAGAAAGCGTGAATACTCGGTCTGCAAGAAGCTCGGTGTCAGAAAGAAGAGTCCTCACAAGATCAGAGCCACATACGATACGATTCTGCTGGATGCGTCAGTGGACAGGCGTATGGTGAAAGACCAGATGGGACACGCTGATATTCGTACGTCCGAGGTTAACTACCATCGCAACCGCAAGTCACATGACAGAAAACAGGAGATAATCGACTCGATTGCTGAGTTTCACAGAGCTTGATTACCTCGTTGATTACCTTCTATATTCTGCATAAAGCAAAAGACCTCAGAACTCCAGTATTTTCGGGAGAGCCAAGGTCTTTGGGGAGAGCTGGCAACGAGAATCGAACTCGTAAGAAAAACTATGAGAGCCGCATAAACATTGGTTTTCCGCCAATTATATTTGATTACTTTTGATTGAAAGGCAATCACAAAATAAGAAAGGAGATACGGACGGCAGGCAACAACCGTACTCATGCACCCATGGATTGTATTACTCTTCTGGCGAAAGGAGTATACGACTATGGGTGATTTTTTATGTAAAGAACTATCAAAGACTAATCGATGGTGGCTGCCTAGATACAGGTATCTTGAGCTGAGGTATTTCGCATTGCAATATCCTGAGTGGAAGAGGCGATACGAAGAACTCGGCAGCGGTGTCAGATCTATAGCGACTGATATTCTCAGAGTGAACGGGTCCGGTATAGTCGACCCTACTGCGGACGTGGCTATTCGGAGAGCTACGCTAAGCGACAAGATGAAGCTGGTTGAACAGACCGCTATAGATGCTGATGCTGAACTGTACAATTATATTCTCAAGTCAGTTACAGAGAATCTGACGTTCGTTTGTCTGAAGGGTGTATATGATATGCCATGTGAACGAGATATGTTCTACGATCGCAGGAGGAAGTTCTATTGGTTACTTGATAAGATGCGCTAAATTTACAACCTCCTTTATGGGAAATAGTCCCGTTTCAAAATGGAGGTTTAAAAATGAATACTATTATTGGACTGGCAGTAGCAGTTGGAGGCTGTTTGATCGCGGTGTCGTTCGGAGGAGCGACAGCAGCGTTCTGCGGCATCGGTTTGTTTATTGCCGGTGCAGCAATAGCTGCATGACATAACAACGAAACGATATTTCCGGCAAGGGATCCGAGCAGGGTCTCTTGCTTTTCCGCATCTTTTACATCTCCTATAGTGAAAGGAGGTTAAATATGACATTTAAAGAGCTAAGGGAAAAACTCGGATGGTTATTGCGAAACCATTGGCTGCTTACTATAGTGGCATGTATTGGTTTCGGTGGACCAATTCGGGGTGTAGCGTTAATACTGTTGTTGTATTTATTAGCTGAGTAAGACGGGGAGACTGTGTACCAAGCGTACATGGTCTCTCTTTTTGTGTGGAGGTTGATATGCTCGAATACTGCGTTTTAGTTTTAGTTTTACTATTGGTTTTCATTGGCGGTGTCGTTATCGGGCGTGTTTTATGCAAAGATATTATACGTCCCGTTGGCGATGCGTATATTATTGACGATGACGCGGATAATAGTTCTTATGTTGCCTTAGGGTTAACACCCGGGACAATAGACAAGTTAAAAACCGGAGACATAATAGCGTTTAATGTTGAAAGAATACGCCAATAAAGCAAGTTCTATAATGAGGAACAAGTTCACTTATCAACTTTAACGAAAGGAGAAACTATGAGTGAAGTGATCGAAAAAATGGAAGCCGAGCATTTAGCTTTGACTGATCATATTTCAAGTCTTTCGAAAGATAGTACCGAATACGATCAGGCCATGAAGAACCTGGAGACTCTCACGAAGAGTCTGGTCGAAGCAAAGCAGGCCGAAGCAGAGCGTACCCGGAAGGAAAAAGAGCGTGTCCAAGCTATTAAGCAATGGCAGGCAGAACAAAAACTGAAGGAAGACGGAGCTGACACGGCCCATGCAGAGTTTATGATCAGATTGATCGTCGAGTCAGGTCTCAGGGTGGCTGAAGACTTGACCGGTATTCACATCTTCAATCGGGAGATGGATTTCCAGTCCAGCGACGTGCACAGCTTCCGTTGGGGGCCGATTTCGCAGAAACTGCCCTTTCTTGGGGGTAAGAAAAAGTAACTAGTGATTCGCGGGCTATGTGGGCGTCAAATGGCGTTTGCATAGCCTTTTTATTTTGCGCATATTTTACAAACTCCTATATGAGATATACGCAGTTATTAATATCGTATATAGGAGGTAATAAAATGATGAATACGATTACAAAAATAAATTTCAAAGGAATAGTAAAAATCTTAATCGTTACTGCGGTGGCATTCCTGATCGGAATTGTGTTCGAACGAGTTTATTGGAACGCAAGTCCGGAATGGATTGACATTGGAGGAATCTGTGTGGATTGGTATTTCGTAAAAATGAATGTAATCACTATGTTCATCGGCGACCTGCTGATGGACTGGCTGCGTAAATAATCTCAGGAGGGAGTACCTACAACGAAAGTTGCAAGGGCTCCTGCCTTTTGTTTTAGGAGGATTAATGCGTTATCACTATGAAAAACCGGAGATATATGTGCCTGTGTGTGGAGAAACATACAGGTGTAATCATCCGGTATACAACAAGTGTACACTATATAAAATCGGAGATAGAGGTCTCGCCGTCGTTCAGCAAAGATATAGCGTAACAACAAAACGTACATGGTGGACTCAGATCGACGACTACTTTAGAAATCCGATTTATACACATCCTAAATTTATGGAGTATTTCAATCGTATGGCCGGACCTTGCGTTGGTGGTTTATATCCGACAGTTACTATCAGACAAATTATGTGGGCACTTCGGATGAAACCGATGCGAAAACAACTGTGGGAATCAACGTTTGACCATGCACCATTTTAAAAAAGGAGAAAAATGGACATCTTGAAACTTAATACGGATTTTGGAAAAGGTATTGCTTCAATGGTAATAAGCAATTTATTGAGCAGAAAACTCGGTTACACGGTTAAAATCGATCTATCAACGCTCTCCATTCGTAATGACAATCGTACAGTAAAAATCACATTTGCCGGTACAGCCACAGCTCCGACCGATCAGATTAAGATTTGATCGCGCACATTTTACAATCCCCTTTATGGAGATACACGCAACATTACATGTTGATAAAGGAGGTAGTATTATGTTACTCGTGGCTTTTATGGCATTTGGCATTGTGTTACCTAAATTAGCGAAACTGATGGTTGCGTAAAAGGAAGGAGGATTTGATGATTTCAAGCTTAACACTGATCTTGGCGATCTTACTGATTGTTAGTATCGTTACTGATATTAACGGTCGGAATAAGTAAACCGGATCGGGGGAGTTTACGAGAAAATCGTAGGCTCCTTCTTTTGCTTATGCCACGCACATTTTACAACCCCCTTTATGGAGACAATTGTGTCTCGGACTCAAAATTGAAAGGAGAATCGAAATGAAGCTTTTTGGTAAGAAGGTTGAGAAGAGCGAACAGATTGACGACAAGAAGGAGTTTTTCATCCGAGTGTTTGAGGCGGATTGGATCGATGTGGTCAAGTGCCTGCGTTCGAAATACGACAAGCACGACATCCGTATTGTGGATGACGTCGCTGCCGTGGACGGAGCAGACCAGGCCATCGTGAAGATCTACTTTGAAGGCGACATGAACGACTACGTGAATGCTTTGGTCGATCTGGCCAAGAACAACATCAACCGGATTCAGGAAGACAAGGACAAGGAACCGGAAGAGAAGGAGGACGAGAAGAAATAATCCAGTGGGAGGCTCTCGCAGCAAATGTTGCGGGGGCTTCCCGTTTTCTTTTTGGAGGATACGCCATGGATAAAAAGTTCACAATTGTACTTCCTTATTATAAAAATTCAAACAAGGACTTAGCGCTCTTAGAGTTTATGTGTGCTCTAAACCACGCAACGGACATGCTCAAAGTATATGGTCAGATCTCTTTGAACGAAGTGGTGCGAGTCTTTCACTGTACTAACGTTAAAAGTTTTTCATACCGTTGGGGATGGGATCTAAGGATGGACGACAAGATAAACGTTAAAGTAATTAATAACCCTGCAAATCCGTTTGTTTGCTATCTCAAGTTCACGGCAAGAGACATTGTCGGTTAGACCACGCAGATTAAACAGCTCCTTGAATGGAAAGGAGGATCTGCTCATGATATTAGGATTGAGCGGTCTGGCGATTGCGGCAATTGCTGCAGTGATCTTGAGCGCGACGGTGCAGGTAATCAAGATCGTGCAGGCGGATCGTGATTACCAGGCCAGACACAAAGAAAAAGCAGAAACCAAGTGAAGGTGGGAACCGCTGAACAAAATCGTTTGGCGGTTCTCTTTTTTGTTTTTGAAAAAGGAGGATTAATATGGGACCCGCACATGTGTTTCTTATGGCTGGATTATTGATTGCAGGACTTCTGCAGATTCACTGAAGGAGAATAAAATGAAGAAGTGGGATGTTGTTGAACTTGGCAGTGAGATTGTCGGCGCAATCTGCTGTGTAATTGGTATTATTGCGTCCGTTAAACGAGATGAAGATCTGGACGAGCGCGTCCATCGGATAATGCTGGAGGATAAGACAAAGTATAATGAGCACGAGAACAGCTAAGTGCAGTATTCTAAAGCGAATGCGCGAATATCTTGCTGAAATGGGAGATCCTGTGTATAGCCAATCTTTGGATGGTGTTGTGGCAAGATCTTATGCGCAAGCAACTGTGCAAGAGCTGATCAGTCGTGTCGAAAAATCTGATGATCCGCCGTCCATGGTGGTTTCAGAGTTTATTAAAGAAATGGATAGGCGATCTGGGATGGTGTTCCGGGTCGCCTATGAAATTTCTGTGGATTTGTACGATCATATTTTTCTATGAAAGGAGATAATTATGAAGCATCTCGAAATTAGGATTACGTTTGATGAAAAGGTTCTTGGCTCTCAGCCTGCTGATCCGGAGCTCTACTCAAAGTTCATCGCCAGCAATGCGCCGGACGCGAAGACGATGAAGGAAGAGATCGAGGCTATGGGCGCTACTGAGTACGAGGAGAAAACTATGACCGTGTTTCCTCGTACTGCTGATGGTACACCTTGTATCCTGGATTACCAGATCAAAGGTTTCTTCAAGGATTCCTGCTCGGCTCTTCAGAGGATGAAGGGTGAAGATATCAGCAAGGAGTCCTGCAAAATCAAGGCGTTCAAGAAGATCATTGACGGATGCATTTTTGTCTTTCCTCGTCGTATTCCTATCGATTTCGATGGCAAGATCGGCAACATGCAGAGACCTCTTAGAGCACAGACCGCTCAGGGTGAGAGAATCTGCCTTGCCAATTCGGAGACTATTTCCAAGGGATCTTCCTTCGAGTGCACACTGACATTTCCTGACCAGTACGAGCCTGTTGTGAGAGAATGGCTTGATTATGGCATCTACAAAGGTCTTGGTCAGTGGCG
>OCVV012847606.1_pt1 | contig 66959 bp, 54 predicted proteins | sample 1539721 | NCBI WGS metagenome assembly OCVV01 (sample SAMN02144230, study PRJEB22623) | gut metagenome | biome: sheep rumen | host: Ovis aries | place: New Zealand
TAGCATATCCCGATACTGTGGGTATTGAAGTGGCGGGCATTGGCTCTGACCTATCTATCTGTTTTATTCCTGAAGACAATGTGTTCTACACTTGTAAGTGCCCTTAACTGGCTCGGGAATTTTTCTTTAGAGATTTACCTAATTCACCAATCTATATATACAGCCCTACCCCTTATTGGATGCAACTGGTGCCCTCCATTTGGGATGTTGATTCTCTGTCTCATATTATCATTTTTCATTGCTTATACATGTAAGTATATATTAAACATCCTCTGTTTTCACAAATAATTGATATAATTGCTGGAGCTAAAGAGACAAAATGTGCACAAAATATAAATATTTTGTTAAAAAACATTGTTTTTCGGATTTTTATTCGTAAGTTTGCACCAAATATATACAAAAACTAATGAGTATGAAACAAATTGCACTATTTACAGGTGTGGGGTTGTTGGTTTTAACCAGTTGTGTTAAGGACTTTGACGCAGAGTCCTATGCTCGCCAAAAAGAGGAAGCCAAGATCAACGAGAACGCTAAACTTATATTTGGTGACATTGACCCTGCTCAAAACTGGAACTCCATTTCTAATGGCACAGTTACTGTACAGGCTGATGCTGCTCTTAGCAATATTGTCAAGGTTCAGATCCTGACAGAGTCACCTTTCCTGAACAACAATGCCAAGGTTCTCGCTGAGGCTGATGCACAACAAGGACAAACTGTCACATTAAACTATCAGGCTCCCAATGCATATGAGAAACTGGTCGCTGCCTGTGTAGACAACAAAGGACACTATTACATCCAGGTGTTTAACATCGGTGAGCAGTCGGTGAGCTTCCAGCAGGCAAGCGGAAGCAGGTCTATGCGTGCCGCAAGCAGTGAGGCACCATCCTTTACAAGTCTGAAGCTGAGAGCACCACGTTGGACTTTCAATGCCTTACGCACCCAGCAAGGTGCTACCTGCACGATTGGCGGCAACACCTACACAGAATGGGCTAATTCCAATTGGAACGACCAGATATGGGAAGTTGCTGACGGTCAGACATTTGATGGTGGATGGACAATGGACAGCGATAAAAACAAAGGTCACATCTACAGACCCATTGACGGATTTGCACCAGGTGAGGAAGAAAATGTTGAGACTATTCTCAATAGTATCTTTTATAAATATGCATCTGATGAATATTCCGTCAACGGCAAAAAGAACAATGCCCGCACCATCCGTAACAGCACATATGTCACACAAAATAACAATTTTGTATACACAGATGGTACTAACCCTGTTACGTTGATACCCATACAAGGATATAACACAGAGTTTAAGTATGACAACATCTTCTACTATTACTATAAAGAGTCGGAGATTCCCGCTGGTATGAGCGAGGCGGACTACATCAAGAGCCTGCCGAAGTTCAAAGCCATACAGGTGGAGCGTGTACAGACTACCCCTGAGAGTAATGCAGGTACCCTTTACCGCAGACAGGAATTCCTGTTGACATACTACAAGGGGGCACCCGTAGAAGGAGTCAATGAGGCAAGTGCCATCTTCCCCAAAGGGTATAAGATTGGATTCTTATGCATGAAACATGCGCTCAACAATTTCAATTTCAATGCCAACAATCATGGATGTACCTATGGTAACGGTCAGCTGAATAAAGAGGTCAACCACATCAAAGGGCATTTCCTCACGTCAATTGATAAAGAGCTGGGTGGAGGTACAAAGGACGGCATGCAGTTTGATGATCCACGCATAGCAACATTCACCGCCAACGGAAAGACCTATCTGTGTTTCGAGGAAGGTGCGGACTGTAACTTCAGCGACTTGGTTCTTGAGATCGGTGGTGGCGTAGACCAATTAGAAGAAGAGCCAGAGGTGGAGGCAGAAGCATATACCATGTGTTTCGAGGATCGTCCAGCAGTAGCTGACTACGACCTCAACGACGTAGTATTACGTTGTATACGTGTTGACAAAACCACGCTGTCATTAACACTTGTAGCAACTGGTGCCAATGATGACGTTTACATCCATGGAGCAACTGGCTGGGAATTGAACGATCAGGAGGTACACGAGATTTTCCGTGCCACAACACGTGACGGAAGTGGTAACCGCTTTGTCAACACAGAAATCGGCGGTACCCATCGTGAGGTTCAATCACGCTATGTAACTGTGGCAGAAGGTGTTACCATACCCGAATATCTCAAGAATATCTACATTGAGAACAAGTCGACTCAGAAAACAATCCGAGTCCCCGAACAGGGAGAGCCTCCTTATGCCATCATCGTTCCGCAGGATTTCAAGTATCCTATGGAGCACACTTCCATCACAAAGGCATATGGGAATTTCCTGAAATGGGCACAGGATGCTAATCAGTCCAAAGACTGGTATGTCTTTGAGGATGCTGATAAGATATTCCCCACTCTCTTTAATCATTGGTAAATCCATCCAGATAAATAAAAAAACTCCTCCGATAATCTCAATATTTATCGGAGGAGTTTTTTTGTTTAGATACCCTGATACTCGGTGCGTACATCGAAACAGGGACATGCCTTCTTGACCCAGGGGAGGTCACGGTGACCTAGGATCTCCGCATCTGGGAAGTCCTCACGCAAACTCCTCAACAGGGCGAGGAGCGTACGCTTCTGGGCAGGAGTACGAGTGTCGGCAGGTCTGCCTTTCTCATCGAGTCCGCCCTCATAGCAGATGCCGATACTGTGGGGATTGAAGTGGCGGGCATGGGCTCCTGGTACTGCCTCGGAACGGGTGAGGTGCAGTTGTCCGTCCCGTGTGATGTAATAGTGGTAACCGATGCCGTTGAAGCCTCTTGCCCTGTGGCATGACTCCAGTGCCTCTACCGGAAAGTCCCTGTTACAGCGGGTCGCACTACAATGAACCACAATCAGATCGATATGTCTCATCTTCAATTCTTTTAGTCGCTTCGCTTTGTAAAAGCGTCTTGCGACGATTACTTCAATTTTTCAATTCTTCAATTTTTCATTTTACCTCATCACACAGCTCTGCATGAAGAACGTGCTGAGTGCGGCGGTAAGTACGGTGACAATGAAATTGACGATTTTGTTGATGGTTTCCTTTTTCATATTGCTTTTTGTTTTTGAAAGCAGAGAGGCAGAGGTAATCAGACGTGCCTGATGGCGGTATTTCAGAAATGATGAGCGGACAATAGCCGAACGTGGGTCGCCATAGCACCGTCCCGGAATTACATCTGCCTCAACTGCGATTAGTTAGCTTTTTTCTGATCCTTGATCCAGTCATCAAGAGGTGTGACACGCTTGATAAACTCTTTCTTCTTTGGATCATCCTCCTCAGGAGTAAGGTCAATTTTTTCCTCTACCCCATAGGTAGAGAGTGCACACTGGTTCTTGAAATTGCGTGAGGTAATGTCATCATCGCCAGCACCCTCTGGACGGAAACGGATGTGGATAGCCTTCACATAGAGTGCCGCATTCCATTTTCCACTAAGGAGCTCGCTCTTGGTGATACCATCCTTAACAGACTCTACGGTAGGAACGAATGTTCCTAATCCGTCAATCTTTACAGGATTGCCCTGTGAGATCAGTTCAGTGATACATCCTGCCATCTTTGTGATAACACCCTCAATGACGTCACGACCATAGATGCTGTGATGCTCTTCCATGTGTTTGGTGAGACCACGCAAAGAGATTGTTTCCTTCTCCACTGCCTTAGGGTAATACTTGCCATAGGCAACAGAACGAAGATTCTCATTCATTCGCAAATTGATGCCAAATTGTGGATTTTTTACTGCCATCTTTTAATTTTTTTAATTGTAATAAAACTATGAGTTAATCGTAATATAACTATCAGTTAGTCGTAAGGAAACCTATGCTTAGTCGGTACCTAACTCCGCTTTTGGTAACACCTTTTCTCCTAACACTTACAAAGGTACCACATTACACATCCCTTCTTTCTGTTTTCTTCCGTTTACTACTTGATTTTTCCTGATTTGTCACACATCGATACAGAATTTCTCAGAGAGAAAAGAGACGATGTGGGGTGGCAGAACCTTGGCATGCGGATTCATCCCCATAGCAGCCAGTTCCTGACTGAACGGACGACACCAGGTCATCAGGGTCTTGACTGTCACCCCGGCATGGTCAGCCAACTGTTGTTTACTCATTGCTTTCATACTTCTCCTTTTTTGAAAATAAAGTCGACTATATCAATTTTGGCAATTTTCTGTTCCTGTGTGGCATTATCCTCCAGGATAGGACTGACACGGATAGGATACTTGAAAAACTCCTGGGCAGCATCAGCCACCTCTTTCCACTGCTTGAAGGTATCACCATGTTCGTCTGTATCGGGGAAGAGTATCACCCGGTAGTCCCGCAAGGGCTGCAACTTAGCAGCATTGAGCATGGTCAGTCCTCCCGATGCCATCCAGACAGCACTAGGATAAAGCTCCGAGCAGATGACCGCTGTTTTCTCTGCCTCGACAACAATAACGGTCGTTGCCAGATCTGACGGCAACAGGTGAAGTCCAAACAGGCACCGCTCCGCATCGAATATCATGGATAGCTTCTTCTGCCTCTTCAATAGGGAGGTGACCCAAGTGGCATTCCTGTCCTTGTCACGGTGACAGTTGGCATGATAGTACATCAACTTTCCGTCACGAATCTGCTGCTGTTCGTCGATTTCCCAAAAGATGACGGCTCCGTCTTTCGACCGCCCCAGACGGTAACGGTCGGCAGCATGCAGCATCTGCTGCTCAGTGAGATAACCTTCCGACACCAGTGAGCGGCAGAATACGGTGTCAGTACTGATGGTCTGGTCGACCAATGTCCTGCCATCCTTCTCGGGATGACACAGAATGGCTGATAACGATGTAAATTGATAGGGCATTTTTGCAACTTTGAATTTTTAAGGTGCCTTGGTGAAGGTCGCTTCACCCAGCCCCTCATACTAGGTTCTCTCTCGTAGAGAGAACTACGTATGGGGCTTGAAGCCTTCACCTCGGCGGTGGGTTAAAAAACGAGTTCAGTCTCTATAGGCTCCGACTGTTTCGGCTTAGGTTTCGGTCTGACGTAGATACGCTGCTGGCAGGCATCGAAACTTTGCATGATGACCCCTTGCTTCACTCCTTTGTCAATCTGCTCACGCAGGATTTTCTGCGTGGCAATATTCGACAGTTTACCGATAGCGTTCAGCAACTGTTGCTCTGTATAGACCTTATCAGCCTCCATCGCGTCACTTAACATCAGCGGGATGTCAAACACCGTATAACGTTTCTCCTTACCGAGGACGTACTTCGGGTTGAACGGAGTCAGTTTACTACTGTCCCCACTCTTCTGCCGTTCCTCAGCGAGCTTCCGCTGCGCCTCATACTGTGCCTCTAACAGCTGCTCCTCCGTACAACGATAGGGAATGCCATGGTCGTTGACGGCAAACTTCAGTTTGTCGGGAATGTCATACTTACGGGTGTCCGTCTGCGCCCAGGCAAAGATACGCTCACTCGACTTTGAGCACTCATAGACCTCAAACGCCTTGTTTTTCAGCTCGGTACCTATCCAGCCACGCAGGTTGCGATCCTCCACCGACTTGTTTTGGTGAAGGACACAGACGATGCAGCACCGCTGCTCTGAGGCAAGGTGCATCAAGCGTTCCACTACTTCCTGGGCAACGACACCGTCATTGATATCCGCTACCAAGTCACGGATACCGTCCAGGATGACCAGGTCCGGCTTATACCTGCAGACTGCCGTCTCCAGCAATGGCAACCGTTCGGAATACGGTTCTCCCCGGACATTGAAGACATCGAACAGCTCTTTCGGAAACTGACTCTCTGACAATCCCGTCATGGGCAGGATACGGTTCTTCAGGATGTCTTGCGTCGACTCCTCGCTTTGCTCCGTATCATACCACAGCACATGCAACCTTCTTGGCTCGATCCGGTCGACGGAGAGCACTTGGTTGCGGAAGCAGAGTGCCATCAGAATAGAACAGACGAATGTCTTGCCACTTTTTGCCTTACCTGAGACACCCACCAGCTCGCCACGGGCGAAACACGGTTTCTTAAACATTTTAAACAGGAATTCCACCTGTTGTAACTCACTGTCGGGCAGGATGCGGTGATGTTCCAACTGGGCAATCCTGCGCTCTTCCTCAACAGACAGCCCCGCCAGGGCTATCTCTCCCATAATCAGTCTGACTGATACAAGGTTCTTTTCCATGATGTCTTTAGCTGAGTTTTAAGTTCGAAAGAAACAGAGCAATGATAATTGATCAGTTTCTTTTATATTATTTTCTTTCTCGCATGAGCTTCATTAATCTTACTGGCATCCTCCGTGTCTGCCACATACAGAATGTACTTAGCGATGTCCATGAATAGTTGCATATACCGTGCAGCACTCATGTACATGGCAAGATTCAACAGAAAACGAACAAACACCTTTACCGAGTGGCAGAACATTTTGTCTTTCGAGAAGATGTTACCATTAAAATGCCCCATTTTCAGGATGTCACCTTGAAACTGTGAAGGATCACCCTGCTGACTCTTAATTTCCTTTTTTCTTTCTTCCACGTGATTGAGGATTATCTCCGCCAAACCACCCAAGAACTCCTTTTCTTGCATTTATCTTTATCACTCTAGTTAATGGTTAAATACTACGGCAAAGGTATAGCTATTCTATGGGGGAAATTGACGGAACTGTCAACCGGGAAGATGTTTAATCGTTAAATTATGAAAAAAATTGCCAATTGTATCATGATTATCACAATACTATATGTAAATTTGCATAAATATGAAGGATGCATTGATGCTACTACGCCCCCTGCAATGGATAAAAAACACTTTTGTGTTCGCCCCATTGTTCTTCAGCAACAACTTGCTGAACAAGGAGTATTTTATGCAGACACTGTGGACGTTCCTTGCCTTCTGTCTCGTCTCCAGCAGCATCTATTGCTTTAATGACATTCACGATGTGGAAAGTGACCGGCAGCATCCAAAGAAACGGCTGCGTCCCATAGCAGCAGGGAAAGTCAGTATATGGGAAGGCTATTTCATCATGATATTATGCCTGATAGGGTCCTTGCTGCTTGTCACCCTGAGTCACAGTGCCAATATGCCCATCCTCTATGCCCTGCTGTTAGGCTACTGGGGGATGAATATCGCTTACTGTGTCCAACTGAAACAACATGCTATCCTTGACGTTGCCATCATCGCCGTAGGCTTCGTCATGCGAGTGCTGATAGGCGGTTTCACCACCGACATCTTCGTTAGCGGATGGCTTGCCCTGATGACTTTCCTGCTTGCCCTCTTCCTTGCTTTTGCCAAGCGGAAGGACGACTATCGTATCTATGAGCTCACTGGTACCATGCCCCGCAAGAGTATCGCAGGCTACAATGCTCAGTTTATCGACCTCAGTGTTACCATCGTCGGCACCATCACCATGGTATGCTATATCATCTATACCATGAACGAGGGAGTCATTGAGCGTTTCGGTTCACCGTATGTCTATTTGACAAACTTCTGGGTACTTGCCGGTCTGCTGCGCTACCTCCAGAACATGCTGGTATACCATCGCAGCGGCAGTCCCACGAAGGTACTGGTGAAGGACCGCTTCATCCAATGCTGCATTGCCGGATGGATTGCCTCCTTCTTCGCCATTATTTATCTATGATCCCAATCGTTCAAGAAAGACATTCACTAACAGCTCAGATATCACAACACAGGGCATTCATTATGGGCTTTTCCATACTGTCCATTATGTTGTTTCATCAATACTATATCGATATTGTCCCCTTTAACTTCTTTCACATCTTTGGCTATTGGGGAGTAGATATCTTTCTGTTCCTCTCTGGTATGGGACTGGTAAATTCTCTCAAGAAAAACACATTAAGAAATTATTATAAGCGGCGCTTTGTCCGACTCGCTCCAAGCTGTATTCTGTGCGGATCAATAAAATACGCTATTTTTATCACTTTTGGCTCATCATTAATTGTTTTGAAAGAAGGTTTGCATCTTGGCATATGGTCAATAGCAAGCCTTGACTTGTGGTTTATTCATACCATCATTATCCTATACCTCATTTCGCCCCTATTATATAAAGCGCTCAGCAAATGTCCGTATGCGACATCGATGGTCATCCTGTGGATATTCATCATTAGTGAGTTGACCATACGTTCAGAAGTCGGTTTTAACTGGATGACTCCCACAGGAGTCACTGCATGGACCATCGAACGCCTCCTTGTTTTCTGTGCGGGTATGATGGTGTCTGTCAAGCAGTGGGAGATAGGTCGCAAGATATCGTTGTCATTAGTCTTTTTGCTATTAGGCATAACCCTCGTCCTCTTAAGTAAGATTCACATTTCTTTTAATGGAACTTGTGCCTGCATGCATCTGTGCCTCACATTGGGAATGCCTGCAATTCTTTCCCTGTGCATCATGACACTAAAGATTGTTCCCAAGCCATGCTATAAGTCTTTCGTATTCTTAGGCGAACATTCCTTAGAACTTTATTTAGTTCATGAATTTATATTTTGGGCTCTCAAGATCAGTTTCGAAGGTATGAATCCATACGGTCTATTTGTTGTTAGTATCATGCTGTCATGTTTAGCTGCTTATGGCTGTAAACTGGTTACTAACAAAATCTGCCATCTTTGACATTTACTCACTTGTTTACCTCTTTAACTCCGAACAGATAATGCGCCAGAAAAGGACTGAAACGGATGACATAGCTTACCATCAGACATAAGGCAAGAACGACTAATGCCTCTCCAAATGGAGGCAAAACACACAGATATGCGAATAAATCACGAAAATCATCGTAAATCCCCACATCGCGTCAATATACTGTATCCGTCCTTATGCCATAACTGCTACAAAAATACAATAAACTCTAAACTTTTTCGTACCTTTGAGACTTTGTCAAAATTCCTCTCGTTCGAGAAAACTCAAATTAATTTGGTTATATTCTCATTTATTCGTAATTTTGCAACATGAACAAAAGAATCAATTGGATCGACTGGGCAAAATTCTTTGCTATTACAATGGTTGTATTTGGGCACATACCAGAATATCCAGAAAGTGCACTTTTGCAATATGTGTGTTCATTCCATATGCCTTTGTTTTTCTTTATTTCAGGCTATTTAACTAAACGACGAACTGACACACTAGATAACATTAAACGTCATTGGCATTCTTTGGTAATTCCCTACTTCCTATACAATGTCATCTTCTATCCTTACTGGTTAACCCGTTTAATTTTAGATAATAATGGTGAGATATCTTTTTATAACATCGCTATTAAACCTTTAAATGGCGTTTTATTGGGTCAAGCCAATACACAATTCTCATGTTCAGTAAATGGAGTAACATGGTTTCTTGCAGCATTACTCATTATGAAAATAATTCTTAATTTGTGTAATAGATCAAAACATAGCATTCCATTGATGCTAATGATTTGTCTATTGAGTGTGTCACTATACATCAGTGACCAGTATTATAGCTTCACACATGTCTTACTGCTAAAAGGACTGATAAAATGTATTCCCTTTTATATATTAGGCTATTTGCTCCAACATAGTTGCATTATGTCAAACAATAATATAATGCGATGTTTTCCCGTGGTATTAATTATGTTTTCAATTAGCTTTCTAACTTTTTATGCATATTTGGAAGCAAACATTTTCGCTATCAAAATAACCGCATGGTATATAACATGCATAACATCTATTATCGCTATCTTATTTTTCTGCAAGCTTCTTGATAAGATACATCACAACATCATCACCACTTTTTCAAATGGAACAATTGTCATTATGGGACTACACTGGCTATTTATTGGCACGATTAACTACATCATACAACATTTCACTCAAACTGTCGGAGAATTTGGATATGAATGGTATACTGCATTACTTTTATCTTTGCTGATAGACATTCTCCTCTACCCCATCATCATCCTCTTCCAAGCCAAAATGCCCTGGATGTTAGGGAAGAAAAATACATATCTTACTAATAAGCACTCTATATCCACCTAATTATCTTCCCCAAAATATAGGAGACACCAATTGCTAAAAAATTGGGTATCTTACTTAGCATATAAAAACAAAGATGGAACACCTTATAACGCTTAAAATGAAGTATTTCCGTAAAAGTTGCAGGATGTCGGAGTTCTTGACAAATCTCATTATTAGACAAATGTTCAGAGAATTTTTTTCTATGTCTTAACGCGACACATACTGCACGGAATTTATGCTTCATCACCCTTGCACAATGGGCATCATAAAAAGTACGATTTTTCAATCTCGCACATCTTTCTGTCATAATCGCATCTGCTTTAAAACGCTCCCTGATTTCATGTATGGGTATGACATTTCTCATTTGATTACCCATAATAGATCCGGCTCTTTGAACATAATTATATGTAATATTAGGAAGCAACACGGCACATTCAACCTCTGAATAATAATCTGACAAGAACAAAGCATCTTCATCCTTCCGTGCAGAAAAAAACAAATTATTTTGAATTAAAAAACTCATTAAGAACAAATTATTCCATGAAGCAACACCAATATGCCACTTCAAATCCTGACATACGAACTTGGCAAACTCATCTTTTCCTTTAATCATTTTAAAAGATGGATAAGTAAAAGCAGGAAGCACCTCACCTGTCTCATATAACACAATCCTTGGAGACGCATTAACCACGTCGGTGTGATATTTTTCTGCATAATTAACCATAATCTCAATTGTATTAAGCTCAATATAATCATCTGAGTCTAAAAAATAGAGATATTTTCCTTTCGCATATTGAATAGCCATGTTTCTTGCCTCACCTAAACCTTTATTATAAGGTTGTTTTAATATTCGTATTTGATTTCCACGAGGATGACTATTCTTTATACTCTCTACAATTGAGATAGAATTATCCTTTCCACAATCATCTACGATTAGGATTTCCAGGTCAGAATATGTTTGGTTTAAAACTGATAAAAGACATTTCTCAATATATGGTTCAACATTATACACGGGTATCCCTATTGATACCAATATCGCATTTTTATTATTATATTCGTTTTCATTCATAATTATATCCTTTATAAGTTAACCCATTAATTTTTCAAATAACAATTTCCATCTAGGCATGATTTTGTCTGCGGAGAAACGATGGGAGGAAACGACGGCACGTTGCCCCATTGCTTTACGGAGCGATGCATCTTCCATCAACAGACATACTTTATCAGCGAAAGCATGAATGTCACGATTTTTTATTAAAAAACCATCCTCTCCGTCCGTAATAATATCAGCAGGTCCATAAGGGCAATCAAAAGCAACGACAGGCAAACCGCAGCTCATCGCCTCTGGCATGACTAAACCAAAAGGTTCAAATATGGAAGTCAATAAAAGCATGGAACTTTCCTTATATTTGCTGAATATATCGGAAGTCGGTTCATGAAAGACAATCCCCTTACCCATTTCTTCAATATGTGATTTCAATTTTTCATCCTCATCACCATAACCAGCATACATATGAAGTTGCCAATCTGGATGCCGCTGATATACTAATTTCCATATCTTCAAAAGATCTGGAATGCCTTTCTGTGTAGAGAAACGCCCCACAAAAATTACTGACTTTGTCTCACCATCACTATACGTTGGAGTCGGGTTCAATGACACCATATCGGGAATAACACAAACATGAGAATTAATTTTTTTCCACTCAACGGCATCTCCATCAGTCAGAGCAATAATCGCACTGACTTTTTTCAACCATCTCTTATAGAGATAATCTCTTATATGCTCAATAATACTATTTGTAGAAAACTTTCTGAACCGACATGACATATGAGATTCAAAAATCAGGGGAATGTTACCTTTCCTTTTGAATATATATCTATTGTAATTCTCAGACACAGAAACAATAAGATCTGGCTGGAATGAATGGATATAAGCACCTAATCTCTCTTCATAAAGACGATACATCTGCCTACTCTTGATAAATCGTTTTATACCTCCATATTGATACTGGAGGTGAAAACGAATACTCAAATCATGATGAGTGACAGATGGATGTAATGGGTAAGCCACAGGATGCCCACCTTGATTCGCCGTAACAATATGAACGCTATATCCATATTGCTCAGCTAAATAATTCGCTTTATCTACAATGATACGTTCTGTTCCAGCCCAAATTGCCAAAGCGTCTGTCACATATAATATTCTCATTTCTTTTCCACTAAATTATCGTCCTGGTCTTCATAATGATCCACTTGATAGAAAATGCGAGAAATGCCTTTCATCTGCTGTTTGACATGACAAACAAAACTCTGCCAAAGAGACTCCTCCCCTATCGTTCCATAACCAGTAATAGCACGACACCGGCGATCGCGCACAAAGACTATTTTTCCATATTTCTTTAAAGCAAGAGCCATCGAACCATCCTCCCCTCGGATGATATCTACCCGATAAGGTTCTTTGCGCCCATAATCGGCATTATAGGCAAAAACCAATCCCCGGACAGAAAGTTCAGGACGCTTGAAATGCTGAATCCACAAGAATAAATCACGAGCCATTTCAAACAATTTCAAGCCCAATGCAGAATGCCGTTCATCAGGGAAGAAGCTCCAGGTTGCCGAAACACACGACACACCGGGCTTCATTAAATGTTCAAGCATCACTTCATAGTACTGAGGAGGATAGAGCGTATCGCTATCCACATCGAAATAATATTTACCCTTGGCATGTTGCAACCCACATCGGCGAGCATAACCGCAGGAGTGTTCATACTCCGTATAATAAGGTATACCTGACTTCTCATAAATCTCTGCCGTACGATCTTTGGAGTCATTATCCACTCCGATAATCTCCACAGGATATTTACATTGTATCTCACTGATTGCCCACAGACATGCCTGCAAATGTGTCTCCTCATTATATCCAATAATGACGATAGAGGCTAACGGCTCCGGACTCTGCAACTTGGCAAGACGCTCACGAGTCCCGCCAATCACCTCTTGGGGTACCTCACTGAAAGGTTTCCCATAAATTGTCATGTATTTATCGTACCATGCCATCAACTATCTGCCATTTGTTGTGGACAAAGATAGTAAAAAAAACAATAACAACCAAGAAACAGAACCTATTTTTCTCATCACTACTCACATTTTTGGATGTATTCTGTGCAAAGAAGGCCTTGATAATTTGGAACTATGATCATTTATATGTATTTTAGCAAATAATTTAAGAATCTTAACAAGACGAACTCGAGTCCTATCAATGAACAGTATTTCTATCATCATTCCCGTTTACAACGTAGAGCAATACATCCATAGATGTCTTGAATCAATTATTGAGCAAAGCATTGAAAATGTAAGAATCGAATGCATTCTTGTGGATGACTGCTCTCCCGATAAGAGCATGGATATTGTTTAAAAATTAATAGATGACTATCATGGTGGGATTCTATTCAAAATGATACGCCACAAAGAAAATGGAGGCGTATCGGCTGCCAGAAATACTGGTCTCAAACACGCATCGGGCGATTACATTCTTTTTGTTGACTCCGACGATTACTTACTTCCAAACAGCATCTCTTTATTTGTTGAACAACTAAACTCTCATCCTGGCATAGACACCATCGTTGGCGGAGTGGTACAGAATGGCAAATCGTTTTTCACAAATATAGAAGAGCCTTTGCTCATAATCGACCCGAATATTTTCATGCGACAACTGCTTTGTGGGCATATCTATCAGCAATCATGGAACAAATTAGTACGTCGTAGCATACTGATAGGCAATAATATAACTTTCTTAGAGCGCGTCATCTATGAAGACATTCCATGGAGCTATGAAGTTTTCAGTCATTGCTCCTCCACATTGATTCTTCCCAATGACACCTATTCCTATGAATATGTAGAGACCTCTCTCGTACATACCATATTCAGAGCCGACAAAGCAGAAGGAGTCATCAAGAGTTGTATTGGTGTAGCCAATAAAATGCTCGACAATCCACCAAGCATGGCAATATTCAGCAAGAGTATACAGGTGGAATATCTGCTTTGTATTGCCGTTCCCATCAATCAAGGAGTCGATGTACTCATGCGTTGCCAAATTCCTAATAACACAAAAGATTTTTTCATACCACTCGCCAACAGCTTTTGAAGAGAGCATGGCAGTATAAGCGTTTATTGATTGCAGCATTCCTCTTGTTGACATTTTCCCCCATTTTGCTATTTACAAAGGTTACGTCTATACCGCCACAACTATCACAAAATCCAACAAGTTGTGTGTCATCTTAGCCATATTACAGACCGGTTATTTGGTAATTCTCAGCATGAGCCGAAATAGCCCATCAAAACGTCTCCGGAAAAAAGCAAGCTTAAATATATAATAAAAAGGAGAGAACATTAACAAGAAATACACAGCTAATACAATAGGACCATCATGACAAACTGTTTTCATGAGTCTGCACTTAATTGCATAGAATTCATCCTTTAATTCCTTTGGCAAATCACAATGTATATAAATATCCATCCCCATGATAATATATCTAAATATGAAAAATTTTTGGTTTACACGAAGCCCTTTATACGGATAATTAAGTATGTTACTGAAAGTAAAGTTATAGCTTTTGATAGACAGTTCGCCATTTTTTTTCCTAGTAGCCATGATAGAAGTTGGATTTGTTTCATAAATATACACCAACTCAGGAAGGAGATACACTGTCTCAACCAAATTGAACAATCTATAAGACCACCATACATCTTCATAAATATATCCTTCTACAAAAAACACAGAAAAATCAATTAGAAGTTGACGTTTAACAAGTTTATTCCATGCATAGATAGGAATTCTATCTTCTAAAAACATTTGTTTAATTTCTTGATCATCACTCAGGAATCCGATTTTTGCGTAATTGGGACTCGTATTTGAACTATTTAAATGTTGTCCTATGACTAAAGGACAATCTGGATAGTCAGAGAGGACTGCATACATCTTAGACAAGGATTTAGGGGTTAACCAGTCATCCGAATCAAGAAAGAAGATATAATCACCTTGGGCTGCCATTATCCCTGTATTACGAGCAGCAGACAAACCTCTGTTGCGCTCATGATGCAACACCTTAAACGTGATATTCCCATGATAATCATCCAATACTTGCTGAGCTATCTTCATACTATTGTCAAGTGAACTGTCGTCAACCAGTATACACTCCATACGAAGATTGTCTACCTCCTGAGCCATTACTGACTTTAAACAACGCTGAATAAATGACTCAACATTATATATAGGTACGACTACCGATATATCATATTCGTTCATGTTACATTCTTTTTAGTTATAGATTGGTTAATTCCTTCTCATCACATGAATGACTAAAACAGCTAAAGACGGTGGTAACTTACACAGGATATAGGCTGCTAAATTCTCGACACGTTTATCTGTTGAGCGAAGAATGTCCCAGAGTGTCATGGGTTGCCACATCACATCACGCAGTTCTCGGTCCGTATAGCGAGGTGTCAGTTGGTCGCGACGCTGCAGAATCTGCTCAACGAAAGAGAGGTCATACATCAGCAATGTCGCACAGCGACGAGCATAATAGGATTTTTCTTTTAGGTAAGTCCTTCGTTTTTTCTCATCGATGGTCCTTATATACGCATCCATCAGAGTCCGCGTCACATTTCTATTCCATCGGCGGGTATTGATGTCACGTACGTAATAGCTATAGGTGATGTCTGGCAACAGCACGACACGATTGACATAAGTTGGCAGATCAACAGTAAACGTATAATCCTCACCGTAGCCTACAGGCGCAAACCGCAAATGATTTTGCCTAAGCACATCTATCTTAATAAGAAAGTTCCACGTCATTGTCTGCACATTACTTTCGTAAGCATAACAGGCATAGTCGTCAGGGGCTGAGAATTCCTTGTAGGGATAAGAATAACATACAGTGTCAACCACTTCGTCATTTTCTGTAAAGATTCTCTTATAACTACCATACACCATATCGGCATCAAATGCTTTAGCTTTCTCATAGAGCAGCTCTATCGTATTAGGCTCAATAGCATCGTCACCATCCAGATAATAAAGATAGGTGCCCTGAGCTTCATCAACAATACGATTGCGAGCTTCACCTATTCCACCATTCTTAGGTTGACGAACAATACGGATATCCTTCCCACGAGGATGAGTTTGTTGATACTCACGGACGATATCAATGGACGAGTCTGTACCACAGTCGTCTATGACAAGAAACTCGATATCGTTAAAGGTCTGTGCCAATGCGGAGTCCATGGTCAGACGAATATATTTCTCCACATTATAAACGGGTATCCCTATGGTTACTGCGTAATTCTTCATTGATCCCTCTTGCTAATGAGCTCAAACAAAAATTTCCATTGCTGGGCTATATGTTCTATCTGGAAACGCTGAACATTCCGTAGGGCAGCTTCGGACATTGCCTTTCTTTTACCATCATCTTTTATCAATGCAATCAAACCCTGTGCCAATGCAGAAGGATTTCCGTTCTCTACCAGTAAACCGTCCTCCCCATCACTGATAATCGCTTGTGGTCCCCAAGGACAATCGAAAGCCACCACAGGCAATCCACATGCCATTGCCTCAACAATGACCATTCCAAAACCTTCAAAGCGAGAACTTAGGACAAAAACACTGCTGTTACAATACTCTTTCTCTACATCAGTTGTTCGTTCATTGAGAGCACAGCGTGCACGATCTATGCCTAAATTATCTATCAACTGTTCGTATGGAGACCTTTCACCCTCTCCAAAAACATCTAAACGCCAATCATCTATTTGGCTTTCAACTTCTTTCCACGCCTTAAGCAATAAGTCGATCCCTTTCTCATGGGAATAGCGAGCAACACAAATAACCCTTTTTCCTGTCATACGACTCACAGAAGACGGAACAAAAGAAAGTGGATTAGGTATCGATACAACATTATCCAACTCTACCCAAGCCTCTCTATCTTTCTCGGTTAAAACGACAAGTTTATCTAGTTTCTTTAGGTGGCTTACCAGACCATGTGACCAGAATCTTGCAAAAAGATTCTTCAACCAGTTTGCGTCTTCTGTCTTAAAATTGCGATAGTTTGCACGGTTGACATGCAGCTCTCCAATTTTCTTACTGCCATCTTTAATCTCATTGATGAAATTAATCTCACGACGAAGCAAACTAATCGTGATATCAGGGTGAAAACGCATTAATTCTTCTGTCAACAACTTCTTATATTGTCGCTGCTTCTTTAAATAGACAAAGACTTTCTTTATGAAAGAGCATGTCCATAACACCTCGAAATTGATGTCCAGATTAACAACCTTGACTTTATCTGACAAAGGATAGAATAACGGCCTATCTTTTCCTTCCGTCAGAATAATCGTGATGTCATAACCGAAATGTTCTGCAAAAAAATTTGCTTTTAATGTCAGCACACGTTCTATACCTCCTGCCATATAAAGGGCAGGAGTTATATATACAAGTTTGAGTGGTGAATGTGCCATATCAATTTTTTATAATGCAAAAGTACGGATAAGTGAGAACAAAACTAAAGAATTTATTCTTTTTTTGTCGAGCATGAGTACTTTCGCTGCATTTATGCAGCAAATATACGATAATTATTTGAAACTATCAAATTTTTATTGTAATTTTACGACTAAAGTCGTTAACTTACTCCGTCTCTGCATAAAAAAAATTAAAATCTTTTGTTCTGCTCTCAACTTTTTGTAACTTTGTCCTTTGAAATGAAGAAAATCTGTTTTTTAGTCGACTCTATTTTCTCCATAGGAGGGGTTCAACGAGTGACGGCTGTCATTGCTAAAGCACTGACAAAAGATTATGACGTAACTATTGTTACTTTCGATGAAGCTTCCACTAAAGACACCACACTATACGATTTAAAAGAAGCTGATATTCATTATCGCTTTTTCAAATTTCCCAAGTCTAATTATTTTAAATTGAAATGTAGCAAGGTGTATAGTGCCTTATATCGGAAAATTCTCCCACAGAACGAAATAACATCCAAATGGTATAGTCATAGCTCTTTCCTATCAGAAAAACGCAACGCATTGATTCATGAGTTAAAAGGAGGTAATTATGATGTCATTGTTGGCGTTCATGCCTCCCTTGCTGTCCGTCTGGCTACATGCAAGCCCTATTTAGGGAATATTAAACTGATTGGGTGGATTCACAATTCCTATCGGGCACTTTTTAGTGAAGGATCACGCTATAGTATTGGACCTGAATTACAGAAATTTTATGAGTACCAATTCTCGCAACTACATCACACTATCGTCTTATGCAAATATGACGCCCGGCAATATCATTTTCCTACAAAGGTTATTTATAACCCTTTGACATTAACACCAGGTAATGTAGCAACAGGAAATTCCAAGAAGTTTCTTGCCGTAGGACGTTTCTCATATCAACATAAAGGATTTGATTTACTCATTCAAGCTTTCAATATCTTCGCAAAGAAAAACAAAGAGTGGACATTAGATATTGTAGGAGAAGGCGAAGAAGAATCTCTTTACAGGCAGATGATTTCAGAATATCAACTAAATAAACGAATTATCATTCATCCTTTTACTAATCATGTCCAGTCGTACTATTCTAACGCACAAGTTTATGTACTGAGTTCCAGATGGGAAGGTTTTGGATTAGTATTAGTCGAGGCTATGGCTCACGGACTGCCTGTTGTTTCTTCTGACTTACCTACCAGTAAGGAAATCATGGGAGACTTTGGTCTCTATTTTAAGAATGAAAACATTGAGCAGTTAGCACAACGTTTAGAGGATGCCACTCATTTAGACTGGGAGAAGAAGACGAAAGAGGCTTTAGCGATTGCCAAGCGATTTGACCTTGAAACGATTACTCAGCAATGGAAGAGGCTGATTGAGGGTTAAACACCGCATCTACCACTTTCTGCATCTGATATTTCCACTGCAAAGACTCTACTGTCTTGCGGATATCCTCTGGTTGCATGGAGAAGTTGTTCAGAAAGTCAATAATCTGCTGGATATCAATGGGGGTTTCATCAGCGGGAGCTTTGATGATGTATGGTTGTTGATCGAAATCATCATCCTGTTCACTATAAATAAAAGGTATACCTCGAGTGGCATATTCTCTGTTCTTCAGTGTCTTGATGACCGTGATACCACTACGATGACGACCTAAGGAGCCGATAGCAAACTGACATTGATTGAAAACCTCATCCAGCTCTTTTCCAAACAGCGTTCCATGGAATATAATCTTTTCCTGCAACCCATATTTCTCTATCAAGGGTCTGAAGTCATGTTCCATGTGATAGGGATGAACACCACCTACGATGTGGAAATAAACCTCTCTACACTCTAAACGTTCAACTCCACACTTTCTATAGTATTCTCCCATACCGGCAATAACACGGTCGAAGGCATGCCAAGGGTGGACTTCAGCAACACCAATTAAGTGAAGTTGAGAGTTGAGAGTTGAAAGGCTACGGGTAGGCGAGCTTTGCTCGGGAATGAGTTGAAAGTTATGAAGGGGTATGCTATCGAAGTCGACGCCATTGCTGATATTGATGGTACGCTGACCAAATATCTCTTTAGCATCAGAGAAGGTGACCATCGCATCCATCTGTTTGTAAAGACGATTACGGAACAACTGGTCCATCTTCAGTTCTAAGCGCATTTTCCACTCAAAAGTATTAAACTCCTGATCATAAGGATAGGTAGGGACCTCTGTCACCGCATGAATTCCAGCTTTACGTATTCCTTTAAAGAACTTAATCAGAAAAGGATTGGCATTCATAAAACAGCGGGCATAAATCAACTGAATACCCTCACGAACACAATAATCATATACACACCGATAATCCATGCGTTGATGCATTGCCGCCCACTTGCCAGTCCCATAGTCCTTAATCACTTGTCCGTCCACATAGCGACAACGGTGACCATCAGGAGAGACATCATAATAGCACAAGCGCACATCGTGGCCATTCTCCTTCAGACCCTTCACTTGATAGTGGATCTTTTTAGAGATACCACTATAGTCCTCAAACCCATGGTATACCAGAAATAATATCTTCATCAGTATATTTTTTGCAAAAATAGATATTTTTTTTTGTATAATGAAAGAATTTACGTAATTTTGTTGCATGAAATAATATTTAAAACTTAGAACATCCTATCATACATTAACGTAATTATGCTTTTTAATTCTTTGGCTTTCCTTCTGTTTTTCCCTATTATATGTCTATTATATTGGGGAATCCCATATAGGTTCAGAAATACTTTGCTATTACTAGCAAGCTACTATTTTTACATGAGTTGGGAACCAAAATATGCTATTTTAATACTGTTCACTTCATTGACAACATGGATTTGTGGTTTAAATATTGCGAAGAACAGTAAGCATAAGCGACTTCACCTCAGCATCTGCATCGTTACAAACCTTCTTATCTTGTTTTTCTTCAAATACTATAACTTTGTTATAGATTCTATTTGCAGCATTGAACTATTTAAGAACTTAAGACTTTATATACCACACTCTGAATTCTTATTACCAGTTGGCATCTCATTTTATACTTTCCAAAGCATCGGTTATACAATTGATGTATATCGACAAGAAATAAAGCCAGAAAAGAATTTTCTCACGTATGCACTATTTGTCTCTTTCTTCCCACAATTAGTCGCTGGTCCTATTGAGAGAGCAAAGAACTTATTACCTCAATTTCACCATCGCCACTATTTCAATGGTGAGGAATCTATAGAAGGATTGAAACTGATGCTTTGGGGATTCTTTATGAAACTTTGTATAGCCGGTAATGTAGCGCCTTATGTCGATGCCGTATATAATAATGTGTCTAATCATTATAGTTCTAGCCTCATTTTAGCATCAGTATTCTTTTCTTTCCAAATATTCTGTGACTTTGGCGGATATTCGCTTATTGCAATTGGGACAGCCAGATGTTTAGGATTCCGTCTAATGCAAAACTTCAATCATCCATATCTGTCAACATCTGTAAAGGACTTTTGGCACAGATGGCATATATCTCTTTCCTCATGGTTTGGCAGTTATGTATATATACCCTTAGGTGGAAGTAGATGCAACTTGATAAAGCACTGCAAAAATCTTATGATTACTATGTTGGCAAGTGGTATATGGCATGGCGCTAATTGGACATTCATCTGGTGGGGCGGAATCCACGGCATTTTTTTAGTCATTAACACATTATATTTAAAGATTTTTGGTAAGAACAACTTCATCCCCAAAGCCATCAACATAATAACAACATGGATACTGGTTACCTGGGCATGGATATTCTTTCGAGCAAATACTCTAAGTGATGCATTTACCGTTATGAAAAGAATTATATTTGATCATGGCAAGTTTTATAAAGGCGAGGGGTATCCTTCTATTATTTTGCCCTTGTTAATGATACTAATCCTTCTCATAAAAGAAATCAAGGATGAGTACAATTTCAAATTTTCTCTTATACACCATAGTAACCCTTGGATAAGTATTCCTTCTGTTGCTTTGCTTATCATCACTATATTGTTATGTGCTGAGTTCGATAGTGGTAAATTTATTTATTTCCAATTCTAAGCCTATGAAAAGAGTTTTAGTTTTTATTATCTGTACATTTTCTATAGTGCTTATAGCCGATATTGTATTTGGTGTAATAGTAACCAATTATGTAAAAAGCCACCATTTACCTGGTAGATTTCAACCTCTGGATAAATTAATAAGACAAACAGATGCTGAGATTCTACTCATAGGTAACAGTGTAATACAGGATGCGATAAATCCCCAAATAGTTGAGGATAGCATGAAGTTATCATGTTATAATGGAGGAATTGCAGGCCAAGACCCTTTTTTCTTTGAGACCGTCATAGACTGTATACTTCAAAGGCACATTCCTCAAATAATTGTTTTAGGACTCAGACCCGAAGAATTAGGTGAAAATATTGGTGATGGCATTTTTGATGTTTTAAAACCTTACTATCATATCGGCTTCAATAGTATCGATGAACATTTTGATAACATGTCACCCGACAATCGACTTCTTCTAAAATCAAGTTTTTACCGATTTAATTCTATATGGGTACGTATACTTCTCTATAGTCTCTTTGATGATACGATATATACAAATAACGGATTTATTGGCGGTGATATCCCTGCGCAAATTCCAACAATACAAGAAATAGATCATGTTGACAAACCATCAGAGAGAAAATTAAATTGCCTGAAACGTATAATAAACAAATGCAAGGAAAAAGGAGTAAAAATTTATATCTGTTTCCCTCCTTGTCTCATAAACTTTCCTAAAGATAATCTTCCATGTATCACAACTGTCAAGAGCATCTGTGAACAACATCAGGTATCATTCTTCGATGACCATAATGATTATCACTTTAAGCAAACTCCTGAACTATTTCATGATGCCGTTCACTTAAATATCAATGGCGCAGAAATCTACTCACGCAAAATTGCCTCAAGACTAAAGAAAGAACTCAATAATAAAAAATAGCAGACAACGATTATGAAAGACAAAGAAGCATTACGACAAGGACTAAAAGCCAATCCAAAACTGAAGCATACAGAAGACTGCTATCCACAACTCATAATTACATTAACTATAAAGTAGAATTATTATAAAGTAGAATTATATTCTTAATTATATATAAAAGATTTGGTTCGATAGCCAGAATAGTCTATCTTTGCAAAAAATTAAGAGATATGGAATTCGTTGACAGAAAGAAAGAGTTCGCCCGATTACAAAATGCGTTGCAGAGAAAAAAGCCTCAGTTCATTGCAGTATATGGTCGCAGGCGTATCGGTAAATCCACACTTATAAAAAAAGTGTTGGACATTAGCCGTGGTGACATTTATTTTCTTGCCGACAGGACCTCAGAGCCAAGTCAACGGCAGTTATTCTCTACTATGGTGAGCACGAATATCGAAGGATTCAGTATGGCAAGTTATCCTTCATGGGAGTCGCTTTTCGTCAGTCTTAACAGATCAATTGATCATCGTATCACAGTCTGTCTCGATGAATTTCCGTATCTTGTTAAGAGTTGTCCAGCTCTGCCTTCTATCCTTCAGAAATTACTTGATGATAAGAAATTGAACTTCGATTTAATTATCTGCGGTTCATCACAGCAGATGATGCAGGGGTATGTTCTTGACAGTAAGGAACCTCTATATGGTCGTGCCGATGAAATCATAAAGATTCAACCCATCGCCCCTGCATTTGTCTGTCAGGCACTTGGGTGTGATGCAGAACAGGCGGTACGAGAATATGCAATCTGGGGTGGTGTTCCCAGATATTGGGCATTGCGTGAAAATTATGACAGTCTCCAGGATGCCATAGAAAACCTATTGCTAACACCTGAAGGAACATTATATGAAGAACCGTCTAAACTGTTATACGATGAAATGCGTGATACCGTTCAAGCATCATCCATACTTTCGTTTATCGGTAATGGGGCTAACAAATTGTCTGAGATAGCTTCGCGTGCAGAAAAGCAGGCGACAGATATCACCCCACAACTGTCGAGGTTGAAAGAACTGGGCTTTATCAAAAAGGAGATTCCTTTTGGTGAAAGTGAGAGGAAGAGTAAGAAAGGACTCTACCATATATCTGACCCATTGCTTCGCTTTCATTATCGTTATGTTCTCCCCTATCGTTCGCTCATAGAATTGGGCAATAGCCAAGCGGTTTTGAATGTGCTTGAGAAGACGGAGAATGACTATACCAGTCAGACTTGGGAAGAGTTGTGCAGAAACTATATCAGTACGCATGGCTTCGACAATGTTGTATATCAGATAGCATCCCGCTGGTGGGGAAGCTATTACGATGCAGAGAAAGAACAGTACACTCCTGTAGAACTGGACGTTGTCGCAGAATCATTTGATGGCAAGCACCTTTTCCTAGGTGAATGTAAATGGCAAAACGGTAATCAACTTATAGACGCTAAGGAGGAACTTGAAAGGTTGCAGACTATCGCTAACGGTCTGCCTTTTGCAAAAGATCATTTCGTGCATTATGCATTATTCTTAAAAGAGAAACCTAAGCACCCTGACATAGCAAAGGTCTTTTATCCTGACGATGTGCTTTCGACTCAATGAATTCAAATTACAAAAATAATTGATAATTCTTTGCAAGCAAAGCGAATTTTCATCGATTAGAGAAAGAGAATTAAGATTTATTTCATAAATTTGCAGAAATGAAAGATAAAGAAGCATTACGGCAAGGACTAAAAGCCAATCCAAAACTGAAACGTTGGCTTGACTATTTCATCATGAACCAACGGGACGCAAGACCGCGTTGGTATATCCGTCTGCTGGCCCCATTCTACCAACGACGGGGTAGCGGGTCAAAGATTTATTCGAGTGTGAGGATGGACACCCCACCCTACCGCAATTTCTCGCTGGGAAAGAGAAGTGTGATAGAGTCTTTCTGTTGTATCAATAATGCGGTGGGGGATGTGGTAATTGGTGATTATACCCGTATAGGGATGCATAATACAATTATCGGACCGGTGGCGATTGGCAGTCATGTCAATCTCGCACAAGGTGTAGTCGTAACAGCTCTTAACCACAACTACAGTGATACTACTTTACGCATAGACGAGCAGGGCATTTCCACCAATCCGGTAACCATTAGCGACGATGTCTGGATAGGCGCCAACGCAGTGATTCTGCCAGGAGTAACGATAGGCAAGCATGTGGTGGTTGCCGCTGGGGCAGTAGTCACAAAAGACGTACCAGACAATTGTGTGGTGGGAGGTGTTCCGGCAAAGAAAATAGCTGACGTAGGATGTAAGACGTTTGATGCGTGAATACCAAATTAATCGAACAAATCAAGGGAGAGGTCTTGTTGAGGTTTCTCCTCTTCTTTCTCCACCCGCTCCTCATGAAACTGGAACATTAACTGGCGGGCATCGGCAGAGCCTTCGGTGTTCAGTCGGTAATAGCCACGACGACCAGTAGACTCTATAAGGGACTGGGTAGACTTGCTATTACGCAACAGATACTGTTGAACATACGTACGTATCTCCTCATAATCGGGCTGGGAGAAAAAAGTACAGTTCATATTGTAAACATGTTTGGCAATAGCCTGCACGCTTACACCACCCTCTCCTGCCTCGGTGAGCACCTGTAATATCTGCTGGTCGTAAGTCACTCTTAACTATGAACTCATAACTATGAACTAAAAAAGGCTGGTATGCCATGAAAGCTTACCAGCCCTTTTATGCTTCATTTGATTTGATTAAGCAAGTGTGATCTTCTCGTCAGCAGTAGCGAGCTTACCCTCCTTGAAGAGCCATCCGAGACCCAGCAGAGTCTCCTCCTCGCTGATTTTAGCTGCTTTAGCAATCTCTTTAACGGTCAAAGCCTTACCAGCTGCGGCGAGTGCCTGATAAACATCACCAGCCTTAAAACCTGCATTCTCTGCATTAACAGCTACAACTGCCTTCTTTGGAGCAGCGGCCTTCTTTACGGTTGCCTTCTTTGGCTCTTCTGCCTTTACAGCAGCGGCCTTCTTTGTTGTTTTCTTTTCTGCCATAATCTTTTAAATTAATACGCTATTGAAATGTTCTTTTTTATAACAATCCTGTTTTCTGACTGCAAAATTAAGAACTATTCGAATACGTTGTTATCGTACACAGCGCATTTTTTCCGTTTTTTTGATTATTCTTGATGTAAGTCAACCCTTAACTGCAACTCTTCCAACTGTTTAGCATCCAGCTCACCGGGTGCGTCAAGCATCACGTCACGTCCAGAATTGTTCTTCGGGAAAGCGATGCAGTCACGGATACTGTCAAGTCCTGCCATCAGGCTCACGAAGCGGTCGAGACCGAAGGCGAGACCTGCGTGTGGGGGCGCTCCGTACTTGAAGGCGTTGATGAGGAAACCGAACTGTGCCATGGCACGCTCAGGAGTGAAACCAAGAATCTGGAACATCTTCTCCTGCAACTTACCATCATGGATACGCAAGGAACCGCCACCGACCTCGACACCATTACATACGAAGTCATAAGCGACGGCACGTACTTTCTCAGGGGCAGTATCGAGCAAGGGGATGTCATCAGGGTTAGGCAGGGTAAACGGATGGTGGGTTGCCATCAGGCGCTGCTCCTCATCACTCCACTCAAACAAGGGGAAGTCGACAATCCACAGGCATACGAACTGATCTTTGTCACGCAGTCCGAGACGGTCACCCATCTCCAGGCGTAACGTACAGAGCTGCGTGCGGGTCTTATTAGCCTTGTCACCACTGAGGATGAGTACGAGATCACCATCCTTGGCACCTGTCTTCTCCTTCAGCCGTGCCCATACCTCCGGGGTATAGAACTTATCGATAGAGGTTTTCACCGTTCCATCACTGTTGAACTTCACATATACCAGACCCTTGGCACCTACCTGTGGACGCTTCACGAAGTCGGTCAACTGGTCAAGCTGCTTACGGGTATAGTCAGCACAACCGGGTACGACGATACCACCGATATATTCTGCCTCATTGAAGACAGGGAATTCTCCTGTTCCTTTCAGCACATCCATCAGTTCCACGAACTCCATACCAAAGCGAAGGTCGGGCTTGTCAGAACCGAAGCGACGCATTGCCTCATGCCATGTCATACGCTGCAGCTTAGGCAACTCTATCCCACGTACCTCTTTGAAGAGGTGACGGGCAAGGTCCTCGAAAATCTCCAGTACATCCTCCTGATCAGCAAAGGACATCTCACAGTCTATCTGTGTGAACTCTGGCTGACGGTCAGCACGCAGGTCCTCATCACGGAAGCACTTGGCAATCTGGAAATAGCGGTCGAAACCACTGACCATCAGCAACTGCTTCAGGGTCTGCGGACTCTGCGGCAGTGCATAGAACTGTCCCGGGTTCATACGACTGGGCACCACGAAGTCGCGGGCACCCTCTGGAGTGCTACCTATCAAGATAGGTGTCTCCACCTCGATGAAGTTCAGGTTATCCAAGAAGTTACGGATAAGGATGGTCATACGGTGACGTAACTCCAGGTTCTTACGGACGCAGCTACGGCGCAAGTCCAGGTAACGATACTTCATACGGATATCGTCACCACCATCGGTATTGTCCTCAATGGTGAAGGGAGGAGTCAGACTCTCGCTCAGCACATTCAGCTCCTGAGCGATGACCTCGATATCTCCCGTAGGGATATTCTTGTTCTTACTCTGACGCTCATTGACGGTACCCTTTACCTGAATACACCACTCACGTCCCAGACGGTTAGCCTGTTCACAAAGGGCAGCATCCTTCGACTCGTCGAACACCAACTGTGTGATACCATAGCGGTCACGCAAGTCAACAAATGTCATACCACCCATCTTACGGGTCTTCTGTACCCATCCGGCAAGTGCCACCACCTTGCCGGTATCGGTGAGTCTCAGCTCACCACATGTATTAGTCCTATACATATTATAATATGTGTTTTAAATTTGCGTGCAAAATTACTGCGAAAATATGATATATCCAAATTTTTTCGTATCTTTGCAGGCATAAAACCAATATAACTAACACAACTATGCCAAGAAGTCAAGGTATACCCTACGAGATTCATCCTAGTCCTAAGAAGATGGAAATATTCCCTCACTCTTTCCTCCAGTAATCGACAGCAATGGCGGAATAGCAATAGAGGCGTGTGTTGCGGGTTTTGATGACATCCGTGTGGAAATGACATTGAGACTGCATACGGATGATGTCGTCCCATGATGCAGTAAATGAGTAATTATATGCGGTGGAAAGGAAGCGGACCTGTTCTTCCTGAGACATTCGAAGAAGTTGCGGATGACGCAGTTGCAGCAATCGTATAAAGATGGCAAGATAACGACACTGCCCCTGTTCCGTGCCAAGCCTGCGAATACGCGAACGACGGGCGTCACTATTCTGCTGGAGATTAAACGAGAAGCCATATTCCCGCGCCAACGAAGAGTGATTCCACGCCTCCTCAACGTCCTCCGCAAAAGAGGGTTTCATCTGAAAACGCCCTATCGAGAAGTTGGCACCTGCCCTACCCTTACTAATATATAGTCCATTGACGGCTGCACGCTCTATCTCGTCCTTCCACATACAATAACGTATCAGCTCCGGAAAGATGACTGCCACGGCAATTCGTTCATCCACACCAAACAGGCTAAACTCTTTCCTCCACTCATCATGCCTTTCGTTCACATAACTGACAGCGGCAGTCCAGTCATTTCCGAACACCTTGGGATAATTAGTTGAAAAAGCTGTGGCACTACTTATCACAAGCAGCAGCCACAGCAATATTAATTGTTTCTTTGTCACCATTTAGAGTTTGTAAGTACACTTCACTATCTTGTTGTCATCAATCATCACCCACTCCAACCGGTCACTCTTAGCCTCAAACGCGATGGGGGTACAAGTGGTCATGTTATTAATAATGATCTCACCCGTCTGACTGTATTCCACCTGTCGCTTACCGCTACGGCTTTTATAGACACCATAGGGCGGCTTGTTTGGATTCTGCTTCAGGCGCTGATCCACCTTTTTATTGAGGCTCTCAAGTTCCGACTCACTGATAATACGGAACTTGTCACATTCCAAAACACCGTATTCCATTTCATCACCTTTCTCACGCATCGCCAAAAGCGGCCACTCGCAAGAGACTTTACTGATGTTCTGGAAACTACGGCACTCCCAAGTCGCAAAGCGCCAGCCGCTGGGCAGTTCATAAATGGTCTCCGGACAGCCACCAACTACTGGTATAACATCTGGCAACTCCTTGTAGGCATCATCGAGCAGACAACCTGTCATAATAACAGCATTCAGGTCTGTCCTGCCAACGGCACACTGAGGCAGTTCTCCCAAATCAACAAGCCGCTGCGACAGTCTATTGAACTCTTCCGCATATTGTTTCACATTCGCAATCTGTCGCTGCAGCGATGCCCGATACTCTTTGGCTGCTTCCAGACGATAGTTATAGAGTAGTTGGTCGGCATCAGCATAGAGGGCATCATTTTTCTGGGGATCCTCCTCATTACAGATCTGACCGTAGATCTTCTTTAGCTTACCCTCATGTCTCTTGGCGATGGCACTATAGTCATGCCGGGCTTCCTCTTTCATCTGACGCTGATAGTTGTTGGTCAGTCTGCCCACCTGAGACTCATAGCCGCTGAAAGCCTTGGTCATGTCCTGCGTCTGCTTGGTGAAGTTACTGGCATTCATCGCCATCTGCTGCATCTGCTGGATGAACTCGGGATGCGCCTTGATGTAAGCCTCCTGCTCTTTCTCACTCATCTTCTCGAACTTCTCCAGATTCATGGTGTTGACATCGCCTCCCAAGACCTTTGCCATCACCTTATCCTGAATGGGTTTCTTCTTCGACTCCGGGGCATTCTCATCATTGAGGATCGCCAACTCAGCCTTGGTCAGACCAAACTGATTCTGAATCTTACCTTCCCATTTCTGGCGCAGAGCTTCCATCTCTGCATCAGAGCAACCAGACTGTTCACGCTGTAACTGATCGGCACGTACCACGACAGCAGCAATCTTCTGGGCGTAGGCATCACGTTCCTCCATCGTGCTTTTTGCCATCTTCTCTGCGGAGGGCAATGGCGGGAGTTCTCTCATCAGTTCCTCAGCCGTAGAGGCTGTGCTGGGTGTGAGAACACCATCCCACGTAACGGTTGATGTCTTACGCTTAGGAATAATATCGCTGCCCTGTGCGACAACAATATCCGATGGGGCACTCTCTGTGTTTTCAACCTTGTTATGATCCTCACGCTCCTCCCGGCTGGAAATACCGACAGCCGACTGTGCTTTCTGTTTCAGTTTCTTCAGGAAGCCCTGAGCATTCGCATCTGCCGTGCTGAGCATCAGCAGTGCCACAATCATCCATAAAACCTTTTTCATTCGTATATCTAATTACTTCTTGACAAACACTACCCTTCGGTTCTTGGCACGACCTGCCTCCGTCTTGTTATCAGCGACAGGCTCGTGGGAGCCTTTACCTACCGCACGGAGATTAAAACCGTCCACACCTAAGCCTTCGAGTGCCTTGACGATAGCCTCGGCACGTTGTTGTGACAACGGATCGTTAATCTTGTCAGAGCCTTGGTTGTCAGTATGCCCCTGCACTTCGAAGCGAGCACTTGGATTCTTCTTCATATAGTCAGCGACCTTCATGATCTCAATCATCGACTCCTGCTTCAGCGTAGCCTTGCCAGTATCGAAGAGAATATTGTTGGTCACGAACTTACCTGTCTCCTGGATGGCTTTCTCAACGGCAGAAACATCCTGTGCATTGCGATCGTAGAGCGCAACGGCACCTTTGGCAATCACCACATTGCGGATGAAGGTAAGGTTCATATAGTCATAAGGGACTTGGAAGCACATCCATGTGGGCTGGTTGACACGTGGGAGATTCACCACACGCTTGTCGTTGAAATAAACCTTCAGGGCTCGTTTGTTAAACGACAATGCCACATGGTTCCAGCCCTTCTTGAACGAGTAGTCAAAATCGCCCTTCTTGTCTCCATTAAAGTAATAAGTATGCTCTGAAGAAGAACAAACGCCATGAGTGAGGACAAATGCCGTCAGATCACCCCCGTCACCTCCTGTTTGAGGAAATTCAGAACGGTCCTTAGTAACGGCAAGAATCAGCTTCATGTCGTTCAGACCAATATAGTCGTCATTGCCCGGAACCTTATCGGTGGGCCAGTAGTAGAAGTCATACTCGATGGTGAACTCCTCCGGGAGATAGGCACCCTGCTCCTTGATGAGCGGCTGTACTTGGGCATTATCAGTCAAATTGACTGCCTTCACCCCACCCAGCGTCTTGGTTTCCACCGTACCTTGGAACATATCCCACTTAGAAGGGAACTCGCCCACGGTCTCACTTTTGAAATCATCTTGGAAAAGGACAACAGAACCACGTTTGAAGTCACTCGATGTGGCAGCACTTGGGTTGTCGTCTCCGACTTCAACGTCATCACCCTTCGACTTCTTTCCCTTCTTGCCTTTCACGGCATCAGTGGCTTCGTCCTCCGCTTTGTCGATACCCTTATCCATCGCATTGTCCACGGCATCGTCAATTTTGTTCTCAATCTTACTCTTCGCTTTGTCCTTCAGACGGTTCAGCCACCCTTGTGCATCTGTATTCACGACTATGGCAAAAGCCACAACCAGCAATAAAATCAGTCTTTTCATACCTTCAACTTTTAATGTTTTAAGTTACAGTTACATTTTGTTGGCAAAGTTATACAATAGTTATTACTTGTACAATTCCCCAAATGGGGGTATTTTTGTTGTTTTATTTGGCTGTTATCCAACAAATATGTATCTTTGTATCATGAAGAGAATGATTATCCTATTACTTGGGGTGATGGCAACGTCTTGGACGCATGCCTACATAGACCACCGAAAAACGAAAGAGGACTCGGTGGAGGCACTGATCCATAGCAAGAACCCTCCCAAGGGGGAGGCATTGATACGCTGCTATATGGAACTCATCCGCGGCTATCTGGGGAAAGATGCGCAAAAGCACGATCGCTATGCAAGAAAGACACTCGCACTTAGTTATCAACTGAATGCCTTGGCTGCAAGACAGAATGCCCTTTACCACCTGGGATTGCAATACTACGGACAGGAAAAGTTCAGAGACGCAGTCTATTACTTCCAGTGGGGACTTGCCGTTACCGACTCCATGAAGAACGATAAGCGATACTCCGAGAGTGAGGTGGACGATATGCGCTCACAACTCTATGGTGCTATTGGCAATGTCTATAACATGCAAGACCAATTGCAACTCGCCATCGCCTACTACCAGAAAGCACTACCTATCTTCGAGAAACACCGATGGCTACAGAGTCAGACCATCCTCTATCATAACGTCGGCGAACTCTTCCTGACGATAGGCAATACAGAGGAGGCAAAGCGCAACTACCTGAAAGCCATCGAGAAGGGAGAGGAGTCGAAGGACTCGCTGATGCCTGCCCTCGCCCGCAAGGGACTGGTGAAGATATACATTGGCGAGAACGACTACGGACGGGCACGGCAGACGGCAGAGAAAAGTTATGCCTACTATCACGCACACCGTCAGGAGGAGCGTGACGACTATGCAGAAATCCTTGCCGCCCTGTGCCGCATCAACATGATGGAGGGACACCGGGACATCGTCAAGGCAAAGGCATACGCCTCAGAAGCCTTAGCACTCGTCTATGACGACATGCTGTTCGAAAACAAAGCCAATGTCTATTCCGCCGCCTGTGAACTCGCCATGGCGGAGAAACAATGGCACACGGCACTCGAGTACGGACTGAAGAGCATCCATGACGACTCGCTTGCCACCTACTCCGACAAGGAATGCTACATGCTGCTGGCAGAGATCTACACGGAACTGGGCGACAAGCAAAGGGCGAAGGAATATATTAATAAGGTATATGGCGTGATGAACCGCTACGCCACCGAGCACTACCAGTCCGGACTCTCACAGATGGAGGTCATCTACGAGACAGAGAAGAAACAAGCCGCCATCGCCCAACTGACGAAGGAGAAACAGTACTACCTCTATGGCGGGATTCTTGTCGCCATCCTGCTGGTGCTCCTTGTCCTCCTCTTCTTCCTCTACTGGAGAAGCATCCAGTTGCGCAAGCGACAGGCACTGCTGCAGGCAAAACTGGAGGGTGAGACCACGGAGCGTGTCCGTATAGCCCGTGACCTCCACGACCGACTGGGTGGTATACTCACCGCTTTACGCCTGAAGATGTCTGAAGATGATGGAAACACAGATGCTATCCACCTCACCGACGATGCCATCCGTGAGATGCGCAACGTCGCCCATCACCTGCTGCCAGAGACACTCAGTCGCCATGGTCTCCGCACCGCACTGCGTGACTACTGCCATACCATGCGGAACGTGACGTTCTCCTTTATCGGTGACGAGCAGTATCTCGACAAGCGACAGGAGGAGCATCTCTACTGCATCGTCTACGAACTGGTCAACAATGCCGTGAAGAGTGCCCATGCGGAGCATATCAAGGTACAACTGATGGCAGACGAGAACCTGACAAGCGTCAATGTGAGTGATGACGGGAAAGGGATGACACTGGATAAGCATAACGGCAACGGACTGAAGAATATCAAGGAAAGGGTGGAGCTGATGGGCGGAATGATGGACATCTACACACCCAACAGCGGAGGAACAGAGATCAATATCACCATCGACAACCATAAAAACCCACATTTGGGGGATTGACTATGTCAGACAATATGCGTACCTTTGCAGCCAATAAACCAGAAAGAGGTAACGAGTACAAGATGCTTAGTGTCATCATTGCGGACGATCACCACCTGGTGGCTGAGGGAATTGCCAAACTGCTTCATGAGAGCCGGGTGGCAAAAGTCGTGGCTATTGCCCACGACATCACAGAGACCAAGGAGAAAATCAGGAGCATGCAGCCACAGATGCTGTTGCTGGATGTCGCCATGCCCGACGGTGACGGCATTGACGCTATCAAAATGTTCCGGGAGTCGTGTCCCGACATGCGGATCCTCATCCTGACCGCCTATGCAGAGTCGTCTGTCATCCAGCGTGCCCTCCATAACGGTGCCGAGGGTTATATCCTGAAGAACACCGATACCGATGAGCTCATCAATGGCATCTGTATCGTGGCTGACGGAGAACAGTATATCTGCAAGGAGGCACAGGCTATCCTGTCGAACACCAAGGAGGCTTTGCCTGAGCTGACCACCCGCGAGCGGGAGATCCTGCAACTCATCGTCAAAGGATATACCATGAAGGAAATTGCCAAAAGACTCTTCCTCGGGTTTGAGACCGTACACAGTTACACCAAGTCATTACGGCAGAAATTAGGATGCAGCAATACCGCCTCACTGGTGCGTATTGCCATCGAGCGCCACCTTGTTTGATTTTATTAAGTGAAAATATTTAAAAATCCTCTGCTTTTTGATACAAGTGTGGGGGAAAGCGTGAGGGAATATTTCCATCTTCTTAGGACTTGGATGAATCTCGTAGGGTATACCTTGACTTCTTGGCATAGTTGTGTTAGTTATATTGGTTTTATGCCTGCAAAGATACGGAAAAACATGAATGCAGTTAATGCCTGAACTTCTTGCCATTCAAGATGTAAATACCTGGGCGCAGCAATCGCCAAGAGCCATCCTCCACCTGCTGACGAGTAGCGACCTTACGTCCCATCAAGTCGTAGATACATCCATCCCCTTGTAAGGTGGCACCCTCAGAAGGATTCTGCTCCTCCTCACCAGGCTGTTCTTCATCCTCTAAGTCATCGCCGAATACAACAGGTACGAACTCTATGCCGCGCATCTGGCGGGAACCGCCAACATCAGCAATGCCAGCCCGGTAGTAAATCTTGTTGTGGAGTACATAGCGGTTGTTTCTCTGCCACGATGCTTGATCGTCGTCTGCCTCCTTGTTTGGTGTGGCATTGATGTAGAAGCCCACTCCTGTGGTGGCCTTTTCCGGCAATGCTGCCGTGATGCTGCCGTCGGTGCGGTCGATAGACACAGAGCTGGTAAACGGCAGTCCGAAGGTATAGACATCGTGCGAGGCATCTACTGCCAGCATCTGCTCTAAGTATTGTCCTGTGAAGACGCACGACGACAGCGATGATGACGGTGAAGAGTTCGGCAAGGTCAGGCTGATGCTGCCGCTGGTGTCCGTTGTTCGGAAGATGACGGGAGAACCGGCAGGCACGAACTTGCCCTCTGCGTAGGTTTCTCCGACAACAGGCACCTTAGTAGGATGGATACATGTGGAGTTCCACTCGTTGCATACATAGGCATAGGTCTCTCCGTCAGGCAGGAGCACGTCGAAAGGAGCATAGAACGTGCTATAATAATAGCCGTCGCCACCATCGTTCATGGTCACCTTCAGTCCCTGGTTGGCGGCAGGCTGCATACACCATCTGGCACTTTCATCACCAGTAGTAGTGTACGACAAATCATAAATATGATCAGCATCCGACTGGTCGTATCGCAGGTAAGTAGTAGGACCTGAACCGTTCAGTGCTACGATAGCGCCACCGATGTCAGTAATGGTGAATGGCGTACCTGTGGAAGTTGTCATCTTGTTCCCAAGCACATTGAGCCCCTGCGTGCTGATGTTGATAGAACCCGATGAGCCTGAGAAGTAGAAGATGGTCGACGGGTCGTACTCTGTAGCGGGAATAGGGATATCGCCCTGCGTAGCGTTGGTCACTGTAAAGCCCGATTCCAGCGGATAGGTATCTCCGTCAAACGTACCGGTGATACCCGCCCTGCTGTAGAAGTGCATGGGGATTGCCGTAGAGCTTTCACCAGCCGTCTTCTCTATGTCATGCAGATAGCCGCTGGCATAGCGCAGTGTGCTGAGCGATTCTGAGCCTGGCTGGTTATGCAGACGGTAGTAGCCAGGAGTATAATGCACGATGTAGTTGTCCTCATCGTCGTCAGCCTTATCGTGGTTATACACGATGCCTTGGAGGGTAACAAGTTTTGTAAACGCATCTTCTGGTGAACTGTAAGTTTCTATTGCATCCTCGTATGCCGCCTTGCCTGCTTCATTCAGACCGCCTACATAGCCTGCCCGATCATAATAAGGTCGCATCACATCCTCACTTAGTCCGTAGGTCCACTCAGTATGTGTCTCACTTAGTTCCATGACTCCTTCGTTATTACGCATATAATACTGAGTTCCGCTATTGTTGGCCACAGGGTGAACATAGAAATAACCGGGAGTAGTCAATCCGTCAGCCAATAGCTCATACACCGAGTTGTCAGCATAATCCGACCTCATTTCTATATCAGTTCCCTCATCAAATCCGGTGGTGGTCATCACTGTGGTTGTCTGCCCCAGATTCTTATGCATATAGCGGTTGTACATCTTGAATCCATAGGGGTCACCCAGCGGTGTCCACAGGTAGTCATTGGTATAGTGGGTATCATAGCCGCTCACGGTCTGGAGGCTACCGGTATATTGCGCCAACTTCGGTGTGGCAGCGTTTGCCACAAAGGTGTACCACAGGTTCTGGTCAACGCTGGTCACAAAGCCATCACCGGCATTGGTCTCCAGACCTTGCGTGAACCCATAGACGATATTCACCACCACCGTCTTGTCGATGAGGTCCGCATCCGACATCAGATAGCCTAACTTCAAGCCCTTGTACTTGTTGTTCAATGCAGGCTCCGCAGTAGTTCCGTCCTGATTATAGACACCTTCAATATAGTAGTCGAAGTCACAGTTAGCACGATAGAACACGCTTGGCACTTCCAGCTTGTCACCAATACTGACTGTACCGGCATCGTAACTGTAGATATGGCTGTTGCCTCCCCAAGCAAGTGTCGTACCCAACTGATAAGTATCACCTGTTACCGTGGTGGTAGTGGTCAGGTCGCGCTGAGTGGTGCCGTATATTCTCTTGGTGTCCGGCGTTCCGCTTTCATTCTCCATATAGGGAATATCGACATATTGATCTGTTGGGAGAGGGCTGGCATCCTTATTCGGACAGCTCTTTGCTATGATCAGGTGATAGAACAGCTTATGCACGGATAGACCAAAGATGATGAATTTCGTGGGGGCGGTGCTGGCATCCGCTGTCAGTGCTCCACCAAAGCCTGTGAGTTTCTTGCCGGCATTGGCACCTGTTGTTCCTGTCACCTGCAGAATACCATAGTCATAGCCTTCCTTCTTCAGCAGCATGAATGGTTGGGCACTTGCCGCTTCCACCATGGTGGTGGTTCCGTTTGCGTATTTTCCTCCCTTATGCTGAATCTTCAGGGCGTACGGGTCATCACCTGTGAAATACCAGACATACTGTCGTGTACCTGAAAGACTTTGACTTCCACCGTCGCTGATAGCATTATCGTCTGTCGACCGCATCATGTTGTCATCCTCCCAGATGATGTTATAGGGCAGTCCGCCACTGATGTTCATCGCCACATCGTTCGATCCTGACCCTCGTGCCACCTTGCTGGCAACGACTGCTTTTTCGTTGGGAACGAGGTATGGTGTGGTATTTGCATCGTAGTCATGATAGCGCACATACACCAAGTCGTCATAGAGTCCATAGAGGGTAATCAGTTCGGTATTGCCATCTTCCGAATAAACGCCGTCCGTCTCTGTAGCACTGCCATAGTACAAATAATCCGTCTCGTCGTTCAGCAGCGGTGTTTGTGCCGCTTCCGGCAAGTAGGGCGCATAGCTATGGACAGTAGCAGCCTCGTCATCCTGCGTGGCTTTGACTGCCAATGTTCCTGCGTTGTTGATGACGTTATAGGTATAGTCATGCGTCACGTCGTCGTTGATGATGAGCTGCGCACCGGCGCTGAGGGCGTTCGACTTGATGGTGAAGTGGTTGGTTTCAGCATTATCCGTGTTTTCCGCTGCCGTCGTTGCTGCCACACTGGTAGTCATCGAGGCTCCGTTGAGGAACGAGTAGGTGTACGTCCTCAGTCCGTTTACTGCCAGCGCATAGCCGCCGTCGGGATGCGACAGCAGGCTAAAGCGGTCTGTACCATTCACCTTGATAGGCACACTCATGGGGCTGGACGCTCCCAAAGTAGTAGAGTAGTTGGCACTGCGGTTGTACAGTTCTATGGCGTACGGGTCGGGGGCTGTGTAGTATTCCGACGATGGGTCGGTAGGTGCTTGGAGGAATTTCCATTGCCAAGTCTTTGCCGAAGCATTAACGGTTCCAGGCTTCGTAGGGCTTACGGTATCAGCCGCATAGAGCAACACGCCGGTGCCGTCAGATGTGTTGATGGTTCCGCTTGCCCACACATCTAAGTTGTTCAACTTAATGGTAAACCACTTACCTCCTAAGATGTTATCTCCGTCGGAGTCAATTCCCTCATCGTATTTGTAGCGCACATAAATGGTCTCATTGTCATCATTTAGTCCCGCTGCGGCAAACGAACCATCAATCTTCTGTTCCTCTAAACCCTTCGTCACCTCAACTTTCTTGTAAGTAAAACTACCTCGGGTACCTATCTGGTAATAATAGGTACCACTCGTAGGCAGCAGGTTTATCCGGGTGTTCATTAACGCTTCTGTCGTAGCAGTCCTCTTAAACTTTTCTGCTGCCGGTCCCCACTCAGCTACAGAACTGTCGGTCACATCTCCGTGTTCCGCCAATCCAGAATAGTAGGTGAAGTCCTTCGCAATCGGACTCTTGAAGTGGTCAGTAATGGTTGGATAGGTGTCTGCGCCACGCTTATAACGTAGAGCCTCACGTCCGTTGTTGTCGATGATATGGTAGTGGAAACGCTGTGGAGTCACGAAGAAGGTGGTCTGCGGACCCATCGATGCGTTGTTATCAACACTTGCCAGGGCATGATCCTCAGGGTCGCTCAACGTTGTATGCCAAGGTTCGGTACCTGGAAGATGTACACGCTTGGTGTGGTCGAAGCGTGGCATCAGCTGCATATTACCATTAACATCAGAGACAGCCATAAAGGTTTGGTTGGTAATCTGCATCTCTGAGTGGTCATAGCCCTCACTGGTAATCGGAGACGTACATGCTTCTTCCAGCGTAAGCTTATAGGATTGCTGGGTCCATTCTGTCGCATAAGAACCAGAAGTGGGTGGATCATATGTAGCATCATTCGTTCCGTCATACGCCGTTTTTACATTCACATACCAATAAGTCTCTGCATCTTTCTGCTTGAAATAATAGTTGCCAGTTTTACTCAGTTTCTTTGCTTGAGTTTCCACATCAGTAACATCCGTTGCCGTCATACTATTATACTCGCCCATCCATATACCATTATTCAACGTGGTAGAGGTCATGTGGGTGGTAAGGTATCTGCCGTCCGTCGTCCCGTCGTTCTTATTCTTCAGCCGCAACTGAATGTTATAGGGGTCGAAGCCCGTCTTATCCTTATAGTCCTTCCTGAGTTTATTTTTCGCTGCCGTTTCTGTATCCTCTCCGGTGGCTTTCATCCAGGGGATACCCATCTCATCATCGATATTCAGGTTGGGCTCGACATACCAGAAGATGTTGCCGATGAAATTGCTGCCGCTAAGGATATTATCATTAGTACCACCGTGGTTTTTCGGATTAACAATCAAGTCATAGACATTACCACCCTCAGGATTGGTGTGCTCACGAATAGGCTTGGTAAAATAACTCCTGATGTTGCTGGCTTGGGAGTTTTCTGTCTTATAAAAACGACCGTGCTGCAGCACGAGATACGGTTTAGATGTGCCCGATTCGGTGTAGGGGGAAGTATTCTCATCCAGACTGTAAGTATAGTTATTCTCATACTCCTCCTTCACGGTGTAGATGACATACAAGTCCTGGATGGCACCTCCGCTCACTACAGCAGTCTTCGGAGGCAGGTCACCCAGCGATGTCGAGTAGTAACGCTCACCGTTTACCTTGACCTGGTCGCGCTCTGCCCCGTTCTGCATACGCATTGTATATTTATGACAGCCTGATGCCTTGGTGGCATTGGAATAGAAATAGTATTTATCCACCAGTGGACTGTCATACATGCGCAAATCTTTCAACTCATCACCCGCAGGATAGGTAGAGGCACCAGGCAGCGGACGACGCATAACCTCCCATCCGTGACGGTCGAGCAACACAAGTACTGGAGGGATGTCGGCAGTCTCAATATCGAAGACACCAGTACCCATATCGAAAGTCTGATACCAGTGTTCTATATTCTCCACTACCTTCTTTTCGTAACCGTTAGATTTGTCGTTATATCCATTCCAACGTGTTGCGTTGGCATAAGCTTTATAACTATGCCAACTGCAGCCATCCACACGATTTGCTGATTCATCAACACCCTTGGTCTCCAGTTTAGTCTTCAGTTCTGACCATCTTTCACTAGGCATGGTAATAGGATCGTTGAACCTCTCCGGGTCATCCTTATCAACTCTAGGATCTCCCAGAATATCCTGTCTCACCATGTTATAGGTCTTCCAGTACTGCTCCAGAGAGGTCACGTTTCGACGCACATTGGTTTCGCCGTCATCGATAGTATTAGTGGTCAGCAGTCTGTAATTTCCTTTTGTACCCAGCACCATATATTCCGTAGGGGTGATTGATGCGATAGTAGGCAGCGTACCACCTGTAACGACACGTTTTTTATTCGCATTTTTCCCCGTATCCTGATTGAAATGCACCGCATGGGTTGTCAGATAGGTGTAGTGGCTCACTCCATTGTAGCTGATAGTACTCTTGGAGTGTATTCTCACATGATAAGGGTCGCTATTGGAACTTTCGAAATACCACACCCAACGGGGGCGCGTGTTGGCACCGCCACCGAACTGCTCCGTCTGCATCTCATCACCATAGATATTCAGGTTGCCATCACCATTACAGTAAGGATAGATAGGCTGAATCTTGCTCGCAGTCAGCTTATCGTTACCATCCTCCAGATGATATTCTGGAATAGCAGGATCGAGGAACTTCAGCATATATTGTCCTTTGTTGAAATTCACAATATCGTTAGCAACGTAGGTGACATAGATGTCGTAGTCACCTTTACCACCTGGCTTATTACCGTCTTCATCCGTGTCCTGTGCTATCTCTGTTATTTTTTGAGCAGGATTGTTAGTAGTTGCCTTTGCCCTTGTAGGATAGTAGTAATACTCCTCCACCAACGGACTGACGTATTCGGCTGGCAGTGTCAGTCGAGGGTTGTAAGACTTAGCTGTCAACAGTTCGTTATCCGCCCTGTCTATCAGGTGATAGGTGATGGGAACGTCACCTGACAACTCGAATTGCAATGTCTCTGAACCATGAGCATAACCCGCAGTATTGACGCTATAAATCCTTGTCTCTGCACCTGATTCGGTTGGACGACCGATGTGGTAGTAGTTGGCGTCGCCTGTTGCTGCCAATACCTCATAGATACCCGTATAAAGACTCGACATAGCAATGAAGGGAGAGCCGTTCGCTTTATCATCAACAAAAGTCAGGGCTTTGTCGTTACCCCATGTTCCACCATCTACCTTTACATACTTGCCACTAAGACTCTTATTGGCAATCTTCATGGCGTAAGGGTCTCCACCCTCCAAAGACCACGAATATTCATCACCTCCTGTCGTTTCGGCACTTAAAATCTTAGATGATGAAGAATTGTAATAGATGTATTCCTTATTCAGCTTAACCTTGAATCGCTGTTCACTGTTAAGTTGGATACCCTTTTCTGATAAGTGAGCCAACGTATACTTGACATAGATGTTGTAGTTATCAGTGTTGGAAGTCTCAGTTATTGAGGTGGTGCATGCTGCATCTGAATAGAAGGTTATCGTCTCGTCATAAATGAAGGGGCTTCGGATTTCTTCCGGAATGCTGGCATAACCCAATAAAGGAGAGAAGACGGTTCGATTGGCGGTAGCCTTGATAGCTATCGTGCCATTCCTATCAACAATATAAAAGTTGCAACTCTTCTCAGGCAGCGGCAGCACCCTGATACGTCGGTCTGTATTCGTAGTGCTGTATTGGATATTGCTTCCTTCTTCTGTATTCCAATACCAGTAGGCTGTTCCTTTGTATTCCCTCAGCTGGAAGGCATTATTCTTAGTTTCTTCATCGTAAGATATCTCCCACTTATAGCCTGCGCCAGTGTCGGAAGTATTCTTGGTCAAGTCTGTTTCTGTGATACGAGAATCACTACCCACATAAGTAGCTGTAGCACCAGAGGTCTCATTGCGATAAACCACACGCAGTTCATAGGGGTCGCCGATAAAGGCGAACTCACTCTCTTTCACATTCTCGCTGGCACCGCCATTGTTCTTATAGACAGAATTGGTTGAATCCCACTTGATCTTCTTTCCTGAACTGTCCCTATCAGTCATTGCATACCATGTAGCAGCTTTCCAAGTGTCATCGGTATAAGAGGCAGCTGGTGTGATAGCCTTGAAAGGAATGTTTGCCGACACCTCATAGCCGATATATACCTGATAGCCCTCATCTTCGTCGTAGTTAGCACCAGAGAATTTGGTAATCTCCTGCGTGCATGCTGGATCTCTGTAGAATCCAGTGTAGGTACAGTACTTGCGCAACAACGATGTGGGAAGATATTTAGTGTCGATGTCCTCGTTATCCACTGTATATTGGCTAACCCATTCAGTAGGCGCTGAGACAATGTGGTCATCCGTTGCACTAACCTTATAGAATGGCGTCACAACCTTGAACGTCACCTTCTTAAGCGGATAGATGCCGTCTATCGTGTGATTCTTCGTAGCATCTGCCGCAGTGTTTTTTTTGAAGTTCATGTTGTTGGAGCCATTAAACGTCAGATAATTGTATTTATTATCATTTCCCGGTGTAGGAACAGCACCATTGCCATCCACCGTCCTGGTACCCAGAAGGACATAACCATCTCCGGAGGTATTGTTAAGCAGCGCTACAGTACCCCACGTACAGTCATTACCGTGGAAGTAACCGGTATTAGTAACGCTAGCGGGATTTGTCGGGTTTGCACCTCCGCCGACCCATTCAGTGGTATATTGTTTATGATCATCACTGGCGAGATATACATTACCGTCTCCTTTTGCCATCAAAGCGGCTCCTTTATACCACTTATACACAAAGTTTGTGGTGCCTTCGTTCTTTTCTATAAAGGTGATATCTCTGTTATACGACGTACGAATGATGATATTGTATGGGTCCTGACCTACGAACTTGAACCAGAAGAAGAACTGGGATTCTACGTCCGCTTGTATATTCTTATTATCACCGCTCGACCAATAAGTGCCGATGCCATTACCTGGATTTGCCACATAAGAAAAGTCCTCGCTTGCCAACATCACTGCATCAACTTTGGCTGTAGGGATAACGGCAGGACGGTTGTTACGACCTCTGTTCAGCGAGAGGAAACCCTTGCCCTTTACTCCGATATTATAGTTCACCGTACCGTCAAGCTTGGCAATGGTGTTGGAGGTTTTGTATGTATAGACAACATAATATTCGGCAGTGCTTCCTGTAATAGCCGCACCTTCTGCAACGGGTGTGGGGCTTGCCTTTACTGTATAGAGAACACCCTTGCGGCTAGCGACGCCGTCGTAGAGGCTTTCAGCAGAAGCACCGTGACCAGTGATATCCTTTGGTTCATAATAGGTAAAGTTCTCTGCCAACGGACTCTTATAATGCGCAGGCAACTCGACAGTAGTCTGGTTATCCACGATAATCTTCACCGCCTCTAAGCGTTTGCCATTGACACCACTCTTCATTTTATAGATGGTATTATCTATCGGCAGCGTCAGGATATGATAGGTCACCTTCGCTGCCCATGCCTCGTTGGCGGTGCCGCCTGCCAGCAGGAGGAGCAGCAGGGTGAATATTCGGATAATATGTAGTCTCGTATGTTTCATCTTATATCTTACATCTTATATCTTATATCTTACATCTTCTTACCATTGCTCCGTGTATTTACTTGTGTCTACCTTCAAGGCGTACTTAGAGAGGGTGAAGGTGTAGGTGTAACTGTAGCCTGCTTGCCAGTTAACCGTAACATCTGCAGAAACATCCTTAGTCACGTTGCTCCAGTCTGTCCATGTGGCATTAACGGTGAAAGTCTTAGTGCCGTCGTAGCTATAGGGGAGCACCAAGAAGTTGCCTACGGTAGTGGTGCCACTAGTGGTGAGTGGTGTCGAACAGGTGACAACGAGGTTTGTCGGGTCACCAGAGGGCACCCACGTACTGGTAGTACCATCAAAAGTGCACGTGCCGTTATTTTTTATACCACTTATCGTTATGCTGTTGATGCTCACCGCCGTACCGCTGGCATCGGCGATTTTGAAATAGACACGAGCGAATGGGTGTCTAAAAGTCATCGTCACACCTGTAGCACCCTGACTGGCTTTGTTCTGACCAGGGGTTAGAGCCCAAATGAATTCCTGTGTGGCATCAGCACTGCTGGTATTAAATGTAACGGGCAGATCTGTACACACAAAACTGGGAGCAGGCGTTCCGTTTACTGCATAGGTTGGTCCTGTTGTGATGTATAAGGGTAAACTGCCTGCCTTTGGCATATAGGCAAAGAAGTCGAGATTGCCTGTTGCGGGCCAGTAATGCTTACCATCGCTGAAGAGCCACTTATTTGTGGGATCGCCATTCCAATCTACTGTCGTAGTATTGATATACGGCGTCGTGGTATTCGCTTGATAAACGGTACATGTGAAGTGACCTTCCGTCTGAATGGCTGCCTGATCGTCATACGTACTGGCACGCATTCCCTCCATCATGTTCCATACATTGGCATTGAGTTTGATCTCCTGGTTTTCGGGAGTGGGACTGGGTGTGGGAGTAGGTGCGGGGGGATCGAGTTCCTCGCTGCCGCCACCGCCACCGGAACAGGCTGTCAGCAGGCATGTTAATGCCAGCAGGACATACGAAATATATCTAGTTTGAAAAGTTTTTTGACTCATAACATGCAAAGATAAGGCTTTTTGGTGAATTCTCCAAACATTTTCATGATTTTTTATATAAATAGGTACGCACGGGTGTGCGCATATAGAAATCTTCACTGGTGGAGGTCAAATGAAGGGAGGCGGCACCTTCGACCTGCGAAGGCGGCACCTTCGACCCGAGGAGGCGGCACCTTCGACCCGAGGAAGCGGCACCTTCGACCCGAGGAGGCGGCACCTTCGAGGACAGGAGGTGCCGCCTTCGTAAAACGCCCATATCAGATGCTTTTTATTCCAATGCCTCCTATCTCAGTAAATTCACTGAATTTGGTGAGTAAATTCACTGAATTTACTGAGATAGGAGATAGTAGCGACGAGAGGAAACGGCATTTAGCGGCAACTAGCGGCAACGATTTTTCGTCCTTGTCACCTGTAATCGACTGATTATTAAATAGTTTTGCAAAGCGGCAACGATTGCAAGGGTTTAAAAATTTCATGTAGGGAGGGGTTAGTTGGAGGTTAGTGAGAGGATAGTGGGAGGTTCAGTCAACCTCCAACCAGTCTCAATCCCTTTATACAAGGGCATTTGAGCCACATCCAGTGGGAGGTTGAGATGTTTTTGCGACAGTCATTTATGATGCTGTTCCTATCTCATAGAGATATTCAGGGGCGAAGTCTGCCCCATTTTCCCATTCAACGGTATTGAATTTAATAGTAAAATTCTTGAAGTAATTAATATCCTTCAGTGGTGCAAACACAATACCCTTCAAGGAGTTGCTTAAATCAACAATTCTTCTCTCTCCGTTATTGAATAGCAGGCTCAGCCTATAGCCATCCAGATATTCTGCCTTAACTACTTCTATAAACATAGTTTATAACTATACAATGCAAAAATACAAAGAATTTTCCAAACTGCCAAACAAATAATGAAAAACCTCACACGGGGGGACAGTCCCCGTGTGAGACGAACAAGTGATAGAAGGTACTCCTTTGTTACCCTGTGTTGCGAAATAAAAAACCTCGTTAGGAATCATCCCAACGAGGTTATATTATTGATCTTCGATTTTAAAGGAGGAGTCCCCCTGTGATCAAGGTACAACTGGAGTAGAAGCTGGTGTACCTGTGTAAACACTTGTTGCATCACCTGCACCCCAATCATCAACCGTTACAGAAACGAACTTAATCTCTGCACCTTCGAGAATTGGATCAAGGTCTGAGGAGTCATCCTTGTTAGTTGTATAATAGCCACCACCAGCGAGATCTATTGTATAGGTGTACTTATGACCAGGCAACCAAGTAAGAGCTGTCAAAGGCCACATAGCAGTAATGTATCCATTAGCATCTTCTCCAGAACCACCACCTAATGCTGAACCAACAATATACTCATCAGCACTCCCTGCTGAGTTCTGAATCTTTATCTTAACTGTAATGTATGCTCCTTTAAATAGATCACCAACAGCTGCTGAACCAGCATTGTAATATGTTGTTTCAACTTTAAGTGCCTGAGGAATCAGGATCATATCATAATTCGGCGCACTGGCAACAGCAGAATACAAATTCTTCGCTGCAACAATTCCATTAAACACATTATAAGAAGCATCAGACTCCATTGTCACAGAATAAGCAGATGTTTGGGTTGATGTTGCAGTCCAAGTACCGTTGAGATATGTGAGAGTACCACTTGTGTACTGTCCGTCTGTATCGGCAGAAGCAGCAGCTACAGGCGTAGTACCATCTGTTACACCATTCCAAGTAAAGGTCTCAGAACCTCTCAGATTACCGATAGAAACATCGCCAACAGTAATTTTAAGGTTTTTATTGGAGTTAGCCAGTTTAATTGCAACCTTAGACTCAGCATGACGGAAGTTAATCGTAACACCAGTTGCAGTTGGTATTACATGTCCTCCTGTTGGGTCTGTTGTTGCCTTACCCCAGTTCCTTGTTACAGCATAGACAAGGTCTGGCTGGTAGGGAACGGCTGTGCCAGGAGTAACAGTGAAATTGTTGTAATCATTGCGTGTTACAGCAGCACTACCACTTCCCCCAACCTCTGTAGATAGCGGAGCATAAGCATAGAAGTCAAGATTTGTAGAGCTTGGCCAGTAGTACTTGCTGCCGTCTCCTGATGTAAATGTCGCACCATCAGTAGTTTTGAAAGTGACATTGTTAAAATAAGGAGAAGTTGTTTCGCCCTTTCTGAAAGCGGTTACTGCAAATTGGTCATTAGCTGCATCGAAGTGTTCATCAGCTCCACGCATCAATCCATTATTAAGCGCCCTGAAGCTAATCTCATTAGACTCAGCGAGTTTCTCATTAACCGCTGTTGTCTCATCATTTGTACAAGCGGCGAAGCCTAAGGCTGCGACTGCAAGGATTAATAAATTGTTCTTTTTCATCATTCTAAAGTTTTTGTTATTATTACATTCTTAATTTCTTGAAATATATTGTGTAGTAGTTGTTTTCCATTACATCCCCACGTCAATCTCGATGCCCTGCCAGCCATCTATGGTAGGCTGGAAACCAGAGCCGTTAACAATCGGTTTGGGGAGCGGCAGTTCATCGAGGGTGATGACAATCTCCTCCGCATCCTCCGGGTTTTGCGACCAGTCGTGCATCTGGCTCGTCACATCCTGTGTGTAGTACCACTTGCTGTCGTCCGCAAGGATGGCATAGACGGTGAGCAGATGCTGGTTATACTCTCCCTGATGCCCCCTCGGACAGTGTCCGAAGATACGGACGTGCATCTCGATGGTCGTCTCATCGACGACATGCCCCGTGAACGTCTCCGTCACCACATTGTCACCCAGTTCGCCCGACACCATATAGACAGAAGCCGCAAGTCCTGATAGTGCCCCGCCAAACTGTCCTGTGTACTTCAGGTTCGGCACGTTACGGATGATGATCGACACCTCCTTGGTACGCATATCCGGCTGCATGACAAGTCGTTGAGAGTCATTACCCTTCAGTGTGAACGTCTCACACCCTACCCCACACAGCGGGTCAGGTTCCAGAATGACAGGCTCCTCCTCCGTGCCTGCTGCCCTCGGCATACTGACACCACGTGTAAACGACGCCATCTGAGTACCCTCCTCCACACTGGACAGACGGGTGTACGCCTCCAGCAAATAGGGATTGTCCATCCCCTGATAGCGTATCGCCTCCGTGTCATAGTTATATGCCACCGCGCGGTAGCTGTCGTTGACCAGTCTTGCCGAGCCCCCCTCGTGTCCTGCGAAGTCGTAGCGTTCCGGTTCTCCCGTCACCTGCTCCACCCTATAGAACAATACTGTCATTCCAGAAGGTTGCATCTCAGGAGCCATCTGCCAGTCGAAGACCACATTCAGGTTTGTCGCATGACTATGGTCGTAACACAGGTCACGGAGGTCTGCATCACATGAGCAGAGCATCATAGCGCAGCATAGTGCTGCCAAAGCAGGACGCCACCTCATCGTGAGCCTCCTCTCTGCATCTTAGGGCATCCGCCACAGACATGCCATACCAGCGACACTTCCAGTTTGGTAGGTCCCACATAATGGCGCACCTTGTCGGCAGTCCATACGTTATGGCGGTAGCTGTCGTCGCTGACCTCATACTTCTTGTACTTTCCCCCGACATAACCGAGTCCGATGACGAAGTCGAAGCTGAAGTAACGACTGACAGGCAGCGAGTAGCCACAAGTGACACCAGCACCCCAGTTGATCTTCGCCTGCTCGCCCTTACTGCCGAAGAGGAAGTCATAGCGATAAAGCGCCACATAAGGACCGACATGCAGTCCCTGCCATACGGCACGATCCGTTTTCTTTGTCCAATAATTCAACGAGATGTCCGCTGTCGTTATATGCACTTGGTCTTTCCAAGCCCATGTGCCGCCCCACTTATAAGCAGCGGTGGCAGCGACAGACCATCTCTTCCCCACCTCTATCTCCATCCCTAATGACGGTGCCCCCAGGGCATCATACGCCAAGTTGGTCTTGACCGCCAGATTACAGGGTGTGATACGAGACTGTGCCTCGCCAGACACGGGGATGAACAACAATGTGACAAGGAGGGCAGTGAGTAACCTTACTGCCTTCACAAAGGAATTTAAATTCGCTTCTGTGTCCGAGAACACTTCGTTCACCATTGTCTAATCAGTAGTAGTTCGGTAGCAAAGGTAATCAAATAATTGTTAACCCCCAAACTTTTAGCGTTAAAAATGCGGCTTTTATCATCAACTTCCAAAATTAATTATTAAATTTGTTAAAAATCAAACCTCAAATGATACAAGTGTGGAGGAAAAGGCTTACTTTTGTAGCGTTTTATAGACTATAAATAATAAAAAGGATGAAAAAGATAATCATGATGACCCTGATGCTGGTTTGTGGTATGACAGCTGTCATGGCACAGAAGCCTGCTCAGATCAAGTTTGACAAGACGACCCATAACTTCGGTACCTTCTCAGAGAAAGAGCCGAAAGTCAGTTGCACCTTTACCTATACGAATATTGGTGAGCAACCGTTAGTTATCAATCAGGCTATTGCCTCCTGCGGATGCACGGTGCCTGAGTACACCAAGACTCCCGTACAGCCCGGTGAGAAGGGGGAGATTAAAGTGACTTACAACGGAACAGGTAAGTTCCCTGGTCATTTCAAGAAGTCTATTACCGTACGCACCAATGGGGCGGTGGAGATGACCCGCCTGTATATTGAAGGTGATATGACGGAAGCAAAATAATTTTGCTCCCCTAAGTTAGGGGAGACAGAGGGGTCTGAACAAGTTGACATATTTGCCTGTTCAGACCCCTTTTTATTCCCCCTAACTTAGGGGAAAATAAAAATAGAAAATTTATTTAGAACGTGTAGCTCAGACCCAATGAGCTGTATTCCATAAACTGCCAGTAGCCATGGATATCATGACGCGTTCCTGAGTCGTCGAAGCGAGGATACAAGAACACGTTCGCTGAGATATATTTGGTTACCTTAAACTCAATCTGGTTTTCCCACTCTACTACCATACGCTTATAGGAGGTATAGGCATACAAACGACTCTTCCACATCACCTGATCAAGTATCTTCCACTGGACATCACCCGTGAACCGGGCACCAAACTCATGCTTGGTGTGTCGGTCGTCCATACCATTTCTGTCAAACAAGCTGGAACGTCCCACATAACGGAGGTTATAGGCAAGGGGCAGGAAATTCAGCGTACCCGTCAGCTTACTGTGAAGGGCATTCACCTTATACTCCATACCAAGACCGACATTCAGGTCGAAGGGTGAGAAGAAATCAGAATACACAAACTCATCATTTGACTTCAGACCCTTGGTAAACTGCGTATAGGCAAGCACCTGCAAACTATAATACCATTTCTTGGATGCCTGGATACCCAGTTTACTGGTCAGACGCAACAGGTCATTGTTGGTCTTGAACTTATGAATAGTATCCGAGCGGGAGGTCTGGAAACCCAGTTTCATCTCCAACTTATTCTCGAAAAGGTATTTGTCCTTGTCGTTATAGTTCAGCTCCAGAGTAACGGCACCCACTGCGGAATAGTTACTCTCTCCGCCCTTATGCCAGTTGCCAGACACATAGTTCTGTAAGAACTGCAGGAAACCGTCGCCCTTAAACTTCCAGAAATTGGGTTTGGTGACCACAATACCTGTTGGTGCCACCTCTGGCTCGTCAGGAACAGGGACGGTCTGCTCCACCAACTCCACATGCTGCTTTACCTTTTTGTTCACATCCTCACGCACAGAACCGGTCTTCCGCAGTTGGCTCTCTGTATTGACCACCAAGTCAGGACGCTTCATGTAGACATTCATCATGGCAGCATCCACGGCATCCGTCACCTCATCACCCGCATTGGGGGCAAGGGACAATGCCTTGTTGGCTCCTGAATGGTAGAAAGTGGCAGGGGCGAACAAACGATAATAACGGGCATCGACGGTCTCCTTCCGCAAAGAGTCATTCAACTGCCGTATAGAGTCCAACTGATGTCGCAACACCTTAATGGAGTCCACATACCCTTTCAACTCTTCCAATATAGGCTGTTCTGTATTGGTCTGAGCACTCACTCCCTGTGCCATAAACAGGGTAGCTACACATAATATAATATACTTGTATCGCATCATACTAAACTAATTTGAGTGCAAAGATACGAAATAATTGAGAATTGGCAATTGATAATTGAGAATTATTTCGTACCTTTGATTAACATCGAAAGTAGGCTTCATCTCGGAAAAACCCAAATAAATTTGGTTTTTCGCTCGATTTGCACTACCTTTGCACCTTGTATGGAAATAAAATAATATATAAATAAGGTATAATATGAATAGAGATACGATTATCGGTTTTGTCCTCATTGCCCTGGTACTGATTGGATTCAGTTGGTATAACAGTCCGTCAAAAGAGGAGATAGAAGCCGCCAGACTACAGGATTCTATCGCTGCCGTTCAGCAGGATAACGCAAAGAAAGCAGCACAGCGACAAGCTGAAGAGCAACAGAAAAAGGAAGAAGCCGCAAAGACGGACTCTTCTGCCCTTTTCTATGGTGCACTGAATGGTACTTCACAGAAAGTGGTGCTGAAGAACACCAAGCTGGAGCTGACCCTTGACACCAAAGGTGGTGTCATCAAGAAGGCGAAGATTCTTGACTACAAAGACCTCAATGAGGATAAGGACCTGACACTCTTCGATGAGAAAGACCAGAACCTGAACTTCATGCTGACAGGTAAGCAGGACAATATCGTCACTGCCGACCTGTATTTCACTCCATCAGAACAGACTGACTCCACTGTCACCATGACGGCAACGGCAGGCAATGGTGGACAGGTGATCCTGAAATACCGTCTGGGCAAGGACTATATGCTGGGCTTCTCTCTGCAGACAAAAGGACTTGCTAACGCCTTTGCACCATCCCTCAAGGAGATGGAGATTGAGTGGAACGACCACTGCCGGCAGCATGAGAAGGGTTTCTCGTTCGAGAACCGCTACACCTCTATCTTCTATAAAGAGGCTAAGGGAGGAGATACAGACAACCTGTCGGAGGCATCGGATGAGAATGAGACCATCGAGGAGGAGCTCGACTGGGTGGCTTTCCGCAACCAGTTCTTCAGCATTGCCCTTATCTCCAAGGATAATTTCGCCCGTAATGCGAACCTCATCAGTACACTTGACCAGAAAGGAACGGGGTATCTGAAACAGTTTGATGCCAAACTCAAGACAGCCTTTGACCCGACAGGTGCAAAACCCTCAGAGTTTGAGATGTATATCGGTCCCAATAACTTCCGCCTGATACAGGATGTGGAGCAGCAGAGCCAGTTTGGCAAAGACCTTGACTTGGAACAGCTCGTCAACCTCGGCTGGTGGCTCTTCCGCCTCATCAACCGCTGGTTCACGCTGTATGTCTTCGACTGGCTTGCCAGCTTCGGCTTCAGTATGGGTATCGTCCTGATTCTCATCACCATCCTTTTGAAGGTCATCACCTACCCGATGGTGAAGAAGAGTTATATGTCATCCGCGAAGATGCGTGTGCTCAAACCGAAACTGGAGGAGGCTACCAAACAGTATGACAAGCCCGAGGACCAGATGAAGAAGCAACAGGAGATGATGTCGTTATACTCGAAATATGGTGTCAGTCCCATGGGCGGCTGTCTGCCAATGCTCATTCAGATGCCTATCTGGATTGCCATGTTCTGGTTTGTGCCCAATGCTATCCAGTTACGCGGACAGAGCTTCCTGTGGATGGATGACCTCTCGACCTACGACCCCATCATAGAATGGAGCCAGAATATATGGGGCATCGGTGACCACTTGTCACTGACCTGTATCCTGTTCTGTGCCGCACAGCTGATATACACATGGATCTCCATGCGTCAGCAAAAAGACCAGATGATTGGCGCACAGGCTGAACAGATGAAGATGATGCAATGGATGATGTATATTATGCCACTGATGTTCTTCTTCATCTTCAACGACTACTCGTCAGGTCTGAACTTCTACTACTTCATCTCATTGTTCTTCTCCGCAGCCATCATGTGGACACTCCGCAAGACCACCGATGACGAGAAACTGCTTGCCATCTTGGAGGCTAAGTACCAGGAGAACAAGAACAACCCGAAGAAGCAGGGTGGACTTGCTGCCCGTCTGGAGGCTTTGCAGAAGCAACAGGCTGAGTTGGAGCGCCAGCGTAAGAATGGATACAAGAAATAAAACACAAATACAATGAAAATAGGTTTCGATAACGACAAATATCTCAAAATACAGTCGGAGCATATCAAGGAGCGCATCGCCCAGTTTGACGGAAAACTGTACCTGGAACTGGGGGGCAAACTCTTTGACGACCACCATGCCAGCCGTGTCCTCCCGGGTTTTAAGCCCGACTCCAAACTCCGTATGTTCAGCAAGATCAGTGACAGCATTGAGATCGTCATTGTCATCAGTGCGGAGGATATTGAGAAGAACAAGGTTCGTGCTGACTTGGGAATCACATACGATGAGGATGTGTTACGCCTTCGTGATGAGTTCATGAGCAGAGGGTTCATGGTTGGTTCTGTTGTAATTACCCACTATAACGGTCAGCATGCCGCTGACCAGTTCCGCCACCGTCTGGAGCGTCTGGGCATCAAGAGTTATGTCCATTACCTGATTGACGGCTATCCACACAGTGTGAAACTGATAGCCTCGGATGACGGTTTCGGTAAAAATGATTATGTCGAGACTTCCCGTGAGTTGGTGATTGTCACAGCTCCCGGACCTGGAAGTGGTAAGATGGCTGTATGTCTCTCCCAACTCTATAACGAGAACAAGCGGGGCATCCGTGCCGGCTATGCTAAGTTTGAGACCTTCCCCGTATGGAATCTCCCCCTGAAGCATCCGGTCAATATTGCCTATGAGGCAGCCACTGCCGACCTCAACGATGTGAACATGATTGACCCGTTCCACCTGGAGGCATATGGCAAAACAGCCATCAACTACAACCGTGACATCGAGATATTCCCTGTGCTTAATGCGCTCTTTGAGGGAATCTATGGAGAGAATCCCTATAAGTCACCCACTGACATGGGTGTCAACATGGTAGGTTTCTGCATCAGCGATGACGAGGCATGCTGCAATGCCAGCCGTGATGAGATCATCCGTCGCTACTATGATGCCACCAACAAACTTGCTGATGGTGCTGACAACGAGAACGAGGTCAACAAGATCCTCATGCTCTTCAATCAGGCGAAGATCACGACAGCCTATCGTCGTGTCACCGTTGCCGCAGAGGCAAAGAAAGAGCTGAGCGGACATACTGCAGCAGCGATGGAACTGGCTGACGGCACATTAATCACAGCCAAGTCATCACCCTTGCTCGGCTGTTGTGCCGCACTCCTGTTGAATGCCACCAAACATCTGGCAGGAATCAACCATGAGGCGAAGCTCATTCCCCAAAGCATGATAGAGCCCATCCAGAAGACAAAAATTGAATATCTGGGTGGTAAGAACCCACGCCTGCATACCGATGAGGTGCTGGTGGCACTGAGTGTCCTCTCAGAGAGTGACGAACGTTGTCGCCTCGCCTTGGCACAATTACCTCAGTTACGTGACTGTCAGGTACACTCTACCGTCATGCTCTCAGAGGTAGACCGCAAGATATTTAAAAAACTCGGCTGTGGTCTCACCTGTGACCCTGTGAAGAAAAAGTAAACTTTAAATATATGAAGAAAATACTCATCGTGTTGGTCACATTACTGTTGCCAACTGTCATGAATGCACAAGAAGAAGTGATTGGAAAGAGTCATATCAAGTTAAATAGCCGCATGATGACCCCTGAGGCTCTCTGGGCGATGGGACGCATCGGTACGGTAGAGGCATCACCTGACGGTAAGCGTGTGGTTTATCAGGTGGGCTATTACAGTGTAAAGGCTAATAAGAGCCATCAGGTGATTTGTATCATGGACGCTGATGGCAAGAACAATAAGCAACTGACTGTCAGCAGCAAGAGCGAGACAGACCCGACATGGTTTGATGCCAACACCATCGCATACCTCTCCGGAGGGGAGATATGGACGATGAAAGCTGATGGTTCTGAACGTCACCAATTGTCACAAACCGAGGGTAAGGTGGAGGGCTTCAAGTTCTCTCCTGACCGTAAGCATGTCATCATCATCAAGAGTATTCCTTTCCATGAAGTCATCAAGGAGAATCCTTCTGATCTCCCCAAAGCTACCGGACGTCGCGTCACTGACCTCATGTATCGCCACTGGGACCACTATGTGGAAAGTATCCAGCATCCCTATCTGGCGAAATTAGAAATGAGAGATGATAAATTAGAAATGGTTAATGACGGTATTGTCGATATTCTTGACGGTGAGCCTTACGAGTGCCCCATGGAACCGTTTGGCGGTATCGAGCAACTGGCATGGAGCCCTGACTCCAAGACGATTGCCTATACCTGCAGAAAGAAGACAGGACTGGAGTATTCTATCTCTACCGACTCTGACATCTACTTATATAATATAGGTACGCGCAAGACAACGAATCTCTGCAAGCCCGCTGATTATAAGGCTCCTGCCAACGACCCGACTCGCACCCTCAAGATACAGGCTGTCAATGCTCCAGAGAATTTGAAGAATAATGTTGGCTACGACCAGAACCCGCAGTTCTCACCGGACGGTAAGTACATCGCATGGCAGTCAATGGAGCGCGATGGGTATGAGGCTGACCTCAACCGCCTGTGTATCTATGAGATGGCAACGGGTATCAAGCGTTATGTCAACTGGAAGAGTGATGTGGAGGCTTTCTGCTGGGCACCACAGAATGATAAGTTGGCACAGTTGTATTTCCTCAGTGTATGGCACGGATGTAATAATATGTATTGCGTCAACTGGAAGGGGGAGGTGAAGCAACTCACTGAGAGTTGGGGCGACTGGACCAGTCTGCAACCTGCCAATGACGGCAAACACCTTATAGCTACCCGCCAGAGTCTCTCTGCGCCTACGGACATTTACAGGGTCACCCCTTCCCCAGTGGAAGAACAACCGTTGGATGCGACACCCGGTACACACCACATCGTGGAGAGTTACATCGAACAGATCTCTTTTGAGAACAAGCATATCCTCGACCAACTGGACTTCGGTAAGGTCATGCAGCGTTGGGTTCCGACCTCCGACGGCAAGCAAGAACTGGTATGGATAGTACTGCCCGCCAATTACGAGGAGGGAAAGAAATACCCCACTCTGCTCTTCTGTGAGGGAGGTCCACAAAGTCCTGTCAGCCAGTTCTGGAGCTACCGCTGGAACTTCCAGATGATGGCTGCCAACGGCTATGTCGTCGTGGCACCTAACCGCCACGGTCTCCCTGGCTTCGGACAGGAATGGAAAGAGCAGATCAGCGGTGACTGGACTGGTCAGTGTATGTCCGACTATCTCGCAGCTATTGATGACGCTGCTAATAACCTGTCTTTCGTTGACAAAGACCGCCTCGGTGCAGTGGGAGCTTCTTTCGGAGGCTTTAGCGTCTACTACCTCGCTGGTCATCACGACAAGCGTTTCAAGGCATTCATCTCTCATGATGGTGCTTTTAACCTTGCCGCCATGTACTTAGAGACAGAGGAGAACTGGTTCTCCAACTGGGAGTACGACGAGGCATACTGGCACCGTCCACAGATGCCCAATGCCAAAAAGACTTACCATGACTCTCCGCATAAATATGTGGAGAACTGGGACACACCCATCCTCTGCATCCATGGTGAGAAAGACTACCGTATCAACTACACCCAGGGAATGGCAGCTTTTAATGCGGCACGCATGAAGGGGATTCCCGCAGAACTTCTGATCTTCCCTGATGAGAACCACTGGGTGCTCAAGCCCCAGAACGGCATCTTATGGCAGCGCACGTTCTTTAACTGGCTCGACAGATGGCTAAAAGACTGATATTCCTTTTAACACTTTTACCTCTTTACCTCTATGGTCAGTCGTTGCCTGCCGACGGTCCCTTGACACTCCGTCCGCTCCTTCAGGACCTCGGCAACCGATTACTGCAGGGAAAGACGGGCAGCATCGTTGCCATCAACCCTGCCAATGGTGAGATACTATGTATTGCCACCCACACGCCACAGGGCTATGATGTACGACAGGCAATCGGTAAGCCACAGGCTCCCGGTTCCACCATCAAGACCGCACAGGCACTCACCCTGCTCTCCGAGGGTATCGTCACCACAGAGACTGCCGTTGACTGCAACAAGGGATTCATCGATGGGAATATCCGTGTAGGCTGTCACCAGCACCGTTCTCCCCTCAAGCTCAAAGATGCCATCGCACAAAGCTGTAACTCCTGGTTTCTTGTTACCTTTGCTGCGATGATCAACGACAACTTCATCTATGAGGATAAGAATGAAGCGATTACCACTTGGCGAAGTTATATGCAGTCAATGGGGTTAGGCGGTCCTATGCACATCGACATCAAGGGGGAGGAAGGCGGACTGCTTGCCGGTGCCGACTACCTCAACCGCCGCTATAAAGGAAAATGGGATGGCAAGACTATCTGGTGGGCTGGCATGGGACAGGGTGACATCACCGTTACCCCTTTGCAGCTCTGCAATCTTGCAGTGACGATAGCCAACCGTGGCTGGTATTACGTGCCACATATCCATAAGGACACGAAGAACAAACGCTACCTGACTAAGAGGCATACCAAGGTGGACGCCAGTGTCTATGCCCCTGTCATTGAGGGCATGCGTCTTGCCGTAGAGAAAGGCACAGCCACCTGCCTACGCACCTCATACCCTGTCTGTGGCAAGACGGGAACGGTAGAGAACCCTGGTGCCGACCACTCCGCCTTCATCGGTTTCGCCCCCATGAACGACCCGAAGATAGCCATAGCCGTCTACGTGGAGCATGGTGGTTTCGGCAGTGACATGGCAGCTCCCATGGCAGGGCTCATCATAGAGCAGTACCTGAAAGGTAAGCTGTCCGCCTCTTCCACCGCAAAAGCCAGCAAACTGGAAAAGACAAGACTCTCGAAATAACAAAACAAAAATAATAAAGAAATGTCACAAGCAATTGAAAAGACCCTTCGCGACTCCGCCGCCATGCGGTGGACCGCCTTGCTGCTCCTGGCTCTTGCCATGTTCTGCAGCTACATCTTCATGGACATCCTCTCGCCCATCAAAGACCTGATGCAGGACACTCGCGGCTGGGACTCCACCGCCTTCGGTACCATGCAAGGCGCTGAGGTGTTCCTGAACGTATTTGTGTTCTTCCTCATCTTCGCTGGTATTATCCTCGACAAGATGGGAGTCCGCTTCACGATGTTACTCTCCACCGCCGTCATGGTCATCGGAGCCACTGTCAAGTGGTATGCTGTCAGCGAGTCTTTCATGGGCAGCGGACTAGAGGATTGGTTTAATAATCATCTCAACTACATCCCTGTTTTCGATGAGCTGGGTGTTTCACCTTTCTATCAGGGTATGCCTGCCTCCGCTAAGTTTGCCGCCTGCGGCTTTATGATTTTCGGCTGTGGCTGTGAGATGGCTGGTATCACCGTGAGCCGTGGTATCGTAAAGTGGTTCAAGGGCCGTGAGATGGCACTCGCCATGGGCTCAGAGATGGCATTGGCACGCTTGGGTGTCGCTACCTGCATGATTTTCTCGCCCTTCTTTGCCCGTCTTGGTGGTCAGGTCAGTGTCAGCCGCAGTGTTGCCTTCGGTGTGGTACTGATGTGTATCGCTCTCATCATGACCATCGTCTATTTCTTCATGGATAAGAAATTGGATGCCCAGACTGGTGAGGCAGAAGAGAAGGACGACCCCTTCAAGGTCAGCGATATCGGCAGGATTCTCAGCGACAGCGGTTTCTGGCTTGTTGCCTTGTTGTGCGTGCTCTACTACTCCGCTATCTTCCCCTTCCAGAAATATGCGGTGAACATGCTGCAGTGTAACCTCACACTGACAGAACCCAGTGCAGACTCCTTCTGGGCAAGTCCCTCTGTCACCATCGTGCAGTATGTCATCATGCTGCTCGTGGCTGTTGCGGGTTTCGCCTCCAACTTCCAGAAGTCAGCAAACAAGAAATACGGTTTCCTTGCCGTCAGCATCCTTGCCCTTATCACCTATTGCTATATGGGCTTCATGCGCCAGACAGCAGAGAGCATCTTTGCCGTGTTCCCTCTCTTGGCAGTACTCATCACCCCCATCCTCGGCAACTATCTCGACAACCATGGCAAGGCAGTATCCATGCTGATACTGGGTTCCTTGCTGCTCATCGGCTGTCACCTGACCTTCGCCTTCATCCTGCCACTCTTCAAGGGCAGTGCCGTGGGTGGAGTCATCGTTGCCTACACCACCATCCTCGTTTTGGGAGCCTCCTTCTCACTGGTACCTGCTTCCTTATGGCCCTCCGTTCCCAAACTGGTTGATGCCAAGGTGATTGGTTCCGCCTATGCTCTGATTTTCTGGATACAGAATATCGGTCTCTGGCTTTTCCCACTGTTGATTGGTAAAGTACTTGATGCCACCAACCCTGCAGGAGCCAGTGCTACCGAACTCGACTATACCGCTCCCCTCGTCATGCTTGCCTGCCTGGGTGTTGCAGCCCTCGTCCTCGGTTTCATTCTGAAAGCCGTTGACAAGAAGAAGGGCATCGGACTGGAAGAGCCGAACATCAAATAAATTATTGAAAACGAAAACGCACTACCAAGGGCAAGTGGTCACTGAATCCTTGCTGGTAGCGCATCCCATGATAAGTACGGAGGGGTTTGACTCCTCCGTATTTTTTATCCTCTTCCAACAGGAAGGGGGAGTCATTGATATATACCCGCTCGACACAGTCAAGCAACAGGCTACTGACAAAGACATGGTCGATACTCCCCCACTCGCCCTGATAGCGATAAGTTGCCTTTGCCCCATGAGAACCTGTAGCATCACGGGTAATATTCCTGAGAGAATGACTTTCCAGGAAACGTAAGGCAGGATCATCCGCCCCATCATTAAAGTCACCCACCACAATAACTTTGGCATCAGGAGGCAACAGACGGATGGTCTGCACCAGTTTGTCTGCCACTACCTGACGGTTAGGACGTGTCACCCTCTCACCCCCATAGCGGCTGGGAGCATGGACAACAAAGACATGCAGGGTGTCACCACTGATATACTCCCCTTGCACGTAGAGGATGTCACGGGTGGGACGCATGCCCTCCACAGGAGTAACAGAAAGATAGTCGCAGCAAAGGGGACGAAACATAAAAGGCTGGTATAGCAAGGCGACATCAATGCCACGCTCGTCGGGGGAGTCTGTCATTAGATAGTGATAGCCGGCATTGCGCAACAGCGATTTACGGGTCAGGTCGAAGATCACCGAGTCATTCTCCACCTCCACCAGTGCGACGAGGTCAGGCACGCCCTCCTCCTGACAAGACAGGATAGTCTGTCCAATACGGTTTACCTTACGCCAATAGCGTGAAGGTGTCCAATGACGCGTTGAAGCAGGCAACCATTCGGTGTCCTGCTTCAACGTATCGTGGCGACAATCAAAGAGATTCTCGCAATTCAATTCTACTAAAGTGAGAAAGGATGTCAGCAAGAAGCTTAGCATACCTCCTCCAGACGCTTCATCATGACGAACATGAAGACAGCGGCAATCAGACAGACGGCGAGGAACACACTCCAGCACAGCCAGAGGGGAACGGCACCCCACAATAGTCCACCGACTACTACGAGTTGGTTACCTATTGCTGTGGCAACGAACCAGCCACCCATCATCATACCTTTGTACTTAGGAGGTGCCACCTTCGACACGAAGGAGATACCCATGGGCGATAACAGCAACTCACCGAAAGTCAGGATGAGATATACGGAAATCAACAGGTTGGGTGTCACATCAGCCACATGCACGGCAACAGGATTGCCATCGGCACCCATCTCTGTCTGTGGCATAGGAAGACCTAACGAGCCAAATGCCATCAGGGCATAGGCGATGGCTGCGACAATCATACCATAGGCTATCTTACGAGGAGCAGAAGGCTCCTTACCCTTTGCTGCCAAAGCACCGAAGATTGCCATAGAGACAGGAGTCAGTGCTACTACATAGAAGGGGTTGAACTGTTGGAAGATTGGCGCAGACACCTTGATGGTTCCTGAAGGGTCGTACTGCAGAAAGAGGAAGCAGACGGCAAGAGCGATGACGACAAGGGAGATAATCTTACCCTTGCTGGTCTTCGACTGAAACAGTGAGAAACCGGCATAGACGATGAAGATGATGGCAACGAGGTTCCATACATTAAAACACATTGCCTGCAAGCCGGATGCTGAGTTTGCCGTGAACTCGTCAGCGAAATATGTCAGAGAGAGACCGTTCTGGTGGAATGCCATCCAGAAGAATATCACAACGGCAAAGACAAGACACAGGGCGACGATGCGCTGCTTGGTCTCCTCCTTAGATAATTCCTCAACAGCGTTATCAGCAGCTTGTGTTGTCTTTTTCGTTCCTCCTTCCGTATGACGGAAGGTGGAGCGGAAGATATAATAGATGGCAATAGACAAAATCAGTGACGCACAGGCAACGGCGAACGAGAAATGATAGGCATCATTACTGCTGTACCCCAGCGTAGTCTCTGCATATTCCTTGATCTTAATGGCAGCGGTAGGAGCAAACAAAGCACCAATGTTAATTGCCATATAGAAGATAGAGAAACCCGCGTCTCGCTTGTCTTTATACTGCGGATCATTATAGAGGTCACCTACCATCACCTGCAGGTTACCCTTGAAGAGTCCGGTACCAAAACCTATCAGCAACAGGGCGGCGAGCATCACCACAAGGGCAAAGGTATCACCTCCCAGGGGGACACTCAGCAGCAGATAGCCTGCGAACATGATAAGGATTCCCGTAGTGACCATCTTGCCAAATCCGAACTTGTCGGCAAGCATACCACCGAACAACGGGAAGAAATAAACAAACATGAGGAACGCACTATAGATTGTTCCCGCAATAGCGGGTGAAAGTCCGTAGTTAGCCCTCAAAAACAAAGCGAACACTGCAAGCATGGTATAATAACCAAAGCGCTCTCCCGTATTGGCGAGAGCCAGTGCGAATAAACCTTTTGGCTGTCCTTCAAACATAATATTATTTTATTTTATCGTTTTTAGTTTTCACAATATCAAAGAGGTAGGTCGCCTTGATGACAATCTGTCCGAAATTCGACTTACCGAAGTAGTCACTCTTCGAGTTGCCAAAGATATTACCTAACCCATAATAATAGCGACCCTCCAGCATGAAATGCCCCACCTTCGGCACGGAGAACTCGATACCCGCACCACCGGCAATACCATAGTCAAACTTCTTCTCGACAGGCTTTGACTCCTGCTCGACAATACTCGATGAACGCTGCTCTGTCGGCTCTTCGCCATCAATAAGGTTGGTGGTGGTCGACTCGCTGAGGAAGATGCCCAACTGAGGACCTACCTGGAAGAAGCCCTGTAAGCCCTTGCGTTCCCTACCCCAGCCCAGACGGGCAAAGAGCGGAATCTGCAAGTAAGTCATCTTACGCTGGTAATGAAGTGCCTCTGTAGAGCCCTCGTAATATAGAGGTTGGTTTTCTAAACCTTGTATTTTCTCCTTCCATCCCGTCTGCACGAGATTAACCTCAGCAACAATCGCACAGATACTCTTGAAATATTTCTCACAGGTGTAACGGAGGGTGACACCCATCGTCATACCGCCCAGCATCGACTGTGGCACATCAGGTTGGAAACCGACATTACTCAATACATAACCACCATTGACACCCACGGCGAAGTCTGTGCGGTACTCTCCCACCTGCGCTTTGACGGCAAAAGAGATAAAGGATAGAAAAAGAACAAGAAGGTATTTCCTCATTTCTTCATTTGCATTATTCATTTCTCACTTCTCATTACTCATTTAGAAGTAAATCGGTTCTGTTCTACGTTCCGGCATGTAATGCACGAAAATCATGCTGCGGTTCTTCAATCCCCCGTTGCCTATCCGCTCGAAATGAAGAGGTGTCTGAATAGGGTTATAGCCTACCATACCGGCACCTCCCGAGAAGTTCTTGCCATAGATATGAATGCCCTTCAAGAGGAAGTAAGCATGATCGAAACCTGTGATGGCAAAGCGAGGCAGTGCATTAGACATCATGTCGCAATGGAAGTTCCAACGGTATTTCAACATGATACGCTCTGTCTGCGGTGACGAGAAATTGGTAAAGAAAGGAGCCGGGATATAGGTATCGAACTTATAGAAGTTCTCTAACTGATAACGAGTATACAGCATCCAGTCGGTATATCCGAAAACACTGATCTGGAGTTCCGGATGCGAGAGACGCAGTCCGTTAAGTTTCGCCATTGCCGCATTGAGTTCCTTGGAACGCCCCGTATTCAGAATCACCATATTCCGCTTTGTCGTACTGAAAGAACTGAAGAAAGCCCCGTCGCTGGAGTTGAGGTTGGTAATCTTATATCCGACACCTTTCGTCTCTAACCGGCGGCGCAGTCCGAAGGTGAAGATTCCTTTCTGGCTGGTAGTGTCGTTACAGTCAATGAACACGGGATGTGTGTCACTGAAACGCTCCATGAAAAGGTTGATGACAGTCTCGTTCTGCTCCGTGGCAGGCTGGTATACCTGCATGATATTACGGTTGACGAGCACCTCATGACTATTGATAGAGAAAGGAATGAACACCCTGATATCATGCTGGGTGGCAAAATCGGCAAGAGGTTTCACCATCTTGGTATACAACGGTCCGATGATCACGTCACACTCGGCAGCCTTGGGGTCACGGAGAAAAGTATTGATATCCGTATCTTCCGCCACGTTCCATGCACGGATATCCGTAGAGATATTGTTGGCACGCAACGAGTCACACGCCATCAGGATACCGCGATAGTACTCCAGCATGCGCTTGCCGTCACCATTGACCTTATGAAGGGGCAGCATGATACCCACCCGGATGGCACGCTGACGCACATCGACATCCGCAGGCTTCGCAGGAGCGACGGGCTGCTGACTGCTTGCCGTCGGCTGATCGTTTTGAGGAGCCTGCGGCTGACTCTTTGGCCATGGGATATTGATATAGTCTCCTTTCTTCAGTTCATAACCTGGCGTGTTCATCTCAGGGTTGGCAGCAATCAGTTCTTGAATAGTGATGCCATACATACGGGAGATTCCGAAGATGGTCTCCTTCCGCTTTACCTTATGTTGCTCACGGAACTGAGGCTGTTGGGCGAGAGTTGTCTCCGTGGCAAGAACCAACAAGAGAGACAGTGCCACATATCGTAATATTTGCTTCATATTCTCGGTTTTTACACTTTTCGCCTACAAAATTACGAAAAATCAAGAGCAGAACAAAAGAAACGGGTTTCTTTTTTATGCCGAGATAGAGTAATTTCGCTTTTTCCAAGCAAAATTACGAAAAATCGAGTGCAGAACAAAAGAATTTTCGTAATTTTGCACAAATATTCGAATATGAAAAAGATTTTATATGCTTTTTGGTTGCTTTTAGCGCTCATGGCACTGCCTTCTTATGCGGTGATGGATGATGAGGAGGATGACGAGTTCACCGACAGCACGGGGACTGACAGCACAACGCTGCAGAAGAGCATCCTGGAGATGCCCAATGCCATATCACCCAATGGTGACGGCATCAACGACTTCTATCGTCCTAAGAAGGTGCAGAACATCGTGGAGTTCAAAGGGATGATCTTCAACCGATGGGGTACGTGTATCTACACATGGAACGACATCAACGGACATTGGGACGGCACCTACCGTGGCAAATACGTGAAGGATGGTGTCTACTTTGCACGCATCAGGGCAAAGGGTGGTGACGGACAGGTCTTTGACATCAAGAAGGATGTCAACGTCATGCGTAGATATAATCAGTTAACGGGGGAAGGCAATGGGCAGCAGTAACCAGAAAATCAACGTATGGGGTGCCAGAGTTCATAACCTGAAGAATGTGGACGTGGAGATACCACGCCACTCCCTGACGGTCATCACCGGACTCAGTGGCTCAGGTAAGTCGTCACTTGCCTTCGACACGATCTTCGCTGAGGGACAACGCCGCTATATAGAGACTTTCTCGGCATACGCCCGTAATTTCCTTGGTGGCATGGAGCGTCCCGACGTGGATAAGATAACGGGACTGTCACCTGTCATCAGTATCGAGCAGAAGACAACCAACAAGAATCCCCGCTCTACCGTGGGTACCACGACAGAGGTATATGACTATATGCGTCTGTTATATGCCCGTGCCGGTAAGGCTTACAGCTACATGACGGGTGAGCCGATGGTGAAATATACCGAGGAGAAGGTCATCGAGATGGTGACACACGACTATGCGGGCAAGAAGATCCTCATCCTTGCTCCTGTGGTGAGAAGCCGTAAGGGTCATTACCGGGAACTCTTCGAGAGCATGCGCCGCAAAGGCTACCTGCATGTCCGGGTGGATGGTGAGGTACTGGAGATTACCCGTGGCATGAAGGTTGACCGCTATAAGAACCACGATATCGAGGTGGTCATCGACCGCATTGCGGTAAAGGACAGTATTGATGACCGTCTCAAGAAATCCATTCAGATGGCGATGAAACAAGGTGAGGGTCTGCTCATGATCATGGATTATGAGACTGGTGCCGTGAAGCATTTCTCCAAGCGACTGATGTGCCCCACCACGGGTATCTCATACAGCGACCCTGCTCCTAACACCTTCTCGTTCAACTCCCCGCAGGGTGCCTGTCCCCGCTGTAAGGGCTTGGGCTATATCAACGAGATAGACTTGGAGAAGGTCATCCCAAACCGCAAGCTGTCTATCCACGAGGGTGCCATCGTCCCCTTGGGAAAATACAAGAACCAGATGATATTCTGGCAGATAGACGCTATCCTCCAGAAATATGAATGTACGGTAAAGACTGCCGTCAAGGATATCCCTGAGGAGGCGCTGAATGAGATTCTCTACGGCTCGCTGGAGACGATACGCATAGACAAGGAACTGGTACACACGTCGAGTGACTACTTCGTGTCGTTCGACGGTATCGTGAAATATTTGCGTAACGTCATGGAGAATGATGACAGCAGCAGCGGACAGAAATGGGCTGACCAGTTTCTTGCTGAGTGTGAGTGTCCTGAATGCCATGGGCAACGGCTCCATCGCGAGGCTTTGTCTTACCGTATCTGGGATAAGAACATCTCGGAACTTGCCTCCATGGACCTCAACGAGCTTAGGGAATGGCTGGATGAGGTGGAACAGCACATGGACCACCAGCAACAGCAGATAGCCACGGAGATACTGAAGGAGATACGTACCCGACTCGACTTCCTGTTGGAGGTGGGACTCGACTACCTTGCCCTCAACCGCCAGTCGGCATCCCTGTCGGGCGGTGAGAGTCAGCGCATCCGTCTTGCCACACAGATCGGCTCGCAACTGGTGAACGTGCTGTATATCCTCGACGAACCGAGTATCGGACTGCACCAGCGGGACAACGACCGTCTCATCCGTTCCCTCAAGGAACTGCGTGACCTCGGCAATACCGTCATCGTGGTGGAGCATGACCGTGATATGATGCTCAATGCCGACTATATCGTGGACATCGGTCCGAAGGCTGGTCGGAAAGGTGGTGAGGTGGTGTTCCAAGGCACTGTCGACGAGATGATGAAGGCGAATACGATTACCGCACAATACCTCAGCGGTGAACGTAATATCGAGATACCGGCATCACGACGCGAGGGGAATGGCAAGAGTCTGTGGCTGCGGGGCTGCCGTGGCAATAACCTGAAGAATATCGACGTGGAGTTCCCTTTGGGTAAACTCATCGTCGTCACAGGAGTCAGCGGCTCGGGTAAGTCGACGCTTATCAACGAGACACTCTACCCTATCCTCTCCAAGCATTTCTACCGTTCCCTGCAACAGCCCATGCCCTATGACAGCATCGAGGGACTGGAATATATAGATAAGGTGGTGAATGTCGACCAGAGTCCTATCGGTCGCACCCCACGCTCGAACCCTGCCACCTATACGGGGGTCTTCTCGGATATCCGCTCTTTGTTCGTCAACCTCCCCGAGGCACAGATCCGTGGCTATAAGCCGGGACGCTTCTCCTTCAATGTGAAGGGGGGACGCTGTGAGACCTGCGGGGGTAATGGCTATAAGACCATCGAGATGAATTTCCTGCCTGACATACAGGTGCCGTGCGAGGAGTGTCATGGTAAACGCTATAACCGGGAGACCTTAGAGGTGCGCTTCAAGGGTAAGTCGATTGCCGACGTGCTGGACATGACCATCAACCAGGCGGTGGAGTTCTTCGAGAACGTCCCTGACATCCTGCGGAAGATCAAGACGATACAGGACGTGGGACTGGGGTATATCAAACTCGGACAGCCTTCCACGACGTTGAGTGGTGGGGAGAGCCAGCGTGTGAAACTCGCCACGGAGCTGTCGAAGAAGGACACGGGAAAGACGCTCTATATCCTCGACGAGCCGACGACGGGTCTGCACTTCGAGGACATCCGCATCCTCATGGACGTGCTGCAGAAGTTAGTAGACCGTGGCAATACCGTCATCGTCATCGAGCATAACCTCGATGTCATCAAACTCGCCGACCATATCATAGACATGGGACCGGAGGG
>OCVV012878493.1_pt1 | contig 66854 bp, 53 predicted proteins | sample 1539721 | NCBI WGS metagenome assembly OCVV01 (sample SAMN02144230, study PRJEB22623) | gut metagenome | biome: sheep rumen | host: Ovis aries | place: New Zealand
TAAGTTTGTGGTGACTCCCTGTAAGTTTTCTCTTGACAGGAGGTCATTACATATCAGTTGAGTAATTCAACAGAGCGCAGCCCCTTTTTTCTATATTCTTTTTATAAGTTTTTTTATTATTTTTAACTTCTGACTTATTTTTGGCACGCACAAACAACAATTTGACAATCATTCTTTTATGTAGTATCTTTTAGCTGAGAGAAATCTCGTGCAGGGGGTTTGGCGGATGTACCCTGTAAAATAAAAACCGTAGAAATTGCAGGGGGTTTGGCGGATGTACCCTGTAAATAAAAAACCGTAGAATTTTTCTTTCATTCGATATTGTCTGTTTTCATTCATTCTGTGAGGAGTTCTTTCATGGCTAAATTGGTTAAGTTGTGTTTTATACGCAGGTCTTTTTTTGAAATTCATTCAGACTACATAAGAATATTAGATGTGGGTTCGCCTCAGAAGCAATCTCAACGAACGCATTTAGGTGTAGTTTTATTCAGAGAATCAAGTCTGGTTAATTTTCGTAGTGAATTAAATATATAGTTACAAGAGGGAAAAAATAGTTTTGTAATGATATCCTATCATCAGTGAGTTTCTGTCGCTGCGGATTTCTTACGCAGGGCATCAAAGGGGAAATCCCCCGGAATCTCTAAAGTATCTGCTAATCATTTTTGCATGTGGTATGTGCATGTTCGGATTGTTTTAATTTTCGTTTCTGCCATATCGCGGAAAGGAGAAGTATGGAAAACAAAGAAGTCATCTATCAAAATGCAACGGGACCGGTGAGGTTCAAGCTGACCAACGATTACCTGTTCAAGGCACTCATGCAGGAAAACCAGAATGTGCTGAAGCATATTATTTGTTCTCTTCTGCATACCACACTAGATAATGTAACCGACATAAGTATTGATAATCCCATAATCCTGGGAGAAAGAATTGACAATAAGGATGTTATCCTTGATATTAATGTTAGTTTCAACAACGGGGAACGCATTAATCTGGAAATGCAGGTTGTAAATGAATATAATTGGCCGGACAGATCAACTTATTATGCATGTCGAAATTATACTGTACTTAACAAGGGTGAAGATTATGATGCGGCCAAGCCGGTATATCAGGTTGGAATACTGGATTTTACCCCCATTCCCGATCATCCGAAGCTATTTTCAGCCTATAAACTTTTAGAAGTAAATGACCACTATTCATATACTGAAAAGTTTACTATATGTACGCTTGATTTAACGAATATTTATCTTGCCGATGCAACCGATAAGGAATACAATTTAGATAAGTGGGCAAGTTTTTTCAAAGCAAATACATGGGAGGATATTAAGATGTTAGCTGAACAGTACAGTGTAATAGATGATGCGGCAACAACCATATTTAAACTCTCAGAAGATGAACGCATCCGCCAGCAGTGCGAGGCAAGAGAGGATTATGAAATCAGGCAGAGATCCCTTAATAGACGCATCCGGCAGAGGGAAGAAAAAATCGAGCAGCAGGATAGAATCATAGAGGAGAAGGAAAAAATTATTGAGGAGAAGGACAGAACTATAGAGGAAAAAGAAAAAACTATAGAAGAAAAGGATCGGACTATAGAGGAACAGGCTGATGCACTTTCGCAGAAAGACAAGCGCATTGCTGAACTGGAGGCCATTCTCGCTAAGCAGTCTTTGTAGGTAAACACGGTTTCTGTTACTGTGAATAGGGTGACCTTTTTTGATATTGTAAACCCTCTTTTCTGGAATAAACGATGGTTTCAAAACGGTTGCATAGTATGAGAATATAATGAATCAAGGACACCTTCTCTGCCACAGAAGTGCAGCAGGGAAGGTATTTTGATTTCCGGCCATAAAAAATCCCCTCAGATCCGTATCTTTCATAGTAACTATCCAGAACATATTGTTAATATAAGTTACGTAAACCACAGCGGAAAAATTGTCTCAAAAGTAAGCTTTAGCATGCATTCAAGCATGCATTCAGCAACAATATGGATGGAAACCATATAAGGAATATGCTATAATCATTTCCGAATATGTGCCGTTCTTCTTTAAAATGAGAGGGGAGGAATGACTATGAGCGACAGAGAATACATACTCAGTTTTATTAAAAAGATCAGATCAAAGATGAACACTGCTATAATGATCCGTCAGATATTGAACGGACTTATCGGCGGTGCTTTAGTAGCGGCCATTGTGGAGGGTATTTCCTGTATATGGTCCTTTTACTATGCGCACCTTGTGGCAGGAATTGCTTTAGCCATCGGAGTCATCGTGGGTATCGTACTCGGTATAGTTAAGAGAAAGAATGAAACCCAGGCAGCGCTTAAGATTGACAGCTTTGGTATGAAGGAGCGTGTGATCACTGCTTTTGAGCATAAGGATGCATCGAATGAATTTTCAGAGCTTCAGAGACGTGATGCGGCCAGATGCTTAAGCTCCATGGAGCAGATGGTAAAGATAAAAATGAATCCTGGTGCCAGACGCATACTGCTTTTCCTTTTCATGGCGCTTTTAGCTGTATTCTTCGGCCTTATGCCTGCTCCTAAAAAGGCGGAAGCGCAGGAACAGCATGAGGTATATCAGGAGGCAACTGCCAAGGAAAAAGAGATAGAGCAGGCTATGGAGGCTCTGGAAAAGATCGATCCCACATCTCTTTCGGAGAGTCAGAGACAGGAACTCTCGGATATGCTGGAGAGCCTTCAGGCTTCACAGAACGAGATGAAGAATGTGGCTTCGGCCGATGAACTCAAAAGTGCTAACCAGAGGCTTGATTACAAGTACGCAGATATAGCAAACGGTCTGCAGGCTATGCAGCAAGAGGTTGAGGAGCAGCAGAGGAAGGAGCAGGAAGAACAGCAGAACAGCCAGTCCGAGAATTCTGCCAGCCAGAACAATTCCGCAAGCCAGAATAATTCAAACGGAAACAGCGGTACATCCCAGCAGATAGCGGATGCAAACCAGCAGATACAGAACAATATGAATCCCGGCGGTCAGAGTGCCCAGGCGAATGGTCAGACCGGTCAAAATGGGCAAAACGGCCAGAACGGACAAAACGGTCAGAATGGTCAAAATGGGCAAAACGGTCAGAACGGACAGAACGGTCAGAACGGACAGAACGGTCAAAATGGCCAGAACGGACAGAACGGTCAAAATGGCCAGAACGGACAGAATGGTCAAAATGGTCAGAACGGTCAGAACGGACAGAACGGTCAGAATGGTCAGAGCGGGCAGAATGGTCAGAATGGTCAGAGCGGGCAGAATGGTCAGAATGGTCAGAGCGGGCAGAATGGACAGGGCCAGGATGGAAACGGAAGTGGCGACGGTCAGGACGGTCAGGGTCAGGATGGAAACGGAAGTGGCGACGGTCAGGACGGTCAGGATGGTGATGGAAACGGCGGCCAGGGCGGCGGCCAGGGTCAGTCAGGCAACGGAAGCGGAAATGGCGGCCGGGATTATGTGAGTCTTCCCAATGGCGATGCTGATGATGAGGGTCTTACCGGAAAGCGTCAGGATGAAGGTCAGTCAGAATACGGCCGTGACAACAGCGGTGTAGGCTGGGCAGGAGATCATGTGGATTACGACAGTGTGATCGGTGAGTATAGTGACAGAGCCTACGAGGGACTTGAGAATGGTGAGTATCCTACCGGTATGGAGGATGTAATAAAAGAATATTTCAGCAGCTTTGAGTGAGGGAGGACAAAATGAGCGACATTGAGGCAATGCAGAGTAAGATCGCGGCATGCGAGCAGGAGATAGGCCGCGAGATCATAGGACAGAGGGATGTTATCAGGAGTTCGATGATTGCTATACTTTCCGGCGGCAACGTGCTGCTTGAAGGTATGCCGGGACTTGGAAAGACAAGGCTTGTAAATACCATCAGCCATGTGCTGAATCTTTCCTTTAAGAGAATACAGTTTACTCCGGATCTGATGCCCGGCGATATCACCGGTACTAATATAATGGTCAAGGACAATGAAGGCTCAGCATTCAGATTTGAGCCCGGTCCTATTTTTGCCAATATCATACTTGCGGACGAAATAAACCGTGCTACGCCCAAGACTCAGTCGGCGCTGCTTGAGGCCATGCAGGAGCACAGTGTTACAGTCGGTAATGTGAGTCACAAGGTTCCGGAGCCTTTCTTCGTACTGGCTACCCAGAACCCCATAGAGCAGGAAGGTACATATCCGCTCCCGGAGGCACAGCTTGACCGTTTCATGTTCAAGATACTTGTTGGTTTCCCTTCAAAGAATGAGCTCAGGGGTATAGTAGACCTGACTGAAAACAGGAATACACAGCCTGCAAGCACGATCCTTACAGGTGATGACCTTCAGACAGCAGCCGCCATGGTCAGCAACATTGGTGTGGCGGATGCCGTAATGGATACCATTCTTGAGATCATAATGGGAACACATGACCATAGCAATAAATACATCCGTGAGGGCGCCAGCCCCCGTGCCGCGCAGGCTATTGTCCGCGGTGCCAAGGCAAGAGCGTTCATGGAGGGACGCTTTAATGTATCATTTGAAGATGTGGAGGCGGTGGCTTATCCGGTACTCAGACACAGGATACTCCTTTCCTTTGATGCTATTTCAGAGGGTGTGACTGAGGATAAGATAATCACCGGCATTATCAGGAGGCTGTCGGAAAACAGACAGGCATAAGAGGCATGGAAAAAAGTGGAAAAGAGAGAAAGACTGCATGATTTTATAAGGTCTTGTTACGGTATAGACAAAGTGCGGCTGATGGTGGCACTCACAGTACTGGTAGTGATGGCAACGGCCACATTTGCATCTTTGGATTCAGGCTTTGCCAGCTCGTACGACAGCGATATAGAAGATCAGATCAATTCTACGCTGCTTGAAAATGTCGGCAGCTATGCGGGCATCTTTTCTGTAACTGTTACGGCTTCGGTCAATCCTACGGGGACTTTGGCGATAATTTCGCTCATAGGCGTGATAGAAAAGTCGGATCAGTATTTTCCCAATGCAAAGTGGCTCGAGGGGCCGCGGCATTTTCTCTGTGCTACGCCGATCATAAGGACTGCGGCTAATCTGCCTATATCCACGCCGGCAGTTACTGTCATTCTCACGATCGTAACAATAGCCCTTTATGTAGTGAGGTCTACTTCGGTTTCAAAGGCTTTGTCTGCGCCTACTATTGATAAGATAGAGGAGTTTAGCGGATATATAGTGACGGTAGCGCTTTCTTTCATGCCTGTTGCGATGGTACGTACCGTGCAGGCTGCCGATATCGGTGAAACTACACAAAAAGTCGTTTCACTGGGGACTTATGCGGCCCTGCTTTTCTTAAGCCTGTTTTCTGCAATCTTTAACCTTATAGTCTATTTCGTTATTCATAACTGCCTGGATGCGGTGGAGCTTCTTGCGGCGGCAATTCCCGTTAAGGGCATGAATGTGGTGGTTGAGATACTGAAGGCTATACTTCACCTCACTCTTGTAGTGCTGCAGCTTGTGAGTCCCTTCATCTGCGTGATAATAGGGATCATATTCTTTATCATATCGCTGATACTTTTAAGATGGCTCAATGTGCTTAGCGTGTACTATACACATATTTATGTTAAGCCATTGCTCCGAAAGGTATTCAGAAGGCACGAAGTATCTCCCTTTATGCATAAAAAGTTCCCGGGAAGAGGACGAAGAAAATATCCGGAGCTTACTATGGCCATTCCCGCGTTTTCTATGAACAGGCGTGGACGGCTGGTAAAAAAGAGGGAGCTTATCTGGCTTTCGGAACGTGGCGGTGAGCCTGTATTCATTAAGGTAAAGCCCTTGAGGAGGGTAAAAGAGATTACGCTGGAGGAGCTTAATCCCCTTCACAGGGAAATATACCTGCAGAAGACACTGCGCTTTACCAGGATAGTTTCCGAGGATCGTACCGTGGAGATCATCTTCAGTTCCGAGTATAACGACCGCTGGGAAGTGATGCTGGAAAGATTCGGTCTGAAAGATTACAGTGTTGTACTTGACCGACTTGCGGATGAGGAAAAGGTAACCTTCAAGAACTGGTGGGAAAAATTAAAGAGAAAGATGTTCAAGCCCAAGAACACTATAGAGGGTGGTGCGCAATAAATCCGGTTTGCACCTTGACTTGAGTTATGTAAACGCCTTTAATTTTCTAGGGATTTTGATTGAAAAAAAATGTTCCGTGCGTTAAAATATCACGGATAAACACACATAGAAGAAGCAAATATTCAGGAGGAAAAGAAGTACATGAAGCGGGAAGACATACATCGCATACTGATTATTGGTTCAGGTCCCATCATTATCGGACAGGCCTGCGAGTTTGACTATTCTGGTACACAGGCGTGTAAAGCACTCAGGAAGCTCGGTTACGAGATCATTCTCGTAAATTCAAATCCGGCAACCATCATGACGGATCCCGAGACAGCAGACGTTACGTATATCGAGCCTTTAAATGTAAAGAGGCTTACTGAGATAATTGAAAAGGAAAGACCGGATGCATTGCTGCCGAATCTTGGCGGACAGTCCGGTCTTAATTTATGCTCTGAGCTTGCAAAAGCCGGTGTCCTTGAAAAATACAATGTGCAGGTTATCGGTGTGCAGGTTGATGCCATTGAGCGTGGTGAGGACCGTATCGAGTTCAAGAATACCATGAATGAGCTGGGCGTGGAGATGGCACGCAGCCAGGTGGCATACTCTGTAGATGAGGCTGTAGAGATAGCTTCAAGGTTAGGGTACCCGGTAGTATTAAGACCTGCCTACACCATGGGCGGTGCCGGCGGCGGTCTGGTATACAATGTGGAAGAATTGAAGACCGTCTGTGCAAGAGGACTTCAGGCTTCTCTCGTGCATCAGGTACTTGTTGAGGAATCTGTTATCGGCTGGGAAGAGCTGGAGCTTGAGGTTGTCCGTGATTCCAAGGGCAAGATGATCACGGTATGCTTCATTGAGAATATAGACCCCATGGGTGTTCACACAGGTGATTCTTTCTGTTCGGCACCTATGCTTACCATTTCGGAGGATGTTCAGAAGAAGCTTCAGGAGCAGGCTTATAAGGTTGTTGACAAGGTACAGGTTATCGGCGGATGCAACTGCCAGTTTGCTCACGATCCCAAGACAGGCAGGATCATCATAATTGAGATCAATCCCCGTACGTCCAGGTCTTCGGCACTTGCTTCCAAGGCAACAGGCTTCCCTATTGCGCTGGTATCTGCAATGCTTGCCTGCGGTCTTAATCTTGAGGATATCGAGTGCGGCAAGTACGGTACTCTTGATAAGTATGTTCCGGACGGTGAGTATGTTGTTATCAAGTTTGCAAGATGGGCATTTGAAAAATTCAAGGGTGTTGATGATCACCTCGGAACACAGATGCGTGCCGTTGGTGAGGTAATGAGTATAGGTAAGACTTACAAGGAAGCTTTCCAGAAGGCTATCCGCAGTCTTGAGAAGAACAGATACGGTCTGGGATATGTTAAGGATTATCATAATATGAGTCTTGATGACCTGCTTTCACAGCTTATCTATCCTAACAGTGAAAGACAGTTCATTATGTACGAAGCACTCAGGAAGGGCGCTGATGTAGATAAGCTTTATGAGCTCACCAAGATAAAGAAGTATTTCATCGAACAGATGAAGGAGCTTGTTGAGGAAGAGATAGAGATAGCTAAGGCATCCCATGAAGGGGCTGATGATAAAGATTTCGGTGCATGCACACCGGGCAAGGTTCCTTCGGCTGAGCTGCTTACAAAGGCTAAGAAGGATGGCTTTTCAGATAAGTATCTCTCTATGATCTGCGGTGTGAGCGAGAGCGACATCAGGGATGCAAGAGAAAAGATCGGTGTAGTGGAAGCCTGGGAAGGCGTACATGTAAGCGGTACACCCGACAGTGCATACTACTACTCATCCTACAATCTGCCTGAGGACAAGAGTCCTGTGAATACTGACAGGCCCAAGGTCATGATTCTTGGCGGCGGTCCCAATCGTATCGGACAGGGTATTGAGTTCGACTACTGCTGCGTACATGCGGCATTCGCACTTAAGAAGCTTGGTTTTGAGACTGTAATAGTTAACTGCAACCCTGAGACGGTTTCTACCGACTACGATACATCAGACAAGCTTTATTTCGAGCCTCTTACACTTGAAGACGTGCTCGCTATATACAGAAAAGAAAAGCCCCTGGGCGTTATCGCACAGTTCGGCGGACAGACACCCCTTAACCTTGCTGCAGAGCTTAAGGCTAACGGTGTGAATATCCTTGGCACCACACCCGAGGCAATAGACCTTGCAGAGGACAGGGATCTTTTCCGCAACATGATGGATAAGCTTGGCATCCCCATGGCTGAGTCCGGAATGGCTGTTACCGTTGAGGAGGCTAAGGAGCTTGCAAATAAGATCGGCTATCCCGTAATGGTTCGTCCTTCATACGTACTTGGCGGACGCGGCATGGAGATCGTGCATGATGATGAGCAGATGAATCTCTATATGGCTGAGGCGGTAGGAGTTACCCCTGACAGGCCCATACTTATAGACAGATTCCTTAATCATGCTACAGAGTGTGAGGCTGATGCTATCAGCGACGGAAATGATGTATTTGTTCCTGCTGTCATGGAGCATATCGAGCTGGCAGGTATCCATTCCGGAGACTCTGCATGCATACTTCCTTCCAAGCATCTTACGGATGAGCAGATCGCTACTATTAAGGATTACACCAGGAAGATAGCTAAGGAGCTTAATGTTGTAGGTCTGATGAACATGCAGTATGCCATAGAGGACGGAAAGGTATATGTTATCGAGGCTAATCCCCGTGCATCCCGTACCGTTCCCCTGGTATCCAAGGTCTGCGGTATCAATATGGTAAAGGTGGCTACCGAGATAATGACTCTTTCCATCACCGGAAACGAGTCCCCTGTCAAGAACCTTAAGGACAGAAAGATACCTTACTATGGCGTAAAGGAAGCGGTATTCCCTTTCAATATGTTCCCGGAGGTTGATCCTGTACTTGGACCTGAAATGAGATCCACCGGTGAGGTGCTCGGTCTTTCAACTGACTGGGGCAGAGCATTCTTTAAGGCTGAAGAGGCTACCCGTACAGAGCTTCCTATGGAAGGAACCGTGCTCATAAGTGTAAGCGACAGGGATAAGCCTGAGCTTCTTGAGATCGCAAAGAGCTTTGAAGAGGATGGCTTTAAGATTCTTTCCACCGGCGGTACCTACGATATGATAAAGGGTGCAGGCATAGAGACAGAGAAGATCAACAAGATATATGAGGGCAGGCCCAATATCGTTGATGCTGTCAAGAACGGCGAGGTGGATCTGATCGTCAATACGCCTACTGACAAGAAAGATGCACAGTCTGACAGCTATATCCGTCAGAATGCCATCAAGCATCGTGTGCCTTACATGACCACAATGGCCGCGGCAAGAGCTACGGCAGCCGGCATAAAGGCCGAGAAGAAAGGCGAAGGCATTCCTGTAGTATCACTTCAGGAATACCATGCAATGATCACGGATTAAGTGAAGACTGCACAGAGCAGCTTTCGTGCGGCACTTTAAAGAGTGCGCAGCATAGGGGATCAGATGCGCATAACCATACTTTGTGTAGGAAAATGTAAAGAGAAATTTTATTCAGACGCGGCAGCCGAGTATTTAAAACGGCTGTCGCGTTATGTTAAGGTGCAGATTATCGAGGTGGATGACGAAAAGACTCCCGACGGGGCTTCTGAACGGGAGACTGAGCTTATCCTCGATAAGGAGGCGTCACGTCTTGAAAAACATATTCCGGACGATGCCTACGTGATAGCTCTGGCAGTAGGCGGGAAAGAATACACAAGTCCTGAGTTTGCAGACAGGATAAACAGGCTTGCCCTTGGAGGCAGGAGTCATATCGTATTCATAATAGGCGGGTCACTGGGGCTTGCAGATCGTATATATAAAAGAGCTGACGAGCAGATAGGTTTTGGAAAAATGACATTCCCTCACAGACTCTTCAGGGTAATGCTTCTCGAACAGGTCTATCGGGCATACCGGATAATCAATAACGAGCCGTATCATAAGTGATGCAGATAAAGGCTGACAGCTTTTTTATGACGAACCGTAGTAGCCTATGATAAAATATTCCCAGTGGAATAGTGCATTTTTGAGAAAATGAGTTACGTAACCGGTGCGATAAAGCTGATATTTTTTCTCATAGCCCTTCCTTTCTGTACAGGGCTTGTTTTTGTGCCACGTGCAAAGTCCCTTAAGAGAACATTTCATATAGTGTACATATACGGATGGCTGTTTAATATGGCGGTTTTCTTTACTGTATCTGTGGCATGCGTTTTTTTCATTGAACAGAATAATTTTATGTACTGCGTGACTGCGTATGCAATACTGCAGATACTGCTGGCTGTAGCGGGAGTGGCTGTATATGCAGGAAGACGTTTGCGGCATGATACCAAGGAGGGCGGAGACGGTGCGGCATCGTCTTCAAAGACGAAGGTGTCGGCCGGATCCGGTTCAGGCAGCCACATAGAGTTTAACCCGCCCGGCACAGGCAAAACCTTTGATGTTATACAAGGGTTTTCCTCTCTGCTTAAAGAGCGGGGCAGGAGAAATTTTTTAGAGGCTGTCATTCTGTGGGCTGTATTTGGCGGCCTGCTTGCATTCCAGCTGTATAAAGCGGTGACTACAGTCTTTTTCGACGGAGACAATATCTATTATGTGGTACAGTCGCTCATCGCTACGCAGCAGGGGACGATGTACAGGGAGATTCCTTATATAGGGGGATCCACGGAGCTGGATATGAGGCATGCTCTGGCAGTGATGCCCATGTGGTTTGCATATTTATCAGAAGTAAGCGGGATACATGCGACTGCTCTCTGCCGGACCGTGATGCCCCTTTTCCTCCTCCCTTTTGTATACCTGATCTGGTTTGCAGTCGGCGGGGAGATATACGGAGTGATGTCTTCACATGATGATTACAGCAGACCTGCAGCGGAAAGGGCAGCGGATGTGGGGCTGTTCATGTGTGCCATGAGTGTGCTTGCGATATTCGGCAGCGTATCTATCTACACGTCTGAACGATTTTTGATGACCAGAACCTGGCAGGGCAAAGCCATGTTTGCCAATATAGCTGTTCCGTTGATATTACTGGGAGTACTCTGGATAAACAGGGAATATGAAACGGTCAGGAATGGGCGTACAGGCGAAAGGATTTCCCTGTCGTCATTGATATTTGGCAATGGATGGTATTTGTTCCTGCTTGTGAATATTTTTTCCGGGATGTGCACATCAATGGGAGTTGCATTCACTGCTGCGCTGATCTGTGCCTCCTGTTTATTGAGTGCTGTAAGAAAGAGGAACCCCATGCTAATGGTTTACGGAATCCTGGTATGCATACCCAATGCGCTCTACATGGCGGCATATATATTGCTCAAGTAGGAGTGATTTTTGCTGCAACACTGGCATATATATAGTGAGAACGCCATGCAGGAAAAGGGATATGTTACGGTTATTAAATAAAATACAGGGGCAGGTATGTCTTCAATATTGAATTATCTTCAACTGAATATTTCCACTTTGATAAATTATGCGGGAACCGGCTTTCTGCTGGTACTTTATGCTCTTTCCTATGTCTATCTCTTTATAGCGGAAAAGGATGACAGGAAGCGCACTTTTTTCATTTGGATCCCGGCTGTTCTGTGGCTGGCTTTTATGATGCCACCGGTCAGATGGCTTTTTATTAAGCTTATTGATTCGGGAGATACCTATTACCGGATGTTATGGCTTATACCGCTCTCGGCCACGATCTCCCATGCGGCGGTAAAGCTGTCTTCGGGATACAGGCTTATCGGGCTTGTGGCGGTATCTGCCGTAATAGTATTATGCGGCAGCAGTGTTTATAATGCGAAAGCCGGTGATGTGAATATAGTAAGTGCAGCGCAGAATCCCTATCATATTCCCGATGAGGCAATAGAAGTGGCAGAGCTTGTGAAGAAGACGGATGAAGGTCATAAGATCAGGGCTGTTATGCCGGAGGAGATGACTTTCTATGTGCGCCAGTATGACACGGATGTTTATCTTGCTTTCGGTCGTGAAATGGTGATGGGGTTTCCTGCAGCAAATGGCATGTATGAAGTAATGACTGCAAATCCGGTGGATGTATGGGAGCTCATCCGCAAGGGACGGGAAAGACTTGTAAGTGCTTATGTTTTTGGCAGATACCAGCTCTTAAGTGATGATCCGGAAGAGTATGGCCTGATAAAGCTTGGTGAGACTGAAAATTACAAAGTATATTACGATCCTGAAGAACTGGAGTATGTGAGGTCTATAAATTATTTTTATTTCAAGTAGATATGTACAGGAACTATTAAACGTTTGTTTTGGGGGACGCTCGGAAGGCTATAATATTTTTGTCCATTACTATGTCAGGATTTTTTGCTGAAGCAGATGGGCGGCATCATGAGTGATTAAAGTAAGCAATGATAACCAATAGGAAACAGCAGAACCTGCAGCAGAAAGGAAATCAAGAATGACATGCAAAATATGGTATACTATACCCATTAGATAAAATGAGGGGATAGGTAAGTAATGTTGGAAACAATTAGCGAATCATCCAGGCCGGTGCCTAAAGCTCTTAATGAGCGGATGGGAGACCAGTTCGGAAGGAATATAAGATGGCGCAAGATGTGGGACTCCGAGAAGGACCGTATTGCCGAGTATTTTCATGCTGAATACTTCAGGGGGTCCCTGATACTTGTTTTGTTGCTGTTTCTGTCCTTTATAGGAACGGTAAGTCTGGCTGTATCTACAGTTTCATGTGTAGGTGAGGGGGATATCAGTCAGATAGTTACGAATATAGTTATTCTTGTTGTGCTTTATGCGCTGCTGATACTGCTATCCAAGCTGCTTATCCATCAGCCAAAGAGGGAGCTTAATGCCGTAAATATGGATATCGCTCTTGTGTGTGAGACTGAGATAGTCAGCAAATATCTCCTGAAGCAGACCAGTATAAAGGACTATATTAAGTCTTACCGTCTGCGATACCGTGCGGATGTCATGATGCCATATGATGTTGATGACAGCGGTACACAGACCGGTAAATTTCCTGTCAGGCCTGTCGGAATGAGTGGCAATGTGTACTCAAAAGTAAAAAACGGCGATCGGGTACTGGTAGTGTTCTTTCCTGATGATTCTGATGAATCGCCGGATATGGAAAAAATGGAAATATTCATGCACGAGAAAGGCGTATGATAAATCTGCGTTTTTGTTTTGTGGCATTTGGAGTTTGATCACGGCAGGTAAAAATAGTGGGAAAACTGACTTCCTGGGCAGATAAGAATTATATACTGTCAGATTCTCTTTCTAAGGTTGCGCTTCTGAATTTTCTCTGTGTTCTGGTGGGAGCGGGAGTACGTTTTATTTTCCGTCATGCTGAGGAATTAAGGCCTGATATGCAGAATATGAATTTTGCTTTGATGGGGATGGCCATTGCGGTTGTCCGGGTGCTGCTGACGGCGGTCATCTTTATGCTGTCCAACAGGCGTATCAAGACTGTGATCGCTAATGAAGGCTTTGCCGATCCCGATAAGCTGAAAGAGGAAATGAATCCTGCCGGCTCCACGCTGCTGACGGCATATTCCACCAGGAAGATGCTGCAGGTATGGGGAGTGATCCTGGTGGCGGCTAATCTCCTGCAGGAATTCTGCAGCCGTATGTATCAGAATGTTATGGACCAGCTGCAGAGTTACTATATAGGCGAAAGCATGGCAAGCAATGAGGCTGTGTCAGTGTATAACAGCACTCATGGGTTTAAGTATATTGGCATGATCACGGCGCTTATCATTGGGTTTTTCGTGACGGGGGTTTTCCTTAATGACAGAAAACTGATGATAATGTCGGCGGTCATGATGGCGGCTTTTGCAATAGCATTCGGTATGTTTCAGATGTTTACCCTCAGATTTGCCGACAGATCCATAGGTATAGTATGGACCGCTGTCATCTACTATCTGAACAATACCGTGGTCCTTTTCATTTTTTCCCAATATATCCGAAAAACACATCACTGCTGAAAATATTTCTTTATTTCAAAGACGGCTATACTCTGATATACTATGAACAGTATTAAATGAATTTTTGTTTAATATATAGCAGCAGCCATCAGGCCGTATATGGTCATAGTGCTGACGGATGCGTGTTTTATTGAAAGATAACAGGAGGGTTACACATGCGACAGCTTGACGGTTTTTTAAAGGGCGTAAATTTAGGCGGATGGATATCACAGTATGCCAAATATGATAAGCATCACTTTGATACATTCATTACGGAAGAGGATATCCGGAATATCGCTTCCATAGGCTTCGACCATGTGCGGGTGCCTGTAGATTATATAGTTCTTGAGGATGAGGACGGAGCAGAAAGGGAAGACGGCTATATCTATCTTGATAACTGCCGTGAATGGTGTGAGAAGCACGGACTTAATATGCTGATCGATCTCCATGAGTGCTATGGTTATTCTTTTGATCCCCTTAAGAAAGACATGGACAGGGAAAAATTCTTCTATGATGCGGAATTGCAGGCGAGATTCCTTAAACTGTGGAGAAAGATCGCAGAAAGATTCAAGGATTACCCTGATCAGGTTGCGTTCGAGCCTCTTAATGAGGTAGTCCTTATGGATGTGGCTGATGCCTGGAACAAGGTGGCGGCTGATTTTATAAAGACTGTCCGTGAGATCTGCCCGGACCATATTCTGATAATCGGCGGCGTTTGCTACAGCAATGTCACTACAGTACCGCTTCTGGATCTTCCCATGGATGGAAAGATTGTATATAACTTCCACTGCTATGAGCCTATGATCTTTACTCATCAGGCTGCATACTGGGTAGAGGATATGCCTTCGGATTTTCATATAGGTTATCCCAAGACTCTTGCAGAGTACAGGAAGGCCGGTGAGATGCTTCCGCCTGACCTTGCAGGTGCTGTGTACAGAGAGGGAATCAGCGAGATAGGCGAAGGTTTCTTTGAGGATATATTCAAACCTGCAATAGAAAAGGCCGAGAAGGACAATGCATGCCTTTACTGTGGTGAATATGGTGTTATAGACCAGGCTGATCCTGAGGACAGACTCCGCTGGATGAGGGATATCCATAATGTTTTCCACCGTCACGGCATAGGTTATGCGCTCTGGAATTATAAAGAAAAAGATTTCGGTCTGGTGGATAAGAGCTTTGAAACCATCAGGGAGCGTTTTATGGAAATCGTGTGAGTGGATCCAGGGGTGCGCGAAGCAGGGAGGTCTGTATGATAGCGGGATTTATGGTCCCTCATCCTCCGATGATCGTTCCGGAAGTGGGACGGGGGAGTGAGATTGTTATAGAAGAAACTGCTAAGGCATACGAACGGGTGGCAGATATGATAGCCGGGATAAAGCCGGATACGGTCATAATCTCGTCGCCCCACAGTGTTATGTATGCGGATTATTTTCATATTTCCCCGGGCAGCGGTGCCGAAGGATCTTTTTCAAGGTTCGGTGCCCCTGAGGTGGAGATGAGCGTGGAGTATGACAGGGAGCTGGTGCAGCTTATATCCGACAGGGCAGAGGCTGCAGGTATTCCTGCCGGTACCTCCGGTGAGCGGGATCCGTCCCTGGATCATGGCACCATGGTTCCCCTTTATTTTATATTAAAAAAATATTCTGATTTTAAGCTGGTGAGGATCGGGCTGTCCGGACTGTCGTTATCCGATCATTACCGCCTGGGTATGGTAATCTCACAGGCTGTGGAGAGCCTGGGACGGCGGGCAGTTTATGTGGCCAGCGGTGATCTTTCCCATAAGCTTAAGTCCAATGGCCCTTACGGTTATGCCCCCGAAGGTCCTGTATATGATGAGCGTATTATGGATGTGATGGCGTCAGCCGAATTCGACAGGCTTTTTGATTTTGATGAGGCTTTTCTGGACAGGGCAGCAGAGTGCGGTCACCGTTCATTTGTGATGATGGCAGGAGCCCTTGACCGGACCGGACTGACTGTTGAACGTCTTTCCCATCAGGATGTGACAGGCGTAGGCTATGGTATATGTACATATGAAACCGTGACGGATAGTGAGGGAGAAGCTCATGATAATGAAGACAGGGCTTTCCTGGATAAGTGGGAGAAGCACAGAATGGAAGAACTTGACCGTAAGAGAGAGGGCGAGGACGCGTATGTACGTCTGGCAAGGCTTTCGCTGGAAAGCTATATAAAAAGCGGGACCCCCATCTCCTGGGAGTCAGAGGGAATAACCGTGCTTGACAAGGAACCCTCACCCGAAGAAAGAAAAGAGACTGAAAAGGGACTTACGGAGCGCAGGGCAGGGGCTTTTGTCTCCATACATAAGAACGGGCAGCTTAGGGGCTGCATAGGAACAATAGGACCTGTAGAAGATAAGCTGGCTGACGAGATAATCGCAAATGCCGTAAGTGCATCCACGAGAGATCCCAGATTTTCTGCCATTACGGAAGATGAGCTGCCATATCTGGAGATCAATGTAGATGTTCTTTCCGAGGCGGAATCCATTTCCTCCAAATCGGAGCTTGATGTAAAGAAATACGGTGTCATAGTGACCAAGGGGTATCGCAGAGGCCTGCTTCTGCCGAACCTTGACGGTGTGGATACCGTGGATGACCAGGTAGCTATTGCCTGCCGCAAGGCCGGTATCTCACCGGATGAGGATGGTATATCACTTGAGCGGTTTGAGGTGGTGAGACACACCTGATGACTTAGCTTTATACCGTTGATCATTCCGCGGGATTATCTATCTCCAGAAACTCCTCAGCCTTTTCCAAAAGGTCTTCTGTGGTATATACAGGTGCTACGTTAATCTCATCGCTTGTCTCGTATCCCATGTATATCTTATCATCTCTGACGGCGAGCAGTTTGCTTATGACTGCGATCACATTTCCCTCAGGACTTATGCTGTAGCCATAGTTATCGGAAGCCCAGTAAGTATTTCCTTCGGAATCTGTTCCACGATAGTATTTAACATATTCATAATCAGAGAAGCCTCTGTAATCGGCAATTAACGACATATCTGAAGTCCGGAATATTTCTGTTCTGTTGTCACCATAGGCTACGCTTAAGAGGCTCTTATCATCATTGTATGATAAGCTCATGACATAATCTGCGTTGTCAATTCCCAGTTCAATTGCTTTTTCCTTAGCCAGATTTGCATAATAGTTTTCACATTCGTATGCCTCATAGCTAGCAGCTGTTGTCAGGTCTTTATTGGTGAGGGTCTTATAGATTACGACTTCATTTGTATTTTTTTTATGCATCAGGAAACCGTTGTATGTGTTGGCTATCATATCTACCTGGTCAAGATTGCATTGCAAATACCCTGACGTTCCGATGGTTGTGTGCTTGTAGAGATTGAGGACATTGTAGGAGCTGGTCATGAATACAACAAAGTCTGTGGCTGCATCTGACCAGATTATTCCTTCACTGTAGTAATCCAGAAGTCTGTTTTCTCCGGTCTTCATGTCATACTCGGCTATGCCGGACTTACCGACTTCTGCCAGAAATGCACCGTCATTTTCTTCTATGACATAGAGTTTTGATCCATATACGTACTCATCAGTTATATTAAGAAAGTTTGCACCGGAGCTAATATCATAGCCGGAAATCTTTGAATATGCTCTATCAAGGAAATTGTCTCCATTGATATTAACAAAATAAAGAATATAGATCTTTCCGTCATACACAACAGCGTCCCTGTAGATCACATCTCCGATGTTTTTTGAAAAAACAAGATTCCCGAGATCATCTATGACATTGATCGTGCTGTCTTTCAGGTCGGTTGTTTTGAATATGGTCATATTATCGCTGACGGTTTTTAATGAGCCGCTATCGATATCGTCATCATAGTTGTGCGTATCTATGATTTCACCGGTTATCGCATCCAACAGATAAAGGGTCTTTCCCCTGGTGGTATACACAATCTGTGTATCCGGATCAAATGAAAGGTATGTGAAATTATCCAGACGGAATTCTTCGTCCGACTCGAAATATGTATCAGTGGTACCGGTACTGAGATCAATAATTTTCAGTGTTTTATTATCTACATAGACAAAATGCTGATCATCGATAAATGTCGTCATGTACTTTGAGAGAGTTGCATCCGCAAGATTCAGCGGATCACAGACCCCTTTACCGTTTTTCATGGACCAGAAACTGAGGACTCCGGAAGCATCATATATTGCTACGATTTCTCCTGAAGGTGACTCAAGCATGAACTCCACATTAGAGTTTAGTGTTATTGTGGAGGCTGCTTTTAAGGATGTACCATAGTCATAAGGGTCAAGGGCCTGTGTGAGAGCGAATCTTGACTCATCACTATAGGGCATGGCATTGCCGTCGTATTCCGTAAGTGCCCAGTATGCATTCTGAACTGCGCCAAGGCGGTCATCAGCTTTCAGACAGTTTAGGGAATTCTGCGCAAGTGATGCTGCCTGATACTCCAGAAGCTTATCATTTTTTTCGGAAAGTGTTACGGACTGAAGCCGCAGCTGATTGGCCTGCTGCTGTATCTCTGTGGCCTGAGCCTGGATCTCATCCTTTTGTTTTTTGAAAGTGAATGCAGAATAGGTGCTGAGTGCCGTAAATAAAAGACATACAGCAGCAACAATACCTGCCAGGGTGATCAGTTTTCTTGTCTGCTGTTCCTTGTGCCGCTGTTTCAGGTCGTCATAGTTTAAGCCGAACATTGTGGCGATGAGCCTGATCTTTTCATTCTTTAAGGCCTTCAGCCTTGCCTGATCATTTTCGCCCCTGACATCTGCAGCCAAAGGCTCGATATCTTCTTTTATGGTTGTCTTTTTACCGTCTTTACCGGTTATTTCCCTTTCCCTGGTAAGGAGCTCCTCGGGAAAAGAGTCGCCGGGCTCTCCTTCCACGAGAACAGCAAGCACCCTGTCAACTCCGTGCAGGGAGATAAAGGTTTCGATCTCTTTGCGGCACCACTGGGACTCCTTAAGTCTCGGGGAACAGATAACGATAAGGTAGTCGGTGTTTTTCAGGGCTTCCACGATCTGGTCTTCCAGACTGCTGGAAAGGGGGAGCTCTTCCTCATCACGAAAAACGCGGCTTATCTTTGTCTTGGCATCAGGATTGTTTTTCTTTAATTGTGCCTCGATATTTTTGGGAAGTTTAAAGTTCTCCAGTTCTTTGTGAAGCTTTTCCGCTATGAATCTGTCCGGATCTACGTGCCTGTATGATATAAAGGCATCGTAATGGAATTCTTTTGTATTTTCTGCGCTCATTTTCTTTTTTAACTTCCCCTCTTAAATTTAGGTGTAAATATCAGATGCTGTTTCTCAGGCTTCCTCATAAGTAAGTCCGAAGATATTCTTTTCTATCACATATATATCGTGGAGGTCATCACATCTTACAGCCAGATAATCTCCGGGTTTGCCTAACATATATTTTTCTTTGTCCCATGCAGTGAATACTTTCACATATCTGTCAAGCGGGCAGGCAAAGATCTTTACCTCACCCTTGGGAACGCAGACGCTTGCATACCTTGTGATCAGCTCGTTCTGTCCTGTCAGCCGGTTTTTTATTGTCGGGATATAGCTGCTTTCGAGGACAAATTTATCATAATCATAGGCTTCTTCCAAAGGCTGGTTGGATTTCTTGAATTTTTCAAGTCTGTTGGGATATACCTCGCCTTTGACACCTATCATAATGACAAGGTCCTTGTCTACTGTCAGGTCCATATCGCCTTCGAGGGATCTTACGGTAATGGGGGTTCCGATGGGAAGCATGTCCTTGGCACGTACATAGCCGATAGGCAGTTTTTTCTTCACATAGGTCTCCATGATATTTATATCAATATTATAGTCAGCGGCATAGATCAGCTCGAACATCTCATAGTATTCTTTCAAACGGTTGCTAAGATATATTTCAGGGCTGATGGAATCGAAGCTTTTCCGGAATAATTTTTCGGAAATAAATCCGCCGGCTTTTTCATAATGGCCGCCTCCGGATCCTATTCTTTCGGTAAGGAATGCAGCAAGTTCGCTGGCATTTACTTCCTTTACGCAGCTGCGGATAGAAAGCTTGAAGCCGTCGCCGTTCTGACAGAAGACTACACAGGTAGTTATCTTGTCGACCTGAAGGAGAAAATCACTTATGAGGCCCAGAATGTTAGGGTCACAGGGCTGTGACTTGACAACAGCAAAGCCATAATCCTCGTTGAATGAATATCTGAGCATTGCCACTCCGGCTATTTCAAGTTCGCAGAGGGAAATGTTGGTATTCTTAAGAGTGTTTATCAGTGCGGCATCGTGGGAAATCTGATCCGCCATGTCACGGTCTACGGGGTTGGACATCTCGGAGAGCTGGTTTGTATCTGTGTAGAGTCCGTAATAGAGGGCTGTTCCGATGCCTTCGTCGTCATTTACTTCAAACTCCGCTTCCTTTAGCATGCCGTATACTATCGTGGAACAGCTGCCCATGCCGGGGATTATGGTATTGAGCGGCATGTCATCTATTTCGATCTGATGATGGTCAATAATGGCTACATTATCAGCATCAAAATGTGTCACATTGCCGGCACCGTACTGGCAGTCCGCCGTGATCCAGAGTCCCTTTCTCCATTCATCTTCTGTTTTGGTTCCTTTTTCGATATATTCCAGGGGAATCTTGAAAGTCTCTATGAGAAGCTTAAGATTTGCTTTCGTTATCATGTTAGGTCCGCTGTAGATCAGGCGGACATTTTTGCCTTTACTCTCATAATATTTGTATATGGCATATCCGGATGCGATCGTATCCGCATCGGGATTGTCATGGCATTGGATGGTGATATACTTAAATGACAACAGATCTGCTAATCTCATATTATGATATCCTCCTTAAAGTTAACTATGGGAATTATACCGTGACTTTCCGGCTCCTTTTCGGTGATCCGGTAACGGAGGCCACACTTGTTAATTTTATCACGGAAAAAGCAGATTTGTCACTATGGATAACTGCAGTTTTTCCGCAGTTTTACGAAAAAACATGGTAAAATGTCTTATGTGTCAGAGTCCCTGTTACGGCAGGTTCGGGCGGGGATTTGCGCAGGCTCTGTAAATTTAAAATTTACCCACGGAGGGTTATATGAGAAACAAAAAGATCCCGGGAAAAATCTTAAGCATATTCATGACTGTGGTAATGACTGCAGGAGCTGTTGCCGGAGGCGCAGGTACAGGACTTTATAAACCTGCCTATGTTCATGCGGGTGAACAGCTGGGTGAAACTGATTTTGACGATGGTAAGGGACTTCCCTGGCATATAGTTGAATCCGCTACCGGCAAGATGGATTTTGAGATAGAGGATGGTGTATACCGGATCACTATCGTAAATCCCGGCGGGGCATCAAACGGCGGTGAGGACAGGTGGGACTGCCAGTTCAGGCACAGGGGACTGACCATAAGGGCCGGACATACCTACAGGGTTCATTATGAGATAAAGGCTACGAACCCGGGAAAATATTACACAAAGATCGGCAATCTGGCCGGTGATGTGGAGATATGGCACAACATGAGCAACGGCTCGGACTTAGGCAATACCTGGGATCCCATTCCTTATGATACGGCAGGGCAGTGGAAAGAGGTGGAGCTGGAATTCACTGCAGGTCAGGATATGGAAGTTGCGGAGTGGGCTTTCCATCTGGGGGGCGACGGCCAGTATACAAGCGGTGTATGCTTTCCTGCGGGAACAGTGATAGAGTTCGACAACATGTCCCTTTATGACGAGACATCGGATGAGAACGATTATGTCGAGGAAGTGCCCTGGGTAAGATCGGATATACTCACGAACCAGGTCACCTATTTTACCGGTATGGATAAAAAGGCGACTCTGCTCAGTGATTCAAAGAGTGCAGTGGGATTTTCGGTTATTGATGCGGCCGGCAAGGCAGTATGGAGCGGCAAGTCGGTTCCCATGGGGCACGATGAGGATTCCAATGACGATGTGCACCTGCTGGACTTTTCGGAATTTAATGAGAAAGGCAGGTTTACGCTGAAGACTGATGATGGCGCAGTATCAAGGGAGTTTTCCATAGGTGACAGTGATACATATTCCGCACTGCTTTACGATTCACTGAATTACTTTTATCAGAACAGATCCGGCATAGCCATAGAAAGTCAGTATATAACATCAGGGGATGCAGATGCCCTTGCAAGGGCTGCGGGACACCCTTCCGACAATGCACAGATAAGGACGAGCTTTACCGATACAGCCACTTCCGGGAGTCAGGACGTGACCGGAGGCTGGTATGATGCCGGTGACCACGGTAAATATGTGGTAAACGGAGGCATAGCTCTCTGGGTGCTTCAGAATCAGTACGAGACGGCTGTGAATACGGGGATGGCGGCGGCCTATGCCGATGGTACCATGAATATTCCCGAGAATAATAATACTTATCCTGACCTGCTGGACGAGGCCAGATGGGAAATGGACTGGCTGCAGACCATGATAGTCAGTGACGGTGAGTATAAGGACATGGTCTACCATAAGGTCCATGATGACAAGTGGACCGGTCTGGGTGTTGCTCCTGCGGACGATACCAAGGAAAGAGTGATCTTCCCGCCTACCACTGCGGCTACCTTAAATGTGGCAGCATGTGCGGCTCAGGCAGGACGTCTGTGGAAAGGGATAGACGATGCATATGCGAAACAGTGCCTGGAGGTGGCAGAGCGTACATATGCGGCAGCAAAGGCTCATCCCGACATGTATGCGCCCATCGGCAATCTTGACGGCGGCGGTGCATACGGTGACGATGAGGTTTCGGATGAGTTTTACTGGGCAGCGGCAGAGCTTTATATCACCACCGGCGACAGTGCATATTATGACGATATGAAGGCTTCGAAGTTTTTCCTTGAACTTCCTACTACCCTGGGAGGCGGCGAGAGCGTGGACACATACGGAAGTTTTGACTGGGGGCATACTGCGGCCCTGGGGACCCTGTCCGTAGTGCTGAATAAGGATGCCGTTTCATCCGGGGATTTTGACAAGGCAAAGTCTGCTGTGCTTGAGGCAGCGGATACCTATTGTGCCAAAGAGGCGGAACAGGGATACGGGCTGCCTTATGCACAGAGCACGCTTTCCAGTACTGACAGCAGCAGGGGTTATATCTGGGGCTCGGATTCTATAGTTGCGGATAATGCGATCGTGATCTCTTATGCATATATTCTTTCCGAAGATGCTAAGTATTTAAACGGTGCCATATCTGCCATGGATTATCTTCTCGGAAGGAATGCAAACGACTATTCATATGTGACCGGATACGGTACGCATGCTGCAATGTATCCCCATCACAGATACTGGGCTCATCTGATAGACGAAAGCTTCCCGCTTGCACCTAACGGTGTGCTGGTGGGGGGGCCTAACTGCGGCATGGAGGATCCCTGGGTAAGAGGTTCCGGCTGGAAAAAGGGTACTATCCCTGCAGCTAAATGCTACATGGACCACATTGAAGCTTATTCCACTAATGAATGTACGATAAACTGGAATGCACCACTTGCGTGGCTGACAGGATTTGTTACCGGCAATACTGATGACGGCATTATACTGGGAGCGGTAAACTTAAGTCCTGCGGCAGATCCGTCTTCGTTGAATAATGAGAATTCGGCTGCAGGGCAGAATGCGGATATGGGTTCTGTGACGGCGGATAATGGGAACGGTACTGCGGATGCCGATGTCGGAAATGAAAATGCCGGCAGCAAAGAAAAGAGCGGCATGCCCTCCTGGCTTATCGTGCTTATAATACTGGCTGTGGTGGCGGTGCTTATCTCAGTGGAAATCTTTGTATATAAGCTTTTCCAGATTAAGAAAGGGCAGAATAATGTGCCGCTGTCTGAAAAGAGGAAAGCGGATGATGTTAAAAACGAAACTGCTTCAAATGCCGTGGATGAGGAGATGGCAGCCGGAGCTTATCAGGCTGATGACGGACTGGCGGATATTCCGCCTCTGACTCTTTCGCTTGATCCCGTGGAAGAAGAGCCTGTGCATGCAGCAGCGGAAGACTTCGGTCAGCTGGATGCAATGCCGGAAGCTCAGGTTCAGTCACCTGTGGCACCGGAAGCATACTCACAGGCCGCTCCAATACCTGCAGCGTCGGCTGCGGCTCCTGCAGCGCCGGTACAGCCGGAAGCATACTCACAGGCCGCTCCAATGTCGGAAGCTTCGGTACGGACATCTGTATCGCAGGAAGCTCTCATTCAGCAGCCGGCTGCATCGGTACAGGGGATTCCGGCAACGGATATTCTCTACGATGCCCAGGGGAATCCCCAGATGCGCATACTCTATGACTCCAACGGAAATCCTGTGTATGTGCCGCTGCAAAAATAATGTACAGGTCAGGGATATTCTGCAGCTATCACGAAGACCGTATGAGCAGCGGATGGCGGAAAGCCCGTAATTATGCTATAATTTCCGCATATATTCCTGAAAATCTTTCCATACCGTGCAGCACTGTCTGACGGTGATTAAGTGAGCAGTGCGATTGGCAGACTTCAGGCCGGCTGCCGGTGTGTGGTAGTTAGCAATATATAACAAGTGGGAAGTTTTAGTTAAACAGATTTAACAGTTAGGTAGTGGGATAAATGTTATTTGGTAAAAATGGTAAACCCTCCGCAGAGAAGCTGGCTGCAGCGGCGGCGGAGTTTTACGGAGATGCAAATAAGAACAAAAATGAAAAGCCGGCAGAAGATACTGTAAAGGACAGTGTTGTTTCCGGGACGGAGCAGGATGCGGCTGTTATTGAACCGGAGCAGCCGGTGGCTGACTCTTCGGTGGAAGAAGAAGCGGTTGAATACGGCACGTATGAGCGGTATATTGCCGATGAGCTTTTGTTGAAGTATGAAAACAGCAAGGCGTACCGCGAGGGCAGCAGCAGCCGAAAGATCGCTGTCAGGGTGGACCAGCTCATAGAAATAGAAGACGATCTTGAAAATGAAGATGAAAAAAAGAAGTTTTCCGAAGAGATCGCATCCCTTAAGGAGATGGGCATTGTTGACTATTCCTGCGATAAGGACGACGATACCGCGATAGACCGGATATGGCTGGTGATAGATGAGGCTTCTATAAAGAAGGCTTACAAAGTTGCGGGCCGCAGGCCGAAGATCGAAATCGTAAATGATTTTCTCAGGGATATAGACAAGACGGTTCAGTCTATGCTGCCGGGCAGCAATTATGCGGAATTCCTTAAGGCTGAGAAGGCAAGGGTGGCTGAAAAGAAGGATTTCACCAGGTATTTCTTTGAAGATTCTGTAAAAAACGCAGGGCTTCTAAGGTTCCTGCTTTTCCTTGATGCCAATGAGGAGAATAAGACTGAGCAGATGGAAAGAGTGCTCAGCAAAAGGCTTTTTGCCGACAGCAAGTATTTTGAGCGTGAACTCCGTGGCAAGGCTATTTCCGTACTTCAGACTATAAAGAAAGAATATGAAGAGGGCGGCGGACAGAATGGAAGTACTTCTGTTTCTGCCGAAGAAGGCGACAGGCTCTTAGCTGAAAAAGGTATAGTGCGCTACCCTGAGATATTTGAGTTTGCCGGGGAGGTTTCCGTCATGTTTGATGATGGGCATTCGGCAGATTTCAGCACGCTGACATATGGTGCCTGCATAAGTGCATTGATGGCTGCAAGGGTGATGTCAGTGACATTCAGAAATGTCAACAGACTGTTATTTATTGAGAGCAAAGCAGTCTATATGCATTATCTTATGAATCAGAAAAAAGCCGGAGATCTTGTTCTCTTTCACGGCGGTTTTGTAAGCCCTGCAAAGGCCGGATGGTTTAAATGCATCACAGGTGAGGCAGAGCGTAATGATATTCCCACGTTTTTCTGGGGGGACATAGATTTTGCGGGCTTCAGGAAGTTCGTCAGGATAAAGAAGGAATTCTGTCCCGGTCTTAAGCCGTACGAAATGGATTCCGGAACGCTGCGGCTTTATGCGAAGTATACATCTCCGTTTGATGATGAGTCAGAGTGCAGGAAGCTTGAGGCACTGTACAGGGATAAGGACTATGATACCTTCTATCCGGTTATAAGATACATGCTGGAAAACAAAGTGACGCTCGAGCAGGAGAGTATTCCTGTGGACTGACGGATAATTTTTCCATCGGAGGTATAAAGAGGTATAGATATGAAAAAAGGGATAGTACTTGAAGGCGGAGCAATGCGCGGGATGTTTACCTCAGGTATTTTGGATGTATTGATGGAAAATGGCGTAGAGTTTGACGGAGCAGTGGGCGTGTCCGCAGGCATGACTTTTGGCTGCAATCTTAAATCGAAACAGATAGGCAGGGCAATCAGGTACAACCTTAAGTATGCTAATGACCCGCGTTACGGAACATTTAAATCCTGGCTTAAAACCGGAAATATCTACGAGGCGGACTTCTGTTACAATCAGCTTCCTTTTGAGCTGGATAAGTTCGATACGGAGACTTTCAGAAAAAATCCCATGGAATTCTACTGCGTGGTGACGGATGCCATGACCGGAAAGCCGGTATATCACAAGTGTACAACCGGGACAAAGCGTGATATGGCTTATATCCGTGCATCTGCCAGCATTCCCGTTGTTTCAAAGATGGTTAAGATCGGGGACGGCTATTATTGTGATGGCGGTGCGGCAGATTCGATACCTCTTAAGTTTATGGAGGGAAAGGGCTATGATAAGAATGTAGTGGTACTTACCAGAGACAGGTCTTACAGAAAGAAGCCCGGCAAGCTGGATGCCGTGTACAAGGTGCTCCTGTGTAATTACCCGGGAGCGGCAAAAGCCCTTATAAACCGTGCTGAAATGTATAATAAGCAGAGGGAGTATGTGGAAGCAAAGGAAGCTGCAGGAGAGATATTTGTTTTCTATCCTCCGGAGGAGCTGACTATCAGCCGAACCGAGCATGATCCTGAAAAGCTTCAGCAGGTATATGATATGGGCAGGGCTGAAGCGGTAAAGAGACTTGATGAGCTTAAGGAATTTTTAGATCATAAAATTAAAAAGTTTGCTGAATGATGATAAAGATATACAGGATATATGGTATTGTACAAGGGGTTGGATTCAGACCTTTCATAAAGAAACTGGCAGACAGTTATGAAATAAAAGGGACCGTATGTAATTACGGTCCCTTTGTTGAAGTGGTGGCAGAGGGGGATGAGAGTGTGCTTGATGCTTTCCGGAAAGATATTGTTTCGGAAGCACCGGAGCGGGCTGCGATAATCAAGATAGAAGAGGAATATGTCTCAGGCAATATTAATGAAACCGGAAATCATGATGTAAATAAATTTAATAAAATTAGTGCTGATACCGGGATACGGAGCAAAAAAGAAAATGCCGGAATTAACGTAAGTAAACCGGAATCCGAAAACAGATATGATGAATTCACGATAATAGAAAGTGAAAAAACAGACGGCGATATTTTTATTCCCCCGGACCTTGCCATATGTGATGAATGCAAAAGGGAGCTTTTTGATCCTGCCGACCGCCGGTTTCATCATCCGTTTATAAACTGTACCCAGTGCGGTCCCAGGCTTACCATAATCGAAAATCTTCCTTACGACAGGGAACGGACCGGAATGAAGATGTTTCCTATGTGTAAAAAATGTGAAGCAGAGTACACCGACAGGTTATCCAGGCGTATGGACGCACAGCCGGTCTGCTGCAACGAATGCGGCCCTGAGTATTTTATATTGGAAAGAACAGGAGACTTTTATGGGACAGCTATACAGAAGGGATCACATTTAATAGAAAAATCCGGGATCGATCCCATAAAGGAAGCAGCAGATATATTAAAAAACGGAGGCATCGCAGCCGTCAAAGGTATCGGCGGTTTTCATCTGGTATGTAATGCAAAAGATAATGCTGCCGTAAGGATGCTGAGAGAGAGAAAGCACAGACCGGTCAAGCCGTTTGCGGTGATGATGAAGGATATTGAAACCGTGAAGAGATACTGTCTGATATCGGATGCGAAAGAGCGTATGCTCTGCGGACCTGCAGCGCCCATAGTTTTGCTCGAAAAAAAAGAAGCGCATAAAATTTTTCTGTGTGAAGATACAGCGCCGGGGAATCCGACGCTTGGAGTAATGCTTCCCTACGCACCGATCCAGATCCTTTTGTTTGAATATTCGGGATTGGACTGTCTGGTCATGACCAGCGGAAATATAAGCGGTTCGCCCATATGTTCAACGGATGAGGAAGCGCTTGATGTATTAAGCGGATTTGCGGACTGTATTTTGTCCAATAACCGTCCCATACTTACAAGGGCTGACGATTCGGTGATGGATTTTCTTGGTGACAAGCCTTATATGATAAGGCGTTCAAGAGGGTTTGCACCGCTTCCTGTGAGAGTAAAGACGGTGGCGGATAAAAATAATATTTCAGATATTGATAAAGCTTTAACGGATGATTCTGATCCGGATAATTGTAATGCGGGCGGAATAGGGGGAACAAAAAGTAACAGGGATGAAAAGATAAATAAAACAGTGCTTGCTCTGGGAGGAGAGCTTAAGAACACTTTCTGCATAGGCAGGGGAGAACTGTTTTATCCATCGTCTTATATTGGTGATCTGAGTGATATCAGGGCAGCAGAAGTACTTGAAGAAACCATATACAGATTTGAAGATATGCTGCAGATAGAAAGCCGTAGACCGGATACCATCGTCTGTGATATGCACCCGGATTACCAGTCTGTAAGGCTTGCGGAGAAGCTGGCAGCGAAAAGCGGTGCAAGACTTGTAAAGGTCCAGCACCACTATGCGCATATTCTTTCCTGCATGGCAGAAAATGACCACTTGGATAAGGTAATAGGAATATCTTTTGACGGAACGGGCTACGGTGAAGACGGCACCATATGGGGTGGTGAGATAATGTTGTGTAATATAAACGGGTATGAAAGGGTATCCCATATTACGCCGTTTATGCATATTGGAGGAGATACGGCATCTAAAGAGGGATGGCGCATAGCAATATCGATGCTTTGGGATATATACGGGCGCGTCGTTGAATCATTTAATGATAGTGTGGAAGATATATTTGAAGAGTATATTGAATCGGGTACTTTATCCCGGAATGAACTATTGATGCAGAGTCAGATGGTGAAAAATGCCATAGGAGCAGTAAAGTCCACCAGCGCAGGGCGCCTTTTTGATGCGATAAGCGCAGTGCTTGGCATATGCTGCAGATCAACCTTTGAGGGAGAGGCTGCAATGACGCTGGAATTTGCGGCAGAGAGATATGCGGACAGGGATAAGGCTCTCAGCGAATACACGGATTTCATTGAAAAACATGGTTTGAATGATTATTCATTTAAAACAGAAAACATATGCACTGCAGGGATTTTTAAGGATATCTGCAGAGGACTTAGATCCGGATTGTCAAAAGATATGCTGGCATATGCTTTTCACGATATGCTGGCAGAGGAAACTGCAGGGGCGGCAGCAGCTGCATCCGAAAAATACGGGATTAATGATGTCGCACTAAGCGGAGGCTGCTTTCAAAACCGTTTATTTACGCGATCGCTTAAGGAAAAACTTGAGAAGCGCGGCATGAATGTGCTCACCCACAGCATGATCCCGGCTAATGACAGCGGCCTGTCTCTCGGTCAGGCTGTCTTTGCAAGTGGTTTGAACCCTGAAAGCTTAAGCGTAGTTAGCGGCAGCGTCTGAAGATTATGACACAGAGCAAAAAATGGTTGCAAAAAAGCTTCAAATGCTTTATATTTCTATTTGTTGAGGACGAAGGTGTCTGCTGAAATAGTGGATGCCTCGTTTTTTTTGGAACATCTTAACAAGGGAAGTGAGGTAAAACAATTGCGGCCTGTGATAGGACTTATCCCTCTTTATGATGATGACAGGGAAAGCATCTGGATGCTTCCGGGATATATGAAGGCGATAGAGTACTGCAACGGTCTGCCTCTTATGCTTCCGCTTACTGACGATGCTTCCGAGCTTGACGATGCATATGCTCTCTGTGATGGGATACTTTTTACCGGCGGACATGATGTTTCTCCGAAAATATATGGTGAAGAGAGAAAGGCTTCCTGTGGTGCTGTATCAGAGCTTCGGGATTCCATGGAGGCATACCTTCTTGATAAATGTATTGCCGATGACAGGCCGCTTATGGGGATATGCCGTGGGATACAGTTTATCAATGCACATCTCGGTGGCACCCTGTATCAGGATCTTCCGACAGAATATGCCTGTGGCGTAGAACATCATATGTCACCGCCGTATGACAGGAAGGCACACTGTGTGGAGGTTTTGGAAAATACACAGCTTGCAGATATTATCGGTGCCGGCGTGCATGAAGTGAACAGCTATCACCATCAGGCAGTAAAGGAGCTATCACCGAAGGTTGTGAAAATGGCCGTATCCGAGGATGGACTTATTGAGGCAATTGCTGTGAAAGATCACAGTTTTGCAATAGGGGTGCAGTGGCATCCTGAGTTTTCCTACATTAATAATGAGGAAAGCCGTTTACTAGTACAGGCATTTGTAAATGAATGTCAAAAACGAAAGGAGAAATGAAACTATGAAAAAGAAAATGTTAGCACTCATGATGGCCGGTATGGTGCTGTCTCTTGCCGGATGTACCGGTAATGAAGGCGCAGCAGCTCCTGCAGGTGAGACTGCAGAGCAGGAGACCGCAGGACAGGAAACCGCAACAGAAGATAAGACTGCTTCTTCCGATAAGGTTTGGAAGATCGCAACCGACACATCTTTCAAGCCCTTTGAGTATACGGATGACAACGGCAATTTCGTTGGTATCGATATGGATATCCTTGCTGCTGTTGCTGAGGATCAGGGTTTTGAGTATGAAGTACAGGTACTCGGCTGGGATGCTTCCATTGCTGCATGTCAGGCAGGTCAGGCTGACGGTATGATCGCAGGTGCTTCTATCACTGATGAAAGAAAGGAATCCGGCTGGATCTTTTCTGACGGATACTATGATGCAAATCAGAGCATGGCTGTAGAAGCTTCTTCCGATATTGACGGTTTTGATGACCTTAAGGGAAAGTCTGTTGCCGTTAAGACAGGTACAATGAGCGCTTCCTATGCAGAAAGCCTTGCAGACGAATACGGTTTTACAGTAACATATTTTGAGGATTCACCGACAATGTATCAGGCTGTTGTAGGCGGACAGGTTGCAGCAACATTTGATGATACTCCGATCATGGCTTCCAATATCAAGGATACAGGTATTGCCATGAAGATAGTTGACGGTACCGGTAATGATCCCGCAGCTTACGGTTTTGCAATATTTAACGCAGATAATCAGGAGCTGGTTGACATGTTCAATGCAGGCCTTGCAAATATCAAGGCTAATGGTACTTACGACGAGATCATTGCTAAATATCTTGGCGAATAAACCAATGTTTCGGACCGGGCAGGGTATCCTGTCCGGTCTTTATGATATAATATGGATTATTTGTCACGAAAGCGGTAAATCCTGATTCGATTAATATAGAACCGTTATACGGGGCAATGATGAGCCATGTGTGTTGAATGGCGGAAGACTAATGGTTACGCACTCATATGCCGATACAGCAGGTACTGACCGGCATATGAATCCGGAACATATAAATACCATATTTATAATAAATGAGGAAAGATAAATGATAAAGATCATCACAGTATACGGAACATTGCTGTTAGTTGCGCTTGGCAGGACGCTTCTCCTTGCGCTGCTCGGTCTGTTCTTTGCCTGCATCATCGGAATGATATTCGGAATAATGGGGGTCCTGAAAAACAGACCCTGTAATATCATATCCCAGATATTTGTTGATGTTATCCGCGGAGTCCCGATGATAGTGCTTGCATTCTTTGTCTATTTCGGTATTCCGTATTTTTTCAATACGATAATCGGAGGGTTCTCGATAAATCTGACTGCACTGCAGGCCGGTACCATATGTCTTGCACTTAACTGCGGTGCCTATATGGCAGAGATAGTCCGTGCCGGTATACAGTCAGTTGATAAGGGACAGATGGAGGCGGCCCGTTCACTGGGACTTACATATGGCATGGCTATGAGGAAAGTTGTGCTGCCCCAGGCTATCCGTACCATGATACCTACATTCATAAATCAGTTCATTATTACACTTAAGGATACTTCCATTCTTTCCGTTATCGGATTTCCCGAACTCGTCAATACGGCAAAGAATGTTCAGGCGAATACATTCATGTCATTCCAGACATGGGCGATCGTAGGAGTAATGTACCTTATAGTTATCACTATCCTTTCACGCAGTGCAAAGGTACTTGAAAGGAGGCTCTCCGTTGATAGATAAAGATGTGATAAAGATAAAAGTTGATAACCTGAAGAAAAGCTATGGAACTCTCGATGTTCTTAAGGATATCTCCACAGAGATTCATAAGGGAGAGGTGGTATGTGTGATCGGACCGTCCGGCTCCGGTAAGTCTACATTTCTGCGCTGCCTGAATAAGCTTGAAAAAGTCACTTCGGGGAAAGTCGTGATAGACGGCACGGATATTACGCTTAAACAGACTAATATAAATCATGTCCGTGAGAATATCGGAATGGTTTTTCAGCATTTCAATCTTTTTAATAATCTGAATATACTTGATAATCTCACTCTTGCTCCCGTCCAGCTGAAAAAGTGCAGCAAAGAGGAGGCGGTCAGCCGTGCAAGAGAAATGCTTGATAAGGTAGGACTTGCGGATAAGGAAGCAAGTTTTCCCAGTCAGTTATCCGGAGGACAGAAGCAGAGGGTGGCAATAGCCCGGGCACTCTGTATGCAGCCGGATATAATGCTTTTTGATGAGCCTACATCTGCGCTTGATCCGGAAATGGTCGGCGAAGTGCTTCAGGTCATGAAAAATCTTGCGGCAGACGGTATGACCATGGTGATAGTAACCCATGAAATGGGCTTTGCCAGAGAGGTGGCCGACAGGGTTATCTTCATGGATGGCGGATATATCGTTGAGGAAGGCACTCCTCAGGAGGTGCTGCTTAGTCCAAAGGAAGAGAGAACCATAGATTTCCTTAATAAGGTTTTATAAGGAGATAATTATGAGAAATATAATCACTATCAGCAGACAGTTCGGCGCAGGCGGAAGTACTATCGGAAGGGAAGTCGCAAAAAGGCTCGGTTACTATTACTGCGATAAAGATATGATCGTAAGAGCAGCCCTTGAAAGCGGCTCGCTGACCCCGCAGGAAGTAAGCAGATATGATGAAAAGGTTCCGAGGGAATTTGGATTCGGTCAGAGCTTGTTTGATTTTTATAACAAACCTCTTGATGAGAGACTGTTCAATGCTCAGCGCGATGCAGTCAGAAAGGTTGCCGAAAAAGGCAACTGCGTTATAGTGGGACGAAATGCAAATATCATATTAAAGGAATTTGACAGAACACTGCATGTCTTCATCGGTGCATCCGAACATTTCCGCCTGAAGAGAATGATGGAAAAAATGCCGGATTTTTCAGAGGAAAAGGTTTTAGAAAATCTTCACTCGGTAGATAGAACCAGAATAAAATACTGCAAGTATTACACACATACGGAATTCGGAAACGCCGATTACTATGACCTCTGTTTAAAGAGTTCTGCTCTCGGGATCGACAACTGCGTTGACCTGATCTGCAGGACGGCTGAATTGTAGAATTCCGCTTCCGTACCGCTATAAGGCTGAATTATACAATTCCATTTCCGTACGGCTATACTGCTGTTGCCGGTACAATCTGCAGGAGGACAGACTTAATAGGGGTTAAGCATATCAGTATCCTGTATTTCTATCCACTATATGCAAAAGTTTTTCTTTATGCACATAGCGATACAGATTGTCTGCGCATAATGCTATTACTCTTTTTTTGTTGAATTCGTCCTCCAGTTTTCCTGCGGCATGAGGAGTGATGATCACATTTTTCATATCCCACAGTTCTGAATCGGGAGAGAGCGGCTCGTTTTCCAAAACATCCAGGCCGGCACCGCCAATGGTGCCGTTTTTTAATGCGTCTGTCAGCGCGGAAGTATCAATAGTGGATCCGCGGCCGGCATTTATTATGACTGAATCGGATTTCATTTTCAGAAGCTGCTCCCTGCCTATCACGTGGTATGTGCTTTCACCGGCGGGCAGGGCAAGCGCAACGATATCGGCGCTGCCTATGATACTGTCGAGTGCATCTATGGTATACTGCTCATCTAAAAAGTCTGCTTTCTCTTTCGGGGTTCTGCATACACCGGTCACATGGGCACCCAGTGCTTTCATCTTTTCCGCATAGTAGCCTCCGATATCTCCTATACCCAGTACGAGCACATTGCTTCCGTATATGAATTTCTTTCCGCAATTCAGCTTCCATTCATGGTTTTTCTGTTGTTCAGAATAAATATTCAACCCGCTGTACAGTGCAAAGGTTAGTGAAAGCATATGTTCTGCTACTGAAATACCGTAAGCCCCGGAGGCGCTTGTGAGTATGGTGTCTGAGGGCAGAACACCCGGCCCGGTATAGCGGTCTGCTCCTGCCCAGGCAAGCTGCACCCATTCAAGCGAGGTGACATTTTTTAACAAAGAGGGTGAAACCATGCCGATGATCGCATCTGCTGATGTTATATCTTTTTCGCTGACAGCAGTTTCGTCAATAAAGCTCAGCCTGATTTCATCGATGTTGTCCTTTACTTTATCCTGAAACAGTTTTTTCTCATTTTCGCTGAGTGGGAGTGTTATAAGAATGTTTTTCATCAGTAGTCTCCTGTGTGATCATACGCATCGGGTAGTAATTAATGTCCGTATCCGAAATGATATATATAATTATATCCTAAAACTTCCCACACCGTGTAATCTTGTCTGACGGTGTTTAGGATTATGAAAATGTATCAAAAACATTCAGCTTTTCTTCGAAGTCCGAGAGCTCAGTCATGAACTGTTCCTGAAGCTTATCGGCTGCATTTTTGTCTTCAAGCCATTCTCTATAGCGCATGCGCACTTCCAGTTTATGTTCGGTGCGTCTTTCCTCTGCACGGAGTTCCTCTGCTGAGGGAGAGCGAAGTCTTTCAGCAGCTTTTCGGGATGCAATATATTTGCCGGGATTCAGTACCTGATCGATATATGCCTGACTGCGTACCTGTGCGGGACCGCCGCTTGAAACGCTTCCGATACCGCTGCCGTGGTACGGGATTCCATTTGAGCCCGGCAGCATCCCGACACCATCAATCGAGAAGTTGGCTTCTGCCAGGGAAAAGATGCTTCCGGTAATATAATGGGTTTTGTTTTTGCCATCACAGTGCTTTAATGTATATCCCTTTGCCCCCTGCAGCTCACTGTCCATAAGGCCGAATACCTGTGCACGATAGGAGGGGTTGGATGCCATTTTGTTTAGCTGTGACCTGTCAATATAAAGGTAGAAGCTTCCTGCAACCGGCTCTTCCGGTTCTCTGTCGGTGAATTTATATTTTGGGAAATAATCACTTATCATCTTTTTAAGCTCGTCGACACTGACGGCTTTATTCAGGTCTTTGACAGCAAAATCCGAACGGTAAAAAGCAGTGGCTTTGCTCTTGTATTCCCGAAACCCTTCACCCATATCTTCCAGATAATTATAGACTTTTTTCGGATCCCACTCAGGATGCGGAACAGCTTTTTGAACTGTGGTCTGTTTGCAGCTTGCACTTATTTCTATGCTGTATTCGCTGTGTATCATTGTATTCATATATAATACCGTCCTTTCTGAAAAATGATCATTTCGTACTGACAGATATTTCGACAGGGGTTTTGATAGTCAAAACCTGTATGTAATGAAAGGAACCTTAAATGTACTGAATGTGCGTGTTTATCATAGTAAGCGCAATAAGCAGCGGTGCTTATTATAGTGCACCGGGGGAGGTGCACAGTCATTTCGCTACAATTTAAGGCTGTTTCATTACACAGGGCTCTGTTTAATCCTTTATGTGTCGATATAATTTTTGGTAATAATTGCAAAAATGTGGTTGAGTATAAGTCCGGATAGAGAAAATGAGAATAGCGGTCTGTGATGATGACAAGAGAATATGTGCGGTACTAAAAAATGAGATCACATCTTTGGTTCCTGATGCAAAGGTTGATATTTATTCAAACGGAATGGTCCTTTTAAAGCATGACATGGATATGGATATTCTTTTCCTTGATATTGAGATGCCGGGGATAAACGGAATTGATGTTGCAGAGAAGCTTCGTAAGGAAGGAAAAGAGACCGTGATAATTTTCATTTCAGGGGAAGAAAAATATGTATGGAAGGCTTTCAGCGTTGAAGCGTTTCAGTATCTGAGAAAACCGTTTTCGAAAAAGGAACTGAATGATACATTGCAGAGGGCGGTGCGGAAATGTATGGTTTCCAATACAGATGCAGACGAGCGGCCAAGCATGATGATCCATCATAAGGGCGTGCACGAAAAGGTTTTTATTTCCGAGATCGTCTATGCTGAAGCAATGGGGCGTAAGGTGATATTACACAGAATGAATGACAGCATAGAGTATTACGGGAAAATATCCGATCTTGAAAATGTCCTTGGGGGCGATTTCTTTCGCGTTCACAGGGCCTTCCTTATAAATCTTAACTATGTAGTCAGATACGGTGCGGACGGTATCACTCTTAAAAACGGACATGTCAGTATTTCTAAGGCAAACTATCCCAAATTTGTAAAAAGATTTCTTCAGTTTACTGCTGAAAATGCGTAAGGGATAAACGGGCAATGATATATGATGAATGATGACATAGAAAAGTATCTGCAGATATATAACATTATATCTAACGGTGAGATCATAATGATTTTGCTGCTTATGGGCTTATGTTTTACAGTGTTTTTGCGGCCGTATCTTCATAAGAAACATTTATGTATCATTTTGGGTATTTTTACAGGCATAGCAGGTGCGGTGATGTACCTGCTGACTGAAAGTGCCGGCAATAAGGCGTACATAATTATTATTTTTATTGCTTTTCTTATCATGTACTTTTTTGAAAGGGAAAAGCCGTTTCAAAAAATATTCCTGTGTGCAGTATTCATATCTTTTCGATACTTAAGCAGTGCACTTATGGCCGAGTGGGGCTTCTTTTCGTTATGGATAGAAATGAATGTGCCGTATCTGAATGAACAGACAGATTTGGATATCCTTTTGCTGGAGTTTCTGATCGGGCGTGTATTTTCTGTTATTATGCATGGGCTTATTCTTTTTGCTATGCTTAGATTCTTTACACGGATATATGTTAGATCAGAGGAACTTAGCCTGCGAGAGCTGATATTAATGCTGATCCCTACTCTGGCCCCATTGCTTGAAGCAGTTGTCTTCCGTGGGTATATAGAAATATACAGTCAGGGGATAGAAAGCGGTTTTATAAAAGAAAACATACCACCGAATTTTATAAGGTTTCTTTTCTATATATTCAGCTATATGGCAATTCTTATGATAGTTTTTCTGTATGAGCAGGTTAGAAAAGAACGCGAGGAAAATGCACAAAAAGAAGCTTTCGAGAGTGAACTCATGCAGATGCGTCAGACCATTGATCAGACCAGGCTGATGTATGAACAGGTCCGTATATTGAGGCATGATATCTCGAATCATATGATGACAATGGAACGGCTTGCAGATAGAGAGAATTTTGGAGAAGCCAGGAAATATATGTCCAGGCTAAAGGAGGAATATTCCATAAGTGTTGATGGCATACGCTGTGGTGATCCGGTTATAGATACGGTGCTTACATCAAAGAAGGATATTGCATTAAAGCAGGGGATAGATTTTAAATGTGACTTTATTTTTCCTGAACAGCCGGTAATAGATGTTTTTGATCTGAGTGTATTGTTGAACAATGCGTTGGATAATTCTTTACGGGGAGCGTCCGGAGATAGGAAATGGATCAGCATATCTTCAATAAGCAGAGAACAGTTTTTTACAATTATTATAAAAAACAGTTTTGACGGTGATAATCCAAAATATGATGCGGATGGCTTACCGATATCTACCAAGTCTGATGAAGGTCATGGACTTGGCATGAAACTGATAAGGCACATAGCGCTTTCCTATTGCGGCGAAATGGAATTTCTCCAAAATGATGGTGAAGTAGAGCTTAGAGTATTGCTGCATCATAAAGAGAAATAAAAAAATTTCTGATACATTTAAACGGCTATTCACTACAAGTCGGTTGTTTTCCATAAAAATTATCCGTAATATTAATTATAACAAGTATTGTGTTGGGATTATGGTTTTATCCTTTATCAACAGGGAAAAATCAATATCACGCATTCTTGTAAAAGGGATACGGATATCCCTGTCACATACGGTTTGCACATTTTCAGGGAGGAAAGAGTATGGCAAATATCAATAACATCAATTCGGGTATAGACTATTCTGTTTTTTTCGGAGGATCATCTTCAAACTCTTCAACCGGCGTGGATATTACATCCTATATGTCGATCAAAAACGGAAGCTATCGTAAGCTGCTTAAAGGTTACTATGGCAGTCAGAAGCAGGAGGCGAAATCTCTGGTGGGTGATTCCGGGGATAAGCTGACAAGGATCAGGTCAACTGCGGATTCATTGAAGAAAAAGGCGGATGTGCTCTCTTCGGATAAGATTTGGGCGACGGAAGAAATCGAGGATGAAACAGGCGGAAGAAAAAAAGAGGTTTTCAGCAATCCGGACGCAATCGTAAAGGCTGTAAAGGAGTTTGCGGATTCCTACAATCAGGCAATAGATGCAGCGTATAATTCCAAAACTAAATCTGTTCTTAGATCCGGTGAATGGCTGGATACAATGACCGAAAAGCATGGACGGTTACTAAATGAAGTCGGAATAACAGTTGGCGCAGATGGAAAGCTTTCGGTAAATGAAGAAGAATTAAAGAAAGCAAACGTTACTACTATGAAAAGTTTGTTTCAAGGAATTGATTCATATGCGGTCAAGGTTTCGGCTAAGGCAGCGGGACTTAGTAAGGCGGCTGCTACAAAGGAGGGGACCTACAGTGCAGATGGGACATGGTCAAAGAGCGTTAATACGGTAGCAGAATCTCGCATCAATTCTGTGATAGGGAATACAAGTGATAAAGAATCTTCAGCAAGCCGAACTCGAACTGATACAGAAAATAGCCTTAAAAACCTGAAAGAGAAGCGGGAAAAGCTTAAGAAAGAAATGGACAAGGCAGTGGGGTATGATGCACTCAGGGATTACGAGTCGCAGATAAGCAAGCTGGATAAAGAGATCAAGGACACGGAGAATAAGCTTAAGTATCTGTGAGCGTGAAGTTTGTGTTGTTATAAGATGAGTATAACAGCATCGCAGTATGCCATTATGATCGGAGGAATATATTATGGGAATAAATATAATAAATGAAGTTACATCATCATATTCAGGGAGTTACAGTTCAGAAGTTTACAGCAGTGCATCTCGGATAGCAGCAGACAGCAATATCGTTAATACAACAAAGGCATTGTATGAAAGAAATGATGCCGACAGTTCGTCTGTGAAAACAGCAACCGCCACAGAAAATGCTGCCGTATATGATAAAAGTTCTGACACACAGAGTAGTGCCTCATCAAAGGGGACATATAAGGCAGACAGAAAACAGGCTGACCAGATAAGGGAGGCTGTTGAATCCCAGAAGAAACAGCTGCAGGATATTGTTGACAAACTGATATCTAAGCAGGGCAGATCTTTTGATGTGGCAAACGGAAAGAATCTGAAGAATATGTACGCAGGACTTACCGTAGATGCAAAGACAAGGGCTCAGGCACAGGCGGATATAGCGGAGGATGGTTATTGGGGAGTTACACAGACATCGCAGAGGATATTTGATTTCGCAATGGCACTAAGCGGCGGTGATCCGGAGAAGATGGAGCAGATGCGCACTGCATTTGAAAAAGGATTTAAAAAGGCGGCAAGAGCCTGGGGAGATGCGCTTCCGGATATCTGTCACAGAACCTATGATGCGGTGGAGTCTCTTTTTGATGACTATAAGGAAAAGCAGGATAAAGCTGCTGAGGAAGTGCAGGCTTAAACTATGCGAAACAGGCAATAGCCGTTGGTGGAATGTATAAAGTATATTATAATACATCTGAACTATATTATTGAAAAGCAGGGAGGCTTATCATGAATATCTCGATCAGTTTTCAGGAGCAGCAAAAGAATACATTAATACCCGGATTAGGCGGCGGTAGTTCCAATGAAAGGGAAGATGTTTCGAATACCGCAAATAAAAAAGCCTTCTTTGCGGGCAATATGAATCTGGGAAATGATCCGAAGCAGGAGAGGCTTGAGGAGGCACGAAAGAAAGCTTATAAGGTGGTTTCGGATGCTTTTGGTGCAGACCGTGATTTCGACAGGCAGCTGGATGAGATCAGGAAGTATGCGGAAACAAAGCGGGAAGAAAAGGCAGCGGCTCTGTCTGATAAAAAGACTGCCGAAGACATGATAGATGCGCTCCGGAAAGAATATAATGTTGATCCTGAATCAAAGGAGCAGAAAGACCTTGAATGGCTGATGGCATACCGTAAGGCAAGTCATGATGAACGTTTTAGTGACATAGAGCAGATGAAGAAAAATCGTGCCCGTGCGGATGAGATAGAGGCAAAACTGACGGAATACCAGTCTCGGATGCTGGAAGCAAATGAACAGCTTGACCACGCGCAGAAGAGGATTGATGACGCGGATAATGCCCTGATGTCTATCAGGCAGTCACTGACAGATGCAGAGACTGAGAAAAACAAGACTCATGCCATGGCGGATGCGCAGGATGAGGCTGAGACTATTATGGATGAAGCTAACCGCACCGTGATCGGCATGGCAATGAATGAGGCTAAGGATAAGATAGAAGAAAAGATGCAGGAGGAGCAGGAAAAAGCCGAAGAGAAAAAGGAAGAAAAAGAAGAGCAGGAAGAGCTCGAAGCAGAAAGAGCGGAAAAGAAAGCGGTGCAGGAAGCTCTTACGGAGGAGACGAGGGAAGCGGTAAAGGAAGCAAGGGAAGAAAGCAGAAGGCGCAAAGCGGATGATCTTGACCTTACGGATGTCACGGGCGCAGATCCGGCGGCTTTGACAGACAGATTATCAAATGTGAATGCTGCACTTGATGACATAAAAAATAAGATGGCCCTGGTGGATGCGGACCTTAAAGGTATAAAAGTTGATGAGATAATATAAAGACATGTGCTGTAGATATGGTATATGACTTTTACAAATGTGTGTACTGCCAAAAATAATCGGGGGAATGATCAGTCATTTCCCCGATTGTTTTATTTCACTTTTTATTTCATATAGAAGATATATTGTAAAAATCGTGCCGTATGTGTTAGACTTGTCTCGGAATAAGTGTGAAATATAATGAAGTTCTTTAACATTATCCTATAAATACCGTTTAAATACTTACGGAGAATCAAGGCTTTTTGTTAAATCAACAAAAGAAAGTAGAGAGGATTTATGGAAAAATTAGCGATAGAAGGCGGATATCCTGTAAGAAGCGGCAAGATCTACTATGGCCGCCAGTGGATAACCGAGGAAGATATAGATGCAGTAAGATCCGTACTGGAAAGTGACTTTATTACATGCGGACCTAAAGTTGAGGAGCTGGAAAGAGGCCTGTGCGAATACACCGGCGCAAAGCATGCGGTGGTGGTAAACAGTGGAACTTCAGCACTTCACTGCGCCTGTATAGCAGCGGGCGTGGGACCGGGAGACGAGGTCATCACTACGCCTATCACTTTTGCAGCATCCGCCAACTGTGCATTCTACTGCGGAGCGAGACCTGTATTTGCGGATATCGATCCGGAAACATATACCATTGACCCTGAAAGTATCGAGGCTCATATCACGGAACGCACCAAAGCTGTGGTGGCAGTAGACTATACCGGCCAGGCTGTAAAGGTGCGGGAGATCCGGGAGATATGCGACCGTCACGGCCTTGTTTTCATAGAGGATGCGGCACATTCCATCGGTACTTCCTATGATGGTAAAAAAGTGGGCTCCCTTGCGGATATGACCTGCTTTTCCTTCCACCCGGTTAAGACCGTAACCGGAGGCGAGGGTGGTGCGGTAACTACTAATAATGATGACTTATACAAAAAGCTGGTTCTTGCCCACACCCACGGCATAACACATGATGAAGCCCTGATGGAGGATGCACCCCATGAGGGACGCTGGGTATATGAACAGATATCCTTAGGCTACAACTACCGCATGACAGATTTCCAGGCTGCCCTTATTACCAGCCAGATGAAGAGGCTTCCGTTTTTCTCGGAAAGACGCAAAGAGATAGTAAACAGATACAACGAGGCTTTTGCAGGTCTTCCTGAGATAATAGTCCAGAAGGAGATACCCGAGTCCGATACCACCAGGCATCTGTATGTGATAAGGCTCAATAAAGAGCTGCTCAAGTGCAGCCGTGCACAGTTCTTTGAAGCAATGACGGCAGAGAATGTGGTGCCCCAGGTTCATTATGTGCCGGTGTACTGGTTCCCTTACTATAGAAGCAAAGGTTACGAAAAGGGCCTCTGCCCCATTGCTGAGGAGATATACAGTGGCATCATGTCAATCCCGCTTTATCCCAAGATGGAGGATACGGATGTGGACGATACCATTCACGCTGTCAAGAAAGTAGTGGAGAACTACAGAAAATAGTGAACATACCCGCACCGGACAGTTATAATTTTTTATTGAGATATGAAGGCTTGTAGTGTAAAATATTAGCGTTCGTGCGACATAGATGCCGCATGGGCGCTTTTAAATTTTTGCGGTAATGTTGTTACCGTGGTAATCCCGTCCCGACGAGAAAAGGACGGAGACAAAGGAGGAATAAAAGATGTTGTACAGCAAAGTGTCCGCAGATCTTAATTTTGTGGAGCGTGAAAAAGAAGTCGAGAAGTTCTGGAAAGATAACAGGATCTTCGAGAAGAGTATTGAGCAGAGGGAGGGCTGCCCTACATATACATTCTATGACGGACCGCCTACCGCTAACGGAAAGCCTCACATAGGACACGTGCTTACCAGAGTCATTAAGGATATGATCCCCAGATACCGCACCATGAAGGGAAATATGGTTCCCCGTAAGGCGGGCTGGGATACCCACGGACTTCCTGTTGAGCTTGAGGTTGAAAAGCTCCTGGGTATCGATGGCAAGGAGCAGATCGAAAGCTACGGTCTCGATCCTTTTATCGGCAAGTGTAAGGAGTCCGTATGGAAGTATAAAGGCATGTGGGAAGATTTCTCAGGCACAGTTGGATTCTGGGCCGATATGGATGATCCTTATGTAACATACCATGATGATTATATTGAGTCCGAGTGGTGGGCCTTAAAGGAAATATGGGATAAGGGACTTCTTTACAAGGGCTTTAAGATCGTTCCCTACTGCCCGCGCTGCGGAACCCCTCTTTCATCCCATGAGGTGGCACAGGGATATAAGACCTTAAAGGAAAGAACTGCCATTGTAAGATTCAAGATAGTGGGTGAAGATGCATATTTCCTCGCATGGACAACCACTCCCTGGACACTGGCATCCAATATCGCTCTCTGTGTAAATCCCGAAGAGACTTATGTAAGGGTAAAGGCAGCAGACGGATTCACATACATTCTTGCTGAGGCGCTGCTTGACAGTGTCCTTGGATCCATAGAGCGTCCCGAAGGCACTCCCGCTTATGAAGTGCTTGAAACATACAAAGGAAAAGAACTTGAGTACAAAGAGTACGAGCCTCTTTACCAGTGCGCAAAGGACGCAGCGGATAAGCAGAAGAAAAAGGCATTCTTTGTATACTGCGATGATTATGTAACAATGTCTGACGGTACCGGTATCGTACATATTGCTCCGGCATTCGGTGAAGACGATGCGAGAGTAGGACGTAAATACGATGCGCCTTTTGTACAGATGGTGGATGAGCACGGCGTCATGAAGCCTGAGACACCTTTTGCTGGTATGCGCTGCAAGCCCACCCAGCACGAGATAGACGGCGGCGCTATAAATTGCGATCCAGAGGTATTAAAAGAGCTTGACTCGAGAAATATCCTTTTCTCTGCACCTAAGGTTGAGCATGATTATCCTCACTGCTGGAGATGCTCGACTCCTCTTCTTTACTATGCAAGAGAGTCTTGGTTTATCAAGATGACAGCAGTAAGGGATGACCTGGTTGCAAACAACAAGACTGTTAACTGGATCCCCGCAAGCATAGGTGAAGGCCGTTTTGGCAACTGGCTTGAAAATATTCAGGACTGGGGTATTTCCAGAAACCGTTACTGGGGTACACCCCTCAATATCTGGGAGTGCTCAGAGTGCGGGCATCAGGAGGCAATAGGTTCCCGCAAGCAGCTTGAGGAACTCTCCGGAGATCCCAAGGCGCAGACGGTTGAGCTTCACAGACCTTACATCGACGAGATCGAGTGCAAGTGTCCTAAGTGCGGCAAGGCAATGAAGAGGGTACCGGAGGTTATCGACTGCTGGTTTGATTCAGGTGCAATGCCCTTCGCACAGCACCATTATCCTTTTGAGAATAAGGAGCTTTTCGAGAAGCAGTTCCCGGCACAGTTCATATCCGAGGCTGTGGACCAGACCAGAGGATGGTTCTACTCACTTATGGCTGAGAGTACCCTTCTCTTCAACAAGTCACCTTACGAGAATGTTATCGTGCTGGGACTTGTGCTTGATGAAAACGGCGAAAAGATGAGCAAGAGCAAGGGTAATGCCGTTGATCCTTTTGATGCGCTTTCAAAGTACGGAGCAGATGCCATCAGGTGGTATTTCTACATCAACTCCGCACCCTGGCTGCCTAACCGCTTCCATGGCAAGGCTGTTCAGGAAGGTCAGAGAAAGTTCATGGGAACGCTCTGGAATACATATGCGTTCTGGGTACTCTACGCAAACATCGATGAGTTCGATGTGACAAAGTACAGCCTGGATTATGACAAGCTTTCCGTAATGGATAAGTGGCTGTTGTCTAAGCTTAATACCGTGATCGGTGAAGTGGATGATAACCTTAACAACTACAGGATACCTGAGGCTGCAAGGGCACTGCAGGATTTCACGGATGAAATGAGTAACTGGTATGTGCGCCGCTGCCGTGAGCGTTTCTGGGCAAAGGGAATGGAGCAGGACAAGATAAATGCTTACATGACTCTTTATACCGCGCTGGTTGAGCTGTCCAAGGCAGCAGCACCCATGATCCCCTTCATGACTGAGGAGATTTATCAGAACCTTGTACGCAGTGTGGATAAGTCTGCAAAGGAATCCATTCATCTTTGTGACTTCCCGAAAGTAAATAAAGCAATGATCGATAAGAAACTTGAGGAAAACATGGAAGCTGTCCTCAAGATCGTTACCATCGGCCGTGCCGCAAGAAACAGTGCAAATATCAAGAACCGCCAGCCTATCGGTGAAATGATAGTAAAGACTCCGGTTGTACCCGACGAGTTCTATACTGCTATAATCAGGGAAGAGCTGAATGTTAAGAACGTAAGGTTTGCCGATGATGTAAGTGAGTTTACTTCTTATACCTTTAAGCCCCAGCTTAAGACCGTAGGTCCTAAGTACGGCAAGTTCCTTAAGGGCATACAGCAGCACCTTGCAGGTCTTGACGGAAATGCCGCAATGGCAGAGCTCAAAGATAAGGGCGCCATCACCTTTGATGTCGACGGAAACGAGATCTCCCTCGCTCTGGAAGACCTGCTGATCAGCATGAGCCAGAAGGACGGCTATGCCGCAGAAGCAGACGGACCGGTGACCGTTGTAATGAATACAAATCTTTCCGAAGAGCTTATCGAGGAAGGTTTTGTATATGAAGTGATCTCCAAGCTCCAGACCATGAGAAAGGATTCCGGCTTCGAGGTAATGGACCGTATAGAGGCTGCATTTACCGGCAATGACAAGCTGCAGGATATCATAAAGAAGAATTCCGATATGATCTCCGGCAAGGTTCTTGCTAATGAGTTTAAGTTCGGCGAGACTTTCGATAATGCAAAGGAATGGGATATCAATGGCGAGAAGCTTACGATTTCCGTGAAGAAGGTCTGAAGTGAGCTGATATCATGTAATCTTTACGGCCGCATCCTCGTATTTGGGGATGCGGTTTTTTGTATGATTTTTCTTCTTTTTTCATCTAATTTTCAACTAATTTCCCTGATCTTATGATAAAATTAAATATTGTGTAACGTAAGTATCTGTCAAAGGATATGGTGTAATATGGGCGAGATAGAAGAAAAAAAAGGTAACAGGCCTGAGGGTATGGAGAGTTCGGACAGCCGCAAGGGTTCGACGCTGCCCTTCGGTGCCGGAATGGCATTGGGAATAGGACTGGGAGTGGGCATCATACTCACGGCAGGAGTAGTGCTTGTTGTCGGATTTATTAAAAATCTGAAGAGCCCGACCGAGATGCTTATGGACGAAATCCCGGAAGTGGAGGATAAGCAGGAGCTGGATATCAAGGTCCTGCAGGATGAACTGACAAATATCAGCGAACTGGCGGTGCTGTCTACTCAGTACAGCAATGCGGCAAGCTTTTCGGATGCCAAGGAGATACAGGGCTGGCAGATACCTCTCACGGAGAGCAAGTTTGTCATAACCTACGACGGTGAGATCAAGGCCGGCGTGGATATGGAAGATGTGGTGATAACGGTTGAGGACAATATCGTGGATGTGACACTGCCGGAGGCAGAGATCTTAAGCCATGAGATAGATCCTGATTCAGTCCGCGTACTTGATGAGAAGTCCAGCATTTTCAATCCTGTTTCCGTAGGGGATTTTGCTCAGTTTGAAGGAGACCAGAAAGAGATAATGGAAAAGAAATATGTGGAGCAGGGACTTCTTCTGGATGCTCATGACAGGGCAGAGGATTTTATAAAGAAGCTTTTTGAGACTATACTCCCGGAAGGCTATATAGTTAATGTACACTGATTGAAGACATTATCACCTGCAGACGGCAGATGATCGGATTCATGAGTATATGCGTAAAACAAGAATAACACATGGAGGTCAGACATGGATAATTTTATGGACAAGCTTGCGGAGCGGTACAATGCACAGGATATGATCCGTGCCAATTCACAGGCAGAGCAGACGCAGATGCACAACCTTGAAGAACAGGTTGGCGCATACGAGGCTGTTCTTCAGGAGATGCGGAAGTTAAACTACCGCAATACGGAACTGACCGAGAAAATGTATGCCCTTGTTGATGAGAGTATGGAGAAGGTAAAGACTCTCAAACTGGAGGCTGCGGCAGGGGGCGTTGACACCGAGGCGGTTTCCAGGGAGATGTCTGAGGCTGTATCAAAGGCAGTGGGTGCCGCAGTGGGCAATATGGATGAGACTATGGTGCAGACTCTTTCAGAGTCCCTGCGCAATGCCATAGAGCAGCCGGCAGAAGAGCTTAAGCAGTCTTCCGTGGCTGTACAGAGTTCTGCCCAGGATGTGCGTACTGCCACAGACGGCATCCGTGAGGATATACAGGCAGTTAAAGAGTCGATAGCAGCACTCCGCAATGACATACAGGATGGGGCTTTTTCCAAGGATGATGATATGTTTGCCACTGATGAGATCATGGTGACAAATGATGCCATCGTTGAAGGAATAAATGATCTGAAAGCTGCCAAAAATGAACTGGCTATCGGTATCGACGAGGTGAAAGCCTCATCTTCTGATATAAATGAGGCGATTGAAGAGATAAAGGCTTCCAATGAGCTTATACTTGAACAGATAAGCGTGATAGTCAATTCTGCTGATGAAAAGGCTGCAGCCGAAAAGGCAGCGGCGGAGAAAGCAGAAGCTGAAGCGGTGACGGAAATGTCTAACGCTGAGGGCGCACAGGAACCGGAAGCAGATCCTGTTCTGGAGGAGCTTTCGGGTATCAGAGACGGCATATTCTCTATTCAGCAGACACAGACTAATACGGAGGACGCCCTGACTGCGATGTCAGTGGCATTAAAGTCTGCTATTGATGATATAAACAGAGGCCCGGATACCGATTCCGTGTCGCGTGAGATTTCGGATTTGGCCGAATCTGGCAGCAGACTGCAGACCTCTGTGGATCAGCTTGCGGAGTCCGGAGAAAAGGTGCAGGAGACTCTCGGTCAGATTACGGAGTCAGATGCGAAGCTGCAGGAAACCCTTGGACAAATGGCTGAATCAGATGCAAGAATCCAGGAGACTCTTGGTCAGATTGCGGAGTCAAATACACAGATCCAGGGCGCGATAGGGCAGTTAACTGAGTCTAATTCCAAGCTTCAGGAGGTTCTTACTCAGGACAGTGAGTCAGACACAAAACTTCAGGAAACACTTGGACAGATTGCCGAGTCCGATGGAAAGGTGCAGGAGGCCTTAGGCCAGCTTACAGCTTCAAATGCACAGATAAAAGGTGTTTTGACTGAATTAAAGGATTCCGATGCAAGGCTTCAGGAGTCGTTGGGAAATCTTTCCCAGTCAAATTCACAGGCACAGGATGTTCTGGCTGTCATTACCTCCGGCAACAGTGAAATGAAGCAGGCTATGACGGATATTTATGATGCGCTTAATGCAAGCCGCAATGCCATAGCCGATATCAGGAATCAGCAGAATATAATGGAGCAGGGGCAGTTTGATCAGAACAATGCACAGCAGGCCAGGCTAAAGACTGCGCTTGAAACCCTTGATCTGGTCAGCGACAGGCTTAATTCTTCAATAGAATCCCTTGATGCTGCCATCGAGAAGCTTCAGGAGGAAAAGGAAGAAGAAAAAGAACCTGAAGAAGAGGAAATCTCCGCTAAACTCGAAGAAAGATTTAAACTTAATGAGGAATTTATGCACAAGGAAAGCGTGAAAGTTTACCGCAATGTGCAGGCAATACTTAATGAAAAGAGTGAAAAGCAGTCTGATTCCTCAGACCTGCTGAAAAAAGATTTAAAGAAGATCGTAGGCGGAGTAAAGGGTATAGCACTGTTTACGCTTATACTGACGCTTATTGATCTGACAGTGCTGGTACTGCATATATTCGGTATCATTTGATAATGGTGTTTTCAATTGATGATCGCAGCATGGGGGGATTGATCTGCGGATAATCCTCATTGCTGCGATTATTTTGCGGTTAGGGACCGGTTACATGAGCAAGATCGACAGAAGGATCTCGGAAAATTTAAAAAAGATCCGTAAGTCCAGGAACCTGAGCCTGGATGCTCTTGCTGTGCGCACCGGTGTCAGCAAGAGCATGCTGGGGCAGATCGAGAGGGGCGAGTCTAATCCTACGGTTGCTACCATGGAAAAGATCGCCGAGGGACTCAGGATAAGCTTTGACGAGCTCCTGTACAGCCGTGAAGAAGACATAATGGTTATCGATCCCGACCGTACAGACATATATATGAAGAAGGAAGGGAAGTACAGGATACGGCAGATCTTCGGCTATGACAGCAGGCGCTCTTTCGAGCTTTATCAGGCAGAAATCTATCCCGGCGGCAGCATGAAGGATATTACCGATGAAGAGGATACGGTGCGCTATCTGACTGTTATAGAGGGGGAGCTTCTTTTCCGGGCGGGCAATGAAGTTTATACCGTAAGTGCCGGAGACGAGATAAGGATAGCCGGAGGCAGGGACTACACTATAGAAAACCGTTCCGGAACCTTTGCCAGGGTGTCGATCATAATTTCTTATGAAAGGAACAGCAGGAGGTTTTAAGAGGCTGTTTTGACGGCTGATCGGGACCTGAAAAATGGTTTACACCGCCGGATGTTATGTCGCCTCTTTGACAAAGGAGATTTTTTACGATATAATTCCCCACGGATTATGAGCATAGGGTGGATTATGCCCTGTGTGATAATGGAGATGTTTTATGGAAAAATACGTGATCAGGGGAGGTAATCCGCTGGTAGGAGAAGTTACCATCGGAGGAGCCAAGAATGCTGCGCTGGGAATAATCGCCGCGGCCATCATGACTTCAGACCCTGTAAGAATAGAGAATATTCCTGATGTTACCGATACTAAGATACTGCTGAAAGCAGAGCAGGGCATAGGCGTAAAGGTAGATCACGAGGACAGACATACAGTCATCATTGACAGTTCAAAGCTCAACAGTACTTTCATTGATGATGAATATATGAAGAAAATAAGAGCATCATACTATTTTGTGGGTGCGCTTTTAGGCAGGGATAAGAGGGCAGAGGTTCCTCTCCCCGGGGGATGTAATATAGGTGTCCGTGGCATAGACCAGCATATCAAGGGCTTCAGGGCTCTCGGTGCCAAGGTAAATATCGCACATGGATGTTTTTCCGCAGAAGCTAAGGAGCTTCGCGGTGCACATATATTCTTTGATAAAGTTTCCGTAGGCGCAACCATTAATGTTATGATGGCGGCCTCACTTGCATCGGGGCGTACCATTATAGAGAACGCCGCAAAGGAACCTCATGTGGTTGATATTGCAAACTTCTTAAACAGCATGGGTGCAAATATCCGCGGCGCCGGAACTGATGTTATCCGTATCCGTGGCGTGGAGAGGCTTCACGGCACAGATTATGCGATCATACCAGACCAGATAGAGGCCGGTACATATATGGCAGCCGTTGCATCAAGTCACGGTGATCTGGTAGTCAGGAATGTTATCCCTAAGCATTTGGAATGTATAACGGCCAAGCTTACTGAGATAGGCTGTCAGATAATGGAATATGATGATGCGGTGCAGGTGACCTGTTATGATCCGCTTTCATCGACGCAGGTGCGTACCCTCCCGTATCCCGGTTTCCCGACAGATATGCAGCCTCAGATAACTGTTGCGCTGGGACTTGCACAGGGTATAAGTATCGTTACTGAAGGCATATTTGATAATCGTTTCAAATATGTGGATGAACTGGTGCGTATGGGTGCATCTATAAAGGTTGAAAATAATATGGCGCTCATTACCGGTGTTTCCAAGTATACAGGTGCGGGCATAGTGGCTCCTGACCTGAGAGCCGGAGCAGCGCTGGTACTGGCAGGACTGGCAGCAGAGGGTGAGACTGTTATTGATGATATCAGTTATGTTGAGCGTGGCTATGAAGATTTTGATGCGAAACTCAGGGATCTGGGTGCAGACATAAAGAAAGTGTCTTCCGAATGGGAGTATGAAAAGACAAGGCTTAAGCTGGTTGAGTAAGTGAGAAGTCCCCTTTTTTTGTTTACTTTTATATGTTTCGCAGGAAAAATATTATCGGTTACAGTATCTGAGTGATGGAAAGATCCGGATTCTTGGCAAGCTCTAAAAAGTTTCCATTCTCAAGCTGTACCATAGGTTTTGACAGTCTTTGCTTGTTTATCCATTTTACAGTACCGATGCGTCCGTCGCTTAAAGCGACCCTGTTATCTATATAAGTATTAACAACGCTCTCTAAGAATGTCATTATGAAGACCACATCGTACTTCTGCAGGCCTTCCTGTTCAAAAATTTCTATTACCTTGAAAGGACACATTCCCTTTCTGTAGACTCTGTTGGAGGTCATTGCATCATACACATCTGCGATTGCGACAAGCTTTGCAAACTTATCTATCTTATCCCCGGGGAGATGCATGGGATAACCCGACCCGTCACATTTTTCATGGTGTTCCAGTGCGGAGAGCTTTATATGCTCGCTTATTTTCTGATTCTGAAGCAGACGGTAGCCGTATATGGGGTGAGACTGTATGGTCTTGAACTCCTCATCCGTGAGCTTGCCGGGTTTCTTGATTATCTCGTCATCGATGCGAAGCTTCCCTATATCATGGAGAGTTCCGCAGGCTGTAGCAAGCTTTACCTCATCCGGGGACATTCCCAGCCACTGGGCGAATACGTTGCAGATCATGGCTACATTCATGCTGTGTGTATAAGTAAGGTCGTCGAAATCGCGCATATTGTGGAGCATGTCGAACACACTGAAAGTATTTGACTGTGAAGCGATTATCTTCATGGTGTTTCCTATCAGGTCATCAACTTTAACGGGAGTATTTTTCTCCACTATCTCGTTCAGTGAAGCCTTGAGTGAACCGACATTTTCTGTGAATTCCGAACGGAACTGCTGATACTGGGGAGAGGCTTTGAGCTTTTCAAAATGGGAAGGTTCCTCGAATTCAGGAATGACCGTATCATGCTCCTCGGCAGTCATGCCTAAAAGGGCATCGGCAACGGAAGCGACACCATCTTCTTTATTTTCCGCATCATCCTCTATCTCTTCGACCTCCATGTCCACGGGATCTTCAATACGGATGTCTTTGATGTTATATGTGGAAAGCCTGTATATGGCTCTGTCTGTAAGAGTCAGGCCTTTGGGGAGGATCAGCTGCCCGTCAACTATAATGTCGGTTGCCACGATCATTCCGGGTAAGAGTATGTCAGTCCTTACATGTTTCATATTGCATCAGGCACGCAGCCGGAAAAACCGGCGCAAGTGCATCCTCCTTTCAGAGACTACTAAGTATATTTTAATATATTTTAAGTAGAAAATAAAATGTTTTTCAAATATAAGAATAAGTTATATAATGTTAACTGTTTGGAGACTTACAGGCTCTGAGAATTTACTTTAACGAAAATTTTACGAAATTTTAATGAAATCCGGATGTCTGAAAGTGTCTGCGATTATTTTATCAGACCGGAACAGGGAGGGAGAACTATGAAAAAGAGAGGATTACTGATCACAGCATGTCTATCGGCTGCTATACTTGCAACAGCCTGTACGAAAGGTGAGGCTCCGGCTGAGCCTTCGGTTGATGTGCAGACTGTTGATATCAATGGTGGCGGGGAAAACGGGAATACTGAAGAAAGCGGAGATCCTGCTGCTGCAGAGGAAACAAATACAGCTGATCCTCAGGCAACGGAGGCTCCGGCAGACGGCGGTTCGGATGTGAAGTCAGCAGATGTTTATGAAGCATTCCTTAATGGTGAGGTTTCTGCCGTTACAAGCGGCTATTTCTCGGAGGATGAGAATTATCCCGCACTTGAAGCAGGCACCTATGACATTGGCACACTTAAGGCAACAGCAGAGTCACTGGAGTGCGGTGAGTGTGATACATCGTATGCAACAGTCACTTCTGCTGATGGCAGCACCGATCTTCTGGTTGTGAAATTTGCAACTAAGGACGAAAGCCTGCTTAACTACTATGCCGTTCTTTGCGCCCAGTCTGACGGAACGCTGGAGATCACATTTGAATATGAGGACGGCTATCGGTCATATTCGGCGCTTTTTAATACAGGGTATGTTGAGGTGGGCGGATCAGCCGGAGCAGGTGCACAGATCTGTGGCGTATATAAATTAAACAGCGACGGAAGTGCCACAGAGGCATTTCATCTGAATCAGTTATGGGGAAGCTTTGCGGAGCAGATATGTTATGACATAAATCCGGACGTTGATTATGATGCTATTCCTTTAATGGATCCCGAGTCGGAGGCAGAGGTACTGGAATATACCGAAAACGGTGAGGTGTATGTGGCAGTTACAAGCTGGACCGAAGATGAGACAATACATGAAGGTGAAAAAGCCTTCTTTGAGGCTCTTGAAGGAATGGGAGCGCATCTGGTTGAGCAGGAAGAAATTGATTCCATGAAGGCTAAATTTGAATATGAAGGTGAAGAGGTTGTCTGGGAGCAGTAGACCGGGCGAAGTGTCTTTCCGTCCCGGCCGCGGGGCGGAAGGATTAATTGTTGTTTAGAGTCAGCATATATGAAAGGGAGTACAGTCCTTGAAGATAAAATGCGAATATTGTGAGCAGATGATTGAGGATACCGATCCCCAATGTCCATATTGCGGGGCGGTGAATGAAAATGTTAAAAGAGGCGCATCTCAGGTCCCTACGACCATAGATGAGCTTAAGTCGTTCTGTGCGGCTCACAATATGCCTCTTGAAAAGATGCGTTTCTTCATAGGCGAGGACTACAAGGGTGCCAGGGCTTTCGGTATTTTTCAGGATGGCAACGGTGATTTCGTAGTCTATAAGAATAAGGACAACGGGCAGAGGGCCGTACGTTACCAGGGCAAGGATGAGGCATATGCCGTAAATGAGATTTACCAGAAGCTCAAAGCGGAGGTTCTGGACCGGAAAGGCGGGAAACGGAATACTTCGCAGCCGGCACAGAATCCGCAGCCTGTAAGGAGCAATAATAAACGCAGAAGGAAAAAGCGTTCAAGCGGGCTTGTTACCGCGGTAGTAATCATTTTTATAGTTGCGGTCGTTATATGGGCTGCTTGTGACGATACTCCCAGTTCGGGGTATTACAGTTATGGCGGTAATACCTATTACAATCAGAATGGAAGCTGGTACATGTATGATGACAGTCTCGATGACTGGACATCGGATTTTGATGTGCCGGATGAACTTGATGATGACAAATCCGCAGGTGATTATTACCAGAGCATCAGTTACACCGATGACATGGGAGCCACTGATTTTCAGGATAGCGATTACTATGTGGAGACCAGTTCCTATGATGACGATGACTGGGACAGCGATTCCTGGGACAGTGACGACAGCTGGGATTCCGGCGGATGGGACTCCTGGGATTCGGGATCAACAGACTGGGACAGCGACTGGTGATCAGGATAAAACGATATGAAGAGCAGGCGCAGGGATTGGGGGAAGAAGCGTCAGGGCATTCGGAAAGGATATTAAGGTATGCGCATTAAATGTGAATATTGCGGGAATTTTCTCCCGGATGAACTGTCTGTATGTACATACTGCGGAGCGGAGCTAAGGACTGCTGCTCCCTCTGATGAGTCGCCTCATACCATAGAAGAATTAAAGGAATTCTGCGAGCGCAGGCATATTCCTTTGGAAAGGGCACATTTCCACATCGGTGAGAATTACACCGGCCCCAGAGCTTTTGGCATATATAAGGATGAATACGGATTTTTTACCGTATATAAAAATAAATCTGACGGAAGCCGTCTGGTGAGGTATCACGGCATTGATGAAGACTTTGCAGTAAATGAGATATTTCAGAAGCTCAGGTCGGAAATTCTGGTAAAAAAGAGATGAATACGGAGAGGCAGAAGAGAGCGCCCCTGTGCGAGGCTCTTGAAAAATTCAAAAAAAAGCGTGTGGTTCCTTTTGACGTGCCCGGACATAAAAGGGGCAGGGGGAATCCTGAACTTACGCAGCTCCTGGGGCAGCAGTGTGTCGGTATAGATGTAAACAGCATGAAGCCGCTGGACAATCTCTGCAATCCCGTATCGGTAATTGCGGAGGCTGAGGAACTGATGGCTGACGCCTTCGGTGCGGCTCACGCTTTCCTTATGGTAGGAGGAACCACCAGTGCCGTACAGGCAATGGTGCTTTCTTCGTGCAAGGCCGGTGAGAAGATCATCGTTCCCCGCAATGTGCACAAGAGCGTTATCAATGCGCTGATCATCTGCGGTGCGATACCCGTATATGTAAAGCTTAAGATCCATTCCGTGATAGGCGTTGCCCTGGGAATGGAGGTGGATGCCCTCAGGGAAGCAATCCGGGAAAATCCGGATGCGAAGGCGGTTCTTATAAACAATCCCACATATTATGGAATATGTTCCGACTTAAAGGCTCTTACGGCACTTGCCCATGAGCACGGTCTTAAGGTACTTTGCGACGAGGCCCACGGTACCCAGCTTTATTTTGCGGAGGGTCTGCCTGTTGCGGGAATAAAGGCAGGTGCGGATATGGCGGCCATTTCCATGCACAAGTCCGGCGGAAGCCTGACTCAGAGCTCGGTGCTTCTTTTGGGGGAGAATGCTGATCCCGCTTATGTAAGGCAGATAATAAATCTGGTGCAGACCACATCAGCCAGCTATCTGCTGCTTGCAAGCTTAGATTTAAGCAGGCGTAATCTTGCGCTCAGGGGCAGAGAGTCGTTTGCCAAAGTCATAGAGATGAGCGAGTATGCAAGGAAAGAGATAAACGAGATCGGTGATTATTATGCATACGGGCGGGAGCTGATAGACGGAAGCAGCGTGTATGACTTTGATGTGACGAAGCTATGCATCTTTACAAAGCCTATAGGCCTGACGGGTATTGAAGTCTATGACCTGCTCAGGGATGAATATGACATACAGATGGAGTTTGGCGATATCGGTACAATAATGGCGTACATTTCCATAGGCGACCGTATGCAGGATATTGAACGGTTAGTGGGAGCGCTTTCCGATATCAGGAGACTTTATAAAAAAGACAAGGAAGAACTAAGCTATGTGGACTCGGTGATACCGAAGGTTATCTGTTCGCCTCAGGAATCATTTTATGCACCGAAGGAGACTCTTCCGATACAGGAGACTGCCGGGCGTGTGTGCGGTGAGTCGGTTATGTGCTATCCTCCGGGTATCCCCATTCTTTCACCCGGGGAAAAGATAACGGAAGAAATAATAGGCCACATACTCTATGCAAGGGAAAAGGGCTGCAGTCTGCAGGGCATGGCTGATCCCACGGCGGATCATCTGCAGGTTCTTGAAGGAGTACATGCATGAAGAATAATTCAGAGATATGGTTTTTGGATTCCCAGACCGAGGGCGCAAGCCTGAATATACGCGTTACAAACCAGCTTTATCACGCTGTGAGCGAATTTCAGGAGATAGATGTCTTTCAGTCGGAATCATTCGGTAAGTTTCTGGTGCTTGACGGCGAGGTTATCTTCTCGGAGGCGGATGAGTTCATCTATAACGAGATGGTGGTCCATGTCCCTATGGCAGTGCATCCCAATGTAAAGAGGGTGCTTATCATAGGTGGAGGCGATGGCGGTGTGGCCAGCGGTTTTACTGCTTATCCCGAGATAGAGCATATCGATGTAGTGGAGCCGGACGAGCAGATGGTGGATGTCTGCAAGAGATTTTTCCCGGATACCACTAAAGGCTTTGGGGATGAACGTGTGGAGGTGTCCTATCAGGACGGCCTCAGGTTTGTCAGGAGCCGTGAAAATGAATACGATATCATAATAAATGATGCTACCGATCCTTTCGGACATGCCGAGGGGCTTTTTACAAAGGAATTTTACGGGAGCTGCTTTAAGGCACTGAAAAGTGACGGCATAATGGTATACCAGCACGGAAGTCCTTTCTTCGATGATGAGGAGTCCATATTCAGGTCCATGCATCGCAAGGTATACAGGACTTTCCCAATAAGCCGTGTATATCAGGCACATATCCCCACCTGTTCTTCGGGATACTGGACCTTCGGCTTTGCCAGCAAGAAATACCACCCCATCGATGACTTTGATCCGGAGAGATGGAGTAAAAGAAATATTGAGACCTGGTACTATACACCGCAGATGCACAGGGCATCATTCATGCTGCCCCAGTATGTGGTTGATATACTGCATGAGGAAGAAGGAAAGAAGAAATAAACGAAAGGGAGGATAAAGGAAAATGTCAAGATTACTGATCATCGGATGCGGAGGAGTGGCAAGTGTTGCTATCGCAAAGTGCTGCCAGAATTCAGATGTGTTTACTGAAATCTGCATTGCCAGCCGCACAAAGGCTAAGTGTGATGCAGTTGCCGAAAAGTGGAGGGCTTCCACGAAAACACAGATTACCACGGCAGAGATCGACGCAATGGATGTACCTGCCCTCGTTAAGCTGATAAATGATTACAAGCCTGACGCAGTGCTGAATGTGGCGCTTCCCTATCAGGATCTTGCCATAATGGATGCCTGCCTGGAAGCGGGAGTTCACTATATCGATACCGCAAACTACGAGCCTGAAGACACTGATGATCCTGAGTGGCGTGCAATTTACGAAAAGAGATGCAAGGATCTTGGCTTTTCGGCATACTTTGATTACAGCTGGCAGTGGGCATATCAGGAGAGATTCGAAAAGGCAGGGTTGACAGCTCTTCTCGGCACCGGCTTTGATCCCGGGGTTACCAGCGTGTATGTTGCATATGCGAAGAAGCATTATTTCGACACTATTGATACCATAGACATACTTGACTGCAACGGCGGCGACCACGGCTATAAGTTTGCTACGAATTTTAACCCTGAGATAAACCTTCGGGAGGTCAGCGCTCCCGGCAGCTATATGGAAAACGGCAAGTGGGTAGAGATACCCGCCATGAGCATAAAGCGTGAGTATGATTTCCCTCAGGTGGGAATGAAGGATATGTATCTGCTCCATCATGAGGAGATAGAAGCACTTGGCAGGAATTTTCCTGAGGTTAAGAGGATCAGGTTCTTTATGACCTTCGGTCAGAGCTATCTCGACCATATGAGATGTCTTGAAGATGTGGGAATGCTTTCTACCACGCCGGTTATGCACAACGGAGTTGAGATCGTGCCCATACAGTTCTTAAAGACCCTGCTTCCCGATCCTGCAACCCTTGGCCCCCGTACAAAGGGCAAGACCAACATCGGCTGCATCTTTACCGGAAAGAAAGACGGAAAAGAAAAGAAGCTCTTTATCTACAATGTCTGCGACCACGAGGAATGCTATAAGGAGGTCGGCTCTCAGGCTATCAGCTACACCACCGGCGTGCCTGCCATGATAGGCGCAATGATGGTAGTACAGGGACTGTGGAAGAAGCCGGGCGTATTCACTACCGACGAGTTCGATCCGGATCCCTATATGGAAGCACTGAACAAGTGGGGACTTCCCTGGATAGTGGATGAGAATCCGGTACTGGTGGACTGAAGCAGTTTCTCCTGGGAGAAAATTAACAGCGCTTGAATAAAATAGGAGGAAGTTTATTTTTGGAACTTAAGGAAATAACGACACCTTCATATGTTATCGATGAAAAGAAGCTCAGGGAAAACCTTGAGCTCCTTTCAGATGTGCAGGAAAAAAGCGGCTGCAGGATACTGCTTGCCCAGAAGGCCTTTTCTGCATTCAGTGAGTATCCGCTGATCGGCAGGTATCTTGCGGGGGCCACAGCCAGCGGCCTGTATGAGGCGAGGCTCTCAAGCGAGGAAATGGGGAAGGAAAACCACATTTTTTCACCTGCATACAGGGAAAGCGAGATAGAGGAAATCGCATCGATCTGTGACCATGTGATATTCAATTCATTTTCCCAGCTGGCAAAGTATGCTGATACCGTAAAGGGGATACAGGAGAAAAGAGGCATAACCGACGGAATAGGACTTCGCATAAATCCTGAATTTTCCACTCAGGACGAGCCTATCTATGATCCATGTGCACCCGGATCCAGGCTGGGCATCACCATAGAGAATTTCAGAAAAGGTGTAAAGGAATATTCCGGGGAGTTTTCCCTTGTAAGCGGACTTCATTTTCATACGCTCTGTGAGCAGGGATTTGAACCGTTGCGTAAAACTTTTGATGCGGTAGAGGATAAATTCGGTGAGTACCTGGCTCTTCCGCAGATAAAGTGGATCAATATGGGGGGCGGCCACCATATCACAAAACCTGACTATGACAGGGAAGGGCTGATAGAACTTATACAAAGGATAAAGTGTACATATAGTAAACCATGTAATGGCTGCGTTAATATTGATGTTTACCTTGAACCCGGAGAAGCCGTGGCTCTTAATGCCGGATACCTGGTGACGGAAGTCATGGACATAGTTGAAAATGATATAAAGATACTTGTGCTTGATGCATCTGCGGCCTGCCACATGCCTGACGTGCTGGAGATGCCGTACCGCCCGCCGCTTAGAGATTCGGGGCCGGCAGGTGAAAAGAAATACACCTACAGACTGTCAAGCTGCACCTGTCTTGCCGGGGATGTTATAGGCGACTATTCATTTGATGAAGAGATACATGTCGGTGACAGACTGGTATTCGAGGATATGGCGATCTATTCAATGGTAAAGAACAATACATTCAACGGTATAGGTTTACCGTCCATTTATGCAATGGATGAAAGCGGCGAGTGCAGACCGGTGAAAGAGTTTGGGTATGAAGATTTTAAGATGAGACTGTCGTGAATTTATAATTCAGACGAATCGATGCAGTAATGATAAGGGTGGTTATTTTATGAATATTAACAGAGCGTATCCGATAACAGACGATTTCCGTATGCCGGGGGAATTTGAAAAGCATTCAGCGACCATAATGATATGGCCGGTACGTCCGGGGTCATGGCCTTACGGCGGTGCTGAGGCACAGAAAGTTTTTGCGCAGATCGCCGGTGAGATATCGAAGCATGAAAAAGTATTTATGCTGGCAGATGAGGTTCATGCTGCTGCGGCCGGACAGAGACTCGGCGATACTGCTGAAGTGCTGGAAATCCCCACCGATGATGCCTGGGCCAGAGATGTGGGGCCGACATTCATAACAGATGGTAAAGGTGTAAAAGGCATTAACTGGAAGTTCAATGCCTGGGGCGGGGATTATGACGGACTGTACCTCGATTACGAAAATGACGATGCGGCAGCAGTGAAGATCTGCGAAGCGCTGGGAAGAGAAGTCTGTTATGCCGGTGACTTTGTACTGGAAGGCGGCAGCATACACAGCGACGGAGACGGAACTATTCTCGTGACGGAGAGCTGTCTGTTAAGTCCCGGCAGAAATCCTCATATGACGAAATCCGAGATAGAGGAGAAGCTCTGTGACATGCTTGGTGCCACAAAGGTTATCTGGCTTCCGCGCGGCATCTATAACGACGAGACAAATGAGCATGTGGACAATGTATGTGCTTTCGTAAAGCCGGGAGAAGTGGTGCTTGCATGGACGGATGATGAAAATGATCCGCAGTATGAAATGAGTCTGGCAGACCTGAAGGTTCTTGAAAGTGAGACGGACGCAAAGGGCAGAAAATTTGTTGTTCACAAGCTTCCGATCCCGGCTGAACCTGTGTGCATTACGGAAGAAGACCTGGCGGGATATGTTTTTGTGCCCGGCGAGGATGTACGTGAGGCGGGTGAGCGCCTGGCGGCAAGCTATGTAAATTTCTATATATGTAACGGGGCGGTTCTTGTCCCTCAGTTCGGGGATGTAAACGACCGGACTGCCATAGAGATTCTTTCCGAGTGTTTCCCGGACAGGGAGATCATCGGCATCCCTGCGCTGCCAATAATAAAGGGCGGTGGCAACATCCACTGCATCACCCAGCAGGTGCCTTTTGTTTCCAATGCATCCGTGTAACGGAAGAATATATAGTGCGGTGACAAGGAGTCAGGTATAGCAGATATCCGGTGGTTATGGTATAATAAGTATCGTGTTTCCTTTTGGGGATGCGGCTTGCATATACAGGGCCGTGCGGAAACATTAGCTATACTGACAAAGGGGAGAGGAGGTGCCGGTATGCAATGGACAGCTTCATTAATATGGCTGATAGCCTTTGTGGTTCTGGTCGTTATTGAGATAATAACGCTGGGGCTGACGACCATCTGGTTTGCTGGCGGAGCTATCATAGCCCTGATCGCTTCATTATTCGGTGCACCGATATGGCTGCAGGGAACACTCTTTGTGGTGATCTCAGTTTTGCTCCTGGTATCTACCAGGCCGATAGCCATGAAGCACTTCAACAGGAAGATGGTGCCCACAAATGTTGACAGCGTGCCCGGTGAGATAGGCGTCGTATCAGTAGACATCGACAATATCGCAGCAACAGGTACGATCATGCTTAAGGGCATGGAGTGGACAGCCCGTACAGAGTCTGATGAAGTGAAGATCCCGAAGGGTGCCAAAGTAAAGGTGCTCAGGGTTGAAGGTGTGAAAGCTATAGTGGAACAGATTTCATAGTCAAAGGGAGGGAACAAAAATGGAAGTTTTAGCAGGAGCAGGCGTATTTGTAATATTTTTTCTGATCATCTTTTTACTGATAATAATCGTACCCTGCATTCAGATCGTACCGCAGGCCAATGCGTATGTTGTGGAGAGACTTGGTACATACCTTACCACATGGCACACCGGTCTTCATTTTAAACTGCCCATCGTGGACAGGGTAGCAAAGAGAGTTGATCTCAAGGAGCAGGTTTATGATTTCCCGCCCCAGCCGGTTATCACAAAGGATAACGTTACCATGCGTATCGACACCATCGTATTTTTCCAGATAACCGATCCCAAGCTTTACGCATACGGCGTGGCTAATCCCATCATGGCTATCGAGAACCTGACAGCTACTACTCTTCGTAACATCATCGGTGACCTGGATTTCGACTCCACTCTTACCAGCCGTGAGATCATCAATACCAAGATGCGTTCATCTGTCGATCTTGCTACCGATCCCTGGGGCATCAAGGTAAACCGTGTTGAGCTTAAGAACATCATCGCTCCTACCGAGATCCAGAACGCAATGGAAAAGCAGATGAAGGCAGAGCGAGAGAGAAGAGAAGCCGTTACCAGAGCTGAGGGTGAGAAGAAGTCATCCATCCTTGTTGCAGAAGGTAAGAAGGAATCTGCGATCCTCAATGCTCAGGCTGAGAAGGAAGCACAGATACTCCGTGCGGAGGCTCAGAAGGAAGCCCTCCTCAGACAGGCAGAAGGTCAGGCAGAAGCTATCCGCAAAGTACAGGAAGCTACCGCTGACGGTATCAGGATGCTGAGGGAAGCAGGCGCTGATGAGAGCGTGCTTCAGCTCAAGTCACTAGAGACTCTTGGCCAGATGGCAAACGGACAGGCCACAAAGATAATCATCCCTTCGGATCTGCAGGGAATAGCAGGTCTGGCTACCACGTTCAAAGAGGTAGTCAAAGATAACTGATAACAGAAACACCTGCCGCATATACTGCGGCAGGTGTAACGATCAAAAAAAGCGTAACAGGATGAACCGACAGGTCGTTATACGTTACGAATAAAAGTTGGAGGCAGTCATGAATTTAAAGGGACGTCATTTCCTGACATTAAAGGATTTTTCGGCAGAAGAGATAATGTATCTGGTGGATCTGGCAGCAGAGCTTAAGCGTAAGAAAAAAGAGGGTATCCCTGTGGATGTACTCAGAGGGAAGAATATAGCCCTTATTTTCGAAAAGACCAGCACCCGTACACGCTGCTCCTTTGAGGTGGCTGCGCACGATCTGGGAATGGGCACTACCTACCTTAATCCCCAGGCTTCCCAGATAGGCAAAAAGGAAAGCATCGCTGATACGGCCAGAGTACTTGGAAGCATGTTTGAGGGTATAGAGTACCGTGGCTTTGGCCAGGAGATAGTGGAAGAGCTGGCAAAATATGCAGGTGTTCCCATCTGGAACGGACTTACCAACGAGTACCATCCTACCCAGATGCTGGCAGATCTTCTCACCATCCGTGAGGTATTCGGTGAGCATAAGGGCTTAAAGCTCTGCTATATGGGTGATGCCCGTTACAATACAGGCAACTCACTCATGATACTCTGCAGCAAGATGGGAATGCATTTTGCGGTAGGCGCACCGGAAAAATATTTTCCCAATGATGAGCTTGTAGCCCAGTGCAGGGAATGGGCAAAGGAAAGCGGCGGATCCGTATCCCTTTGCACCGATCCGAAAGAAGCGGCTAAGGATGCTGATGTCGTATACACCGATGTGTGGGTATCTATGGGTGAGCCGGATGAAATCTGGGCAGAGCGTATAGAAGATCTCACTCCTTACAGGGTGACTTCTGAGCTTATGACGTGTGCAAAGGATAAGGCAATCTTTCTTCACTGCCTGCCCGCATTCCATGATCTGGGAACAGAGACCGGCCGCATAATACATGAGAAGTTTGATCTGGATGAAATGGAAGTTACGGATGAGGTATTCAAGAGCAGTCAGTCGGAAGTATTCCGCGAGGCAGAGAACCGCATGCATACGATAAAGGCTGTGATGGCAGCTACACTGGGTGCTTTCTGATATGGCAACGAGAGTCAGTTTAAAAGCAGATATACTGAGGAAACTCAGAAATACCAGAGTTCACGTATCCGGACAGGAACTCTGCGATGAACTTGGTGTGTCCCGTACTGCCGTATGGAAAGTGATCAAGCAGCTTGAAGAGGAAGGCTACGATATCGAGGCAGTGACAAATAAGGGATATCTTCTGCTGGGGTATCCAGAGATACTTTCCGGCAGTGAGCTTATGAGCCGCATGAATACAGTGTGGGCCGGGAAGAAGGTTTATTTCCATAAAGAGACCGAGTCCACCAATGAGGATGCAAAGTATCTGGCCGAAGAAGGAATGGATCATGGTTCGCTGGTAGTCAGCGACTGTCAGACAGGAGGAAAGGGAAGACGCGGAAGGACGTGGCAGTCTCCCGCAGGGGAGGGCGTTTATTTTACCCTGCTCTTAAGGCCCAGATTTACTCCCGACAAGGCTTCCATGCTGACGCTCCTTATGGCGATAAGTGTGGCTGAGGTTATATCCGGTCTGCATCCCGAGCTTGATGTTAAGATAAAGTGGCCCAATGATGTGCTGGTAAACGGGCATAAGGTATGCGGCATCCTTACGGAGATGGGCGCAGAGCCTGACTATATCCAGTATGTTGTCGTGGGTGTGGGCATAAATGCCAATCAGACGTTTTTCCCTGATGAGATAAAGGATATAGCGACTTCGCTCCGTATAGAGAAAGGAGAGAGGGTAGACAGAACTGCTCTTATCCTGGGAGTGATGGAATATTTTGAATATTACTATGGAATCTTTGAAGAGCACCTGGATATGTCAGCCTTTGTAGATATTTATGACAGATATCTTATCAATAGGGACAGGGAGGTGCGAGTACTTGATCCGCTGGGTGAGTACGGTGGAATTGCCGAGGGGATAAATGACAGGGGAGAGCTTATCATTAAACTTAAGGATGGCTCATACTGTACTGTGGCATCCGGTGAAGTTTCGGTAAGAGGTGTGTACGGATATGTCTGAGATAGATATCAAAGAAGGCAGGATGAAGGATGGCCGCGTGGTTCTTTGCGGGGCCAATTCTTATGAGCAGAAATATTTCTTTAACGAGGAAATGTTCGGAAAGATACCGGAGTCGATGAAGGAAGAACTGCATGTCATATGCGTTCTTTTTACTGAGGAGTGTGGCGGTATCTTCATGTTTGTATTTGAGGATGACGGAAGCATTTCCATGGAAACGGTTTCGGACGAGAGTGATTATCTTTACGATGAGATATCGGCCGGACTGCTTACCCACCAGATAAAGATCAAGAGACAGGATATGCTCGAGGCACTGAGCATGTATTACAGGGTGTTCATTCTTCATGAAAAGATAGAAGGGCTGGATATCACACAGTAGCCGGTTAGAATGGATCTTGAAGGGCACGTGCTTGTGTGTCCTCATAAGGAAATAGGGAGGATCGTATATGCTGCTTACGGTAGATGTAGGAAATACAAATATCACTTTCGGACTCTTCAAGGGCGAGGATCTTAAGTACAGTTTCAGGATGATGACGAAGCAGCCCCGTACATCGGATGAGTATGGTGTGGTTGTGATGATGCTCCTCCAGCAGCTGGAAGTGAAAAAAGAAGAAGTGGAAGGCATCATAATCTCAAGCGTTGTTCCGGATCTGATGCATTCACTGGTAGGCGGTCTGGAGAGATATGTGGGTAAGAAGTCGCTTATCGTGGGACCGGGTGTGAAAACCGGTATAAAGATAGTTACCGAAAATCCGAGGGAAATCGGAGCGGACAGGATAGTGGATGCTGTCGGTGCGTTCGAAAAGTACGGCGGTCCGGTGTTAGTAATGGATTTTGGCACAGCTACCACCTACGACCTGATAAGTGCATCCGGAGAATTCCTTGCCGGCATTACGGCCCCCGGCATAAGGATAAGCGCTAAAGCCCTGTGGCAGGATACCGCAAAGCTTCCTGAGATAGAGATTAAGAAACCTGATTCTATCTTGGCCCAGAATACGGTCACCAGTATGCAGGCCGGACTTGTATACGGGCAGATCGGTCAGACTGAATATATGGTAAAGAAAGTTAAGGAAGAATCCGGACTGGATGACCTGAAGGTGGTGGCTACCGGCGGCCTGGGAAGCATAATTGCAGATGAGACGGACTGCATAGATGTTTATGACAGGATGCTAACCCTTGACGGCCTCAGGCTGATATATGAAAAAAACTGTAAGTGATGTTTTTGGAATGATCGGTATGCTTAAGCACCAGCCGACTGAAGTTATTTGACTGAATATATGTACATAGGAAATGTAGAGGTAAAAGTACCGATAATACTTGCTCCCATGGCGGGGGTGACGGATCTGCCTTTCAGGCTCTTGTGCAGGGAGCAGGGGGCAGGTCTTTTATGTATGGAAATGGTCAGCGCAAAGGCCATAATGTATAAAAATAAAAATACCGAAGCACTTTTGACCATAGACGAAAGGGAGCATCCCATATCGTTGCAGCTTTTCGGCAGTGATCCTGAGATTATGGCAAATGTGGCGGCGTCAATAGAGAACAGGCCATTTGACATACTGGATATAAATATGGGATGCCCTGTTCCCAAAGTGGTAAATAACCATGAAGGTTCAGCGCTTATGAAGGATCCTGAGCTTGCATACAGGATAGTAAAGGCTGTATCCGGCGCTATATCCAAGCCTGTCACCGTAAAGATACGCAAAGGCTTTAATGCTGACAGCGTGAATGCCGTTGAGTTTGCCAGGCGTATGGAGGATGCGGGGGCGGCAGCGATAGCCGTGCATGGCAGGACCAGGGAAGAGTATTACCGCGGAAAGGCTGACAGGGACATCATCCGTCAGGTAAAGGAAGCGGTAAACATCCCCGTAATAGGCAATGGTGACATAGACAGTGCGGAGTCTGCCATGGACATGTTTGAGTCGACCGGGTGTGACGGCATCATGATAGGAAGGGCGGCCCAGGGAAACCCATGGATATTTAAGGAAGTAAAGGATGCTTTTCTGTCAGGGGGAGAAATCCTTTCAAAGGGAAAGCCGGGAATAGAAGAGATAAAAACCACCATACGCAGACATGCGGAGCTTATGCGGGAGTGCAAGGGTGAGTATATCGCAGTCAGGGAAATGCGAAAGCATATAGCCTGGTACCTGTCGGGATTCCCCAATGCAGCGCAGCTTCGGGACAGGGCATGCAGGATAGAGAGCTTTGAAGATATGGAAAACCTGCTGGAAAATATAGTTACTATTCACAGTTTTTGAGAAATAACAGAAAATAGAATTACAGGCATTACAAGAAAGCGGAGCTCAGGTGGCTCCGCTTAGTATT
>OCVV011361720.1_pt1 | contig 66783 bp, 53 predicted proteins | sample 1539721 | NCBI WGS metagenome assembly OCVV01 (sample SAMN02144230, study PRJEB22623) | gut metagenome | biome: sheep rumen | host: Ovis aries | place: New Zealand
CACAAAATTAAGAAAGTTCTTCTCCACCGGTTATGCACAACCTGGCGGGGTGCGCGCCCGCGGGTTGACGCGGACGCCGCGGCGGGCGGGCCGCGGCGCTACTCCGTGGTCGCGGTGCCGTCGTCGGACGCGCCGGCGGCGCTGGAGGACGCGTCGGAGCCCGAGCCGGAGCCCGAGCCGGAGCCCGAGCCGGACTTGGAGCCCGACTTGTCGTCCGACTTCGTGCCGATGGCCGAGGCACTGCCGCTGAGCGTCACGCTGGTGGTGTCGCCGGAGTCCGTGGTCACGGCAATCCCCTGCTGGGACAGCTTGACGGACTTGATGGTGCCCGATCCGCCCACGGCCTTGCCGTCCGCGTCCACCACGGGAGAGGCCGGCGTGCCCATGCCGATGGTGCACGCGTACACGTCCCAGTTGCCGTCCAGGTTTTCCGGCACCACGATCGTGCCCTTGTACAGCACCAGGCTCGCCGGCGTGCCGGGCACCGTGCTCATTACCTGCAGGCCCTCGCCCTTTGTTGCGGACGCCACTATGGCGTACGTGCCGTCCTCCTGCTTTCGCAGCGAGTACGTGGCGTCGCGGTAGCGGATGGACTGGTCCACGGCGACCACGGTCTTCTCCACCTGCTTTGGCTTGGTGGACTTGGCGGTGTTGCCGCGCAGCAGGCCGCCCAGCAGGTAGCCGCCAAGCGCCAGCACCACAACGACGGCCACCGCGATGCCCGCGATCAGCTTGCGGTTGGTGTGCGTCTGGGGCTCGCGGCGCTGCGTCTGCGGGCGGTACGCGCCAGAGAGCCGGCGCTCGCTTCCGTAGCCGCTGCGGCGCCACGACGTGGTGGAGTCCGCGGAGAGCGTCTCGACGTTGGAGCGGGTCTCGACCTTTGCGCCCATGCTCGCATCGATCCGCTGGAACGATCCGGTCGCCGCAGGGTCGAGCACGGGGCGCGGCGCGGCCTGCTCGGCCATGCCGTCGCTGTCGTAGTCGTGGCCCACGCTGTAGTTCTGGTAGTGGTTGGTGGTGGCTCCCGCAAAGTGCGTGCCGCCCGTGGAGCGTCCGCCGCGCCTAGGCACGCGCGCGCCGCCCGAGCCGATCGCCGCGTGCCGGGCGCCGTGCCGTGCGGAGGAGCTTCCTGCGTTTTCGCTCATGTGTCAGACCTCCCCGTCTGGTGTCTGCTGCGATTATGCTACGAACCGCGCGGAGCCGCGGCCTAAAGCGCCCTTCTGGCCTCTATCGCGCGGCCAAGGGTCACCTCGTCGGCGTACTCCAGGTCGCCGCCCACGGGCAGCCCGCTTGCCAGGCGCGTCACCTCCACGCCCAGCGGCCGGATGATCCGGCTTAGGTACGTGGCCGTGGTCTCGCCCTCGACGTCCGGGTTCGTGGCCAGGATGACCTCCTCCACCGTGCCGTCCGCCAGGCGGCCCAGGAGCTCTCGCACGTGCAGCTGCTCCGGCCCCACCTTGTCCATGGGCGAAATCACCCCGCCCAGCACGTGGTACAGCCCGTGGAACGATCCGGTGCGCTCGATGGCCTGCACGTCGCGCGGCTCGGACACCACGCAGATGCGACTGCGGTCGCGCGTGGGGTCGTCGCACACGTCGCAGTGCTCGCGCGTGGCGTAGTTGAAGCAGATCGGACAGAAGTGCACCTGCTCCTTCACCCTCAGGATGGCGTCTGCCAGGCGCCGCGCGGTCTCCGCGTCCGCCTCCAGCAGGTAGTACGCGATGCGCTGGGCAGACTTGGGCCCGATGCCCGGCAGCCGGCCCAGCTCGTCAAGCAGGCGCTGCAGCGCGCGACCGTCGCCCGGAGCGCCCGCAACACCGGCCACGGTCGAGCCCGCGCCGGCAAACGCCTCGCCCGAAAGCGCCACTAGAACATCCCCGGGATGTTCATGCCGCCGGTGATGGCGCCCATCTGCTGGTTCGCAACGTTCTGGCCGCTCTCCAGACAGTCGTTCACGGCCGCGAGGATGCTGTCCTGCAGCATCTCCACGTCCTCCGGGTCCAGCGCCTCCGGGTCGATCGTGATGCCGGTGATGTGCCCGTCCGCGGTGCCGGTCACCTTGACCATCCCGCCGCCGGCCGAGGCGGACACCTCGGTCTCGCCCAGCTTCTCCTGCGCCTGCGCAAGCTGCTTCTGCATCTTCTGCGCCTGCTTCATCATCTGCTGCATGTTCATGTTGGTTCTCCTAACTGGGGAATCGCTGACTGGGAATCGCTTTCGCCGAGAAGGGCACGCCCTTCTCGCCCATAGTTTGTACCCACCGAATGATACGGCTACTTGCACGCCGTGGGCTCGAGTGCGCGCCGCGTACAGCGCATCGCTACGACCCTACGCGTGATGGCGCGCGGCGCGGGCCGCGGGCGCCGCGGATTGCAGGTGCCACGGCACCCGTCGTGCGGGCGGCAGGCCTCGCGGGCGGCTACTCCTTCTTCTGCACGCCGGCGTACTTCACGTCGCCGAACACGCTGGAGAGCATGTCGAGCACGGCCTGGGCGTCCGCGGGGGCGTCGTCCAGCGAGGCCTCGGGCTGCGCGTCGCCAAACGCGCGCACGGGCTCTGGCTTGGGCTTGGCCGCGGGCTTTGGGGCCGGATCCGGCGCAGGTGCGGGCGCCGGGGCTGGAGCCGGCGCGGGCTGCGGCGCTGGCGCGGACGCAGGCTGTGATGCCGGGCGAGGGGCGGGCGACGGAGTTGGCAGCGAAGAGGGCGCGGCGTCGTACCCGCCGGGAGCCCTTCCCTCCTGCACGTCCTCGTCATACGAGACGGCGGCTGCGTCGTCGTAGGGAACCTCCTCGTAAGGGGGCACGTCATCCCACGGCATGGGTCCGGCGGCCTGCTGCGGTGCAGGCGCAGGCGCCGGAGCCGGTGCGGGGCGCGACGCAGGGGCCGGAGCGGGCTGTGGTGCTGGCCTCGGTGACGGCACTGGGCGCGAGGTGAGCGCGGCAGGGGCAGGCGCGGCCGCCCTCTGGGAGCGCGCGATGTCCGCGCCGCGCAGGCTTGCCTCGGCATATATCAGCTGCCTGTGACCGAACAGCGCCTCGACGGCGGGCTCGACCACGGCCCTTACGTCCGCGCGCTCGAGCATCTTCACGGCGAACGCGGAGCCCTTTGGCAGGTTAACCAGCAGCTTCGAGCCGTCGTCGCTGATGGCCGACGAGCTGAGCAGCAGCGAGCCACGCGGCGGGTCCTTGCGCACCAGCGTGTCGACCACCTGGCGCCACCTGCGCTGGAGCTCTCCGCCGTCCGTCACGGCAGTCGAGCCGGCCGCCGGACTTGGCGCAGAGGGTGCCGGTTGCGGTGCAGGCTGCGATGCGGACTGCGGCGCGGGAGCGGGCGCCGCTTGGGGCGCAGACTGGGGTGCGGCGGGCTTCGGGGCTGACGTCGGGCGCGGCGCGGGAGCGGGCGCTACCCGAGGTGCGGGCTGAGGTGCAGGCGTCGACTGGCTTGCAGCTGTCTGCGCGGGCGCCTGTTGCGGCACGACGGGTTGTTGGGCAGGCACGGAATGCACCGCAGCTTCTGGCTGCGGTGAAGGGGTCGCGTTCTTCTCGCCCTGGGCTGGACGCATGGGCGCAGCTGGACGAGAGGATGCCGACGGACGCGACGTGTGCGGCGTCGCCGCCGGGGTCGCGGGGGCTGTCGGCGCAGCGACCGCCGGCATTGCGCCCGGCACCATCAGCTCCGCCACGCGGCGCTCGAGCTGGGCCACACGGTCCGCGAGGGAGTCGAGCGTCAGGTCGCTCTTGGGGCGCGCGATCTTGGTGAGCGCCACCTCCAGCACCAGGCGCTGGTCGGTCGCGGTGCGCATCTCCTTCGCGGCCTCGCCGAGCACCACCATCGCGCGCGAGATCCTGTCCACCGAGCCAAACGCCAGCGCCTCGTCGCGCAGGTTCTGCAGCTCCTCCTCGTTGGCATCCACCACGCCGGGCTTCGCTCCCACCGCTGCGACCACGTACACGTCGCGCAGGTGACCCGCGAGCTCGCGGGTGAACTCAAGCAGGTCGCGGCCTTGGCTCACCAGGTCGCCAACCGCAGAGAACAGCGTGGGCACGTTGCGCTCCGCCATGGCGCAGGCGACGCTCACCAACATGGAACCGCTGACCTCGCCGAGCAGGTCCTGGGCGGACTCCAGCGACACCTTGCCGTCGCCGAACACGGAGAGCTTCTCCAGCGTGCTCAGCGCGTCGCGCATGCCGCCGCGGGCGTGGCGCACGACCAGCTCGAGCGCTGCCTTGTCGTACTCGAAGCCCTCTTGGCGGCACACGTCCTCGAGGTGGGCCTCGATGTCCGGCGCGCCGATGGCGCGGAAGTCGAAGCGCTGCACGCGCGAGAGGATGGTCTCGGGAATCTTTTGCGGGTCCGTAGTGCACAGCACGAACACCACGTGCTCAGGCGGCTCCTCGAGCGTCTTGAGCAGCGCGTTGAACGCTGCCGTCGTGAGCATGTGGACCTCGTCGATGATATAGAACTTGTAATTACCGCGCACAGGGGCGTAGTTGACGCGGTTGATGATCTCCTCGCGAACGTTGTCCACGCCCGTCCTGGACGCGGCGTCCAGCTCGTACACGTCCGGGTGCTCGCCGGCCGCGATCAGCTTGCACTGCTCGCACGTTCCGTCCGGCAGGTGCCCCGGGCCCTGCTCGCACATCAGGGCCTTTGCCAGGATGCGCGCCATGGTCGTCTTGCCCGTGCCGCGCGGACCGCAGAACAGGTACGCGTGGCTCGTGCGGCCCTCCAGCACGGCGTTCTCGAGCGTCGAGACCACGTGCTGCTGGCCTACCACCTGGTCAAACGTCTGCGGACGGTACTTCCTGTACAGAGATTCCATTGCGCCTCCCGCGCGCCGCGACGCCACGCCCCGGCTACGCCGCCGAGGCACCACGCCGTGGGCCTTGTTGTCTGGGGCATAAGTATAGCGGCCGAGGGGCGCTCGACGCATCGCGGTCGCGACGCGCGAGACGTTGCACAGACGCGGGCAGCGCTTCTCGCCTGCCGCGCTTTCGCGCTAAAAGCAGCGGCGGTTTTGCTGCGGCTCACGACGTCTGAGGTGCTTATCTTACAGCTATCTTTATGCATTTACGCCGTTTAGCCAGTTGAGCTGTTTTTGCCTATATACCACGTAATACCACTCGCGTAATGTGATTGGTTTGATGCTGTATTTTGTTATAATTCGCCATCACTACTACATGCGGTAGCTCGTCTTGAATTCGCCGCTCGACCACCTGAAGGCGTCGTGCAGTCGACGGAGCGAGTCGGCGAAGGCGAGGCCGCAGACACGCACGGACGGGAGGTCCTCGGCATGAAGCTCACGGTCGGACTTTCGGACGCCCTGCGCATCACGCGGGCCCTTCGGGCGCAACGCGTGGACCTGCATTGCCTGCCCCACGGAGAGCTCCAGGCACCCGACCCGTCGCCCGCAAAGCGATGGTCCGCGCAGGCCGTCGATTGCGACGCGCTCCTTCTGAGCGAGCCGCCAAATCCAAAGACGCCGGTCGAAGTCATTGTGGGCCGCTTCGACAAAGCGCCGCGCACAAAGTTGCTGCACGTCAACACCCTAAGAGATTGGCTCTTGCCACAGAACTCGTTCATCCGCGTCAGCAATGAAATCTGGATACCCCGGCCAGAGATGCTCTTCGCCCAAATGGGATCGCTGCTTTCCCCTATCGAGCACCTCGCACTTGCGCTTGAGCTCTGCGGAACCTACACGTTGGACGCCCGGGAGCCTTATCACGGCGCGTCGACGTTCGGCATCGCCCCCGCGACCAGCGAGGAAGAGATACGCGCCTTTCTTTCCTCCTACCCGCAGGCTCACATCTGGGGTATGCAGCAAGCAAGAAGTATCGAGCCGCTCATTGCCGATAACTCCTGGTCCCCGATGGAAACCTCCGTGGCGGCCGTGCTGTCGGCACCCGTCAAAAGCCAGGGGTATGGACTTGGCCCCCTGGTCCTCAACAAGCGCTTCGCCGGGAGCTCTGCCTTCGTCGGAGCGCGCGCCTCTCGCGTCCCCGATATCCTCTTTGCGGGAACGCACGTTGGCTTCAACTACGACAGCAGCGATCACCTCCCCATCGACACCGTTGCCCACGCCGGCCTTAACCTGGGGATGAACCCCGGCAGCCGCACCAGGGAGCGCGAGCTCGACAGGGCAACACGTGACGTGAGACACAAGTTCGTTGATGACCGCCGCAGGGACCGCGAGCTTATCGCAGCTGGCCTGCAAGTCATTTCGGTCACGTCCGAAGACCTGTACGAGCCGGGCGGAATGGATGCTCTGGCAAGATGGGCCATGGGCAGAATCGAGGCCGAGGGAGCCCGAAACCTCCTTACCCAACGCGAAGCCCTCGCCTCCCAGGACCTCGCGCGCACAAGGCAGCTGCTTCTGTGGTCGCTCCTGCCCGGCCGTCGCGGCGACATGGCCCGAGGCGAGCTCGAACGTCGCTAACCCGGGAACGAAAACGATGGGCCGCGTCACCCGGACACGACCCATCACACGCGAACGTAGAACATATTTTCGACACATTTCAGCGACCTGCGGAAACGCGACGCGAACGTCAACCTTATTTTGAGTGTTATACGTTCGCCAAGAACGTCCGCCTCAGACAGCCCTCTACAGCTCGATGCTGCTCACGCCCCGTTCCTCAAACCGGCGCCGCAGCTCATCCATGATCGGCACGCCCGCGCTGCAGCCAATGCGCTCGGCACCCGCGCGCACCATGTCCAAAAACGCGTCGGCCGTGCGAATGCCACCCGCGGCCTTCACCTTCACGCGCGGGTCAACGTGTGCGCGCATCAGGCGCACGTCCTCCACGGTCGCGCCGCCGGTGTTGAAGCCGGTCGACGTCTTCACGAACGTGGGCAGCACGCGGTTGGCCACCTCGCACAGCGCGACCTTCTCCTCGTCGGTAAGCAGGCAGTTCTCAAAGATCACCTTGCTCGGAACGCCGGCCGCACGACACACGTCCACAATCTGTTGCATCTCATCCTCGACGTATGCCCAGTTGCCGGCCTTGACCTCCGTCAGGTTCACCACGTAGTCGATCTCGTTCGCACCAGCGGCCAGGGCATCCCGGGTCTCGAACACCTTGCACGCGATGCTCGTCTGCCCCAGCGGGAACCCGATGGCGGCGCCGGTGTCGATGTCGGTCCCCGCCAGAAGGCACGAGCACAGCGCCGACTGCACGGAGTTGATCGCGACCATCTTGAAGTGGTAGCGTCGCGCCTCGTCGCACAGTCGCTCCATGTCCTCGCGCGTCGCATCGGGGTGCAGGTTGGTGTGGTCGACGAGCCTCGCAAGGTCGTCCAGCGTGTAAGACTTCATGTTCCCCCTCTCCCGCGCGCGTCCGTCAGCGCGCGGCCACAGCTTCGACACGCGCATTATCCAACACGGCGTCGCCCTCGCGCCCATCGCTCGCGCAAACGGTCGCAGATGGCGGCTCGGGGTGGCCCCGCGCGATCCCGCGCGGGCGAGAAGAACGGGGCGGCACCTCCTGGCACCGTCCCGTCCAGAGTTAGTCATATTCGGTTGTGCGCATTCGCGAGTGCGTGCTCCGCGTCGTGGATGGCGAGGCACTCCCGCCGTTTCCGCGCCTTCCTAGAGTCTCACGGCGCCGTGAGTCCCCGGGAATCGACGCCACATGAGTCCGCGACACACCCGCGGCCGCACGAAACCTCGCGTGCGCGGGGAAGCCATTCCCTCTCTCATTCGCCTCGACCCCCTTCCAGCTCTCGGCAGCCAGGCGAAAGGCGGCGCCTCCCGCCTGGCATCCAACACTTGCTACCTAGCAGCTACCTGCCAGCTCGCGGCCCCGCAAGCCCGCAGCCTACGCGACCGCGATCCCGCAGGTCGGAAAGCCTTCCGCCGTCCGGCTACTCGATGGTGACCTTCGTGACGCTTGCCTTCTTCTCCTCCTGCTTCGGGACGTCGACCGTCAGAACGCCGCCGTCCATCTTCGCGGAGATACCCTCGTTGGCCGCGTCCTTCAGGTACACGCCACGGGTTGCCTGCCACTCCGAAGTCTCCTTCTGCAGGTAGTTCTTGTCCTTCTGCTCGTCGGACTCCTTCTTGTCGACGCTGATGCTCAGACGACCCTCGTTGAGCTCAATGTCGACCTGGTCCTTCTTGACGCCCGGCAGCTCGGCCGTGATCACGTACTTGTCGCCCGCGTCCTCGACGTCCATGTTGAACGCGTCCGCGTCCGACACAGCCAGCGGTGCGAAGAAGTCGTCAATCGCTGCGAACGGCCAAACCCTGCGAAGTGCCTTCTCGTAGTCGCTATAGGGAACCATGCCTGCCATTGTTACCACTCCTTCTATTGGCTGGACGCCCTTCCTTTGGGCTTCCTTGGGTTCACTGGTATATGTAACCACCTACCAGTAACTTAAACATGGTTTCTCAGATTTTTTGAGTCTATTGCGCTAACTATATCTAAGTCCTATCGAGTCATATTTATGCGTGCTCGGCGCATGAGAGAGGCGTCGCCCACAGCAGGCGACGCCCCATCCCCGCCCCTAAGGCAGCTCCCTACAGCCCGCACTCCTCCAGGCGGTCAAGAATCTCGCCCAGGGTTGACTTGTACGCAAAGAGCTGGCGGTACGTCGCCGTCTTCACGCGGCCCTGCGCACGCAGGTCGTCCATCTGGCGCACGGCGCTGCCGTAGTCCTCGCGCACGCCCGCCGCGAACGCCTCGTAGCGCTCGAGCCTGCGCTCGCGCTCTGCCGCGACCATGCCGCCGGCCGTCGAATCATCGCTCATGCATCCTCCGTCCCACGCAAAGGGGCGCCGCCTCCGTCGGAAGGCAGACGCCCCAGGCTTGCACCCATCTATCTTAGTGGACGCCTTGGCAGGCAATCCCCCTCGCCTCGCGGCGAGCTACTCGGCCGCCTCGCCCTCGGCCTTCTTGCCAAACTTCGCCTTGAGCGCGCCCACAACAGCTGGAATGACGGAAACGAGGATGATGCCCACGATGACCAGCTCGAAGTGCTTCTGCACCGCCGGGATGCCGCCAAAGAAGTAGCCCAGCAGCGTGAAGAGCGTGGACCACGTGATGCCGCCCAGGATGTTGAAGATCACGAAGTTGCGCCAGTGCATGCCGCCCATGCCGCTAAGGAACGGGACGAACGTGCGGATGAACGGGAAGAACCTGCCCAGGAAGACGGCGAGGTGGCCCCACTTGTCCAGGAAGTCCTCCGTCTTCTTCACGCGCTCCGGGGTCATGGCCTTTACCTTGCCCGACGCCACGATGCGCTTGCCAAAGAAGTGACCGATCATGAAGTTGCACTGGTCGCCCAGGATGGCCGCGGCCCATGCGATGCCAAGCAGCATAAAGATGTTGAAGCCGCCGTTGTGCGCGAAGAACCCCGATGCAAACAGCAGCGAGTCACCCGGAAGAAACGGGAAGAACACGACGCCCGTCTCGATAAAGATGATGAGAAACACAAAGCCGTACGCCACGACCGGTCCGGCGGCGATGGCGCTTGCAATGGCCGTGCGGGGGTCCTTCAGCAGCTCGACAATGAAGTTCACGAATCCCATGCGAGAAAATCCTTACCTTTGGCGGCGCCTACGCGTGCCAGGGCTCGCGATGTGGCGGGTCCGCGGTCTCTGCTTACAACAACACCCCTTGCCGCAACGCGGTTTGGGGCGTCGTACACAGTGTGCTCGATGGGAACGGGCGCCCGCCCGAGGCTCCTTATGGCTGCTACCTTCCGGTCCTGACCAGGTTCGGAACAGTACGTCGCCCGAACCCATCGAGCACACTCACGAATTGATACTCTACCTGCCCGGCAAGCCGCCCACGGGCGCAAGGTCGCGAGAACACCAAAAGCCCACGTCGCCAGAGCGCCACTTGGCATCTGCGGCCACAGCGCCCCGCCGATACGCTACCCTAGGTGCAACCAAATATCGCCGCAGGCAGAACGAACGGCCACGGCACCGTCACGGGAGGCGCGCATGATTAACCACTTCTGCAAGGTTCCCCTCTGGGAATGCAACGGCAAGCTCGTTCGCGTGGCGCAGGGACAAGAGCCCGCAGACACGGTCATCCGCCACGCGCGTCTCGTCAGCGTCACCACGCGCGAGATCCTGGACGACGCAGACATCGCCATCAGCTGCGGGCGCGTCGCCTATATCGGCTTCGACGGTCACACGGCCGAGCACTGCGTCGGGCCAGACACCAAGGTGATCGACGCTCACGGCCTCTATGCCGCCCCCGGCCTTCTGGACACCCACATCCACATCGAGTCCAGCATGGTCGGCCCGTCCGAGTACGCTCGCGGCGTCGTGCCCCACGGCACCGTCGGCATCTACGCGGACCCGCACGAGGTCGCAAACGTCCGCGGCCTCGAGGGCGTCAAGGCCATGTGGGCCGACGCCAGCCGCACGCCGCTCAAGATCATGCTCACCACGCCCTCCTGCGTGCCGGCGGTCCTGGGCGTGGAGGACACGGGCTCCAGCATCGACGCCGCGCAGGTGGCGGACACCATGACCTGGCCGGAGACCTGCGGCCTCGGTGAGATGATGAACTTCCCCGGCATCCTTTCGGGCGAGAAGAACGCGCTTGGCGAGGTGCAAGAGACCCTCAAGGCCGACAAGCCCGTGACCGGCCACTACGTCACGACGGACGACGACCGCGGCCTGAACGCCTACATCGCCGCCGGCGTCACGAGCTGCCACGAGTCCAGCACGTTCCAGGACGTCCTCGCAAAGCTCCGCATGGGCATGTACGTGCAGCTGCGCCAGGGCTCGGCCTGGCTCAACCTGCCGGGCTACCTGCCACAGCTCGTACAGAGCGGCGTGGACACCAGCCACTGCATGCTGTGCACGGACGACTCCCACCCGCACACCATCGTCGCGGACGGCCACATGGACCGCGTCCTGCGCGAGGCCGTCAGGCTCGGGCTCGACCCCATCGTCGCCATCCAGATGTGCACCATCAACGCGGCCACGTACTTCGGCGTCGGGCTCGACATGGGCTCCATCACGCCCGGCAAGTGCGCGGACATCGTCCTGTTCGAGGACCTTACGAACTTCCGCGCTAAGCAGGTCTACATCGACGGCGAGCTCGTTGCGAAGGACGGCAAAGCCCTGTTTGAGGTCGAGCCGTTCCAGTGGCCAAGCTTCATGACCAACACCATGGACCTCGGCATCGACATCACGTCACAGACGTTCCGCATCCCGGTCGACACGCAGGAAGACACGTGCAAGGTTCGCGCGCTCGGCGTCAACGCGGGCGACACCCTCACGCGCGAGCTCACCGTCCAGGTGCCCGTGCGCGACGGCTCGCTCCAGGCGGACCCAGAGCACGACATCCTGAAGGCCTGCGTGTTCGACAGGCACCACGGCGAGAAGGGCGCGCACGCCTTTGGCTTCATCAGCGGCTTTGGCATCCACGGCGCGCTCGCCCAGACCGTGAGCCACGACGCCCACAACCTCCTCGTCATGGGCGACAACGACGCGGACATGGCACTTGCCGCCAAGACGCTCGCGGACTGCGGAGGCGGAGAGGTCGCCGTCATGGACGGCAAGGTGCTGGCCCTGGTCGAGCTGCCCGTCTGCGGCCTCATGAGCGACAAGCCCGTCGAGGTGGTCGCAGCCGAGGTCGACCGCATCGAGCAGGCGTGGGCCACCATGGGCTGCACGCTGCCGTCACCGTTCATGACCATGGGCGTCATGTCGCTTGCCTGCGTGCCGTTCCTGCGCCTTACCAACCGCGGCTACGTCAACTGCGTCACGTTCCAGATGGAGCCGCTCCTGGCAGAGTAGCGCCGCAAGACAACTGCAAGTCAGCCGCAGGACATCTGCAAGGTCACGGGTCCGTCCTTCGGGGCGGACCTTTCGCTATAAGCCACCTTTGCGCTACCATCGTTAGGTTCAACCACGTGCAGGGAGACCACATGTCAAAAAAGAACAAGAACCGCTCCAAGCAGGCGGCACGCATCAGCGCAAAGCAGCATCAGGAGCAGAACCTCACCGCAGCCGAGCAGGATGCCGAAAAGTACGGCGACGTGCTCTTCTCGGCAACGTACTTTCTGGACGAGAAGAGCGCGGACAACGCGGCCGCGCTGTATGGCGGGGGCCGCACGCGCGATCTGTGCCTCGTGCTTTTGGTCGTGGGCATCGTGATGCTGGTGACGAACTTCGTGCTGGGGTTCAACCTGGCAATCATTCTGATTGCGCTCGTGCTGGCGGTTTCCGGCGCCACGGCGTCAGGCAACTGGAAGTCCGTCACCATGTGGGCTCTTATGGGCACCAACCTGGGCGACTCGAAGGAGGACCTCAACCGTCACAACGTCGTGACCGCTGACGAGGTCATCGTGGAGGGCCCCGGCGCGGAGGTGCTGCGCCTGCCGCTGCACGAGCTGCGTCGCGTGCGCCACGACGAGCACGGCTGCCTGGCCATGTTTGGCAAGGCGCGCGTGGCGTACTTCCCGGCCAGCCAGATGAGCGTGAGCCGCCTGCGCGAGCTTGAGCAGTTCCTGGAGGAGGCCGCAAGGTAAGTGCAAGATGGCTGCCAGACAAGTGCAAGATGGATGCAAGCTGGGCGGCCGGCGCGCTAGACGCGCCGTAGTATGGGTATCAACCCTGTAACCAGCGGCAACATAACGGCGTCACATGCGGGCGCGCGGTGCGGATGTCGCATCGTGCGCCCGCTTGCGCATGTCGGGGAAGAAGGATCCATGGCAATCGTAGCGGCGTTTGCGGTTCCGCACCCACCCCTGATCATCCCGGCCGTAGGCAGGGGCCGCGAGAAAGAGATTCAGGACACGATCGACGCATACCGGCAGGTAGGTACGCGCATCGCAGAGGTCGACCCACAGACGATAGTGATATCGTCCCCGCACTCCGTCATGTACCGCGACTACATCCATGTGTCGCCCGGCGCGTCCGCGGAGGGCGACTTTGGGCAGTTTGGCGCAAGAGAAGCCCGCTATGCGGCGCACTACGACACGGAGTTTGTGACGGCGCTCGCCGCGGCGGCGGACGCAGACGCCCTTGCCGCCGGCTGCGAGGGCGAGCGCGATCCCGCGCTTGACCACGCAACCATGATTCCGCTGCACTTTATACAAGAGGCGTACCGCAAGGCAGGGCGCGAGCCCAGCTACAAGGTGGTGCGCATGGGCATATCCGGCCTCTCCCCCGCGGACCACTACCGCATGGGCATGCTGGTGCAGCGCGTAGCGAGCGTGCTGGGGCGACGCTGCGTGTACGTGGCATCCGGCGACCTTTCGCACAAGCTTGCACCAGATGGCCCGTACGGCTTTGCGCCAGAGGGTCCCAAGTTCGACCGGCGCGTGTGCGACGACTTCGCAACCGCGGATTTTCTTGACCTTTTGATGATCGACCGCGGGTTTGCGGAGCGCGCCGCGGAATGCGGACTGCGCAGCTTCCAGATCATGGCCGGCGCGCTTGACCAGACGGACGTCAAGGCAGAGCTCCTTTCCTACCAGGGGCCTTTCGGCGTTGGCTACGGCGTGGCGGCGTTTACGCCCACGGGAGAAGAGCGTGCGGACCCGGCTCGCGACTTCCTTTCCGCGTACGAGGACGCCCACCGCGATGAGATGCGCCGGCGCAAGGAGGCGGAGGACCCGCTCGTGAGGCTGGCGCGGCTGTCGCTCGAGACCTTCGTGCGCACAGGCGAGCGCCTACACGCGGACGACGTGCCAGACGCGCTGCTTGACCAGCTGCGCAAGGCGGCGGACGGCAGCCCGGCCGGCTGCTTCGTCTCGCTCAAGAAGGACGGCGAGCTGCGCGGCTGCATCGGGACCATCATACCCACGCGCGACACCCTGTGGGCAGAGATCCTGGGCAACGCCGTTTCTGCCGGCGCGCACGACCCGCGCTTCTCGCCCGTGCGCAAGGGCGAGCTGGCGGAGCTGGTGTACGACGTGGACGTGCTGACGCCGCCGGAGCGCATCGCGGGGCCGCAGGACCTGGACGTGCACCGCTACGGCGTGATCGTGAGCACGGACGACGGGCGGCGCGGACTGCTGCTGCCCGATCTTGACGGCGTTGACAGCGTGGAGCAGCAGGTGCGCATTGCGGCGCGCAAAGGCGGGATCGACCTTGCGCGCGACGACTGGCACCTTGACCGCTTCGAGGTGGTGAGGCACACATGACGGCGGGCGGCGCCTTGCGCGACGCGCGCGTAACGTGCGACGCGTGCCCACGGCACTGCAAGCTTGAGGAAGGTGCGCTGGGCTACTGCCGTGCGCGGCGCTGCCGGGACGGCAGGGTTCTGCCAGACAACTACGGCAGACTCACTTCCATCGCGCTCGACCCCATACAGAAGAAACCCATCGCAAGGTGGATGCAAGGTTCGACCGTTCTTTCCGTTGGAAGCTACGGCTGCAACCTGCGGTGCCCGTTCTGCCAAAACTGGCAGATATCTCAGTCCGGCGAAGGCGACGTTCCGTGGCGCGAGGTTTCGCCGCAGGATCTGGTGCGCATGGCGCTGGACGTGCGGCGCGAGCAGGAGGCCGCGGGCGGGTGCATGGCCGGCATCGCGTACACGTACAACGAGCCGCTCGTTGGCTGGGAGTACGTGCGCGACTGCGGCGAACTTGCGCACGAGGCGGGCCTCGCGAACGTGCTCGTCTCGAACGGGTGCGCGACGCCGCAGGTAATTGCAACCCTCGCGCCCCTGGTGGATGCTGCCAACATAGACCTCAAGTCCTTCTCGCCCGCGTTCTATAACGCGTGCGGCGCGCCCGCCGGAGCGCTTGACGCCGTGCGCCACACCATAGAGGTGCTGGCAGCGGAGCCCGGCTGCCACCTGGAGGTGACCATGCTCGTCGTGCCCGGCATGAACGACACGGACGCCCACATGCGAAGTCTGTCGCGGTGGCTTGCCTCCGTCGACCGCGGGGTGGTGCTGCACGTGACGCGGTTCTTCCCGCGCTGGCACATGTCCGACGCACGACCGACGGACGTGCAGCTTGTCTATCACCTGGCTGACGTTGCGCGAGAAGAGCTTGACTGCGTGCTTGTGGGCAACTGTTGACAGTGCAACGCGACCGCCCGCAAAGACGCCGTGTCTAGCGTTTGCCTTTGCGGGTATACATCAAAACATACGCAGTTTTTCGCGGGGGCCGCATGGTGATTTTTGCCACGCGGCCCCCGCTTGGCACCCTAAGGAGGCTCAACATGATCTTTCAGGTCGACGACAACAGCGTCAAGTTCCTTGGCGACGACAACGAGGTCAAGGGCGCAGTCCTCTTTCCCGACGCAGAGGACGGCGTCGTGGACATCAACAAGACGTACGTCGCGCCCACGGAGCGCGGCATGGGCACCGCGGGACTCTTGATGGGGCGCGCGGCAGAGCACATCAAGGCAGCCGGCAAGAAGGCCAGGCTCTCGTGCAGCTATGCGCAAGCGTGGTTCAAGAAGCACCCGGAGTACCAGAGCCTGGTGACGGAGTAGCGCGACGGTCGGCGCGGCAGCGCAGGTAACTGCAAGCTTTGCGAAAACAGACGCAAGGGAGCGGGCGGCACGTGGCTTTTGCCAACGGCCGCCCGCTCCCTTTGTGTGTCAGCCGCGTGCTTGCGCGCAACCACGCGCGTCCGTGTTGCGCCCATCTTGCACCTGTCTTTACCTGTGTTGCAGACCGACCCATTCCCACAGGCTCACGGGACGTCCGTCGACCATCACGGGCGATTCGTCCGCATCACGATCCGCAAAGTCGTGGTACACCTCGATCCAGCAGAAGTGGCCACGGTAGCGCAGCGGCGCGCCCGATGCGTCGTGGTAGCGGCCTGTCAGGTCGTCCACATGGTCAAACAGGGTAAGGTGGATGTTTGCACCCAGGCGCCGAAGATGCCAGTACGTGGGGATGGAGGTGCGCCGCGGGTCGATGATGTCGTCGTCTGCGGACTGCACCAGCCAGAGCGGCGTGCGCGCGATGGCCGCGACCTCGGCTTCCGTCGCAAGGTCATCGTTCCACGCGGGGCACACGGCAACGCCCGCGGCAAACAGATCCGGGTAATCTGCCAGCAGGCGGCACGTCATGAACCCGCCGTTCGAGAGCCCGCCCACGTACACGCGCGAAGGGTCGGCGGCCGGCAGCGCCGCGACCGTGCGACGCACCATATCGCCAAGCGCTTGCACGTAGCGGCTCTGGTTGTCGTCCTCCATCTGTCCGGAGCCAGAGTCCATCCAGTATGTGGGCGAAGACGGCGCCAGCACGTACGCCGCGCCACCGAGCTTTGCCTGGATGTACGGCTGCCCCAGCGCCGTCACCCTGTTTGCCATGACCGTCAGAAACGGCACGCGCGGCTCCCCCGCACCATGCAGCCACAGCAGCAGCGGCACGGACCGTGGACGCGGCGCATGGCCGTCCCGCGCGCACTCTGGCGTAAAGAGCGAGAAGCGCATGTGGCACCCATCGAAGTCGCCTTCACCTGTGAGGTCCCATCCACGCAGGTCAGGGCAGGTGTCACCTGTAGATTCGTCAAACACGAGACCCTCGAGCGGCGTCTCATCCCCCACACACGCAAGCGCACGGCGCTGTGCCACGTGAAACACGGGCATGAGCTCCCTCGAGCCCATGACGCCGCCGCCTATGCGACGGGTCGCCTTCACCTCCGGAAGCTCGAGCGCCACGTGGCTGCCACTGGGGCGGCGCGCGGCCTTCTCGTCACACACCCACGCGCGGAACACGCCAACGTCCACCCCATCCGCACATACGCTAAAGGCATCTGCAAGGTCTTCGGCATCCACAACGTCACACGGCAGGTTAAGCACGAGCTTGCTCACGTACGCACCCATATCCGCTGCGGCCGTGATGGTTCGATACGTTGCCATGGCGCCTCCAAAGCTTTCCGCAAGACGCACGCAAGACGTCTGCAAGGTGGGGTCGCAACCATGTTCGCACGTTCTTCTCGCCCACGGGGCGAGAAGAGAAGGCCCTCGGAGCCAAAGGCAGATGCCAGCTCCGGGGGCCTAACATGTTCTAGCTTTGCTCAGCGTCGCATGCGGCAAGCTTGCGCCTATCTTGCGACTGCCTCGCGCCTACCTGCGGTGCGCGCGGTAGTACGCGATGAGCGCCTTCGTGGAGGCGTCCTGGGCGGCAAGCGCCTCGTCGTCGTGGAACGCGGGCGTGATCTGCTTCGCAAGCTGCTTGCCCAGCTCGACGCCCCACTGGTCGTAGGAGTCCAGACCCCAGACCGTGCCCTCGACAAAGGTGATGTGCTCGTACAGCGCGATGAGCTCGCCCAGCGCGTGCGCGTTCAGCGTGTCGCCAAAGATCGAGGTGGTCGGGCGGTTGCCGGTGAAGACGCGCGCCGGGACCATCCACTCCGCGGTGCCCTCCGCACGGACCTCGTCCGCGGTCTTACCAAAGGCGAGGGCCTTCGTCTGCGCGAGGAAGTTGCCCAGGAAGAGCTCGTGCACGTCCTGGTCTCCGTCCTTCGTGGGGTTGGGGGTGTTGACAAACGCGATGAAATCGGCCGGAATCATGCGCGTGCCCTGGTGAATGAGCTGGTAGAACGCGTGCTGGCCGTTGGTGCCGGCCTCGCCCCAGAAGATCTCGCCCGTATCGGACGTGACGGGCGTGCCGTCCCAGCGCGTGGACTTGCCGTTGGATTCCATGGTCAGCTGCTGCAGGTACGCCGGGAAGCGGTGCAGGTACTGGTTGTACGGCAGCACGGCGTGGCTTGCGGCCTTGAAGAAGTTGACGTACCAGACGTTGATGAGGCCCATGAGCGCGACCACGTTCTGCTCGAGCGGGGTCTCGCAGAAGTAGGTGTCGAGGTCGTGGAAGCCGGCCAGGAAGTCCTTGAACATCTGGGGGCCAAACGCGATGATGAGCGACAGGCCAACGGCGGCGTCAACGGAGTAGCGGCCGCCGACCCAGCTCCAGAAGCCAAAGGCGTTCGCCGGGTCGATGCCAAACTGCTCCACAAGCTCAAGGTTGGTCGAGACCGCGACGAAGTGCTTCTTGATGGCATCTGCAACCGAGGCGTCGGAACCGTCGATTGCGCCCTGGGCCTTCAGGCCCTCAAGCAGCCACGTGCGAGCCTCGCGCGCGTTCGTCATCGTCTCGAGCGTCGTGAACGTCTTGGAGACGATGACCACCAGCGTGGTCTCGGGGTCGAGGCCCTTGACCTTCTCGGCCATGTCGTTGGGGTCGATGTTAGAGACGTAGCGCACGGAGATGCCGGCGTCCGCGTACGGCTTGAGGGCCTCGTACACCATGACCGGGCCCAGGTCAGAGCCACCGATGCCAATGGAGACGACAGTCTCGATCTTCTTGCCGGTGACGCCCTTCCACTCGCCGGAGCGCACGCTGTCCGCAAACGCGTACATGCGGTCCAGCACCTCGTGCACGTCCTTCACGCAGTCCTGGCCGTCGACGATGAGCTTGCCGGCGTCGGACGCGGGGCGGCGCAGCGCCGTATGCAGGACGGCGCGGTCCTCGGTGGTGTTGATGTGCACCCCGCTGAACATGGCAGCACGGCGCTCCTCAAGGCCCACGGCCTTGCCAAGGGCGGCCAGCAGCTTGACGGTCTCGTCCGTCACGAGGTTCTTCGACAGGTCAAAGTGCAGGTCGGACAGGTCAAACGATAGCTTCTGGACACGCTGGGGATCAGCGGCGAACCAATCCTCCAGGCTGATGCCCTTGGACTGGAGGCTGTCGAAGTGGTCCTGGAGGGCCTTCCACTCTGGGGTCTGCGTCGCGTCGATGGGTGCAGGTACGTCTGGCATGCTAGCTCCTTAGGTCTGACTGCAGTTATGTGCAAGACCGGGTCGCCCGGGCGGCGACCGCAACATACAGCCCTAATTCTACCCCGTTCGCCAAAAGATGCGTGACAAGGCATAAAGTGCCAACAGACTTGCGTGGCGGGCGCGGATCCTCTCGCACGGGTCGAGCCGGCATGCGCGGGCGAGAAGATCGCGGCCCCTTTGCCGCGACCGCGGGCCCGGCGCCGCTAGATGGGCTCCCCCAGCGGTGGCACGCGCTTCAGGCGCGCCCACATGACCTGCTTCTGTCGCCTGTCTGCAAGCGCCGCCTCGAAGCCGCCCAGGTTCAGCACGCGCATGCCCAGTACCAGCGCCACGACGCCGGGCGCGAGCATCGCCTCCGCAAAGTCCGGAAGCGCCGCAAGCTCGTCCGCGTACGCCTCGCGCGCGGCTGCGGCGGCAGCCTCGTCGCACAGGACGAGCGTCGCCGGGTCGAGCGCGGCCACGGCACGGCGCAGCGTTTCCGCAGACAGCGGCTCGCCGGTATCGAGCGAGCACGAAAGCGCCGCCCAGTCCTCGGGTGCGTAGCCCAGCGCCTCGAGCGATTTGCGCAGCGCCGTCCCGTCCTCGCCCGAAAGCACGGGACGACCGTCCTTCTCACCCGCGTTGAGCTCGCCTTTTGCGAACAGGACGGACGAGAAGGAGTTGCCAGACATGCACACGCCCTCCGACGCAAGCCCCGCAAGCTCCGAGCGGGTCTTCGCCACGTACGCGTCGCGACGCGCTTCCCTGTCTGACGGCATGGCCGCTCCCCTCGTGTTGCACCCGTTGGCTTTATGGATTCGATTCTAGCGCCGCAATCCTGTGCAGATTGGGTATAAGCGCTCCAGAGACAATCTGCGCGCCCGTGAGCGCCACTTCGAAGGAGAGAGTTAATGGCAAACGCAATCACCTCCGCGGACTTCGACTCCGTCCTCGCAAGCTCCGACAAGCCGGTCCTGGTTGACTTCTGGGCATCCTGGTGTGGCCCCTGCCGCGCGCTTGGCCCCGTGGTCGAGCAGGTTGGGGACGAGATGGCAGACCGCCTGACCGTCTACAAGTGCAACGTGGACGAGGAGGGCGACCTGGCCCAGAGGTTCCAGATCGTGTCCATCCCCACGCTCATCCTGTTCAAGGACGGCAAGCCCGTCCACACCATGGTGGGTAACATGCCGAAGGCCGACCTCGTGAAGGAGCTCGAGGCAAACCTGTAAGGCCCGTTTCACATACACTTGTTGCGGACGTCTGCGCGGCGTCCGCTTTTTTGTGTCGGCCGCTCGGCGACCTTGCAGTTTTCTGTACGGCCGCAATCGGCATGGCTGCAACCACGGAGGTCATCCCATGACGCAAGGCAAGCGCAAGGCAAACGCGATCGCGCGGCTGGTGCAAAGCCGGCGTGCAATGCTCATGCTCGTTGCGGTGATCGCCTTTATCTGGCTTCTGTTTGAGGTCAAAAAAGACGACATCATGCGCCTGGACGCCGCCGCATACAGCCTGGTCGTGATGCATATGCGCACGACGTGGCTCACGCCCATCATGCAGTCGATATCAGACCTCGCCTACCCCGTGGTGCTGGTGGTGATGCTCCTGGTAATAGAGGCTTTCGCCCCCGGACGCCGCCCCGGGCTGTGCGCCGCGGTTAACCTCGTGCTTGCCACGCTGCTCAACCTGCTGCTAAAGACGCTGGTACAGCGCCCTCGCCCTGAGGGTTACCGCCTGGTGGCAGAAAGCGGCTTCAGCTTCCCGTCCGGCCACTCCATGGTGGCGATGGCGTTCTATGGGCTGCTCATCTGGATGGTCTGGCGCTACGAGAAGGACGCCTTCGTGCGCTGGCTCGGCATCATCGGCTTTGGCCTCGTAATCGTGCTCGTGGGGCTTAGCCGCATCTACCTGGGCGTCCACTACGCCTCCGACGTGCTTGCAGGTTTCTGCGCGTCCATCGCGTGGCTTGGCGTGTACACCAAGCTTCTTGCACCCATCTTCCTCACGCCGCGCGATACGTCGCAGGACGCGCCGGGCGAGAAGGACGGCGGCGCCAGCCGCAAGGCATAAAGACGATCGCAAGCTCGCCGGCGGCGCAGGCGCAGGACAAGTGCGTCCCGCCGGCCCTTTCACGCACCCTGCCAGGCGCACGCCGGCCCTTTACGCTTCCTGCCAGTCCTGCGCGCGCAGCGGGATGATCTTCGCACTCTGAATCTTGCCGTTGTCTGCGATGATGCGGCCGATGCTGGGCCCTCCCGCGCGCGGGAACGTGGGGCTGCCGGGGTTCATGATGAGCACGCCGGTCTTGGCGTCGCGCGTCACAAGCGGCCGGTGGGTGTGCCCGCAGATGGCGACCTCGCAGGTGGCAAGGTCAAGGCGCTCCTGGTAGTGGCACACCTCCCAGCGCAGGCCGGCCGCAAAGAACCTCACGAGGTTCGTGACGAACGAGTCGTAGGTGTAGCCCCAGTCGTTGTTTCCCTTGCACATGTAGGTCATGGCTATGTCGTTCAGGGTGTGGAAGTCCGACTCGGAGCACATGTCCCCGGCATGCACTATCACGTCGGCGCCTTGAAGCTCGGACAGAAGCTCGTCCGATAGGTAGCCGTGTGTGTCGGAGACTATGTCAAAGCGCATAAATTCCTGCTCTTCTCTTCTGGCAAGTGTCCGCGCGTGCCCTGGGTGCGGGCGTGGTCCGTACGTGCGCGGGGTCCGTACGCGGGCGGTTCGTGCGCAATCGGGGCACGCTACAGCCCAAGCGCGCGCTTCAGCGGCACAACGCGACGGCGCGACACGGGGATCTTCTTCTCTTCCACGCCCTTGATGCCCAGCTGCAGAATGCCGCTGGAAATGACCTCTACGTCCTCCACGTGGTCCAGGTTCACGATGTAGCCGCGATGCACGCGGAAGAAGCCGTGCGGCGTGAGCTTCTGCTCCAGCTTCGCGAGCGAGATGGTAGAAAGGAAGCGGTCGCCGTCCGTATAGATGCAGGAGTAGTCGTCCTTCGCCTCGATGTAGCGAATCTGGTCCACGGGAACGAGCACCTTACGGCCGCCCTTCTCCACGGGGATGCGCACCTGCGTGGGGTGGCTCGCCGGCGCGGGCTTCACGATGGCCTCCACCTTGTCGAGCGCGCGGTTGAGCCTGTCGGTCTCCACCGGCTTCATGAGGTAGTCGACGGCGTCCACGTTAAAGGCCTCGAGCGCGTACTCGCTGTACGCGGTCACAAACACCACCGCAGGCGGGTTCTTCAGCTTGTGCAGGGCCTCTGCAAGCTGCATGCCAGACGTCTTCGGCATCGAGATGTCCAGAAATATCACGTCGATGCGCTGGTCGGTACCCTCCTTGCTCTTGACGAGGGATTCCACGGCCTCGCGGGCGTTCAGCGCCTCGCGAATGGTGTCGACGCGCCCCGTCTCCTCCAGAAGGAACCTGAGTTCAGAACGCGCGGGAGCCTCGTCGTCCACGATGAGTGCGTTCAGCAAGTCACATCACCTAACCTTTGGAACACCTGCACGGACATGCCGCGCATAAGCCAACGTTCCTATTCTATCCGACCGTCAGTGTCTTTGGGAGCCACGCCCGCAAGCCGCAGCGTGACGCACGTACCCTCGCCCAGCTTGGACATGACCTCCACGCTGGAGTCGCCGCCATAGAAGCGCTGCAGCCGCTCCGACACGTTGCGAAGCGCGATGCCCGTGCCGCGCGAGCTGTTGCTGGAATCCTGCGACGAGCCGGAAAGCAGCCTCTCCGCCACGTCCTCCGTCATGCCCAGGCCGTCGTCCGCAACGGCGATCAGCACGTCGTTTCCGTCCTTCACCACCTGGACGTCGATCGTGAGGGGGCCCTCGTCGCGCATGGCATGGCGCACGGCGTTCTCCACGATCGGCTGCACGATGAAGCCGGGAACCATGACCTTCTCGCATCCCGGCGCCACGGACTCGCTCTCCAGGATGCGGTCCTCGCCAAAACGGGCCTTCTCTATCGTGAGATAACGGCGCGTCTGCTCAAGCTCCTCCGCAAGCGGCATGAGCGACTGCGAGCTCTGGAGCGTGCGGCGGTAGAACGCCGAGAACTCGCGCAGCAGGTCGCGCGCCTTCGCGGGGTCCGTGCGCGTGAACGCGGCGATGGTGTTGAGCGTGTTGAAGAGGAAGTGCGGGTTGATCTGGGCCTGGAGCGCCTTCACCTCTGCGCGCGCCGTGAGCTCCGCCTGACGGTCGAGCTCGTACGCGGACAGCTGCGTGGACAGCAGCTCCCCAAAGCCGCGCGCGATGGTGAGCTGCGTGCGGTCCACGTCGCTCCCGTTGCGATAGAAGAACTCGAGGGTGCCCACCGCATGCTCGCGCACCATGAGCGGCACCGCGACGCCCACGGGATACTCCTCGTCGCGCGGGGTGCTCGCGGCGTCGTCGTCTGCGTCCAGCCACTCGTTTTCCTCGCTGTACGAGAAGGTCTGCATCCTCCCGCTGGTTATAACGTCCCTGGTGGTGGGCGAGTTTGGCTCGCCAACGCGATGCTTCGACTCGTCGCCGCCCACGATCGCGAGGAGCGCCTCGTCGTCGCACATGGCGACGGCCGCCGCCGTGGTCTCCGGCAGCAGCAGCTGGCACACGGCCGTGCAGTTCTCTGGCGTCAGGCCACCGTTCATATGGGTGAGCACGGACGACGACACGCGCAGCATGCGCTCCGTCGCCTGCGAGCGCATGTCCTCCGGCACCAGCAGCATCACGCCGCCGGCAAGCACGATGTCCACGGCAAGCCCGGCACCCGCCACAACGGCGGCCACAAGGTTCGCAGTCAGAAGGCCCCACACCAGAAGCGCAATGAGCGCCACCGTCAGTATGATGAGAAGAACGTTGATCACGGGTCCGCGGTGGGCGTAGCTAGGTCCTGTCACTTTTGCTCACCACCCATGCCGGCCGGGGTCCCCATCTTGACCATCTGCTCTGCCAGGCTCGCATCGCCCCAGAGCGACGACATCACCTGCGGCCAGTACGTCTGGAAGCTGAAGTAGCTGCTCGCGACGCGCCGCGCCCACTGCTGCGCCACGTGCCTGCCGCGCAGCCAGATCTTGAGGTAGTCCAGGCGCTCTGGCCCCACGATGGCGCGACGCAGCGACGTGTGCGCGATCCTGGTGCGCACGCCAGGCGATATCCACTCCGAGGGATACGGCCGCAGGGATTCCGGCCGCACCTGGCGCATGCCCTTTATGGAGTTCGCGACCGCGAGCTTCTCTACCTCGTAGTTCCACCGGTACACGTCCTGCATGAAGCGGGCCGCGTGCGAGGGAATCTTAGGCGGCAGGTGGCGGACGCGCCACGCGCTGTCAAACCACACGTCGTAGCCGTGCATGCGCAGGTTGAACAGGTAATCAAGGTCCTCGCCGCGCGTGATGGTGGGGTCGAAGCTCACCTTGCTGAACACGCTGGCGCCCACGCAGAAGCAGCCGCCGCACACGTAGTTGGAGCGGCTGATGCGCGTTCCGCCCAGCGCGCGATGCATCCACTGGTTGAACTCCACGCGCTTGGACCACCAGCGGTCAACCCACCGCGCTCGCGTGATGGACGCGTACGGCGAGTTGTGGGAGTCAAGGTAGCAGCCGCTCTTCGCGGCGATCTTAAGTCCCTGGCGCGTGCTGAGCCCCATACCGTACACGGCGTCTATCAGGAAGTTCTCGTTCAGGGCAACCTCGTCGTCGTCCAGGAAGACCACCACGTCGTGGTCGAGCACCGCCGCGACGGCCAGACCCATGTTGCGAATGGCACCGTAGCCGCGAAGCGAAACAGGGTCGCCCTCAAGGCGCGGCACGGCACGGTCGATGGCCGCGCGTATGAGCTTTGCCTCTGCCGAGCCTATGACCAGCGGATTGAGCCTGGGGTGCTGGCGGCAGACGCCGTCGACCCTCGCACGAGCGCTCTTCTCGCATGCGGGGTCGCATACCAGGAGCACCACGACCCTAAGCACGCCGCGCACCGCGTCGAGCGACGAGAGGCAGGTCTCGAGCTCGGGCAGCGGCTTTGTCACAGGAGTCGCGTGGTCATATACGCCGACCTCGCCGATCTTGGCGGGAGCGTCGCTTTCCGCCCAGTAGGATGGTATGACGATGACGGGATTCAAGACCGGCTGGGCCCTTCTGTCCCCCACGCGCCCCAAAGCGCGGACGGCGCGGGAACCTCCGATGGCTAACTGCTATGTTGTCTTATGATACCCGCTGTTGCGCCGTCTGTTGCCTGTTTAATGCGATTTGGCGAGATGAGTTTGACACGGGGGCCGCAATTGGGCACTGGATGGGGCTAGCGTCTGCTTCCGTGTCCCAGGTGGTAGGCGCGGGGATGGATGTTGTGGCGCCTATCCCAGTCCGGACCCATCTTCGCGGCGGGAAGCTCCACGCCAAGCTCGCTGGCGCGCTCGGTCGCGTGGCGGTAGCTTACGTGGCGCACGACCTCGCCCAAAATGATGACGGCAACGGTCGCGCCAAGCAGGGGGAGCTTCTTCAGCTGGTCTGGCGCCATGCCAAACGGCACGAGCGATATCACGATGCACGCGACGAGCTCCGCCACCGGCACCCAGCAGAACAGCGCGTTTGCCACGCGTCCGCCAGGCACCCTAAAGGGGCGCGGGCGACTTGGGTCGATCTTTCGCAGGCGCAGGAACGCGGGAAACATGGGCACGTACGAGGCCAGCGTGAACACGATGTCAAGCGACAGCGCCACATAGAAGATGCCGATGCCAAGCGATTCCAGCAGCGGGCCGGCCACCACCAGGGCAGACGTGCACACGCCCGTCATCACGCACGAGCCAAGGTGGCGGCCCTTCCTATCCTCCGCGCCAAAGGCACGCGGAAGGTTTCCCTCCTTCGACGCGCGGTTGGTCACGGAGCTCACGCCGTGCGACCAGCTGATCATGTTCGCGAAGCACGAGAGCAGGAAGCCCAAAGACACCAGCATGAACGGCCAGCTGCGCGCGCCGGTCATCGCGGCAACGGCATCCGCCACGCCCGAGGCAAGGTTGATCCTATTGTGCGGCACGGCGGTAGAGATGCCAAGCGAAACAAAGAGGTAGATGGCCACAATCGTGAGGCCGGACGTGACGATGGCCTTGGGCATGTCGCGCTGCGGGCTCTCCATCGAGTCGACGAAGGTCGCGATAACCTCGCAGCCCATATAGTTGTAGATGATGACGGAAAGGTACGTGAACGTTGTGGGGTCGCCAAAGTCTGGCAGCATGGATTGCGGCGTGAGCGGCGACACGAAGCCGTGACGACTGCCATACCAGATGCCCATGCCGCCAACGCTCAGGGCGAGAAGAACGTTGACGACGGCGCCGAGGTTCATGACCCAGGAGATGTCGCCAACCTCCTGCATGGAGACCCACACCACGAACCAGATAAATGCAAGCTCGATGGCAACGGACACCCACACGGGAAGCTGGTGTCCCAGCATACCGCCGATGGTGGTGGGAAACAGCACGGCGATGGACGCAAGCCACGTGAAATAGTTCACCCAGTAGTACCACGCCTCGCGCGTTGCCCAGCGCCTGCCCAGGGAGTCACGCACCCACTCGTACACGCCGGCGCCCTCCGCATACGTGGTGCCAAGCTCCGCCACGATGAGGCCGTACGGGATGAGGAAGGTAACAAACAGGAAGAGCCACCAGAACACGGAGGAGTTGCCGATCGCGGCGGCGGGCGCGCACGCCTCGATGGTGAAGACGACGCAGATTATCGAGAGGACCACGTCCTTAAGACGCAGCTTCTTTCTGGCCATGATTCCTCCAAACGCGATGGGGTGGCCGGTGGTTGCCGTGGCGGCCGCGGTGCCGTGGCGGCTCGGAACGCAAAGCGGGGCGCCCCGCCGGGACGCCCCGCCTGGGAGGGAGCTTCGCACAGAGGAACGCGTTCTTCTCGCCCGTACCCCGTACTCCGTTGCGCGCCGCCTTGCGGCCCGCTGCTACTTGGTCTGGGCGGAAGGCTCCTGCTGCGTGATGCAGTGGATGTTGCCGCCGCCATAGACGACCTGCTCGGACTTGACGCCCACGACCTTGTAGACGTCCTTGCCCCAGGTCTCGTCGTAGATCTTCTGCAGGGTGTCGACGGCAAGCTGGTCGTTCTCGTCACCGTACTGCGGGGTGATTACGCCGTGGTTGGTGACCAGGTAGTTCATGTAGGAGGCGATCAGCGGCTCGTCCGGGACGCGCGGCTCCGCGGCCTCGTCCACGTCGATGGAGTCGCAGGCCTCCTGCGTCATGTACAGCGGCTTCACGGGCATGGGGAGCTTGTAGACCTTCAGCTTGCGGCCCTTGGCGTCCGTCGCGTTGGAGAGCGTCTCGTACGCCTCGTGGCACTGGCGGTAGAACGGGTAGTCGGGGTCGTCGGACCAGATGCAGGCCATAACGCCAGGCGCGATGAACGTCGCAACGTCGTCGATGTGGCCGTTGGTCTCCTCGGGGTCGATGCCCTCCTTCACCCAGATGACCTTCTCCACGCCCAGGTAGTCCTTCAGGTGCTCGGTCATGTACGCGCGAAGCTCCTCGCTCCAGGGCTCGAACTTGCGGGCATACTTGGGCCAGATGGTATCCTCGTCCTCCTCCTCGGCCATCACGGCGGAGCAGGTACGGCCCGGGGACAGCAGGCACTGGTCGGTCACGACGAGGGTGCCCTCGCCGTCGACGGTGATGGAGCCGCCCTCCAGGATTATGTCGTCCGGACGGTAGGTGCGGCAGCCCACGAACTCCGCCATCTTGAGGGCGATCTCGTCGTCGGAGCGCCAGGGGAAGTACAGGCCGTCCACAAGTCCGCCGTATGCGTTGAAGTGCCAGTTGTTTGCGCGCTTCTCGCCCTTGTCGTTCACGACGAACGTCGCGCCGGTGTCGCGGAACCACGCGTCGTCGGTGGTCATCTCGAGCACGAGGACGTTCTCGTCGTTCTCGAACACCTTCTTGCAGTTGGCGTAGTCCGCCTCGTTGGCGCACATGACAACCGGCGTGAACTCGGCAATGGCGCGGGCGATGGCCGCGTACTGCCTCTGGGCGGGCTTAGCGCCAAACGCCCAGGTGTCGGTGCGGTGCGGCCAGCCCATCCAGACGCGGTCCTGCGGCTCGAACTCCGCAGGCATGTGGAAGCCGTCGACCCTCGGGGTGGACTCGGACTCGGTAATGGTACGCATGAAATCCTCCTCTTGCGGTGGCGGGCGCACGTGTGCCCGCCGTTACGTGTAAGACAAGAACAGGTAAGCCAAAGATTGCTTGAAGCCAAGTGCAAGCTGCGGCAGCGGGTGCGGCTCTTCTCGCCCGTGCGTCGCAGTTGCCACGGTAGTTGCGGCAGGCGCGGTCTCTACTCCGCGAACTCCACCGCCTCCTCTTCCAGGCGCTTCTGGGCAAGCTCCGGCGTCAGGCCGTGGTACTCCTCCGTGCGGCCCTTTGCGGAGACCACGCGGACGACCTCGCCAATGGCGAGAAGAACGAAGAACCCTATCAGCATCGGCATCTTGGAGGACACCTCGTCTGCGGACAGCGGCACGACGGTGGTGATGATGACGCCGACGAGCTCGATCATCGGGATGATCATCGCAGCCTTGAGCAGACCGCCCTTGAACGGCATCTTGTAGACGCGCTCGCGGTTGGGGTCGTTCTTTCGCAGGTTCATGAACGCCGGGAACATGGGGACGTAGGTAAGCAGCAGGAAGACAACCGAAAGGCTGAACAGCATCCAGAAGATGCCGTTGGAGATCGCCTCGACGGGAATGAGCTGTATGCACAGCACGAGCGACGCCACGACGCCGTTGGTGATGGCCACACCATCCGGCATGCCGGTCTTGGGGTTCATCTTGCCGAAGACTTTTGGCATGTTGCCGGTCTGGGCGGCGTAGGCGGCCACGGAGTTCACGCCAAACGACCAGGACGCCATATTCGCAAACAGCGTGACCAGGAACGCGACGCAGATGAGCTTGAACAGCCAGGAGTTGCCGACCATGGTCTTTACGGCCACGATCATGCCGTAGTCCGGGTCGATCTTATTGGCGGGAATCGCCGCGCCAATGCCAAAGCCGCAGAACAGGTAGATGATTGCGATGGCGGCGCCGCCCATGATGATGGCACGCGGAATCTCGACCTTGGGGTTCTTCATGTCGCCGGTCATGGTGCATATGACCTCGAAGCCCATGAAGTTGAAGATGATGATTGAGATGTAGCTGAGGCCGTTCAGGCCGGAGGGCAAAAACGTCTGCGGGCTCATGTCGTTGGCGAACCCGTGCTGCGAGGCAAACCAGATGCCCATGCAACCAACGACCACGGCAATTGCAACCTTGATGATGGCGCCGCCGTTCAGGACCCACTCGGAGTCAGACACCTTCGAGAACGCCATGACCGTGACGATCCAGGTAAATGCAAGCTCGATGATGAGCGACGTCGCGAGGTTGAACTGGATGCCAAACGCCATGTTCAAGATGGGCGGGAACATGGTGGCGAGCGACGCAATCCAGAACGGGTAGTTCACCCAGTAGTAGTACGACGCACGCGCGGCCCACTTGTCGCCCAGCCCATCGCGAATCCAGTCGATGATGCCGCCGTCGCTGTCGTAGGTGGTTCCCAGCTCCGCGACCGCAAGGCCGTACGGAATCAGGAACGTGACGATCAGGAAGATCCACCAGAAGAACTGCTGGTTTCCAATCGCCGCGGCCGGCGCCGCCGCCTCGCACACGAAGACGACGCAGATGACCGTAGAGATGATGGTGAGGAACGAAATGCCCTTCTTCTCTCCCATGCAATTCCCTCTCTCCTTCTGGCCCAGCGGAAAAAGATCCGGCTGGGCGAGAAAAGCCGCTCTCCCCGGCGCAGACCGGCGCCAGGGCGAGGGGCGCCTTATGGGCGCGCCCCGACCCTGATGCGCCTGGTACTAGGCCTGAAGCTCCTCGATCTTCGCGAGGGCGGCGTGCAGCTCGTCCTTGGCCGAGTAGTCCACGCCCTCGTCGTTAAGCGGCGTGCGAGGGCCGAGCGTCGCGAGAAGTGCGCGGATGGAGTGCTTGCGGTTCTCTGCCTCGACCCAGCACAGGGAGCGCTCAGGGTCGTCCATGACCTCGTCCACGACCTCCTCGCCGCGGGTCGCGGGCAGGCAGTGCATGAACTTGGAGTTGGGGCCGGCAAAGTTCATCATGTCCATGGTGACCTGGTACTTGGGATAGAACACGTCCATGTAGGACGCGCCGGACTCCTCAGCGTCATACAGGCCGTACCACACGTCGGTGTACACGAAGTCCGCGCCCTTGATGGACTCGATGTCATCGGAAATCGTGATGGTGCCGCCAGACTTCTGGCAGTTCTTCTCACCAATCTCCATGAGCTGCTTGCCAAACGCCGCGCGCTCCTCGGGGGTGCCCACGTGCAGGGCGCCGTCGGAGATCTGGTGGCCCTTAGGCCCAAACTGCACGAAGTGCATGCCCATCTTGGAGCAGATGAACATGAGCGAGACGCACACCTGCGTCGCGTCGCCAATGAAGGCGAGCTTGCAGTCCTCGATGCGCTTGCCCTCGGGCAGGTTCTCGAGCATCGTCATGAGGTCGCCCATCTCCTGCGTGGGGTGGTTGAACTCGCTCATGCCGTTGATGACCGGGGCAGCGGAGCCCTTGGCCAGACCCTCCACGTCGGCGTGGCGGTTGACGCGGGCCATCATGATGTCGAGCAGCGAGCCCATGACGCGGGCGGTATCGCCCAGCGACTCGTGGCCGCCAAGCTGGATGGTGCCGGGGCCAAAGAACTCGCCGTGGCCGCCGAGGTCGGTCATCGCAGTCTCGAATGATACGCGGGTGCGGGTGGAAACCTGCTGGAAGATCATGCCAAGGGACTTGTTGCGCAGGAGGTGGGGATAGTAGCCGTCGACCTTGATGGCCTTCTTCATCGCGAGGCCGAGGTCCTCGATCGCAAGAATCTGCTCCTTGGTGAAGTCGTTGGTATCGATAAAGTCCTTGGGCATTGCCATTGCGGTGCTCCTTTTCTCGAACCTTGCACGTAGCCGCCGGGCCAACCCCGGCTGGCTTGCTTTCGCGACCATGGTGCAACGCGTCAGCGGCCGGGGCCAGTTTATCCGGGTTCCAATGTGGATGAACTGCACTAAACCAAGCACTAACCTCATTAATTCCGCTGGTACATGGCATTGTAGCGAGCTTTCTGTTTTACTTTCTTATACAGTTCGTTACGACGCGGTTTACGGAGTGTTAGCCGTTCGTGCCGGTTTTCCTACCGTTCGCTCGCGCACGCTCCAATCCGCCGACCACGGTTCAGCCTGGTTGTAGCTCCATCACGAACCCAATGGGTCGCACCAAAGCCCACCCCTCGGAGAGGGGGTCAACCTCGCGGGGGAGAAGAACGCACCGCCTTCGCCGCGCCGACGTCGCAACCATCAAAAAACCTGGCCCCCAACGCGTTGTTGGGAACCAGGCTTGCAATGGTCCATGTCATGATCTCGGGAATGGGGGACCGATCTTCTCGCCGAGCAGCACTTCTACCCTACTTGACGAGCACGCCACCGACGTAGGTCGCGCGAACGGAGAGGTCTGCACCAAGCACCACCAGGTCCGCGTCACGACCGGGCAGAATCTGACCGCAGCGATCAGCGATTCCCGCGGAGCGCGCAGGCACGATGGTTGCCATGGCGACGGCGTGCTCCAGTGACTCGACGCCCCAGTCGACGATGTTACGCACCGCGCCGCCCATGGTGAGGATGGAGCCCGCGATGTTGTTCTCGTCACGCAGGCGCGCGACGCCGTCGCGCAGCACGATGGGGAGCTCGCCGAGCATGTAGTCGCCTTCGGGCATGCCGCCACAGCGCAGGCAGTCGCTAACCAGCGCCACTTCGCTCCAACCCTTCGCGCGCACGAGCGCGTCGACTGCGGCGGGCATGACGTGCAGACCGTCGCAGATGAGCTCCGCGTACGTGTTGTCGGTGGTCATGGCGCAGCCTACGAGGCCAGGGGTGCGGTGGTGCAGGCCGCTCATGCCGTTGTACGTGTGGACGAAGACCGATGCGCCGGCGTCCACGGCGTGACGACCCTGCTCACACGTGGCGTCGGAGTGGCCAAGCGCGGTGACGACGCCCATCTTTGCGGCGCCGCGCACGTATGCGTCGGAGCCCTTGCGCTCGGGCGCGAGGGCGCTCTTTCGAATGAGGCCATGCGCGGACCGCTGCCATTGCCTCAGCTTGTCGAGGCTGGGGTCGCAAAGGTAGGCGGGATTCTGCGCACCCTTGTGCTTCTCCGTGAAGAACGGGCCTTCCAGAAAGATTCCCTGGATGCGAGCCTCGGTCGAGCCAGCGGGGCGCTCCTCCACGGTCTTCGCGACGCCGGCGCACGCCTTGTCGATAGCGTCAGTTGATGCGGTCAAGGTAGTTGCAAGGATGGACGTGGTCCCTTTGTGCGCAAGAGCATCAAGAATCTTACGATTACCGTTTGGGTCACAGTCCATGAAGTCGTGGTTTGCGTAACCGTGTATGTGAGTGTCGACGAAGCCCGGCGCCACGGTGGCGTCACCGTAGTCGACCACCTCGAGATCCGGCGAGGGGGCATACGAAACACCTACGATGACTCCATCGCGCACTTCCAGAAAGCCACCGGCACGGAAGCCTGCGGGAAGGAACAAACCGCGAGCCTTGAGGGAGAAGCTGTTGCCTGCCAATTTCCTGCACCTCCAGAGTACGTGATAAACCTTCGCGATGCAGCGCATGTCCGCCGGGTGGCAAGGGAGCATGGCCCTCCATACCAACACGCCAGGCAGCGGAGCCACAAGCTTGCGAAAACATACCATGGCGGACGTAACGCTACGAATTGTTATCGCTAATGGTACACAAGACATCGCATGGCGGTGCGACAAGGGGGCGTGGCGTTATAAAAAAGAACCGGCCACGAACTGTGTCGCGACCGGTTCTCCTAGCTATCGGCTAGCGGAGTGTGTTCTTCTCCCTATGCCTCGGCGTACATGGCCTTGAGCTTGAGCAGGTGCTCGTAGCGAGCCATTGCCGCAGCCTCGTTCTCGGCGAAGAGCTCCTTTGCGCGCTCGGGGAACTCGCGCGTGAGGCGGCTGTAGCGAGCCTCGTTCATCAGGAACTCCTGGTAGCCCTCCTTCGGCTCCTTGGAGTCGAGGGTGAACTTCTTGCCGGCAGGAGCAGCGGGGTTGAAGCGGAAGAGGTTCCAGTAGCCGCAGTCGACTGCCTTCTTCATCTCTTCCTGTGCGTGCATCATGCCACCCTTGGCGATGGAGTGCATCTCGCAGGGGCTGTAGCCGATGATCAGGGACGGTCCGTCGTAGGCCTCGGCCTCGGCGATGGCCTTCAGGGTCTGCATCGGGTTGGCGCCCATGGCGACCTGAGCGACGTAGACGTAGCCATAGGACATCTCGATCTCGGCAAGCGACTTCTTCTTGGTAGTCTTGCCCGCAGCGGCGAACTGCGCAACCTGGCCAAGGTTGGAAGCCTTGGAGGCCTGGCCACCCGTGTTGGAGTAGACCTCGGTGTCGAAGACGAAGACGTTCACGTTGTTGCCAGAGGCAAGCACGTGATCGAGGCCGCCGAAGCCGATGTCGTATGCCCAGCCGTCGCCGCCGAAGATCCAGAAGGACTTCTTGGAGAGGTAGGACTTGTCGGCGAGGATAGCCTTGGAGGCGTCGGAGCCGTCGGCCTCGAGCTGTGCCACGTACTCGGCGGCAGCAGCCTTGGACTCAGCGGTCTTGTCCTTTGCGGCGAGCCATGCGGCCGCAGACTCCTTGAGGCTCTCGGGGATGCCCTCGGTCTCGATGAGCTGCTCGGTCATGGTAGCAAGACGATCCTGCTCGGCGTCATAGCCAAGCTTCAGACCGAGGCCGTGCTCGGCGTTGTCCTCGAACAGGGAGTTGTTCCAAGCGGGGCCATGGCCCTCGGCGTTGACGGTGAACGGCGAGGTTGCAGCCGGGTTGCCCCAGATCGAGGAGCAGCCGGTCGCGTTGCTGATGAACATGCGGTCGCCGAAGAGCTGGGTGACGAGACGCGCATAGGAGGTCTCGGCGCAGCCGGCGCAGGAGCCGGAGAACTCGAGCAGGGGCTTGTGGAACTGGGAGCCCTTGGGGTTCTTGTCGCTGGCGAGCTCGCTCTTCTCGCTCACCTTGTTGACGGCGTAATCCCAGACCTCTGCCTGAGCGGCCTCTTCCTCCTGCGGCACCATGGTAAGGGCGCCACCGTTCTTGTAGTCGCTCTTCGGGCAGGCGTACAGGCAGTTGTAGCAGCCCATGCAGTCCAGCGGAGACACGACGATGGAGAAGGTGTAGCCGGTGTTCTTCGGCATCTTGAGGTCGGTGGTCTTCATGGCCTCAGGAGCGGCGGCCGCCTCGTCGGCGTTCATGGCAACCGGACGAATGGTCGCGTGCGGGCACACGAACGCGCAGTTGCAGCACTGGATGCACTTGCTGGGATCCCAGCGCGGGACCATGACCGCGGTGCCGCGCTTCTCGTAAGCGGAGGCACCAAGCTCCCACTGACCGTCGGGGTTGTCCTTGAAGGCGGAGACGGGCAGCGAGTCGCCATCCATCTTGTCGATCGGGAAGAGGAGCTCGCGGACCTGCTTGACGATGGCGTCGCGGCCCTCAAGCTTGACCTCGTGCTTGACATCCTCGGCCTCAGCCCAGTCGGCAGGAACGTCGAACTTGCGGAACGCGGTCGCACCGGCGTCGATTGCCTTCCAGTTGGCCTCGACGATGGCCTGTCCCTTCTTGGCGTAGGACTTCTCGGCGGCGTCCTTCATGTACTTGAGGGCATCCTCGGCGGGAAGGACCTTCGCCAGGGCGAAGAATGCGGACTGGAGCACCGTGTTGGTGCGCTTGCCCATGCCGACCTTCGCCGCAAGGTCGATTGCGTCGATCAGGTAGACGGAGATGTTGTTCTTGGCAATGTAGCGCTTCGCCTCGGCAGGCATCTTCTCTGCGAACTCGGCGTCATCCCACTGGCAGTTGACCAGGAAGGTGCCGCCCGGCTTGACGTCGCGGACCATCTTGAAGCCCTTGACGATGTAGCTGGGGTTGTGGCAGGCAACGAAGTCGGCCTTGGTGACGTAGTACGGCGAGCGAATGGGGCTATCGCCAAAGCGCAGGTGCGAGATGGTGACGCCGCCGGTCTTCTTGGAGTCGTACTGGAAGTAGGCCTGGACGTACTTGTCCGTGTGGTCGCCGATGATCTTGATGGAGTTCTTGTTCGCACCGACGGTACCGTCGCCGCCGAGGCCCCAGAACTTGCACTCGATGGTGCCAGGAGCCGCAGTGTTGGGGGCGTCCGGATCCATCGGGAGCGAGAGGTTGGTGAGGTCATCCACAATGCCGAGGGTGAACTCGCGCTTCGGCTCGTCCTTCTTGAGCTCCTCGAAGACGGAGAACGCGGCCGCGGGAGGCTCGTCCTTGGAACCGAGGCCATAACGGCCGCCGGTCACGACGAGATCGGACATGCCGGCCTCGTAGAGGGCGGTGACGACGTCCTGGTAGAGAGGCTCGCCAATGGAGCCGGGCTCCTTGGTGCGGTCGAGAACTGCGATCTTCTTGACGCTCTTCGGCAGGGCCGCGACGAAGTCCTTGATGGACCAAGGACGATAGAGGCGAACCTTGACCAGGCCGACCTTCTCGCCGTGGGCGTTGAGGTAGTCGATGACCTCCTCGAGCGTGTCGCAGAAGGAGCCCATGCAGACGACGACGCGGTCTGCGTCGTCGGCGCCATAGTAGTCGAACAGGTGGTAGCTGGTGCCGAGCTTCTCGTTGATCTTGTCCATGTAGCCCTGGACGATCTCGGGGAGCGCGTCATACCTGCTGTTGCAGGCCTCACGGTGCTGGAAGAAGACGTCGCCGTTCTCGTGCGAGCCACGAGCGTGCGGGTGCTCCGGGTTCAGAGCATGATCGCGGAACTCCTGCAGAGACTTCCAGTCGACCATGTCCTTGAGGTCGTCGAAGTCCCAGACGGCAACCTTCTGGATCTCGTGCGAGGTGCGGAAGCCGTCGAAGAAGTTCAGGAACGGGGTCTTGCCGGAAATGGCGGCAAGGTGGGCGACGGGAGCGAGGTCCATGACCTCCTGCACGTTGCCCTCTGCCAGCATGGCAAAGCCGGTCTGGCGGCAAGCCATGACATCGGAGTGGTCACCGAAGATGTTCAGCGCCTGCGTTGCGACGGTACGTGCGGAAACGTGGAAGACGCCAGGTAGGCCCTCGGCGGCGATCTTGTACATGTTCGGAATCATCAGGAGCAGGCCCTGAGAAGCGGTGTAGGTGGTGGTCAGCGCACCTGCGCCAAGAGAGCCGTGCACAGTGCCGGAGGCGCCGGCCTCAGACTCCATTTCGATGATCTTGACGGGGTTACCGAAGATGTTCTTCAGACCCTTTGCCGCCCACTGGTCGACATGATCGGCCATGGGGCTCGAGGGAGTGATCGGGTAGATGCCCGCCACCTCGGTGAATGCATACGAGACCCAGCCAGCAGCCTCGTTGCCGTCCATCGATTTGAACTTACGTTCCATATCCTCTCCTTACATCCACCGGGCACTGCCAAGCGCCCGTTGATTTGGCACGTGGCACAGGATCACGAGGGAAAGCTCTCGTCGCTACTGCCAACATAATGCGCGCCGAATTACATCGACGCACATACACTTGTATTATCACTCAAAGCGGATGCAATATTCCTACAAAATGGCAAGCGTAATTACCCCGTTTTTAGTAGGGATTACGTTTTCTCAGCTCATTGCCAGTTTGGGCCTCATTTCTTTTTTGCACGCTCGAGCAACCTTTCGTACCCTTCGGAGAAGCGCCGACCCTCGGGACCCGGAAAGTCGCTCGCCGGGACAACGCCATGCTCGTCCGACACGAGGAACGCCTCGTCGAAATCGATACGACGACCCTGGACCTTCTCCAGCAGTTCGTCGACGTATCTGATGTGGATGCCCATCGTCTTTGCTAGGTCGGTGACCAGAGAGACGGCGCCGGCGGGCACCATGCCGGGGGTGCCTTCGCGAATGAGGGTTCCCTCGCTCGCAAGCCAGAGCGCCTCGGGCGCAACGCCCACTTCCTCCGCCTCACGGCGGGCGAGGTCGGCTCGAGCGCAGAGCGCAGCCAGGCGCGTGTCCTCTAGTTCCTCATAGGGACCTACGGACATCGCAGCTCGACCCTCCGTGTCCACGATCATCATGAGCACGCCATCGGGGTTGGCCGCCGCGCCGTCGCCCAGCGTCCACTCAATATGCTGCTTTGCCCAGGCTACGAGCTCCTTCTGCACCCTCCTCGTGCGCGTATGCCTTGCTCCAAGAGCCCTTAGGTGCCTGTTTTCCAAGGGAAGCGTCTTGTTCGAGAGTCTCCACCTGCAGACGATTGCGGGCTTTCCAAGCATGAACTCGCCATCATTGAGATCTGCGTCCGGCACACTTACCTCCTTGATCGAATGCTCGTTCATCCAGTGTACCCACAGCCCGTCGAATGGCATTTGGTCCCGGCACTCACATGTAGTCTTTTTGAGCGTGTCAAAGACTATCGAAAGAAAGAGGGTTTCTGGCAGATACCTTCCAACGCGCGGCAGCCGTGGCATTCGGATGTGATTGCCACCGCATGTACGCCGGACTTTCGAAAAACCCAAAAAGATATGCCAGAATGACTAGCATTCATCGGTCAGACAGTTTTTCTGTTGGCTTATGTTGCTGCGGAGGTGTGGATTTGAGCTCTCTCATCTTTACGTACACCATCGTTGTTCTGTGCGTCTGTCTCAGCACGGCTTCAATTTCGATTGCGGCTTACATAGTCTCAAGACGGCTCAAATACATTCCGCAGGCGCTCTTCTTCATTGCCTACTTCGTCGAGCTGACCCAGATCTTTGGGGGCGAGTGGCTTCTTCAGAACGTCGGAACGGTTACAGCGGCGAACTACTATGCGGTCGATGAGCCCGCGTTCAGAATACTGATTGGAGCCGTCATCCTCGCCTGCTTCTGGCAAATCGTGTTCGGCATCATCGACGTGCGCGAACCGCGTCGAATAGTCCTTCCGACGATTGCGCTCTGCGTGGCCCAGGCGTTGATCCTGCTTCTACTCCCCTATGGCCCGCTGCGCCAATGGCTCTTCTACACCATGCGGCAGGTCTCCATACTCAGCTGCCTTGGATATGCCTTCTGGCTCTATCGCTCGAACAAGGACGAGGTGTTCCAGCATCGCATGGTAAAGAGACGACCCATATTCCTGATACTTCTCGTCTTTACCATCTCCATCGTCTGCGAGGACACCTACGTTATCCTGCTTGCGCCCATCCCCGCCGCAAACAGCCCGCTTACCGGCGTCTTCCTTTCGAGTCGCAACATATCCGAGAACCTGATGATGATCTTCGTCGCGGCGGTCACCATCTACCAGACCGTGCGGGACCTTGCGCTGCGCTTCAACGAGCCACCCGAGGTCCAGATCGATGCCGCGAGGCACAACAGCTCGCTTACAGAGCACATCGAGGACAGGCTTCCCGCGTACGTACAGGCGCACAGCCTCTCGAAGCGCGAGCGAGAAATACTTGCCCTCGTCGTCGAGGGCAAGTCCAATCGCGAGATCGCGTCTGAGCTGATACTTGCGGAGGGAACCATCAAGACGCACCTTCACAACATCATGAAGAAGTGCGGACAGCCGAACCGCGAGGATCTCAAGAAAGACTTCTGGCGCAGCTAGGTAAGACGACATGTATGAAGAAGGGAGGGCCGCGACCACGTCGCGACCCTCCCTATGCTTTCAAGCTTGGCGCTCTTTAACACCTATGCAGGCAATGCCTACGCGTGGATGCGGGTGCCGGAGAGGCCCGCCATGGCCTCGGCAGCCTTCTCGAGCGAGCCGATGATGCAGACGCGGCCGGGGCGAGACTCGGCGAACTTGATGCCGGCCTTGACCTTTGGCTCCATGGAGCCCTTGCCGAACTGGCCCTCCTCGACGTACTGCTTGGCCTCGCCGACAGTGATGTCCTCGAGGTCCTTCTGGTCGGGCTTGCCGAAGTTGATGGCAACGTGGTCGACGGCGGTCAGCAGGACGAGCATGTCGGCGGAGCAGTCCTCAGCGAGGAGCTCGCCGCCCATGTCCTTGTCGATGACGGCAGCGACGCCCTTGTAGGTGCCCTTGTCGGTGTAGTCACGGACGACGGGGATTCCGCCACCACCGCAGGCGATGACGATGAACTCGTTGTCGAGGAGGTTGAGGATGCTCTCGTACTCGACGATCTTCTTGGGCTGCGGGGACGCGACGACGCGACGGTAGCCGCGGCCGGAGTCCTCGACCATGTTCCAGTCGGGGTGCTTCTCGAGCTCGGCGTCGGCCTCCTCCTTGCTCATGAAGGCACCGATGGGCTTGGTGGGGTTCTTGAACGCGGGATCGTCGGGGTCGACCTCGATCTGGGTCACGACGGAGGCGACGTGCCAGCGCTTGTACTCCTTGTGCATGGCGGCACCGATGGCCTGCTGCAGGTGGTAGCCGATGTAGCCCTGGGACATCGCGCCGCACTCGGGGAGGTCCATGGCGGGGATCTTCGCCGGGTCATCCTTGTGGGCGTAAGCGAACGCGTTCTGGATCATGCCGACCTGCGGGCCGTTGCCGTGGGTGATGATGATCTCGTTGCCCTGCTCGATGACCTTGAGCAGCGTCGGGGCCGCGGCGCGGACCTTGGCGATCTGCTCCTCGGGGGTGTTGCCGAGGGCGTTGCCGCCGAGGGCGATGACGACGCGGTTAGGCTTGCCGAATGCCTTGGACACTTTATCCTCCTATGTCTAATGATTTAAGGCGACGCCTGCGCGCCGCCCTCCGAATCGGAGACTAGACTATACCGCGTTTCTCAAGATTGTGTAGCGGTTTTTCTCGTTTCTATAAACGGTAGGAAATTCGTTTTCAAAGGTAGATGTGCGTTTCTGAAAATATGTTTGTGCATATATCTATCTATTATACCAATATTAAGAGTAATTCGAAGAGCCCTGAACCAATCCGTTGCTAGGAATTGCGAGTATATGCGACTCGGGACGGGAAATGTCCTTTCCGTACGCGCGAAAGGATGCAACGGCTACCATGGGCTTATGGATACCTTGACTCACACATCGCCCAGTAACAACTGCATGAGGGTACGACAGCCCGTAGTCGGGCGCTTTGCTCCAACGCCATCCGGCAAGATACACCTAGGCAATGTCTTCTCGGCGCTCCTTGCGTGGGCTTCCGTTAGAGCCGCAGGCGGCAAGATGATTCTGCGCATCGAGGACCTCGACCCACGGGCCCAGAATCAGAGCGTGGCCGATGACCTCATGAGGGATTACGAGTGGCTTGGCCTCTCTTGGGACGAGGGACCGTTTTATCAAAGCAGGCGTACGGACGCCTATCAGGAGGCGTTGGTAACGCTGAGCGGAAGGGGCCTCACCTACCCTTGCTTTTGCTCGCGGGCGGAACTTCACGCGGCAAGCGCGCCCCACGCATCGGACGGCACATTCGTGTACCAGGGAACGTGCAGGGGACTTACCAAAGATCAAGTTGCCGAGAAGTCCAAGACGCGCAATCCCGCCATTCGGCTCAAGGTTCCCGACGAGAGCTCCCCGCTTGCGCAGATCTCCGTGGTCGATCGCGTATATGGGCCCTATAGCGAGAACCTCGCACGTGACTGCGGCGATTTTCTCATCAGAAGAAGTGATGGCGTATTTGCCTATCAGCTCGCCGTGGTGGTAGACGACGGACTGATGGGCGTTACGGAAGTCGTAAGGGGCAGAGACCTCCTTCCCTCCGCCGCGAGACAGACATATCTTGGGAACCTCCTAGGGTTTGGACGACACGAATATGCGCATGTACCGCTTCTTATGGGGCCAGATGGCCATCGCCTCTCGAAAAGAAACCTTGACACTGACGTGGCGAGCCTCCGCGAGGACGGCCTAAGTGCCGAGGCGATAATTGGCCGGCTGGCCGAAGCCATTGGGGTCGCGGACCCGGGAGAGAGACTGACGGCCGAAGAGTTTGCAAACAGGTTCTCGTGGGAGAGCGTCCGGAGGCACAAAAGTGACGTGGTGGTGGACGAGAAGTTCTTTCTAAAGTAGATGTTGTGAGTTTGACCCAATGTGGGGTATTATTGCCAAGCACAACGTTTGGAGAGCTGACCGAGAGGCCGAAGGTGCTCGCCTGCTAAGCGAGTATAGGACCAAATCCTATCTGGGGTTCGAATCCCCAGCTCTCCGCCAGACGATTCAGACCCAGCCAAAGCAATTTGGTTGGGTCTTTCTCTTTTTCGCAGGTAAATCGATTAAAACGCAATCTATTCCAAAAAGTTTGAAATTCTCCCTTGACGCGGTCCTCCATCAGTGGCATTTTAATTACTGCAATGCGGCGTTACCTCAGCTGGATAGAGGGTCTGACTACGAATCAGAACGTCATAGGTTCGAATCCTATACGCCGCACCAGATTATTCTGGAGCCTCGAAAGAGGCTCTTGCACACGCGGCGTTACCTCAGCTGGATAGAGGGTCTGACTACGAATCAGAACGTCATAGGTTCGAATCCTATACGCCGCACCAGAACTTACGAGGCCCCGAAAGGGGCCTCTTTCTTTATAGGAAGAACCCATCAACAGAAGATACGACCTTGTAGGGAATGGCGCTCCAGTCGAGCCAATCCATGAGGTCGAGCGTGGTCTTCTCCCCCGTTTTAAAGAACTCACCAAGAACCTCTGCCGGCTCGCCATCACGGTTCCCAAGCAGAGACATTGCCTCCCGGGCAGCAGAGGTGCCAAGGACGACTCTGTTTATGTGACTTGGGGTCCCATGAACAGACATCGTTGTGGGTCCAAACGTCTCCTCCCACACCTCGACACCGTTTTCACTCAGGACCACGTCCACCGTTCGAGACTCTCCGGCCGCATGCACCGAAAGGACATTGGCTCCAACAGATCCCACGAGAACATCCTTCATCTCTTCTCCCTCCCCCGATGATTTCGTTGAAGTGAGTATACTACGTTCGTCTACTAAATAGAACAGTTGTTCGTAATATTTTCCAGAAGGAAGGCGGGGCCCAGATGAGCACCCGCCTAGGGAAAAGCAGTCTGAAACCTGTGGTGGCAACTATGCCAGAGGCTTGATGACCTCCATGTCGCGCATGTAGGGGCGAAGGACCTCGGGGACCGTGATCGAGCCATCAGCGTTCTGGTAGTTCTCCATGATGGCGGCCATGGTGCGACCGACGGCGAGGCCCGAGCCGTTCAGCGTGTGGACGAAGCGGGAGCCCTTGAACTCGGACGGGTCCTTGTACTTGATGCTCGCACGACGGGCCTGGAAGTCCCAGCAGTTGGAGCAGGAGGAGATCTCCTTGTAGTTGTTGTAGCTCGGCAGCCAGACCTCGAGGTCGTAGCACTTGGTGGCGCTGAAGCCGATGTCGCCGGTGCAGAGCGTCACGACGTGGTACGGAAGGCCAAGGAGCTGCAGGCACCTCTCCGCCTCGGCAACCATGGACTCGAGCTGGTTCATGGAGTCCTCGGGCTTTGCGAACTTGACCATCTCGACCTTGTCGAACTCGTGCACGCGGATGATGCCGCGGGTGTCACGCCCAGCAGAGCCGGCCTCCTCGCGGAAGCACGGGGTGAACGCCGTATACCACAGCGGGAGCTGGGAGCCGTCAAGAGTCTCGCCGCGGTGAATGTTGGTCAGCATGACCTCCGCGGTCGGGATGAGGTACATGCCGCCGGAGACGTGGTAGAGGTCCTCGTCGAACTTCGGGAGCTGGCCGGTGCCAAACAGGCTGTCGTAGTTGGTGATGACGGGGGGCCACCACTCCTTGAAGCCGGCCTTTACGTGCGTGTCGATAAAGAAGTTGATGAGCGCGCGCTCCATGAGGGCACCGGCGCCGCCAAGCAGGTAGAACCTGGTGCCGGCAAGCTTGATGCCGCGCTCGAAGTCGATCATGCCGGTGCTGGGGCCAAGGTCCCAGTGCGCCTTGGGCTCGAAGTCAAAGTGCGTCGGCTCGCCCCACTTGCGAACCTCGGGGTTGTCGGAATCGTCGACGCCGTAGGGAACGCTCTCGTGCGGGATGTTGGGGATGGCCGCAACCAGGTCGAAGAGCTGCTTCTCCACGTCGGTGCGCTTTTCGTTAAGATCGGCGATCCTCTGCTTGTTGGCGGTGACCTTCGCCTTGGCGGCCTCGGCCTCGTCCTTCTTACCGTCGCGCATGAGGAGGCCGATCTCCTTGGAGGCCGCGTTACGCTCTGCCTGGAGGTTCTCGACCTCTGCGATCACGGAGCGCCTCTCCTCGTCGAGCTCGAAGAACCTCTCCCTATCCCAGTGCGCGTTCTGCCTGGACGCACACGACTTGTCCACTGCGTCAGGATTTTCGCGTACGAACTTGATGTCGAGCATCTCGTTTCCCCTTTGTATCGGTAACAAGCGGCCTGTCGGGACAGGCCTACGTACAGCCGTTCAAGTATATACTTGTTGTTCTGAATCTCGCTTTTTAGCCTGAGTTGTTCACCAAGATAGAAAGGTCACCTTATGGGTCAGATCGGCACCTTCTTCGACTGGCTGTTCAACAAGCCGGCAGGCGTGCTCTGCCTTATAGTCGGCGGAATCATCTTCTTCCTGATCGTCTCCGTCGTTCTGGAGCGCAAGACGCGCAAGATTTACAAGAACCACGAGAAGTCCCCCGAGGACTGGGACCTCTTCGACGACGATGACGACGAGAGCGGCTGGAGCAGCTTCGAGGACGACAATAACTAGTCCCAAACAGTAGAACGGCGAGAAAAACCGCAGGTGAGGGGTTCCGTAGCCACGTGGGCTGCGGGCCCTTTTTTGTTGGAGCGCGGACGGCGCGTACGCATACGCGTGCCACATATAAGCAAAAAGCCCCACCAGCCTGGTGACTGGTGGGGCCTCACATGCAATGGTGCGGGCGAAAGGACTTGAACCTTCATGAGATTGCTCTCATACGGACCTGAACCGTACGCGTCTGCCAATTCCGCCACGCCCGCGTGAGTCAGCATTCTAATACCATCGACCACCGTTTGGCAATGGGTAATTTTGAAGAGTTTCGCCACGGCGGGGGTCGCCACACCACGTTCACACCTCTCATATGCTGAAATGGATGGCGTCGCGACAGATATGCTCTTCTCAACAGTACAATGTACGTGCCGTGACACTTCATCGCGCCAGCACATGCAACTCAAACGGACAAGGATGGCGTCGTGGGGGACCAGGACTTCTTGCAACATCAGACGGGCGTCGCCCAGCCGCAGACCAGGCAGTCGCTTCTGCTGGGCCGCTACCGGGTCATGAAGCCCGGCGAGGCGGGCGGCTTTGGCACCGTCCTCACCTGCTGGGACACGCGTCTGCAACGCAGGGTCGCCATCAAGCGGATTCCCCTCATGAGCCAAGGCGGCGGTGCGGCCGCCTCGACCATAAGCGAGGCGCTTGCGGAAGCCCGTACGGCCAGCATGCTCGCGCACCCCAACATCGTCACCATGTACGACTTCGAAGTCGATTGCGCGTACGCGTACCTCGTTATGGAATACGTCGACGGCCTCACGCTCGCGGACTTCCTCGCGCGCGTGGAAGGCGGCACGCTCACGAACGACGAGTGCGCCTACCTGGTGCAATCCGTGGCGAGTGCTCTGTCCTTCGCGCACGAGAACCGCGTGCTGCACCTAGACATCAAGCCCACGAACATCATGATCGAGCACTCGGGCGCCATAAAGCTCTGCGACTTTGGCATGGCCATGCTGGCCTCTGCCGCGGGCTATGGCGGGGCGCGTGGCGGCACCGTGGGCTACATGCCGCCAGAGCAGATCGAGGGCGACCTGGTGGACGAGCGCGCGGACATCTTCTCGCTCGCGGTCGTGGTGTGGCAGGCCCTGACCGGCCAAAACCCCTTTGCGGCGAAGACGGCCGAGGAGTCCCTGCGCAAGATCGGGCGCGGCCCCAAGGTGGCGCTGTCCAAGATGGACCCAACGCTTGCGGGCATGGCCGAGGAGGTCATCATGCAGGCGCTCGATCCCAACCCCACGCAGCGCATCCCCTCTGCGGAGGCGTTCGCAAACGAGCTGGTGTTTGGCCTGGGAGACCCTGACCTTGGCGCGGAGTCCATTAGAGAGCTTATGTCTCAGGACGAGAAGGACGTGGCGTTGCGGGCAGACGAGTTCAAGCCGGAGGCGCTGCCCGTCGCCTATCGCTACCCCTGGCTTGGCGGCACCGCCGCGCGCGCCGGGGCTGCGGTGCTTTCCGCCTGGATGGCGTACGTCACGCTCTCGTCATCGTCGCTCGCGCAGAGCGCAGGCGTCGCGGCACTGGCCGCGGCCGGCGTCGGGGCAGCATGGCCGCCGGCAGGCTCCGCGCTTGCGCTGGCGGCGTTCGCGTTTTCGCTCTTTGGGAGCGGAGATACCGCCGCGTCCATCCTCCTGCCACTTGCGTGCGTCGTCCTGTTCCTGGCGTGGTGGATTCCCATCGGCACGAGCGAGCGTCTGTCCACGTGCGCCGTTCTTCTCCCCTGCGCCCTTGGTCAGCCGTTTGGCGGGGCGGCGCTCGCGGCGTTCTGCCTCACGCCCGCGCGGGCCGCGGCAACCGCGGGAGCGGGCTTTGCGTGGCAGCTTGCCTTTGGCGCGGCACGGCAGGTTGGCTTTGGCGCGGATGCCGTGGGGGCCGCGCTTGTGGCCAGGCTCGCCCGTCCTGACACCTGGCTGCTTTTTGCTGGCAGTTGTCTGGGGTCGCTCGTCGCGTCTCTTCTGTACCGCTCCGGCAGGCTCAAGAGCTCCGTTGTCAGCGGTGTCGCAGGTCAGGTCGTTGGTACCGCAATTCTTATAGCGTCGCAGTTCATGGCGGTGCGAGTGGAGAATGGCGGTATATGGACCAGCCCTAAGTTTGCAGACGTCGCCGTTGCGATACTCTTATGTGTGTTTGTGTGCATTGCCACCAACCTAAGGGGCCCGCTCGACGCGGGCGGGGAGGTTGAGGAAATAGATGAATTTGCTTAAGACGTTCGAGACCCGGGTGGGCGACGCGTTTGGCGCCGCGCCCCAGGGTTACACCGCGCCGTTTTCCTTCAAGAAGCTCGCCAAGCGCGCCACGCGCGAGATGGAGAACGAGACGTTCGAGATCGACGGTATAAACACCGCGCCCGCGCTGTATACCATCTTGGTCTCCGCCGCGGACGACTCTGCGATGCGCCCCCTGTACGCGCAGCTCACCGCAGAGATCGTCGCGTTCGTCGAGGCTCAGGCCCAGAGCAAGGGATACATCTTCGTGGGCAAGCCACTCGCGCGCTTCATGGTCGACCCATCGCTTCGCAGCGGCAAGTTCGCCGTGTTCGCGGAAAACGTCGACGCCGGCACGCTCTCCAGGCTGCGCGCGGAGGAGGACGCCTTCCTTTCTAGCTCCGTGGGCCTTGGCGGCGCCGCGGGGCAGCTTCGTCCCGACGACGGCGCGCCGGAGCGCAAGCCGCGCCGCGCAAGGTCCCCGCACCGCGCGCCGGCAGAGCCCGCGATCGAGGTCCTGCCGCCGGAGCCCGCGTCCGCACCCGCCGTGCCGGAGCCCGCGCCCATCAACCGCGACATCGTGGACGGCCTCCTGCACGAGGAGTTCGCCCCCGTCGTCGAGCCCGTCGCGGACGCGTCCGCCGGCCTCAAGGTCATCCCCACGGACTTCGTCCAGCCGGACGACATCCCGGCCGCACCGCAGGCCGAGGCCATCCCCGTGCCGCAGACGCAGCGCAGGAACGTCCCTCTGGTCAGCCGCGACCGCAACCTATCCAATGCGCAGGAGGCCGCCACGGACGTGCCCACCTGCCTGCTCGTGAACCACCAGACCGGCCGCACGTACACCGGTATCGCGCCCACGACGGTCATCGGCCGCGAGCGCACGCCCCACGGCATCGTCCTGCACGACCCCAACGTGTCGCGCCACCACGCCGAGCTCTCGTTCGACGGCCGCACGTGGTACATAACGGACCTCAACTCCACCAACGGCACCCTGGTGAACGACGCCGAGGTCAGCTCGTGCGCCCTCGCGGACGGCGACCTCATCACGCTTGGTTTGGTGAACCTTGAGTTCAGGGAGAACCAGTCATGATGATCGACCTCGCTCTGTTCATCGGCAGGATCGTCCTCGTCGTCCTGCTGTACGCGTTTCTCTTCGCGGTCATGAAGACGGGCATCGGCCTCGTGCGCGGCCAGCGCCGTGACGCGGCCATCTGGTCCGTCGACGTCGAGAAGGGCTCGCGTGCGCTCCGCGGCCTCCACGTGGACATTCTGGGTCCCGTGGTCATAGGCCGCTCCCCGTCCTCGGACATCGTGATCAACGAGCCGTTCGTCTCGGCCACGCACGCGCGCTTCACGCTGCAGGGCCCGGCGCTCGTGCTCGAGGACCTCGGGTCCAAGAACGGCACGCTCGTGAACGGCCACCCCATCGGAGACACGCCCGTCACGCTTCGCGACGGCGACGAGGTCCAGGTGGGCGACGCCATCATGCATGTGAGCCGCCGATGAAGCTGAAGCCGCTGCCACTCCCCCGCCACCGGGAGAGCCTGTACACAAGAATCGCCGGACACGGCGCCAAGAAGCCCGTCGCAAGCCCCGGCCACGACGTCATTCCCGTCGAGAACCGCGAGGGCACGGACTCCAGAAAGGGTGCCAGCGGCATGCTGGCCTGGGGAGCACGCACGGACATCGGCCTGGTGCGCAGCCACAACGAGGACTCGTTCCTCGTGCAGGCACCCGTGTTCGCCGTGTGCGACGGCATGGGCGGACACGCTGCCGGCGAGGTCGCGAGCTCGATCGCGGTCGAGACCATCGCCGCAAACGCCCCGCTCCACGCGGACGACGTCCTTCTCGGCGCTGCCGTCGAGGCCGCGAACGCCAAGGTGATCGAGGGAGCCAAGACCGGCAAGGGCAAGCCCGGCATGGGCTGCACCGCATCGTGCATACTCGTCGAGAAGAACAAGGTCGCCATCGCCCACGTTGGCGACTCGCGCATCTACCTCCTCCACGCAGGAGCGCTCGTGCGCCTCACGCACGACCACTCGTACGTCGAGGAGCTGGTGGACGCCGGCGAGATAACCGCGGACGAGGCGAGGGTCCACCCGTCGCGCTCCATCATCACGAGGGCGCTCGGCAACGACCCGGACATGTACGCCGACCACTTCACGCTTGAGGTCACGACGGGCGACCGCATCATCATCTGCTCGGACGGGCTTTCCTCCATGGTCGAGGACTCCGAGATCGAGGACATCGCCGTCTCGTGCGTCGACCCCCAGACCGCGGCGGACAACCTCGTGTCCGCGGCGCTTGCGGGCGGCGGGCACGACAACGTCACCGTCGTCGTCGTGGACGTCCTCGACGACGGCTCCTCGGAGGCCAGGCGCACGTATCGCAGGCGCTGGATGTTTGGCGGCCTGCTGGCAATCGTCGTTCTTCTCGCCCTGGTAACCGGCGCGATGGCGCTGTACGTGCGCAGCTCGTGGTACCTGGGCAACAACAATGGCACCGTCGGCATCTACTCCGGCGTGAACCAGAGCGTGTTCGGCATGCACCTGGGACACTTGGTCGACACGTCGTCCGTACAGGTGAGCGACTTGCCCGCCGCCATCCAGCAAAGCCTGAAGAAAGGCGTCGCCGTCGATTCCGAGCAGGCGGCGCTCGACACCGTCGAAAGCTACCGAGACCAGATCGACACGGACAAGACGGACGCGGCGATCACGGCAGACAAGGCAAAGGCAAAGTCGGATTCGGACCAAGGCGCCAGCGACTCGTCGCAGTCGGACGATGCGTCCACGTCCGGAGGTGAGTAGTCACGATGCCAAGGGCAATCAACACCCGCAGGAACACGGAGCTCGGCCTGCTTATAGCGGCGGCCATCCCCGTCATCCTTCTGTACGCAATGTATCTGCTCAACGCGAAGGTCGCGCTGAGCTTCTCGTCGCTTGCGGTCCCCATCGGGCTGTTCGCGGCGTTTGGCGTCGCGCACTTCGCCACGCGTCGCTTTGCGCCAGAGGCCGACCCCGCCATCCTTCCGCTTGTCTTCCTGCTCTCTGGCATCGGCATCGCGTTCGTCACGAGGCTCGCGCCCACGCTTGCCATAGGCCAGGTCACCTGGCTCTTCCTTTCCGTCGCGGCCATGATTGCCGTGCTGGTGCTCGTGCCCAGCATCGAGGCGCTGGCGCAGTACAAGTTCACCATGGGCATCGTCGGCGTGGCGCTGCTGCTCTTGCCCATGCTGATAGGCACGTCGCGCGGCGGCTCCAAGCTCTGGATCGTCCTGGGGCCGCTCTCGTTCCAGCCCGGCGAGCTCGCAAAGATCCTCATCGTGCTGTTCCTCGCGGCCTACCTCGCAGAGAACCGCGAGATGCTCTCGGCGTCCGCCATCAAGGCAGGCCCGCTCGACCTGCCGCGACCGCGCATGCTCGCTCCCATGATGCTCATGTGGGGCATGTCCCTTCTGGTCGTGGTGTTCGAGCGTGACCTGGGCAGCGCCCTTCTCTTCTTCACGTTCTTCGTGATCATGCTGTACGTCTGCACCGGCCGCGTGGGATACGTGCTCGTGTCCATCCTGCTTCTGGCCGTGGGCGGCGTGTTCTGCTACCACTTCTTCGGCCACGTCCAGACGCGCGTCCAGATCTGGCTCAACCCGTTCAAGGACCCGTCCGGCAAGGGCCTGCAGATCGTGCAGTCGCTGTACTCGCTCGCGGACGGCGGCCTCGTGGGCTCCGGCATCGGCAAGGGCCTTCCCAAGCTCATTCCCGTCGTCGAGAGCGACTTCATCTTCTCGGCCATCGGAGAAGAGATGGGCCTCCTTGGCGCGTCCGCCGTGCTCATCTGCTACATGCTGCTTGCCGTGCGCGGGCTGGCCACGGCCGCGCGCGCAAAGTCCGACATATCCGCGTTCACCGCGGTTGGCCTCACGGCCGCAATCGCGGTGCAGGCGTTTCTCATCGTGGGCGGCGTCACCAAGCTGCTGCCGCTCACGGGCGTCACGCTCCCGTTCATGAGTCAGGGCGGCAGCTCGCTTCTGGCCAGCTTCATCATCGTCGGGCTGCTGCTGAAGGCCGGCGACGAGGGAACGGGCCGCGAGGCCCAGATCGAGCAGGGCTCCGGCAGCGTTGGATCGCAGACGCAGGTCGAGAAGGCCATGGCCTCCGTGGTGCACGGTGCCCATGCACGCGCGAGCCGTGGGCTTGACACCCCGGAGTCCGGCGTCCTGGGCCGCGTGGCCCTCGGCAACAGGCTCGTGTCGCTCGTGACCGTGTTCACGATGATGTTTGCCCTGCTGGTGGCCAACCTCACCTACATTCAGGTCTTCAAGGCAGACTACTACCAGACGCTCCCCAACAACAACCACACCATCGCGAAGAGCGCGAAGGTCCAGCGCGGTGCCATCATCGCGGCGGATGGGGCGACGCTCGCGGAGTCCGTCAAGCAGTCCGACGGCACGTATGCGCGCACGTACCCGCAGGGAAACGTCGCCACGCACACCGTGGGCTACCTCTCCTCCCAGTACGGTGCCAGCGGCATCGAGGCGACCATGAACCAGACGCTCACGGGCCACTCGGACTACTCCACCTGGTCGAGCGCCATCAACGCGATGGCCGGCATCGAGACCCCGGGCTCCTCCGTCGTGCTCACCATCAACTCGCAGATGCAGAAGGCCGCGGAGCAGGCGCTTCAGGGTCACCGCGGCGCCATCGTGGTGCTGAACCCCTCGACCGGGGCGGTGCTCGCGAAGGCTTCCAACCCGTCGTTCGACTACAACGACATCGGCGCGGCCATGTCTGGAAACAACGCGAGCCTGGTGGATCGCGCGACCCAGACGCTGTACACGCCGGGCTCCACGTTCAAGATCGTGAGTCTCGCGGCGGCGCTCGACTCTGGCGTGGCAACGCTCGACAGCACCTACCGCGCGCCCGCGTCCATCGAGATCGGCGGGGCGAAGGTCACGAACATCGACGGCGAGGCCTGGAGCTCGCTCTCCCTCAAGGAGGCGCTCACCTACTCCGTCAACACGGTGTTCGGCCAGCTGGGACAGCAGGTAGGCGCAAGCAAGCTCGTGAGCTACTCCGATGCGTTCGGCTACGGCCAGAAGCTTGGTCAGGACTTCTCCACTGTGGCTTCGCTCATGCCGGACCCCGCGCAGATGACGGAGTGGGAGACCGCATGGTCTGCCGTCGGCCAACCCGTCGGTCAGCACTCCAGCCCCGCGGGACCGCAGACCACTGTCATGCAGAACGCCGTCGTCGCAGCCGCAATCGCGAACAAGGGCGTCGTCATGAACCCCTATGTGGTCGACCACATCCTGACCCCCGAGGGCGCGACCAGCTCCACCACGAAGCCCAAGTCGCTGGGGCAGGCGGTTTCCGCCCAGACGGCGCAGCAGATAGGCGAGGCCATGCTGGACGTCGTGAACGACGGAACCGGCACGGGCGCGCAGGTTTCCGGCGTCAAGGTCGCGGGCAAGACCGGCACCGCCGAGGTGAGCTCGAACACGGCAAACTCTCTGTTCATAGGGTTCGCTCCCTATGACCAGCCCACGGTGGCGATCTCGGTCTGCATCGAGGGCTCCGAGGGCGAGAGGATGGTTGGCGTCGCGGCCGGAGTTGCAGGTAAGGTGCTTGCCACGTGTCTGCGCGTCCAGGCTATGGGAGCCGGCGTATAGTATCGAGTTCCCACATGGCAACGCGGTGGCCGTGGGTAGATAAAGTATGTTGAACGCCGCACGAGCGCGCGGCTTTTGAGGATGAGACGGAGTGACGATGGCAGAAAGAGTTCTTGGCGGGCGCTACACCGTGCAGGACAGAATCGGCACCGGCGGCATGGCGATTGTCTACCGCGGTCTGGACGAGGTGTTGGGGCGAACCGTCGCCATCAAGACGATGCTGCCCCAGTATGCGGCCGACCCCTCCTTTGCCGCACGATTCAAGCAGGAGGCCCAGGCAGCCGCCGCGCTGCAGAGTCCGTACATCGTCTCCGTGTACGACTGGGGCAAGGATGGCGACACCTACTACATCGTCATGGAGTACCTGCGCGGGACCGACCTCAAGAGCGGCATACGCAAGCACGGTGCGCTTGACAGCAAGAAGGTAGCCCAGATTGGCAGCCAGATCGCACAGGCCCTCTCCGTCGCGCACCGCCACGACATCATTCACCGCGACATCAAGCCGCAGAACATCATGGTGCAGCCTGACGGCAACATCAAGGTGATGGACTTCGGCATCGCGCGCGCTAAGAACAGCCATCTGACCACGGACAACTCGGTCCTGGGCACCGCTCACTACGTCTCGCCCGAGCAGACGCAGGGCAAGGAGCTTGGTCCCACGACCGACATCTACTCGCTCGGCATCGTCATGTACGAGGCCGCGACCGGACGCGTCCCCTTCGACGGCGACGACGCCATCTCCGTCGCGCTCAAGCAGGTGAACGAGCAGCCCGTGCCGCCGACGGCTGTGAACCCTGCCGTCGACTCCGCGCTGGAGAGCATCATTCTCAAGTGCATGCAGAAGGACCCGAAGGACCGTTTCCAGACCGCAGATGAGCTGTACCACGTCCTGCGTGACTACCTGGCGGGCCGCCTTGCGGCCGTGAACAACGCAACCGAGGTCCTGCCCGCAAACCCCGTGGTGCCCGCCATCGCGCCAATCGGCGCAACCAGTACCCAGAGCCTGCCACGCATCGACACCGCAGAGCACATCAAGCCACAGACCGCTACGCAGAAGGCCCAACAGGAAGCCGACGCTGCCATGAAGAAGCACAAGCGGCGCGTCGCGCTCTTCTCGATAATCGGCGTTATCGCCCTCATCGCGGCAATCGTGGGCGTCTACTCGCTCGTCAATCCCAGCAACCAGAAGCGCGAGGTGCCCAACTACCTCAGCATGACTGAGGCGGACGCCCTCAAGGCGATCGACGAGTCCGGGTTCTTCAAGAAGGGCTCCGTCAAGGAGCAGTACTCCAGCACGGTCGAGAAGGGCGTGGTCATGGACCAGGACCCGGATTCCGGCCGCATGGTTGCCAAGGGAACGAAGATCAACCTGGTCATCTCCAAGGGCAAGGAGCCCGCAGCCACGGTAAAGGTTCCCAACCTCACGGGTATGAGCCCGTCGCAGGCCGACAAGGCGCTTGCGAAGGTGGGCCTTGTGGGACAGGCCGGCGACTCCGTGTACGATGAGAACGTCGCCGTTGGCATGATCGCGAAGCAGTCCCCCGCCGGCGGTTCCGAGGCCAAGGCCGGCGACACCATCACCTACCAGCTGTCCAAGGGCAAGGAGTCCGTGGACGTGCCCAGCGTCGTGGGACAGGACGCGAACTCCGCCACGTCCGCGCTCAAGGACGCCGGCTTCGAGGTCAGCGTCAGCTACGGCGACAGCGACACCGTCCAGAAGGGCTACGTGTACGACCAGTCCCCCACCGGCAGCGCCGACAAGGGCACCACGGTCACGATCTACGTCTCCAACGGCCCGAAGACGGTCTCCGTCCCCAACGTCGTGGGATCCACGGCCGATGACGCGAAGGGCGCGCTGGACGCCGAGGGCTTCAAGTACAACCTCACCTACCAGTACAGCTCCAGCGTCGCGCAGGGCACCGTCATCTCTCAGTCGGCCACCAGCGCCAAGAGCGGGGCCACGATCACCCTCGTGGTCTCCAACGGCCCCGACCCCGCGACGAGCGACAACAACACAGGCGGCGCGACCACGACTAACACCGGCACCACGAAGGATTCCACCGGAGGCCAATAGGGGCTTGACACCCAGAACATAGAACGACGCCCGCGGGCGAGAAGAGCGGTTCTTCTCGCCCGCGGGCTTTTTTGTAGGCAAACACCACTTGCTAACGCGCACCATGGAAGCGCGCCACAGCGCACAGCGGCACAAAGCGCATGCCACGGGAGTGCACCCTAATGAAAAAAGGCCAGCGACCTAAGCCGCTGACCTGTCTTTTCATGGTGACCCCGGTCGGATTCGAACCAACGACACCAGGTTTAGGAAACCTGTGCTCTATCCCCTGAGCTACGGGGCCGTGCTCGACCATTCTATCATCTTCTGGACGATATGAGGCCGAGAGTTTTACTTGTGCTGCTCGTGCCTGCCAGAGCGCTTCGCACGGCGTGCGGCCTTGGCCTCGTCGCGCGCGGCCTGCTCGCGGGTGATCTCGTTTGCCTCGCCGCGGAGCACCTTCGTGACCTTCTTGTTGGTCATGGCGCCCGTGGTGGCCTCGGCCTTCTTCCTCATGGGACGTACGACGCGCCAATCGTACACGAAGGCCGAGATGATGAGGGCGTACGCCGCGACCAGCATGATGAACACCGCAACGCCCATGGGGGTCGTTCCCTCGTTCACCTGCTGGGGGAAGAGGTTCGGCAGCAGCCACGAGATGATGGTGCACACGAAGCCGGTGCCAAGCAGCCCCCACCAGACGCGCTGGGACCTCTTGTAGCCTGGAATCTGCTTCAGGACGATCTGCGAGGCGGACGCACGGCGGTCGGCCTCGTCACGGCGCTCGCGACGGGCACGCTTCTTCTCGTCCTTCGTCATCTCGACCGGCGTCTTGCCAGAGGCCGAAGACGTGCGACCGCCTCCGGACGCGCCTACGACGCGCACGCCAGACGCAGCTTCGCGCGCGGGCTTAGCACGCGTGACAGAGCGCTTCGAGAAGCCCGAGCGCTCGTCCTCGTCGGCCGCGTCCTTCTCATCCTTCTTGGCGAGGGGCGCGTTTGCCTCCTGCGCCTCCCTCTTGGCGGCATTAATGGTTTCACGCAGAGACATTTGACTCCTTCATGGGGGTGAACTTCTCGCCAGTGATGATCTCGAAGGCCTCCTGATAGCGCTCCGAGGTTCCCTTGACGACCTCTTCGGGCAGGTGGGGCGGCTCGCCGGTCATGTCCCAGTTCGCCTTCAGCCAGTCACGCACGTACTGCTTGTCATAGCTGGGTTGGACCTTGCCGGGCTCATAGCCGTCCGCGGGCCAGAAGCGGCTCGAGTCGGGCGTGAGCGCCTCGTCAATCAGGGTCAGCTTGCCGTCGATGAAGCCAAACTCGAACTTGGTGTCCGCGATGATGATGCCACGCGTCTGGGCATATTCCGCAGCCGCGGTGTACAGCTTCAGGGATGCGTCGCGCAGCTGGGTCGCAACGTCCTCGCCCACGAGCTCGGCGCAGCGCTCGAAGCTGATGTTCTCGTCGTGGTCTCCAAGGGCGGCCTTGGTGGACGGGGTAAAGATCGGCTCGGGGATCTTGGAAGCCTCGGTCAGACCCGCGGGCAGCTTGATGCCGCAGACGGTGCCGTCCTGGTCATACGTCTTCTTGCCGGATCCGGTGAGGTAACCGCGAACGATGCACTCGATGGGAACGGTCTTCGCCTTCTTCACGAGCATGGAGCGACCCGTGAGGTACTCGCCGTACTTCCGGTACCCCTCTGGATACCCGCTCACGTCCATCGTGATCAGGTGGTTTGGCATCAGGTCCTTGAACCTGTTGAACCAGAAGGCCGAAATGCGGGAGAGAATCTCTCCCTTATACGGAATCTCGTCGGGCAGGATGTAGTCGAACGCGCTGATGCGGTCGCTCGCGACCATGAGCAGGCTGTCGCCGCAGTCGTAAATGTCGCGAACCTTGCCATGAGAATCCGGACGAAGCTCCATGGCTCCCATTAGGTGTCTCCCCTCACTGAGGTCCAGTTAACGCACGTGCATAGCGCATCCATTGTAATGGATTCGCTGTTTTGGCCCTAGCGCGCCGCGATACGTCACGCAATTTAAACCGGTCTGCGCGACATCCGCCGCAGACCGGTTTATGCACAGAGCTATTCCTCGCGAGAAGAGCCGCCCGCCTTGTGCTCAAGCGGTATGTGCAACGTGAACGTCGTGCCCTTCCCAAGCTCGGACTCCACGGAGATGCTGCCGTTGTGCTTGTCGACGATCTCCTTCGTGAGCGCTAGCCCTACGCCAAGGCCACCGGAGACCCGCTCGCGGCTTGCGTCTGAGCGCCAGAAGCGCGAGAACACCCTCGGGACGTCCTCCTTGGCGATGCCTATGCCCGTATCCCTTACGGATACCTGCATGTAGCTGCGGCCTTCGTAGCCAATGCTAACCACGACCCAGCCTCCCGCGGGCGTGTAGCGCATGGCGTTGGACATGAGGTTCGTGATGGCCTCACGAATGAGGTCGGGGTTCACGTCCGCATAGAGCTCGTGGTTCGGCGTCTTGTCGTCAAAGCGCAGCCGTAGGTCGCATTCCGCAAACAGCTGCTGCTGCATCGTCACCAGGCTCTTGAGCACAAAGACCATGTCGGTCTTCTCGATCTTGAACTTCTCGTTGTTCTCCACGCGAGAAAGGTGCAGCATCGCGTCAACCAGGCGAGAAAGACGCCTCACCTCGCTGGCGACCGTCTCAAGGTGCTCGTCGTCTGCCGGTAGCACCCCGTCCTGCATGGCCTCGACCGTCGCCTGCATCGCCATGAGCGGCGTGCGCAGCTCGTGCGCCACATCGCTTGTCAGGCGGTGCTCGAACTTGATATCGCGCTCCAGCTCCGTCGCCATGCCATCGAACGTCTCGCCCAGCTGGCCTATCTCGTCCGTGCCCTTGAGCCCCGTCCGCGCCGTCAGGTCGCCGTTCCTAATCTGCGTCGCGGTGACGGTTATCTTCTTGATGGGCCGCGTCAGGGCGCGCGAGGTGCAGTAGCCAATGATGCTCGCCAGGAATATCGCGACGGCCGCAGCCGTCAGGATTGCGGTGTACGAGTTCTGTCTGAAGGCTGCGTCGGACTTCGTGATAAGCGCCTCCGACCCAAACGCCCAAAGCCGAACGGTGCCTACCTTCCTGCCCGTGCTGTCGGTCACCTCGGCCGATACGATGTCGTTTGCCGATGACGGCACGGGGTTCTGTTTGGCGTCGTGGGACATCTTGCCGGAAGCGGCGCGGTTTGCGGCGGTCTCGTCGTACACCAGGGCATCGTTGGCATCAAGTATCTGCATGCTGATGTCCGGGTACGCGGAAATCGAGGTCTTCGCGTACTCGATGACGCTCGAGGTCCAGCGGTCCCCGCCCTTGTCGTACTGCGTGCCAAGGGTGTCGGCGGTCTGCTGGGCAAGGCGCTGCATGTTCTGCCGGGTGTAGCCCTGGAACTGCCGCTCCCACACCACCGCAAGCACGATGGAGAGTATGGCTGCCGTCATCACGGCGGTCAGTGCGAAGAAAAAAGCCATGCGACTCGTGAAGGACGTGGTCGGGTTGGCAACGCGCGTCGCGCGCCTCAAGGTCGAGTACTCGGCCTTCGTGCTGTCGCTCTTCTCGCCCGCGTCCTCACGCTCGTCGTATGACCTGGTTGCGTCTATGTCTGCCACGTTTGTCGCTTACCTGCCTGCGGCGCTATTCCGCACTCTTCTTCTCGGGCTTCTGAGGCGCCTCGAAGCGGTAGCCAACGCCGTGCACCGTGTAGAGCCAACGCGGGTTGCGGGGGTCGTCGCCCAGCTTGGCGCGGAGGTTCTTCACGTGGGAGTCTATCGTACGCTCGTAGCCCTCGAAATCGTAGCCCAGGACCTTCTCGACCAGCTCCATGCGCGTGTAGACGCGGCCCGGGTAGCGCGCGAGGGTCGTGAGCAGCTTAAACTCGGATGCGGTGAGGTCAACCTCCTTGCCCTCGACCATGACCTTGTGGCCAGAGATGTCGATGACGAGGTCGCCAAAGTCCAGCACCTCAAGCTGGGGCTCGCTCTCCGCGTGGGCGCGGCGCAGCAGCGCGCGGACGCGTGCCACGAGCTCGCGGGGCGAGAAGGGCTTGATCAGGTAGTCGTCGGCACCAAGCTCAAGGCCGATGATACGGTCCTCAACCTCGCCCTTCGCGGTCAGCATGATGATGGGGACGTTAGAGGTCTCCCTGATGGCACGGCAGACGCGCTCGCCAGAGAGCTTCGGGAGCATGAGGTCCAGAATGATGAGGTCGAAGGAGTGCTTCTCGAACTCCTCCAGGGCGCTCTGGCCGTCGCCTACGCCGCGCACGATGTAGTTCTCGCGCTCAAGGTATGCCGCGACAGCGTCGCGGATGGTCTTCTCGTCCTCGACCAATAGGATGCGTTTCTCGTCCGAAGCCATAGATGGCCTCCTCCATTTACTGCTTAGGGGCTGTTATGTGCATTGTGCGCCATTTTTGTGATTCAGACTAATGATACCCCAGAACGAAGCAGCTCAAAGCGGGAACTAGAGAGAAAATACTCGGACCGATACGGATTCGGGGTAGCCGGTGTCCTGGTTCTTGATGGTCGAGAAGGTCACGAACTGCGACGTGGAGCCCACGCAGGCCGGATACTCCCCGTAATCCACGCAGCGGTTTTGCGCCGCCAGCACGGAGTACTTCCTCTTGTCCGTGTCGATCACGAAGTACGACGCGCGACTCTTCACGATGTAGGTGCCATCCTTGCCGCAGATTGGCGCAAACGGCTCGCGGGAAAGCGCCACGAACGGCCCCTCCGGCTTGCCGATGTAGGATCCCATGGTCCCCAGCAGGCCGCCGGAGCTGTAGCTTGCCTCGATGGAGAACGCAAAGCGGTCGTCAATGCTCACCGCATTGAGCGGCTTCACGCCTGCCGGCAGCACGAGTTGGTCAACCCGCTCGGATAGGTCATCGCTCAGCTTGTACGAGGTTATGCCATAAAATGTGCCCTTGTCCGCACGCACGCGCGGTGTGAGCGTCACGGTGCCGTCGGACACCGCCGGCTCCGTCGCGAAGCGACCCGGCGACTCTATGGCACGCCGCGCCTTGGAATCCCCCAGGGACCACACGTAGCAGGAAGAGCTCTTTGCGGCCTTTGTGCCCGTTGTCGAGGGCATGACCTGCCAAATCACGCGCTTTCCCGCAACGGCAAACAACGGTGGGTCAAAGTCCTTGTTCGCGTGCCAGAGCGTGGACACGTCGCCCGCAAGGGCACCGCCAGAAAACGCCGCGGCGTACAGGTACCACTTGTGCGTGAGCAGGTCCAACTCGCTCCATGCATAGACGCTGTCCGAGCATCGCACGTCGTATATCACCATGTTCGTGTTGTGCGACGTGTGGGTCTTGCTCACGACCTCGTAAAGCGTTCCGCTCGTGATGTCAAGCGCGGAGCCCTTCACCATAGGCGTTGCCGAGCTGCCTGCAGAGGTGACGGGAATCCACGTCTCGCCGCCGGGATGCAGCACGTTGCCCACGGGAATCGTCCACGTCGCAACGGGCTCCTTCTTGAAGTCCACGGACTTGTACTTGCTCTCGTTTGTCTTTGGGTCGATCACGTAGTCCGCGGACTTGTCGTTCACCACGGTCGGGGCGGTGTCGTCGTCCTTCGTGTTGCGCCCGCAGCCCGCCATGACGCCAATGGCGGCTGCCGCCACGCCCGTGGCCGCACCCGCCTTGAAGAGTCCGCGCCTGGTGAGAGCATGCCTCACGCCTCTGGCCGACATGGCTCGCCTAGCCCCGCGCGTGCGCAAGCTCGCGCTGAGCCTCGCACAGGGCAATGGTCATCTGGTCCGCGCACGAGGTGCGGCGCATGCCGCAGGTGTTACCCGCAAGAAGCTCCACCACGTCCGCCACGGGCCTGCCCTCCACCAGCTTGCCGACGGCCTTCAGGTTGCCGTCGCAGCCGCCCTCGAAGCTCACGCCCTCGATGGTCCGTCCGTCGTCACTCAGGTCCAGGTGGATGGCACGCGAGCACACGCCGCGCGGCACAAAGTCGTAGTGAAACATTCCCGTCCTCTCTGTCGGACACAAGTATACCCAGCATAAGCGGCACACGGCCGCCATACACAGGAAGACCCGCGGCTGGTGTCGCGGGTCTTCTCGCCTAGGCGTTCTTGCATTTGTCTTTCGTACGGCAGCCCGCTGCGCGCCGTGCGGCGCGCGAACGAGCTGGTGCCGGGCGCTCAGGGGCTACTCGAAGCTCAGCTGCTCAAGCCTGTCAAACACCACGTCGATGCGGCCGAGGAAGCTCCACGGGTCGAAGATCTGGTCCAGCTCCTCCTTCGTCAGGTGGCTACAGCGCGGGTCTGCCTCCAACTTCGTGCGGAACGTGGTGCCGTTGGGGTCGCACTGCTGGATCTCGTGCCATGTGGCCATGGCGTTTTCCTGCACGATCTTGTAGGCGTCCTCGCGCGTGATGCCGGTGTCCACCAGGTGCAGAAGGACCTTGGACGAGAAGATCAGCCCTCTGGTCTTGTTGAGGTTGGCCATCATCTGCGCGGGATACAGCTGCAGGCCGTCCACGATGCGGATGAGGCACTGGAACATGTGGTCGAGCGCGATGAAGCTGTCCGCCTGCGCCACGCGCTCCGCGGAGGAGTGGCTGATGTCGCGCTCGTGCCACAGTGCCACGTTGTCGAAGGCAACCTGCGCGTTTGCCTTCACCACGCGAGAAAGGCCGCATACCTTCTCGACGGTGATGGGGTTGCGCTTGTGCGGCATCGCGCTGGAGCCCTTCTGGCCCTTGCGGAACGGCTCCTCGGCCTCGAGGGTGTCCGTGCGCTGCAGGTTCCTGATCTCGGTCGCGATGCGCTCGCACGTGGCGGCCGTCGTCGCAAGCACGCCGGCGAGGTACGCGTGGTGATCGCGGCTGATGACCTGCGTGGACAGTGGGTCGTGCACCAGGCCCAGGTGCTTGCAGACGTATTCCTCCACGCGCGGGTCAATGGAGCTGTACGTTCCCACCGCGCCAGAGATTGCGCCAAACGACACGTTCTTGCGGGCGTCTTTCAGCCTGTCGAGGTCGCGCTTCAGCTCCCACGCCCAGCTGCCAAACTTCATGCCAAACGTCATGGGCTCGGCATGGATGCCGTGCGTGCGGCCCACGCAGAGCGTGTCCTTCTCCTCAAACGCACGACGTTTGCAGATCTCTCCCAGCTTGCGGCAGTCCTCGATCAGGATGTCCGTTGCCTCGCACAGCTGGTAGCACAGGGCCGTGTCGCCCAGGTCAGAGCTGGTCATGCCGTAATGGACCCAACGACTGGGCTTCGGCTCGCCCTCGGGCACGTCCGCGTCGATGTAGGAGCCCATGTTCGTCAGGAACGCGATCACGTCGTGGTTGGTCACGGCCTCGATCTCGTCTACCTCGGCCTTGTTGAACTTCGCGTGGTCGCGAATCCACTTGGCCTCCTCCTTGGTGATGCCGCTCTCGCCCAGCTCAGCATGGGCCTCGCACGCCAGGACCTCGATCTCCTGCCAGACCTCGTACTTGTGCTCGAGCTCGAAGATGTTTCCCATCTCGGGACGAGTGTAGCGATCAATCATGCGGCTTCCCTCCGTATGGCAACAGTTGGTGACGCTCCTACACGCAAGATTCTACCGCGCAAAAAAGAGCCTGGGCCGGCTGCGACCCAAGCTCAGAAGACCGTCATGCAAGTAACGCGCAAGCTTACCCATACGAGAAGAGCTACATGCCCTCCACCATGGCCTCGTCGGACTGCAGCCGCGCCTTTGCCTCGCCCAGCTGCACGCGCACGGCGTCGTGCCCCGTGCCGCCATAGGTGTTGCGCGCGCGGGCGATGCCCGCAGGATCCAGGTCCTGCACGACGTCCTCGCCAAACAGGTCGCTCGCCGCCTGAAACTCCGCCAGGGTCAGGTCCTCCAGGCCCTTGTCGTGCTTCTCGCAGTACAGCACCAGCTCGCCCACCACCTCGTGGGCGCGACGGAACGGCATGCCCTTCTTCGCAAGGTAGTCCGCCACGTCCGTCGCGGCCGTAAAGCCGGCCTTCGCCTCCTCAAGCATCCGGTCCGCATGCACGGTCCAGGTGTCGATCATGCCCTCCATGCAGGTCATGCAGTCCCGCAGGGTCTTCGCCGAGTCAATGGCCCCCTGCTTGCACTCCTGCAGGTCCTTGTTGTACGCAAGCGGCAGCCCCTTCATCGTCACCAAAAGCGCCACCAGGTTGCCAACCACGCGCCCGGACTTGCCGCGCGTGAGCTCGGCAAAGTCGGGGTTCTTCTTCTGCGGCATGATGGAGGAGCCGGTGGAGTACTCGTCGCTCAGCGTGATGAACCCAAACTCCGTGGTGGACCACGTGATGATCTCCTCGCACAGACGCGAGAGGTGCATCATGCTCACGCTGCAGGCAAACAGCAGGTCAAGCAGGTAGTCGCGATCGGATACCGCATCCATCGAGTTTGGGATGGGATGGTCAAAGCCCAAGAGCTCCGTGGTATAGAAGCGGTCCAGCGGGTACGTCGTGCCCGCAAGCGCGGCCGAGCCCAGGGGGTTCGCGTCCGCGTCCTCAAAGGCAAACGAAATCCTCTTCAGGTCGCGCGTGAACATCCAGAAGTACGCAAGCAGATGGTGCGAGAAGAGCACGGGCTGCGCATGCTGCATGTGCGTGTAGCCCGGCATCACCACGTCGAAGTTCTTCTCGGCCGCCGCAAGCAGGGTCTTCCTCAGCTTGCAGTTCTCTTTCGCAAGCTCGCGCAGCATGTCCTTCGCAAGGAGCCTGATGTCCGTCGCCACCTGGTCGTTGCGGGAGCGCCCGGTGTGCAGGCGCGCGCCCGGCGCGCCGATGGCGCGAATGAGGGCGCCCTCCACGGACATGTGGATGTCCTCGTCGTTCACGTCCCACGCAAACGTACCGGCGTCGATCTGGCCCTTTATCTTCTGTAGGCCAGCCTCGATCTTCTCCGCGTCCTCCTGGGGGATGACACCTTGGCGGGCAAGCATCTTCGCGTGTGCGATGGATCCGGCGATGTCTTGCGCGTACATGCTCTTGTCGTCCTCGAGCGACGCGCCAAACTCCTGCGTGAACTCGCTCACTCCCTGCTCAAAGCGGCCTGACCAAAGTGCCATCCCTATCCAATCTCTCGTTTTTCTGCCCTGGCGACACTACGCCACGTGGACGTTCTCGCTCTGCTTCTGCAGCTCGTACTCCGCGGCGGGTCCCTGCGTCTTGGACCACGTGGTCGCAGCGAGCGTGTGCAGCTCGATGAAGCCCTTGGAGGCGCTGCGGTCAAAGGTGTCGCCCTCACCATACGTCGCCAGGCTGTAGTCGTACAGCGAGTACGCGCTCTTGCGGCCGGTCACGGTCATGCTGCCCTTGTAGAACTTCGCCTTGACCTGGCCGGTCACGAACTTCTGGGTGTCCGCGCAGAACGCATCAAGCGCCTGCTTCAGCTGGGAGTACCAGAGTCCGTTGTAGACGGTGGTCGCCCACTGCTGGTCGATCATGTGCTTGTACTGCAGGGTCGCTCCGTCCAGGCACATGGTCTCGAGCGCCTTGTGCATGTTGATGATCGCAAGGGAGCCGGGGCACTCGTACACCTCGTGGCTCTTGATGCCCACCACGCGGTCCTCGATCATGTCCAGGCGGCCATAGCCGTGTTTGCCGGCGATCTTGTTCATCTTGATGATGAGGCTCAGCAGGTCCATCTTCTTGCCGTTCAGCGAGACCGGCTTGCCCTGCTCAAAGCCCAGGACAACCTCCTCGGACTCGTCCGGGGCGCTCATCGGGTCGGCGGTCAGCGTGTAGATGTCCGCCGGCGCCTCCTTCCACGGGTCCTCAAGGGCGCCGCACTCGATCGCGCGACCCCAGAGGTTCTCGTCCAGGGAGTACGGCTTTGCCGCGGTGGTGGGAACGGGCACGCCATGCTGCTTCGCCCACTCCATCTCGTCCTCGCGGGTGTGGAGGTCCCACTCGCGCACGGGCGCCAGAATCTTGAGCTCGGGGTCGAGCGCGTGGATGCTGGACTCAAAGCGCACCTGGTCGTTACCCTTGCCGGTGCAGCCGTGACAGATGTAAGACGCGCCGGTCTCGTGCGCAATGTCCACCAGGTGCTTCACAATCAGGGGACGAGACAGGGCGGATAGCAGCGGATACGTGTCCTCGTACATGCCGTTTGCCGCGATGGCCTTCGTGAGGAAGTCCTCGGCGTACTCGGAGCGCATGTCAAGCGCCTTGGAGTACACGGCGCCCATGCCCAGGGCCTTCTTCTCGATCCAGGTGAGGTCCTGCGCGTCCTGGCCAACGTTGCCGCAGATCGCGACGACGTCGAGGTTCTTCTCGAGCTGCAGCCACTTCACCATGACGGAGGTATCCAGACCACCCGAATACGCCAGGACGACCTTTTCCTTGTTCTTCTCTGCTGCCATCTTCAACACCCCTGCTTCCTCTGTACGATTAACCGTGTGATGTGCCAGATTTTCGATAGCTATGCCCACGGGGCCATGCCCCGGTTGTTTGCACCGTTGCGTAGGTACAAAAAAGACGCCCGGCTCTGCCAGGCGTCTACACTGTCCAGTTTTAGGCTTGTTGAGCTATGCCTCGAGGACCGAAGTGAGCGCGCGCTGGCGTCGCAGCGTGGAACGTCGATCCTGGCGTCGGAGGGAGTTGATCATGTTGAGCGCGAATGCCATATAAAACCCCTCCTTCATGCGTTGTGCTGCATCCATTGCAGCGCGGCTTGTGTTGGTGAAAAACTTTAGCGGCAAAATCGCGCCGCACAACCCAGAATCGTGGTTCGAGACACGTTCGTAACAATGTCCACACAACTCCATAACATTTGGCACGAATGAGCTTGTCACGCAAGATACGTGCAAAAACGCGTCCACCGGGTGCCCACTTCCCATAAAGTCAGCGCGTCGCACGCTCCACCGGACGGAGCCAGCATCCTTATTCAAATCACTGCATGTAAAAGGTTGCACCAGGTCGCCAAAAATGAGCAGAAGGGCGCCTAGGCGAGAAACGCCTGCTCAACGGGCCGCAGACCTACCCCAACGCCACGCACAAAAAGAGCCCCGCACCGCATTTTCGCAGGTGCGAGGCTTGTTTTTAGTGGTGGGTCGTGTGGGTCTCGAACCCACGACCTTGGGATTAAAAGTCCCCTGCTCTACCAACTGAGCTAACGACCCTCATGTGTGCGTACGGGAAATCATATCACGTTAGGAAGCTATTCGCTCTCCCAGGCCCAGGCGCCGTTGCAAAACACGGGAACCTCCTCGCCGGACGTCTTCACGCCCGTGATGTTGAGGTCGTCGGAGCCAATCATGAAGTCCACGTGCGTGGCGGACTGGTTCACGCCGTTCGCGAGAAGAGCGTCCTTGTCCATGTCCAGGCCGCCCTCCAGGCACTCTGGGAAGCCGGTTCCCAGCGCAAGGTGGCAGCTGGCGTTCTCGTCGTACAGGGTGTCAAAAAACAGCAGGCCAGACTGCCTGATGGGCGTGCGCTTCGATATGAGCGCGCACTCGCCAAGGTACGCGGAGTTCTCGTCGGTCTCTATAATGTGGCGCAGCACTTCTCGCCCGCGCGCGGCGTCGTACTCCACCACCTTGCCAGCCTCGAACCTCAGCCAGAAGTCGTCCACGATCTGCCCGGCGTGCACCAGGGGCATCGCGGAGTACACGGTGCCGTCCACGCGCGTGCGCGCGGGCGTGGTGAAGACCTCCTCCGTCGGGATGTTCGGGAAGAACACGGTGCCGTCCACGGTGCGGCCGGCGCCGCCCTCCCAGATGCCTTTCGCGTTCAGGCCAATCGTGAGGTCGGTCCCGTTCTTCGAGGTGTAGTGCAGGTGGTCGAAGGCCATGTCGTTCAGGAAGCTCTTGTTCTTCTCGAACGTCGCGTTGTGGGTCTCCCAGTCAAGCTGCGGGTCAAGGCCGTCCGCGCGGGCGACCTTCAGGATCGCAAGCCACAGGCGATAGACCGCCTCGTACGGCGCGCAATCGGGAAAGACCTTCTGCGCCCACGCCTCGACGGGTGCGCCGGCGATGCACCAGACGTTCTTGCCAAAGTCCATGCCGTTCCTGAACGAGAGGCACTCCGTGTTGCGCGCGTGCGCGGCGGCCGCCGGCTTCGCGGGGTCGATGCCGTCAAGCGCGGACGGGTCGCTGCCCTCGATAAACAGGAAGCACGCACCCGCCTCGGCAAGGGAGTTCAGCTGCTCCACCTTCCAGGTGGGCGTGTGCCTGAAGTGCTCCAGCGGCACGTTCTCGTACTCCAGGCGCGCCATAGTGTCATCGCTCCAGATCACGGTCACGTGACCGGCACCCTCGCGATACGCAAGGCGCACCACGCGCCTGGCAAAGTCCGCGCACTCCACAGGGGCCTGGACCACGACCTCCTGCCCTTCTCGCACGCAAAGCCCCTTGCGCACAAGCAGCTCAGCGTACTTGTCGATCTGGGCGCTCAGGCCCTCTATGGCCAGCGTGCACTCCTCGCGGGTCATTCCCTTGCTCACGTTCGCACCTCTCCTCTTGTGGTTTTGCGACGCGGGCGGAAGACGCCCGCAGGGTCTGGGCCAGCCGGCCGCCAGACCGCAAACAAATACGGGGCCCGAAGGCCCCGTCTGACATCCATGGAGCGGGCAACGGGATTCGAACCCGCGGATGATGGCTTGGGAAGCCATTGCCTTACCACTTGGCGATGCCCGCGTCTGTTTGAGCATTCTAACACAGCTTGCCCGCGACGGGGCGCGCAGCCGCAATTCCTTCGATACAAGCCGCAAAGTACCGCACGGTGCGGCGAGCGAGAAGAACGTGCCCACGTGGCTAGCAGGCATCTCCTTACCATCTACGCAATCCTCGCCCATCACGATATCGACTACCTGCGCAAAGTTATCTGCAAGACGCATGCAAGCCATCCGCAAGAGCCCTTTGCTACGCTTTCCATCCACGCAGAGCATCATAGGAAGGTGAATCATATGGTCACACGCGCGTTACGTCCGCCCGCTGAAGGGTCGGATACCGAAGGGCCAACGCAGCATGACTCGAGCAACAAGCGGGGTCGCTGCCTGCTTCGCGGCGGCGACCCCATAAGGGGCGGCATTCCGCTTGCCGCAGGACATGCAGGACTTTTGGGAGGTGCTCAACGTACGCTGTAGACAACCCGCACCACAATGGAAAGGACACCCGTAATGTAGGCAACCGGGACACATGTCTAATAAAAAAACCGCGGGACAATGCCCGCGGCTTCATATACATGGTGGAGACGATGGGGATCGAACCCACGACCTCAGGCTTGCAAAGCCCGCGCTCTCCCAGCTGAGCTACGTCCCCGATAATAATCGCCCCAGCGGCGACTCGGCTAGCGCTGGGGCGATTATTCTCAAGAAAAAGTGGTGGGCCCGACAAGGTTCGAACTTGTGACCTCCCGGTTATCAGCCGGACGCTCTGACCAACTGAGCTACGGGCCCAACGCGAGAA
>OCVV011349845.1_pt1 | contig 66750 bp, 64 predicted proteins | sample 1539721 | NCBI WGS metagenome assembly OCVV01 (sample SAMN02144230, study PRJEB22623) | gut metagenome | biome: sheep rumen | host: Ovis aries | place: New Zealand
TTCTCAGCACAAGAGCGAAAATTTTCCTCTTATTTAAAATCGTCAAATTTTCGCTTTTAAGCCTTGTGCTTTCATTCGCTCCGTTACACTACGCTCATTCTCAGCACAAGAGCGAAAATTTTCCTCTTATTTAAAATCGTCAAATTTTCGCTTTTATAGCCTTTTTTCCTCATGATTAATAATAAAATTCTTCTTCAACAGTTTCAACGTGTCTTATTGAGTATAGCCAGTAGAAGAATATCATAAGCACTTCCCCGAACATACTTATCATGAACATAAGGTCTGCGTTGCCTGTAACAGGCGGAAGTATGGAAAATAAAAGCATGAAAAATCCTGCAAAGAATATCGCAGGGGATTTCTGCACTTTCCAGACCAGTATTCCCGAAATTGTTACAGTAACCGTTGATACCATTGACACGACCGAACTTATTCTGTCCGCCCATTCAGGGCTTCTTTCGGCTGATATGTAGCGCAGTATTCCTGCAAAGTGTTTCATTTCGAGAACCTTTGAATATCCTGCATATGCACCGCTCACCATTATTATGACTATTGCGAGCCACATTACAGCCTTTTTGTTTTTAGTCCAGTTGAGGACATATCCGCACAGTGCGAAATTCAGGGGGACTATAAGACCATGTATTATATATCTTGCACGGCTGAATGACTGTAAAAGTTCAAAGTCTATTTTTCTGCTGAAAGCCATTACATATGCATCAAACACAAGTCCTCCGCATATAATCAGCATCATAAGAGTAGTCATCTGTTTGTTTTTAATTATATCTTTCAGCAAAAGCAGGAAAATCAGAATCTCTGCCCACATTATGCCGAGTATGATATTTTTTCCGTTTTCAATCAAAAAATCTCTCATATCAAAATTCCTTTTTAATCATGCAATATACATTTTTTAAGATACTGACCCGTATATGATTTATCGCACTGAGCGACTTCTTCGGGAGTACCCTGAGCGACGATATTTCCGCCGCCGTCACCGCCTTCGGGACCGAGGTCGATAATATGGTCTGCGACTTTTATGACATTCAGGTTATGTTCAATGACAAGTACCGTATTGCCCTGATTTACGAGTTCCTGCAATACGTCTATAAGTTTGTGGACATCAGCGGTATGCAGACCCGTAGTAGGTTCATCGAGGATATAAATAGTTCTTCCCGTAGCTTTTTTAGCAAGTTCTGTGGAGAGTTTTACTCTCTGAGCCTCACCGCCTGAGAGGGTTGTTGCGGGCTGACCTATTTTGATATATCCAAGTCCCACTTCCTGCAAGGTTTTTAATTTCTTTGATATTTTGGGGATATGCTCAAAGAAATCGACTCCCTCGTCAACAGTCATTTCAAGGACATCATAGATTGATTTTCCCTTGTAATGTATTTCAAGGGTTTCACGGTTATATCTTTTTCCCTTGCAGACTTCGCAGGGGACATATATATCGGGCAGGAAATGCATTTCTATCTTTATGATTCCGTCGCCCTCGCAGGCTTCGCAGCGTCCGCCCTTGATATTGAAGCTGAATCTTCCGCTTGTATAGCCGTGGGATTTTGCATCATTGGTTTTTGCGAACAGTTCTCTTATATCGGTGAAAACGCCTGTATATGTTGCAGGATTTGAACGGGGAGTTCTTCCGATAGGGGACTGGTCGATACATATAACCTTGTCGAGGTTTTCGATTCCCTCCATATCCTCATACAGACCGCTCTTGACCTTTGCACGGTTCAGCTTTGCAGCGAGGCTTTTGTATATGATTTCGTTCATAAGGGAAGATTTTCCCGAACCTGATACGCCTGTAACGCAGACAAGTTCACCGAGCGGAATACTCACATCTATGTTTTTGAGATTATGCTCATATGCGCCTTTTACTGTCAAAAACTTACCGTTTCCCTTTCTGCGTTCTTTGGGCAGGGGAATAATTTTCCTGCCGCTGAGATACTGACCTGTTATGGAATTTCTGCATTTCATAAGCTTGTCAACCTTGCCTGCAAAGACGATATTTCCTCCGTTTACGCCTGCCTGCGGTCCTATATCGACTATATAGTCAGATGCGAGCATAGTATCCTCATCATGTTCAACAACTATAAGTGTATTTCCGAGGTCACGCAGTCTTTTAAGTGTAGCTATGAGTTTGTCATTGTCTCTCTGGTGCAGACCTATACTTGGTTCATCGAGGACATAAAGCACGCCTGTAAGTGATGAGCCTATCTGGGTTGCAAGGCGTATTCTCTGGCTTTCACCGCCTGAAAGAGTTCCCGATGAACGTGAAAGCGTGAGATATTCAAGTCCGACATTTCCGAGGAATCCGAGTCTTTCACGGATTTCCTTTATAATTCTTTCGGCTATGAAATTTTCATGTTCTGTAAGTTTAAGGTTACTGAAAAATTCAAGGCTGTTTTTTACGGATAAGTCTGTCAGTTCGCTTATATTTTTATTTCCGACAGTTACATGAAGAAATTCTTCTCTCAGGCGTTTTCCGTGACATTCGGGGCAGAGAATTTCGCTCATACATTCTTCAATTTCATTTTTTGAATATTCGCTGTTTGTTTCCCTGTAACGTCTTTCGAGGTTATTTATAATGCCTTCAAAAGGGGTATTGTATTTACCTCCACCGAGAGATTTTGGTCTTGTAAGTTCAATGGGAGTGTCTCCTGTTCCGTACAGAAATACATCAAGCTGTTTTTCTGAAAGTTCCTTAACGGGTACATCAAGCGGTATGTCATATTTTTTGGATACAGCTTTGTAATACATTGTGGCTATTGAAGTTTCGTCAAGGCTGTTCCAGCCAGATGCCTTTATAGCTCCCTCCATAATTGAAAGTTCCCTGTTGGGAATTATCAAATCGGGGTCTATGCGTCTGAATACACCCAGTCCCGTGCATTTTGGACAAGCACCTATCGGATTATTGAACGAAAACATTACAGGTTCAAGTTCACCTATACTGATATTATGTTCAGGGCAGGCATAATTCTGTGAAAATATCATTGGTTCGCCGTCAATTACATCGACAAGAGCTATACCTTCGGTGAGTTTGAAAACTGTTTCAAGGCTGTCGGTAATTCTTGACTCAATGCCTTCCTTTACGATTATTCTGTCAACGACTACTTCTATGTTATGCTTTTTGTTTTTGTCGAGTTTAATGTCCTCGCTCAGATCGTACATTATCCCGTCAATGCGTACACGGACGAATCCGCCTTTTCTGAGACTTTCGATTTCCTTTACATACTGACCTTTGCGGTTTCTTACAATGGGGGCGAGGAGCTGGAATTTTGTACCTTGCGGGAGATTCATAATTTTGTCAACCATCTGGTCTATGCTCTGCTGTGAAATCTCCCGTCCGCATATGGGGCAGTGCGGTATGCCTATTCTTGCATATAAAAGTCTTAAATAGTCATAAATTTCCGTAACTGTGCCGACTGTTGAGCGTGGATTTTTGGAGGTAGTTTTCTGGTCAATCGAGATAGCGGGGGAAAGACCTTCTATGCTGTCAACATCAGGTTTTTCCATTTGTCCGAGGAACATTCTTGCATATGAAGAAAGGCTTTCGACATATCTTCTCTGACCGTCCGCATATATGGTATCAAAGGCGAGGGAAGATTTTCCCGAACCTGAAAGACCTGTCATGACAATCAGTTTGTTTCTCGGAAGTTCAACATCTATATTCTTTAAATTATTTACTCTTGCGCCTTTTACAATAATTTTATCCGTCATGGGGTTTCACTCCTTAAAATATCTCTTGTTTCCATAAGGCAGAATCCGAGGAGATTTTTACCTTTCCAGATGTATGGATTCTGAATATTTTCGGTATTTGCGGACATACCTATACCCCATATTCTGTCATAGGGGCTTGCTTCAACGAGTATTTTTTCATTTGTGGAAAGGAGAAATTCTTTAAGATTCTGATTCTGTGAAAATTTTGCGGTGTTTCCTTTTATGACGATATCTGTCTTTTTGGTGTTCCATATGTTTTCGTCAAAATTTTTAATTTTTCTTCCGAGAGCCTTGTATACTGCGGGGTCAGCGGACTGCATTATTTTTTCATAGATTTCATTGTCACCGAATACAAGTGCTTTCTGTGACATCATATACTGTTCAGCCGTATGATACTGAATATTTTCAACTGTGAACCTGCATTCAAACCACTGGCTGAGGCAGTTTTTTCCGACATTTCCGTATTTTAAAGGCTTATGCCCCCAGAAAAAGAGGTATTCCTGTTCAGTTCCCTGTGCATACTGATGCTGAATCATTTCGACTGAATATTTCATTTTCTTCCCTCCAGTTCTTTTATTTTGTCACGCAGATATGCAGCGTGTTCAAATTCGAGCATTTTGGCTGCATTTTTCATTTCTGCTGTAAGTTTTGCAATAAGTTCCTGTTTTTCCTTTGCGGAAAGTTTTTTGTTTTCGGTTTTCTGTTTTAATTTTTCCTTTGAAGTAATTTCGAGGACATCACGCACGCCCTTGATGATAGTTTTCGGGACAATGCCGTGTTCCTTATTGTAATTCATCTGAATTTCACGGCGGCGGTTAGTTTCCATGATAGCCCTTTCCATTGAACCTGTAACGCTGTCAGCGTACATGATAACCTGTCCGTTTGAATTTCTTGCGGCTCTGCCTATGGTCTGGATTAAAGAAGTTTCGCTTCGCAGGAATCCCTCCTTATCCGCATCGAGTATTGCAATAAGGCTTACTTCGGGTATATCAAGACCTTCACGCAGAAGGTTTATTCCTATGAGGACATCAAATTCACCGTTTCGCAAATCCTTTATAATTTCCATTCTCTCAATGGTATCAATATCGTGGTGCAGATATTTTGCCTTTACATTGAGATTCTGATAATATTCCGTCAAATCCTCCGCCATTTTTTTAGTGAGGGCAGTTATGAGGACTCTCTCATTTTTTTCAACACGCTTGTTTATTTCGGATAAAAGGTCATCAATTTGTCCGTCAGTAGGTTTAACTATTATTTCGGGGTCAACAAGACCTGTGGGACGGATAACCTGTTCAATGATTATATCAGTTTTTTCACGTTCAATCTGTGCAGGAGTGGCACTTACATATACAGCCTGATTGATATGGGCGTTAAATTCATCAAAATTAAGCGGTCTGTTATCCATAGCGGAAGGCAGTCTGAATCCGTAATCGACAAGAGTAGTTTTTCTTGCCCTGTCGCCTGCATACATAGCCCTTACCTGCGGGAGTGTGACATGACTTTCATCGACTATGAGGAGAAAATCTTTCGGGAAATGGTCTAAAAGCGTCATGGGAGTGCTTCCCTCCGGTCTGCCTGAGAGTATTCTTGAATAATTTTCCACACCGCTGCAATAGCCTATTTCACGGAGCATTTCCATGTCATAATGTGTTCTCTGTTCGATTCTCTGAGCCTCTATGAGTTTGTTGTGTTTAGTGAAATAGTCAATTCTTTCAGCGAGTTCCCTGTCAATTTCGTTCAGTGCATTTTCAAGTTTTTCATCGCTTACGATATAGTGTGATGCAGGGAATATTGCCGCATGGGAAACGACAGCCTTTACTTCTCCCGTGAGGGCATTTATTTCGGAAATTCTGTCGATTTCGTCACCGAAATATTCAACTCTTACAGCGGTATCGCTTGACCTTGCGGGGAAAATTTCGACTACATCTCCACGCACTCTGAATTTATTTCTTTCAAAGCTCATATCATTTCTTTCATATCTTATTCTTACAAGTTCATCAATTAAGACATCTCTTGGCTTTTCCATACCCTGTCTTACGGAAACTACCATTGAACGGTATTCCTCAGGGCTTCCGAGAGAATATATGCATGAAACGCTTGCAACGATTATTACATCTCTGCGTTCAGCAAGGGCAGTTGTTGCGGAATGTCTTAATTTATCTATTTCATCATTTATTGATGAATCCTTTTCGATATAGCTGTCTGTACTGGGGACATATGCTTCGGGCTGATAGTAGTCATAGTATGATACAAAATATTCAACGGCATTTTCAGGGAAAAATTCTTTAAATTCCGAGCATAGCTGTGCCGCAAGTATTTTATTGTGGGCGAGTACGAGTGTGGGCTTGTTTACATTTGCTATGACATTAGCCATTGTGAATGTTTTTCCCGAACCTGTAACGCCGAGGAGAATCTGTTCTTTTTTTCCTGCGAGGATATTGTCTGTAAGCTGTTTTATAGCTTTCGGCTGGTCGCCCGCAGGAGAATAGTCTGATACAAGCTTGAATTTATCCATTGAATAATACCCCCTGAAAATTAATCCTGAAATTTGATTCAATACAATTATAACATATACATTTAATAAAGTCAAACATTGCAAGAAAATGGCAAGCGGCATTTTTTATGCGGCTTGCCATAAAAATGTATTGACTTTTTGTGCGTTTTGTATTATAATATCTTGTATCAGCTTACTTTGAGATAAGTGCAAGTGTATCTCTTGCTATGAGGAGTTCTTCATTTGTGGGAACAATCCATACTTCAACCTTTGAATCAGGAGTTGAAATCTTTGTAAGTTTTCCTCTTATTGTGCGGTTGAGTTCCTTGTCAATCTTGATTCCGAAATAATCCATTTCAGAACAAGCACCCTCTCTTACTTCCCATGAATTTTCGCCTATGCCGCCTGTAAAGAGAACTGCATCAAGACCGTTCATGGCTGCTGCGTATGAACCGATATATTTTCTGATTTCATATACGAGCATATCAGATACAAGCTGCGCTCTCTCATTGCCCTCGTTTGCGGCTGTCTGAACATCACGGTTATCCGAACCCACGCCTGATACTCCGAGAAATCCTGATTTCTTGTTCATATATTCGCTCATTTCTGCGGGTGTAAAGCCGTGCTTGTCTGCTACGAATGTAACTGCTGAGGGGTCAACGCAGCCTGTTCTTGTTCCCATAACAACACCGTCAAGAGGTGTGAATCCCATTGATGTATCAACGGATTTTCCACCGTCAACCGCTGTTATTGAAGAACCGTTGCCGAGGTGACATGAAACGATTTTAAGGTCTTTGATGTCTTTTCCCATAGCTTCTGCGAGAGCGGCTGAAACAAATCTGTGTGATGTGCCGTGGAAACCGTATTTTCTTACATGAAGTGTCTCATAATCATCATAGGGGAGTCCGAACATATATGCTTTTGCAGGCATTGTCTGGTGGAATGCAGTATCAAATACTACAACCTGCGGTACATTTGCGGGAATTACACTCTTACAAGCTCTGAGGGCAAGTGCATGAGCGTGATTGTGTACAGGAGCAAGTTCCCTGAGTTCGTCAATCTTGTCAATAACTTCATCGGTAACGAGTACAGACTTGTCAAATACGTCCGCACCCTGCACTATACGGTGACCTACTGCGGAAATTTCGTCCATGCTGTCGATAACCTTTGCCTCGCTTTTTGTGAGAGCTTCAACAAGCTTCATGAAAGCTTCCGTATGTGTGGGAAATGAGCAGTCCTCATTGATTTCCCTGCCGTCAGCAGCCTTGTGTGCGATATGTCCGTCAATGCCGATTCTGTCGCAGTTGCCCTTTGCGAGAACACTTTCATCCTCCATATTGATAAGCTGATACTTGAGAGATGAACTTCCTGCGTTTACAACTAAAATAATCATTTGTTTCATTTCCTTTCAGATTAAAATTTGCAAAACTCTGCATATATAATTATATACTATTCCCGACAAATTGCAAGTGTTTTTTTGTAAATTTTCGGAAAACAAAAAATAAAAGTAAATTTCTTAAATGAATTTGTGCATATAAGGCAAAAAAATACAAAAGTTCATTCATAAATAAAAAAATTATGTCTATCAGGTAAAAAAATTCTGAAACTTATTGAAATTTACGGAAAGAGGTAGTAAAATGAAAATCAGCGGAATGGTCTGCGAATACAATCCCTTTCATAACGGTCATCTTCATCATATCATGGAGACAAGAAAAAACGGCGCAACCCATATAGTTGCTGTCATGAGCGGCAATTTCGTCCAGAGAGGCGATGTCGCAGTCATGGACAAGCATACCCGTGCAAAACTCGCTGTAAGGTCAGGTGTTGACCTCGTTATCGAACTGCCTGTCCAGTTCTGCCTGTCCTCAGCCGAAAATTTTGCCGCAGGAGCAATATATCTCCTCAATTCACTCGGCGCAGTGGAGGAACTTTCCTTCGGAAGTGAATGCGGTGATGTAGGTCTGCTCCTGAAAGCCCTCGATACCGTTGAAATGACCGCTGTTTCAAAGGCAAGCGTTATCCGCAGTATCATGGAAAAAGGCTATACTTTCCCGAAAGCCCTCAATTCGGTAATAAACGGCACTGACCCCGAAATCGCCTACCTCATAACCCAGCCAAACAATATGCTCGCCATAGAATATCTCAGAGCATTGAAAAAACTGGCATCTCCCATTGAACCGTTTACCGTGGCAAGAAAATCTGCCCAGCATGACAGCTCACAGCCCGTTGACGGTTTCGCAAGCGCAAGCTTCATAAGAGAAAATATCATGAAAAGAAGCGGCAGTTTCAGAATAGACAGATATACCCCGAAACTCTGGGCTGATGCCTTGAAAAACGACATCTCCGCAGGACGCATAGCTTCCCTCAAAAACCTCGAAAGAGTTATACTCTACAAGCTCAGAAATACTTCTCCGCAGGAAATAGCTTCGGTGAATGATGTCGGTCAGGGTCTTGAATACAGGATTTTCAATTCAAGAAATGCCTCGTCTTTCGAGGAACTTATCTATACCGTCAAGACAAAAAGATATACAATGGCAAGAATAAAACGCATTATGCTGTCTCTGCTTATAGGAATACACAAAGAAGACATGAACTGTATGCCGCCCTACGGACGCATACTTGCTTTCAACGACAGGGGACGGGAGATACTTGCATATGCTAAAAATTATGCATCAATTCCTTATGCCGCTTCAATAGCAAAACTTTCACACCTCAGTGAAACAGCAGGAAAATTCGCTGAACTCGAAGAAAAAGCCTCCGATGTATACGGTCTGGCTCTTGATGCAATAGGTTCGGCTCAGGACGACATAAGGGCAAAAATAATGTTGGATATGGAGTAAATAATGTTACATTTAAAGAAAATTGTTCAGGCAGCTTTTCTCACAGGAATTTTTACTGTCTCCCTTTCATCGTGCGGCACAACAAAAAGTACATATACATCAGCCGAAGAAGATTATGAATACAGCAGTGTTGAAGAACATGACAATAATGTCATCATGACAGTTTCCGCAGGCGAATACATTCCCACACATACAACTGCCGCTTCAGTACAGACCGAAGAAGAATCACAGACCGACAGTTTTGCGTATGAGGCAGGTACACGCTCAGGTACGGGCATTTCAAGAAAACCGCCTGAAGGCTATGAACTTCCCGATAAAAAACAGCTTGAATTTGAAACTGTCCTCCAGCGTCCCGAACTCCCCACAGGCTGCGAGGTTACCGCCCTTGACCAGACTTTGCAGTATTTCGGCTTTGATATTGATAAAGTCGAACTTTGTGAGAAATTCTTGGAAATAGACCTCGATGCCTTTTACAGCATGGACAATGCCTATGTAGGCGACCCCTATTCCGAATATGGTTACGGCTGCAATGCACCTGTCATAACAAATACTGCTGATGATTATTTCGGATATTTAGGCTCTGACTGGAAAGCACACAATATCACAGGTGCGGATTTTAAGGACCTTTTCTATCAGGTTGCCGAGGGCAGACCTGTCATTGTATGGGTGACTCTTGACCTTATGGATACCGATGACCCGATTTTCCAGTATACTTCAAAGAGCGGAGATGATATGTATTTTACAAATCTCCAGCACTGCGTTACTATTTACGGTTACGACAAGGAAGAAAAAATTATCTATACCGCTGACCCCATGAAGGGTAATGTTGAATACGGTATGGAACAGTTTGAAAGAGTCTATGAGGCTATGGGAAAACAGGCTGTTGTTCTCTGGGGTCATGACGATACCAAAGGACAGGATTTGAGTTCTGATGAGGAAAAAGACGCTTACCTCAAAAAAATGGAAAACGCCCGCCTCGCTAAAAAATCCCACTACCTCTCAGTTGCAAGCGGCAACGAAAAACCCGAAACGGAAAAAGTTACAGAAGCACCCACCGAAGCTCCTGCTGAACCGCCTACCGAAGCTCCCACCACTGCTCCCGAAACTACTGCTGTCACTACAACAGTTACTTCAGCTAAAACTACTGCCGCAAGTACCACAGCTAAAACTACTGCCGCAAGTACCACTGCTAAAACTACAACTAGAAATACTGAAAAAACTACTGCTGCGAAAACTACTTCCGCAAAAACGACAACAAAAACCACTTCCGCAAATACTACAACAAAAAATACTGCCGTTTCAACTACTGTAAGTACATCTGTCGTTACTACCGTAACATCTACTGCCATAAGACTTTTCGGAATAAAAATAAGATGATATGATTAAAAGTGTAATATTTGACCTTGACGGAACTTTAATAGATTCAATGAAAATATGGTATGAAATTGACAGAAATTTCCTCACTGAAATGGGTGTTGAAAATATCCCTGACGGTATTTCTGAAAAAATGAAAACTCTTACCATTGAAAAGGCTGCGGATTATTTTATCGAAAAATTCAACTTTGACGTTTCTCCCGAATATATCATAAACAGAATAAGGGAACTCGTCCGCATTGAATATGAACAGAATATCCCCCTCAAACCTCATGCAAGGGAACTGCTTGAATTTCTGAAAGGAAAAAATATCCCCTGCGGTATTGCTACCGCAACTTACCGCTCCCTCGCAGAATCCGTCCTCAGAAGATGCGGTATATACGATTATTTTGAATTTATTCTCAACGATACCGACTATCCGAAAGGAAAAAAATGTCCCGATATATTTTTCGGTGCTGCCGAAAGACTCGGAACTGCGCCTTGTGATACGCTTGTCGTTGAGGATTCGCTCCATTCCATAAAAACTGCCGTGGGAGCAGGTTTCCCGACTGCCGCAGTATATGAGGAAACCGCTTTCAGGGAAGAAGAAGAAATTAAAAAAACTGCCGATATGTATTTTGATTCACTTGAAAATATTATCGGTCTTTTCGGAGAATGATATAATGAAAAAAGTAATGGTCGGCATGAGCGGCGGAGTTGACAGCTCCGCTGCTGCCATGCTTTTAAGAGAACAGGGCTACGATGTTACAGGCGTAACTCTTAAAATGTTTTCAGATGAAGATATAGTTCAGGCGCAGAAAGAAGGTAAAACCTGCTGCGCCCTTTCTGACGTTCTTGATGCAAGAAGTGTTGCCCACAGACTTGGTTTTGAACATATAGTATTCAATTTCAAGGACTGTTTCAGGGAAAATGTAATGCAGAACTTTGCAGACAGTTATCTCTGCGGTCAGACACCTAATCCCTGTATTGACTGCAACAGATATGTAAAGTTTGATAAGATGCTCCGCCGTGCAATCGAACTTGAATTTGACTATATCGCAACAGGTCACTATGCAATTAATGAGTATGATGAAAATACAGGAAGATATCTCCTCAAACGACCCAAAGACAGGTCAAAAGACCAGACATATGTACTCTATTCCCTTACACAGTTTCAGCTTGCACATACTCTCTTTCCGCTCGGAAATCTTGAAAAATCACAGGTCAGAATCCTCGCAGAAAATGCAGGTCTTGTGAATGCTGACAAGCCTGACAGTCAGGATATATGTTTCGTCCCTGACGGAAATTATGTGGAGTTTATCAGGAAATTTTCGGGAATCTCCCCGAAATCGGGAGATTTTACCGATATGGACGGCAATATTCTCGGAAAACATAAGGGTATTATAAATTATACAGTCGGTCAGAGGAAACATCTCGGTATATCTCTCGGAAAACCTGCATATGTGGTCAGAAAGGATATTGAAAAAAATACAGTCGTTCTCGGTGACGAAAAAGATTTGTATACAAATATTCTTTATGCCCATGATGTCAATTTAATATCCGTCCCTGAGATTTCCTCACCTATGATAATAACGGCAAAAACAAGATATTCCCAGAAGGATTCTCCTGCTGTACTTTCATACAAGGGCAACGGTATATATACTGTTGATTTTGATAATCCGCAGAGAGCCGTCACAAGCGGTCAGGCTGTCGTTTTCTATGACGGTGATATTGTAGTAGGCGGAGGAACTATTATTTGATTATGAAATATGAAAAATTAAATGAAAAAATATTCGTCTGCACAAGCGATGACCATACTTTCGGGACTGATGCTTTTCTCCTCGCAGATTTTTCACAGTATAAAAGAAAGGATAAAGCCTGTGACCTCGGCACGGGCTGCGGTATTATTCCGCTTATCATGCAGAGACATGACCCTCCGCAGATAACTTATGCCGTGGATATTCAGGAGGGTGCAGTTGAACAGTTAAAACTCGGTATCGAAAAAAGCAATGTGAATACTATCGTCCCCATATGTGCGGATTTGAAAGAATTATGGGAAAATGCCCCCGTCGGTATGCTTGACCTTGTTACCTGCAATCCGCCTTACAAAGCATCAAATGCAGGTATTGAAAGCTCCCTCACTCCCCACAGAATCGCAAGACATGAAATATTATGCAATATTGATGATGTTTGCAGAAGTGCGGAAAAATTGCTTAAATTCGGCGGCAGACTCTGTATATGCAACCGCCCCGAAAGACTTGCGGACGTTATTTCAGCTATGAAAAACCATAATATCGAACCAAAACGCCTGCGTTTCGTTTCAAAATCCCCTGAAAGCCCTCCGTGGCTTTTTCTGATAGAGGGCAAAAAAGGCTCTAAGCCGTTCATGAAGATTATGCCCCAGCTTTATATCTATAACTCAGTCGGTTTCACGGAAGAAATTCAGGATATGTACAGTACAGGAGAAAATTTATGACATTATATATCATAGGTACACCTATCGGAAATATGGAGGATATAACTCTGCGTGCATTGCGTATGCTCAAAGAAGTTGATTTCATATGTGCGGAGGACACAAGAGTTACAGCTAAAATACTTAACTATTTTGATATTAAAAAGCCTCTTGTAAGTTTTCATGAACACAGCAGTATGAATGATGCCATGAATATTATCGGCAGAATATTAAACGGTGAAAACTGCGGCATTGTCACAGATGCAGGTATGCCATGCATTTCAGACCCCGGACAGGTACTTGTAAAGCTTGCCCACGAAAATAATATCCCTGTAAGAGTGATTCCGTCAGCTACGGCTGTAACATCTGCGGCGGCACTTTCGGGAATGAAAATACAGCGTTTCACTTTTGAGGGATTTCTGCCTGTCGCAAATAAGGAACGCTCTGAAAGACTTGAACTTCTCAGAAATGAAACTGCTGTTATGATTTTCTATGAAGCTCCGCATAAGCTTAAAAAAACCCTGTCGGATTTGAAAAATTTTTTCGGTGAGGACAGAAATATTTCAGTCTGCCGTGAACTGACTAAAATTTATGAGGAAACACTTATTTTCACATTGAAAACTGCCTGCGAATACTACGAAACACATGAGCCGAAAGGTGAGTTTGTCCTTGTAATCGAGGGCAAAAAAGACAGTCGGGAATCTGATATAAGTATCGAACAGGCTATTGAACAGGTAAGAAAATTAATCGGAATGGGCGAAAAACCTACTGATGCCTGTAAAGCTGTCGCCAAGGAAACAGGATTCAGAAAAAGTGATTTATACTCCAGACTTTAAACAGGAGGGTTTTCGAGGAAAATTTTTGCTCTTGCCGTATGAACGAACGTAATATAATGAAGTGAGTGAATAGGCAAGCATCAAAGGCAAAAATTTGACGATTTTAAATAGGAGGAAATTTTTGCCCTTGCCGTATGAACGAACGTAATGTAATGAAGTGAGTGAATAGGCAAGCATCAAAGGCAAAAATTTGACGATTTTAAATAGGAGAAAAATTTTTGCCCTTGCCGTATAAACGAACGTAATGTAATGAAGTGAGTGAATAGGCAAGCATCAAAGGCAAAAATTTGACGATTTTAAATAGGAGGAAAATTTTGACAAAGTTATTCGGTGGAATAAATCTTACATGGCTGAAACTTATAATATTTGCTGTCATAGCAGGTGTTTATACAGGTCTTATCAATCAGGTGGAATTTCTGTATGATACTTCTTTCAGAGATATAGCAATATCATTTGAATGCTGGATATTTTTCGGGACTGTAATAATTATGAACTCGAAAAGCAATATTGATTCTGCCTTGAAATGTTTTGTATTTTTTTTGATAAGTCAGCCTCTTGTATATCTTACGGAAGTACCTTTTCAGGGGTGGGGGATTATGGGCTATTACAGAAACTGGATAGTCTGGACGATTCTCACGCTTCCTATGGGATTCATAGGATATTATCTCAAAAAAGACAAGTGGTGGGGACTTTTCATACTCACACCTGTGCTTGTATTTCTCGGAATACATTATTATACATATCTCGGCATGACAATATTTTTTGTGCCGCATCATCTGTTAAGCTGTATATTCTGTGTCCTGAGCATGATTATATTTTCGGTGTTCATATTCAGCGAAAAGAAAGTCAGAATCGCAGGAATTATCATAAGCTGTATTATTTTAATCAGTATGACAGTATTGTCTCTTTCAAGACCTGTAATTTATAATACAACTCTCCTTATGAGCGGCGGTGAAAAAGGTATTGTGTTTGATGATTCATATACCGCAGAACTTGCAGATGATAAATTCGGAACTGTCAACATCGAATATGAAAGCGGTATTGAAGAATATATGCTCAATGCACATTTCAGAAAAGCAGGAAAAACAGAATTTATCCTTGAATCACCTGACGGAGAAAAATATACCTTTGAAATAAATATCAAAAAAGATAATTATGAAATCACACAAAAATAAAAAAATCCCCGAAAAGGGGATTTTTTCTTATATAAGTCTTGTAATCTGATAGGCAAATTCATAGGGGTGTTCGTATATGAGAAGATGTGAACTCTCTTTTATGCCTACTGCCCTGAAACGTATACCTGCCTCCTTAGCCTGTTCCCTGTACCACTGGGCAAGTCTGGGTGCAAAAAGAGAGCCGGGTCTTGCATAGATATATGTGAGCGGAACTGTGAGGTCTGACATGAAATCCCTGTTGTCCTGCAATTTCATTGATTCAAAAAGTTCGCTGATGATTTCCTCGTTACATTCTGACATAATATTTCTGAGGAATCTGTTCACCACGAAAAATGGTGCATATTTAAGTTTAGGTGCAACGCCTTTCATGAAATCCCTTGCTACTTTTTTGAAGCTGCTGTTTTCGGCTTTTTTCATGGCTTTCATGTCATATTTACCCTTGTCAAGTCCGAGATTCCAGTTTTCGTCATTAAGCTGTCTGGGTGTCATATCGCATAGTACGAGCTGTTTAAGTTTTTCACAGCCGTATTTTTTAACATATGTCATGGCAACGCCTGCGCCCATTGACCAGCCGAAAAGAGTTACATTTTCAAGCGAAAGACCTGTAATGAGTTCATTTAAATCATCAGCAAGCATTTCCATAGTGACAGGGCTTGAATTTGAATAACGGCTGTTGCAGTGACCTCTGTGGTCATAGGTGATACATCTTGCCTTTTCGGAAAGCACTTCAACAGGTTTTTCAAAGACACGGTGATTGCTTGTAACACCATGCATCATGACAAGGGTATTTTTACCTTTTCCTGTATCCTCATAGTATAGTTTTGTTCCGTCTGAAAGAGTAAAATACATAAAACAATACCTCTCTTTTGTGATTTTATATATTACATTATAACTTTTTTTACATTTAATGTCAATAATTAATTTATTAATTTTCCGTAAAATATTCCGTAAAATATAAAAAATTCCGCAGACAAATTGTTTAAATCGTCTGCGGGCTTTTTTGCTTTTTAAATTTTTTTGTATTTCATTTTTTTCATATCCGCATCTTTATGATGCTTACACTTATATATTCGTTCAGCGAAACCGAAAAGGGACATGAATTTTAAGAAAATTTCAGATGATTACAGTTGACAAAAAACTTATAAAATGATATAATGTTTATATTGTAAATTATGCACAATCATAATATATTGAACTTGTTAAAAATGCAAAATATTTTATTGCGAGGGTAGACTATGAGTATATTCACAAAAATAGCCGATACTATTTCAGGCGGTCTTTTCAGGTTCATAGTCCTGCGTAATATCAAAGGCACGGAAAATACCGAAAATCTTAAAGATGATATCGAAAAGCTCCTCAGACTTGAAACCCGTATTTCCGAACTCGAAAAATTATGCAGCGATGTCAAAAATATTCCCGAAAAAGATACCCCCGAAAAATCGGAAGAAAAAATTATTGATACAGATAAATTCGCAACCAAACAGGAAGTTATGATGAGTATTAAAAAACTCATCGAGGAAATAAACAAAAAAGATGCCACCGCCGAATACAAGGAAAAAATTGACATTCTCACCGCCGCAAACAATTCCCTTGTAAACGAAAATGCAGGGCTTCGCTCCCAGATAGACGATATAAAAAGCGATCTGGAAAAATTAAGTTCCGTCATACTCGCAGGCGAAAACCATAACACTGATGAATCCTCCGAAACAGATGACGAAACTGCCAGAAAATCTGAACTTTCTGAACTCTCAGTCAGCGAAACTATTGACCTTTTCATGATAAGCGGTTCAAAAAATAAAATCATGGTAAATTCTTCCGTTTCTTCCGTAAGGGATTATATGAAAAATGTCCTCAATTTCGATAATATCGAGGAATGTCTTTCAGACTGCAAGGACCATGAGGGCTTTTCATCTTTCAGGGAAAGTTTCAATACCTTTTCAAAAACTATCGAACAGAAAGCAAAGGAACTTGCAATTATGCTCGAAGATTTCAAGAAAGAAGATATTTCCCCCGAAATTACCATATCACTTTTCAAAATAATATCCGCCTATATAATCGAACGCTGGATTCCCGTTATATTCAGGCTGATAAATGAAAAACGTGACGAAAAATATATCCGTCTCCTTAAAGCTGTCAATGAATATCTCGAAAAATCAGGGGTTTACACATACAATAAACTCAGAAAAGGTCAGCCTGTAACCGATGAATCACTTGACTATTTCATAATTACAAGATGCCCCTCAGCATCTGAAAATATGAACGACAAAGTAAAGGAAATACGCCTTTTCCCATACTGTATAAACTATATGGAATACGGCGAAAAAGCTGTTCATCATACTATGGGCAACGCTGAAATATATTCTGCGGAGGAAAAAATATGAAGAAATTTATCTCGGCTGCCGCTGCAATTTTAACTGCGGTCTGCTGTATAACATCTTGTTCCGATACAAGTAACAGCTCATCTGAACCAAGTTCATCGAGCAGAGTAAGGCAGAAAAGAGTAAGTTCATCAAAAATTGATGAAAATATAATCGGAACATGGAAAAATGATTTCAACGGCTACCGTTTTCAGGAGGACAGAAATGTTTCACTTGTAATGGATTTTTCCGATACCATACATTTTACAAATGACGGAAAATTAATCGCCAATGAACAGGAAATCTCAGGCGATATGCTCACAATGGAAAATAATACCATTACTGCAAAGGCAGAATCTGAAGGACTTGACGAACCTGCAATCATTCTCTCCCTTGAAAGAACTGACGGGAAAAATATAAGTGACGGACTTGACGGAACATATTCGATGACGGACGGAGCTTACAAAGAAGTTATTGCCTCAAATTTCGGACTTAAACCCGAACAGGCAAATGTTGAAGTAAATGTGCAGGGCGAAAAATTTGATGTAACAGTCATCGATTACTGTCTATATGAAACAAATGACGGCAAACTTGAACTTTTCAGCGAAAATATGGACTATGTTGACGAAAATGCAAATTCTGTTTTCTATGAATATTCAATAGAGGGAGATACTCTCACTATGACTTACGAAACAGGTGATCAGGAAGTTTATAAAAAAGTTGAGGAAGATTAATATGAAAAAAATTCTCATTGCTTTAACTCTTTGTCTGTCTTTATCATGTATTTATTCCTGCTCTGACAAACTACAGGAAAGTGCTTCTTCTGAAATTGCTGAAACTTCTTCTGAAACTGTTCAGGAATCAGCCCCTGACAGAACTGTCAACGACTATGAAAACGGAATTTTAGTCGGTCAGTGGAAAAATGAACAGACTAATATTATGACTTTCAACGAGGACGGCTCTGTTGATTCAATAATGGACGTTTCAGCCGTTATGCACTTCACCGAAAATAAAACCCTTATGCTTGATAAAAATGAAATCGCATCTGATTTTATAAATTATGACGGCTCAACTCTCGATGTTTCCTATGTGAATGAAGAAACAGGCGAAAAAATTCAGCTCCTCCTCCTTGAAAGAAAAAATAAGGAAAATCAGGACAATTTCAACGGAATATATGAATTGAAAGGCGGTCAGCTTTACGATTCACTTTCCGCAAACCTCAATACAGAAAAATCAGGTTCTTCTCTTGATTTGATAATAAATGACAGTTCATGCCTGCTCTATGTAAATAATACCTGCTCATACTCTCAGGACGGGGATATTATTGACTTTACAGGAATTAATGCTCCTTTCAAAACTCAGAAACATGGCGACTGCCATTTTGTCCTTGACGGGGATACCCTCACAATAATAAATGATTTTGACGATACAAAGACTGTCTTTGAAAGAGTTAAATAATTTATGAGTTCATAAAATCAATAAGCCCCGAAAAAAGCGTAAGTGCTATTTTTTCCTGATATTCTTCGGTGTTCAGGAGAGAGGCTTCCTCAGGATTTGACATAAAGCCACACTCTGCCATTACTGTCGGATTTTTGCTGTAATAGCACAGGAATAATTCTTTTCCGCAGAGTTTTATTTCTCTTGTGTTGTCGGGCTGTAAAAGATTTACAAAACTGCTCTGCAATGAACGTGCAAGACGTTCATTGTTTCTGTTTGATGCTGAATAGAACATCTGCGCCCCGTGATATACGGGGTCTGTGAACTGGTTCTGATGTATCGACAGACAGATGCAGTTTTTATTTTTGTTGAATATTTCAAGTCTGTTGTCCATATCGGAACTTTTCTGGTTTGCTATTCCCTCGATGCCCTCATCATGTATGGAGCGGTCGCTGTCTCTTGTTACTTCAACGGTATAGCCTGATATTTCGAGCAAATCACGCAGTCTCAGCAATATGCTCAGGTTTATGCCTTTTTCAGGCACACCGTCCGCAGACGTACAGCCGCCGTCTATTCCACCGTGACCTGCATCGAGGACTATAACAGGCGGTTCTTCATCAAATGGTGAAAAAACGGAAACGGCATTTTTTTCTGCCCTTTTTGAAAGGACTGAAACTGCACTTATTGTAAATACAGTGCAGCAGAGAAATATAATGCTTCCTGCGATATGTTTTTTAATATTTTTCATGAAAATTCCCCCTTATTTCTTCAAATATATTCCTGATGCGATGAAAATATTCATTATGTCAATAAGTTAGCTATAAATAATATTAATATTCTTGGATATACAGGGATATATTTAAGTTAGTAAATTATAACAAATTGTAGTGTTAAAAATATCACAAAAGCAATAATTTATGAAAAAATAAAGGATTTTTCTTGACATAAATTTTGTTTTATGATACAATTACTTTTACAGACAATAATATATTTGTAAGGACATATTTTATTTTTTTAAATAAAAGTTAGATTTTTCTAACTATAAAGGAGATTTTGTTATGAAGAAAAATTTCATCAATATTGCTGTATGCTCCGCTGTAATGCTCTCAGCCGTTCCGTTTGCAGCAGGTGCAGAGGGCGAAACCGAGACAACCGAAACAAATAATCTTGTGTACGGTACAATGAATATTCCGTATGCTGATTTTTATGCGGCTGAAATAGAAAATGCTTATGAAGTAGATGCTGTTTCTTCTGCTACGGCTAATAAATGGAAAGGCAATAACACAGGCTCAGTAGGCGAGGACGGTACATGGCAGAACGGCGGACTTGTCGCAGGTACTTACAATGACGACAACGGTACTATTTTAGGTGTTAATTATCCTGTTGAGGTATCGGCACAGGATGTTGAATATCTTACGGAAAATTATGGTTTTGCACCTGTTGAGGAAAAACCTGTTGCTTACAAGAAAGTTACTGTAAAAGATGAAACAATTGAAGTTTCCAAAGTGGAAGATACAGATGAGGAAAAGACTGTTGACGGAAATGTAACTGTTGCCACACAGTCAAATTACGGAGACTATCAGTTTACAGTAGAGGGATTCCCCACAGAATGTGACTATTATGGTGTTATTTTCAATACAGAAGAAGGCAAATCCTATGCACTCCGTCACCTTGAAAATATATGGAGAAACGGTTCTTTCTCATGGTCAGCAGGATTCAAGACCACTGAAAGCCACGGAAATACACTTAAATATGATAATTTTGTCGATTCAATGGGCAAACACATCACAAGCGTTACATATATCCTCCTTGACGGATATTATACCGTAAATACACCTTCCGCATATATCCCGATAAAATTTGAAGGCGGAGTAACCGCTGAAAACGGCACATCAGGAAAGGGTTCAACAACATATGAACTCACAGGACTTCCCGATGATTTCAGTGCTTCCGCAAGTGCAGGCGAAGGATTCACCACAGAGGACGGAACTATATCATATGAAAATGCACTCCCCGGAACATATACAATAACTGTATCAGATACAAACGGAGTATATGCTGATTTGGTCAATACATTTGTACTTTCGACAGATGATATTCCCGTTGCATACAGTGACGGAAAACTTGTAACTGCTGAAAACTTCACAGATGACGATTCTGCAAACTTCATCAAGAATATCACTTCCGTTGAAGTAAACGGTACTGAGTACAGAACAGGCAGGCGTGGAGTTACTATTGTGCAGGCTGACGGTACAATTGATTTTGAAGCCAAAAGCGGGGAAAACAATGTATTTGACGGCTCAGGAAATTATACAATAAAAGTTAATTCAACAGGCTATAACAATCCCTTTGAGACAGCAATTGAAAATACTTCCGCTGAAACTACCACCACAACAGAAGATGCATCTTCCGAAACTACTACTACAACAAAGGCAAACAGCAGTTCAAGCAGTTCATCATCATCTTCATCAAGAACATCAAGCACAAGCAGTTCAAAAAGTTCGACAGGTTCAACAGGTTCGACAGGTTCAAAGGCGAGCGCATCAGGCGACAGCCCCCAGACAGGCGTTGCAGGAGCTGCAATTCCCGCAGCAGTGCTTGCACTCGCAGGAACAGCCGCAGTTATTTTCAGAAAGAAAAATGACTGATTGAAAGGCAGATAATTTAATTTAAAATATGACCTCTGCGGATAATTTTTGTCCGTGGAGGTCAATTATTGAAAGGAGATATTTATGCTTTACCTTGCCGCATTATTTGTAAGTTTGTTTATAGTATTCTTCTGTGACGAGGCATTAAAGAAAAGACCATATTTATTCTATATAACAGGAAGTATCATCACCATAGCGGTTATAACAGTTTCCCAACTTGTAACAAATCATACAATCACAATAGAAAGTGAATTTGTGACAAAATATCTTATAGGGATATTTTCAAAGGGAGCGTTTGCAGGAGCGTTATGGAGCATAGTAATGTGGGCAGGAGCGTTGCCGACAGGTTCAGCCCTCATAAAAAAGATAATGCCCATAAGAGGAGAATTATCTATATTTGCGGCAGCAGTAACTCTCTCTCATGCGGTTACATACGGCATAATGTACATCAAGAGATTTATGCTGAATATGGAGCATGACAGACCTCTTACATCTGATTTTATAATAACAAGCCTTGTGTGTATAGTATTAATGATTATAATGATACCGCTTACTGTGATATCATTCAAGGCAATAAGAAAAAAGATGAACGCAAAAACATGGAAAAAAATTCAGAGAGCCGCATATATATTCTATGCGCTGATATATATACACATCATGGTATTATATGTTCCGCAGGCTAAAAACGGCAATACTGAAAAATTTTTCAGCATAATAGTTTACAGCATAGTATTTATAGGCTATGCCGTATTTAAAATCGCAAAAGTATACATCAAAAAGAATAAACCGCAGAAAACAGGTTTTGTCTATGCAGTTTGTTCAGCAGCGGTACTTCTTCTCACAACAGGTGCAGGTATAACTGCATACGGAAAAGCTCCCGAAAGAAAAATCCCTGAAAAACAGCCTGAAACATCTGCGGTCACAACAACTGTTTCAACTGAAAGTCCAACTGAAAACAATACAACTGTACTGACCTCCGCAGAAACTACTGTGATTTCAAGCGAAAATGAAAACAATGAAACAACTGCCGTAACATCATCTGAAAATACTGTGACATCTGCCGCAGATACGGAAATTTCCGAGGAAAAATCCACCGTTCAGGAGAAAAAGGAAGAAGATACCGTGACAACTGCCGCTCCCGAACAGTCGGAAAAAAATGATACTCCCGAAAATAATGAACAAAACAAAGAAGAAAATAAAGACGAAAATCAGGAAGAAAACAAAGACGAAAATAAAAATGAATCTCAGGAAAACAAACCCGAAGAAAATCAGGAAAATAATGATACTCCCGTACAGGAAGAACCTCAGCCCGAACCACAGCCCGAACCCGAATATATTTACAATAACGGAACATTTGAAGGTACAGCCTTTGGATATGCAGGAGATATTCACGTCACAATAACAATTGAAAATGATGTTATAACAAGTATTTCAGCATCAGCCGATGCAGATGCAGACGACGGAGATTATTATTTTGATGCGGAAGCATATGTTTTACAGCAGATAAGAGATAGTAACAGCGCAGATAATATAGATGCCTGCTCAGGAGCAACATTCAGTTCCGAAGGACTTATAAACGCCGCAAAACAGGCACTTGCATCTGCAAAGAAATAAAATAAAGCCCGAAAGATATTTTCTTTCGGGCATTTTTTCAGATACCTGATAATTTTTCACGCATGACATGAGTTTCGAGGTCTGCGTATCTTGTAGGAATGGGAACATGGCTTTCTTTTTCGGTAAGCTGAACAGTCAGTTTTGTAGCCGTATCAAGGGATATATTATTGCCGACCGATACAAATACTGGTTTTACATTGTCATGAGTGCGGAGAGTTCTGCCGTATACTTTGCCGTCAATTACAATATCTGTGAAACTTCCTGCGGTATTTTCAGGGAATATGAAATCTGTTTTTTTATCCACACGGAAATAAGTTTTTGCGACTCCTATTGTGGGCTTATTGAGGTAAAACGATGCATGGGAGGCGATACCCATATTTCGTGGGTGGAGGTAGCCGTTTCCGTCAAACATATAGATATCAGGGATATTTTCGAGTAATTTGACAGTTTCAAGGACGAGGGGGAGTTCACGGAATGCGAGGAATGACGGGATATAAGGGACAGTTATTTCACCGCTGAAATATTTTTTTTCAATTATTTCATGGGTATTCATATCAATAACAACGATACAGCACACAGCAAATTCCTTGTCGTCCTTATTCCAGTAAGCGAGGTCAACGCCTGCGACAGTTTTTAAATCGGATATATTAAAATTATTTTCAAGGGATAATTTATTCCTGAAATTTTCCTGTATCTGAGCGAATTTAATTTTCATTTCATCAATATTCATATTATCACCAAAAATAATCCCCTGCTTTGAGGCAGGGGATAAAAATTACTTAAATACTGCGAGGAGGAATCCTGCAGCGATTGCAGAACCGATAACGCCTGCAACGTTAGGACCCATAGCGTGCATGAGGAGGAAGTTAGAAGGATTAGCTTTCTGACCTTCCATCTGAGATACACGGGCAGCCATAGGAACGGCTGAAACACCTGCCGAACCGATGAGGGGATTAATTTTTCCGCCTGAGAGCTTGCACATAATCTTTCCGACTAAAAGTCCGCCGACTGTTGAGAATGCGAAAGCTGTAAGACCGAGAACTATAATTTTAATAGTTTCGAGGGAGAGGAATCTGTCAGCGGCAGTAGTAGCACCGACTGAAATTCCGAGGAATACTGTTACGATGTTCATGAGAGCATTCTGAACAGTATCGGAAAGTCTTTCGGTAACACCGCATTCTCTCCAGAGGTTTCCGAGCATGAGACAGCCAACGAGTGGAGCAGTTGAGGGGAGGAGGAGTATAACAAATGATGCAACGATAATCGGGAAGATAATTTTTTCAGTTTTTGAAACAGTTCTTGTCTGTTCCATTTTGATTTTTCTTTCTTTTTCGGTAGTGAGGAGGCGCATGAGAGGCGGCTGAATCATAGGGATAAGAGCCATGTATGAATATGCCGCAATAGCGATAGGTCCGAGGAGTTCGGGAGCGAGTCTTGTTGTGAGGAATATAGCGGTAGGACCGTCAGCACCGCCTATGATACCGATAGATGCAGCCTGTTCGCCTGAGAATCCGAGGCATACAGCTCCGAAGAATGCAAGAAACACGCCCATCTGTGCAGCCGCACCGAGCAGGAGGCTTTTAGGATTTGAAATAAGAGGACCAAAGTCGGTCATAGCACCTACGCCCATGAATATGAGTGAGGGGTAAACACCTGCCTTAACGCCTATGTAGAGAATATCGAGCAGACCTCCATGAGCCATGACAGCACCATAGCTGTGATAATCCGCATGGTCGGGGTTAAGGAAGTTATCCCACAATTCGGGGTGATAGAGGGCATCTTCCGAGCCTGCACCGAAATATGAAAGGTTTACGAGCAGACAGCCGAAAGCGATTCCGACAAGGAGGAGAGGTTCAAATTTTTTAACGATTCCGAGATAGAGAAGAACGCAGGCAATACCAATCATTATGAGGTTCTTCCAGCCGCCGTCAACGAAAAAGCTTTGAAATCCCGAATCAGTCCAGAGAGTTTGAAGGGTTTCAAGAATATCCATATTGCCCTCCTTATGCTATAACTACAAGCGGTGCGCCTGTATCGACAACAGCACCCTTGCTTGTAATTACCTGAGCGACAGTTCCGTCTTTTGGAGCGACAATTTCGTTTTCCATTTTCATAGCTTCGAGGATAACGAGTATCTGACCGGCTTTTACGGTGTCACCCTGTTTAACGTCTACTCTTATGATATTGCCGGGCATGGGTGAATTTACGGTTTCGCCTGCTGCGATATTGACGGGTGCGGCAGGAGCAGGGGCAGGTGCAGCGGCAGGAGCGGGAGCAGCAGGTGCAGCCGCAGCAGGAGCGGCAGGAGCAGGTGCGAGAGCCTCATATTCATCGAGAAGAACGGCTTTTCCGTGTTCAACTTCAACCTCATAGGTTTTGCCGTTGAGAGTTACTTTATATTTCATTATTTTTTGACCTCCTTAATGGAAATAAAATGAAGTTCGTTAAGTGGTTTCTGCATTTTATCTGCAACGATAGCCATAATCATAGCGGCTTCCTTGTCGGAAACATTATAAATTTTAACATGACCGGCAGAACCGGGGGCAAGTTTTTTGGGAGCAGGAGTAATGGGGAGGGGATTTTCCTCGACTTGTTTTTTAGTATCCTCCATAGCCTTTTTAGCTTCTGCGGCAGCTTTTTCGTCTTTTCCCCTGAAATATGCGCCTGTACCATAGAGTACGCACATAAGGAGAATAAGTCCGAAGAATACGACACAGTATCCGAAAATGGCAGTACCGCCAGCCTCACCGATAGAGAGTTCACGGAGGAGATAAGTATATTCGGGTAACATATTAAACCTCCTTACATAGCCTCAATAGTATAAACGGCTTCATTTTCCTCTTTAGCCTTGCGGTCTTTAAGGAATTTAAGAGTCTGGTCGGGATAGCAGATATAGCTCATGATATCTTCCTCACTGCGGCAGAGTTCCCCGAGTTTTTCCTTAGCATCGGTAAATTCTTCGCCTGTACGTTTGCAGTCCTCGATACGGCAGTCAACGGGCTGGGCATCACCGAGGACTTTTTTGCTGAGAGCCTCATCAATGGGAGCGGGGGGATTACCGTATTCGCCCTTGATGTAGTTCTTTACTTCTTTGGAGATATTCTTGTATCTTTCACCGACAAGGACATTTGTAACAGCCTGATTTCCGACCATCTGTGAGAGGGGAGTAACAAGCGGAGGATATCCGAGGTCAGCTCTTACTTTGGGGATTTCAGCGAGAGCGGCATCGAACTTGTCCATAGCGTGCATATCTGTAAGGTTTGCAATCATATTTGAGAGCATACCGCCGGGGACTTTGTATACAAGAGCCTGAGCATCGGTAGCAAGACTTTTGGGGTTAATCTGACCGTTGTCGATGTATTTCTGCTTGACGGGTTTGAAGAAATCATTTACTTTATTGATAATTTCCTCATTAAGACCTGTATCAATGCCATACTGTCTGAGAGCATAGAACATTGTTTCGGTAGAAGGCTGGGAAGTACCGCCTGAGAAACATGAAGCAGCGCAGTCGATAACGTCAATACCTGATTCAATAGCCTTGGTGAGAGTCATATAAGCCATACCTGTTGTGCAGTGGGTATGGAGAATGAGAGTCATATCACCGATAGCGTCTTTTATGCCCTTGATAAGATGTTCAGCCTCATAGGGGGACATAGTACCTGCCATATCTTTGAGACAGATTGTATCGAATCCCATATTTTTGAGTTCCTTGCACATTTCGATATATTTATCAACAGTATGTACAGGGCTTTGAGTATAGGAGATACAGCCCGAAGCGACAGTATTTTTTGTGGCATATTTTTTAGTTGCAGCGAGAGCGGTTTCGATATTTCTGAAATCGTTGAGAGCATCAAAGATACGGATAACATCAATACCGTTTTTGATTGAGAGCTGTATAAATTTTTCTACAACGTCATCATGATAGTGTTTGTAGCCGAGAAGGTTCTGACCACGCAGAAGCATTTGGAGTTTTGTATTTGGGAGATTTTTGCGGAGATTGCGAAGTCTTTCCCAAGGGTCCTCACCGAGATATCTGAGACATGAGTCGAATGTAGCACCGCCCCAGCACTCTATTGAGTAGTAGCCTGCCTTATCCATATCGGAGAGGATATCCTCATAATCCTTGTAGGGCAGTCGTGTTGCCATAAGTGACTGCTGGGCATCACGCAGAACGGTTTCGGTCAATTGAACTTTTTTCATGAACAAGCCTCCTGAATAATAAATATTTGTAGCTGAGAGTAAAACACTCCATAAATCCATACATTTTCTATTATATCACAATAAAATACAAATTTCTACTGTTTTTTAAAAAAATTATTTTTTACTTATATATTTCATATCTGTATTTTATGATTCAATTTTTCTGCAATGCGGAAAATGTTTACAGATTGGTAAAAACAGGTTAAATTTCGGAATTTCCCTTGACAAATGCGTATAAAATATTTATAATTAACCCATACTGATAAGAAAGGAAGGTGAATTTCATGTTCGCAATAAGTAAAAATCTCACGACAATTTTATACGCACAAAAACCAAAGCATGAAGTTTGCCTGCATATCGTTTAGGATTTACTATTCGTAGTTACGGGACTGGTGCATATTGGTGCATCAGTCTTTTTTTATGCAGGCATTGAAAGGAGAATTTTCATGATAATCCTTAACGGAAAATATAATTCCGCAGAAGTTTTCACTGAAGTTATTGACCAGTCTGCAATTTCACAGATAATCGAACTCTGTAACCAGCCCTTTTCACAAGGTGCAAGAATCCGCATAATGCCCGATGTCCACGCAGGCGCAGGCTGTACAATAGGCACTACCATGACCATAACCGACAAAGCTGTTCCGAATCTTGTCGGCGTTGATATCGGCTGCGGAATGGAAACCATTCGCATAAAAGAAAAACATATCGAACTGCAAAAACTTGACAAGCTTATCTATGAGAAAATCCCCTCAGGATTTGATATCCGTGAAAAGCCCCACAGATACAATGAGAAAATAGACCTCACAAAGCTTTACTGCTACGAACATATAAATCCAATCCGTGCGGAAAGAAGCATAGGCACTCTCGGCGGCGGAAATCATTTCATAGAGGCTGACAAGGGAAGTGACGGAAGTATATATATCGTCATTCATTCGGGTTCGAGACATCTCGGTGTCGAAACAGCTAAATATTATCAGGAGGAGGCTTATAAGCGGCTGAATAAGTCCTCAAAGAAAGATATTGACGAACTCATCGCAAAGATGAAAGCAGAAGGCAGACAAAAGCAAATCCAGTCAGAAATCAAAAAAATCCAGAATACAAAGAATACGGACGTTCCCAAACATCTCGCCTATACAGAGGGCGAACTCTTTGAACAGTATATCCATGATATGAAAATCGTTCAGGAATTTGCCGTCCTCAACCGTCAGGCAATGATGGACGAAATAATCAAGGGTATGGGCATACACGTTCTTGAATGTTTCACAACGATTCACAATTATATAGATACTGAAAACATGATACTCCGAAAAGGTGCAGTTTCCGCACAGAAAGGCGAAAAACTCCTTATTCCGATAAATATGCGTGACGGAAGCCTTATCTGTACAGGAAAGGGAAATCCCGACTGGAACTGTTCCGCACCGCACGGAGCAGGGCGCATAATGTCACGTTCACAGGCTAAACAGAGCTTTACAGTATCAGAGTTCAAAAAGCAGATGCAGGGCATTTATACAACTTCTGTAAGCGCACAGACTCTTGATGAATGCCCCATGGTATACAAATCAGTAGAGGATATTGTCGGAAATATAGGCGATACCGTTGAAGTAAACGAAATCATAAAGCCCATATATAATTTCAAGGCAGGAGAAGAATAATATAATCGGGGGACGTATAAGTCCCCCCAAGAGGAAAATTGCGCCCTTGTGTTGAGAGTGAACGAAACGGAGTGAAGTGAACGAAAACACAAGACTTAATGGCGCAATTTTACGATTTTAAATAAGAAAATTGCGCCATTGTGTTGAGAGTGAACGGAACGAAGTGGAGTGAACGAAAACACAAGGCTCAATGGCGCAATTTTACGATTTTAAATAAGAAAATTGCGCCCTTGTGTTGAGAGTGAACGGAACGAAGTGGAGTGAACGAAAACACAAGGCTCAATGGCGCAATCCCCCAAGGGAACTTCCTTTGGGCGTTTGACGGTTTTAAATAGGAGGTTATTATGAAAAAGTTTGTACCATACGAAAAACTCAGCAAAAAGGAAAAAAAGAAAATAAATTCAGCAAAACGTCGTGACTGGAACGGTCTTAACCCCGTAACCCGTGTTGCGGACTGTCTGAAAAAGTATTCACGCAAGGAAAAACATAAAAGCCGTCCTGAAAATTATCAGGACGGCAATTTTTTATAATAATTCGCTGAAAGCCTTAATATATTCCTCCGCAGGTTTTGACCAGCCGAAATCGCATTTCATAGCACGTTCAACAAGGTTTTCCCATTCGGATTTATTGTCATATACAAGCTTTGACCTTTTGACTGCATCGAGCATATCATCAGCATTATAGGTCTTAAAGGTGAAGCCGTTGCCGTTTTCACCGCCGTTGTCACGCACAGTATCACGCAGACCGCCTGTTTCCCTTACAATCGGGATAGTGCCGTAGCGCATTGAAATCATCTGTGCAAGACCGCAGGGTTCACTCTGCGAGGGCATAAGGAACATATCAGCACCCGCATAGATTCTTCTTGCGAGGTCAGGCACAAAACCGAGGTTTACGGATACTTTTTCGGGATATCTTGCTGCCATTTCGCTGAAAAAATCCTCATACATTCTGTCACCGCTTCCGAGAATTGCGAACTTGAAACCGAGTTTAAGCATTTCCTCAAACATATAGCGGATAAGGTCAATTCCCTTATGGTTGACGAATCTTGTAACTATTCCGATAATCGGTTCATCACCGTCGGAAAGTCCGAGTTCGGACAGAAGAAATTTCTTACATTCAATTTTTCCCGAAAGGTCTTTTTCGGAATAATGCCATGCAATTGAGCAGTCGGTTGAAGGGTCATAGCTTTCGGTATCAATGCCGTTGATTATGCCTTTCAGTTTATACTGTTTTGTAACGAGTATTCTGTCAAGACCGTGAGCATACCACGGGTCGAGAATTTCCCACGCATAGCTTGGCGAGACGGTTATAAGGCTGTCAGAGGTTTCGATTGCGCCTTTCAGCATATTTATATAGCCGTCATATTCAACAAGTCCCGCATTATATCTTGGGATTCCCATGACTTCTTCGAGGACTTCCCTGCCATATTTTCCCTGATATTCGATATTGTGTATGGTGAATGAAATTTTTATATTGTCGAATCCCTGCTGATATTTATAATATATGTTGTAGTATACAGGTATAAGGGCAGTCTGCCAGTCATTACAGCTTATGATATCAGGTTTGAATCCGATATATCTCAGCATTTCAAGAACAGCCCTGTCAAAGAAAACGAATCTTTCGCAGTCGTCATAAAATCCGTAAAGACCATCTCTGTTGAAATAGTAGTCGTTGTCTATGAAATAGCAGGTAACACCGTCTCTTTCTGTTCTGAATATACCACAGTACTGTTTTCTCCATGAGACATCGACAGTAAGGTTTGCGATAAATTCGGCATCTTCGAGGAGCTTTTCGGGAATATCCCTGTATTTCGGGATAACAACGCAACATTCATGACCTTTTGAAGCTATTGCTTTTGGCAGAGAGCCTGCAACGTCAGCAAGACCTCCTGAGGCTGCAAAAGGAACAGCCTCACTGGCAGCAAAAAGAATTTTCATAGTGCAGTCACCGAATTACGAAATTTTTGCGCCTTTTTTGAGGTAGAGCGGAGAAGCAGCCGAACCTGTCACCACTTTATCGTCATCTATTTTAACATTCTTGTCAGCGATAAGACCTGTTATTTTGCAGTTTGCGCCTATTTCGCTGCCCTGGAAGATAATAGCGTCCTTAACGACAGTACCCTTTCCGATTTTAACGCCTCTGAAAAGGACGGAATTTTCAACAGTACCCTCAATTATGCAGCCGTCAGCGATTAATGAATTTTTGACATTTGCTTCAAGACCGTATTTAACGGGGGCATTGTCGCCGACTTTTGTATAGACGGGAGTTTTCTTTTTAAAGAGAGCGTTTCTCTTTTCGGCATCGAGCATAAGCATATTAGCCTCATAGAAATTCTCATTATTGTCTATACGCATGAAAAATTCCTTGTGTTCATAGCCGAGAATCTTGTATTTATCCACATTATTCTGAAGAATTTCCTTAGTGAAGCTGTAAAGGTTTTTGCTTTCAGCCTCGGAAACTATACTTCTGAGGAAGTCCTTGCTTATGATGAGCATATCGAGCCACTGATTGCACTCTCCTGAAATCTTGGGATTTACCATAGTTCCAGTAAGGCGGTTGTTCTCGTCAAATTCGAGGATAGTAGCGAAGCTGTTCTTTTCGCTGTCATAGTGAGCCTTGCTGTAAACGAGGGTGATATCTGCCCCTGTGGACATATGCTGTTTAAGCACGGGTGTGAAGTCGATAGAAGTAACTATATCGCAGTTTGCGAGTATAACATATTTTGCGAAAGCGTGTTCAACGAAGCTCCATATATTGCTGAGAGCGTCGAGTCTGCCCTTATAGATGCCTCCTGTCTGGCTGTAAGGGGGGAGGAGGTGCAGACCGCCTTTTTTTCTTGCCAAATCCCAGTCACGGCCTGAACCGAGGTGGTCGAGGAGTGAGCCGTAGTTTGATTTAGTGATTACACCTACTTCTGAAACGCCTGAATTTACGAAATTTGAAAGCGGAAAATCTATAAGTCTGTATCTTCCGCCGAAAGGAATTGAACCCATAGTTCTCTGATTTGTAAGTTCGCTGACATAGGAGTCATGCATACTTGCAAAAATCAGACCCAAAACATTATAATTAACACTCATTAGTAAAACCTCCGCTCAGATATTTTCTCCGATTATTTGTTTAGGTTCAACTGATTTTCCGTCAGAAACCGTAATATTGTGACCGACAACGGCAATTCCCCAGTCGTCCTTGTTTTCAATCTGTTCGGGACTCTTGCCTATATGTGCGCCGCCCTCGATAACGCAGTCCTCACCGACAATGGCATATTCAACGACTGCGCCTGATTTGATTACAGTGCCGGGCATAACGATGCTGTATTTTACAGTTGCGCCTTCTTCAACGGTAACGCCTGAGAAAAGTATTGAAAAATCGACAGTACCGTTTATAATGCTTCCTTCTGCAATCATTGAATTTTCGACTTCTGCGCTGTCGCCTATATACTGGGGCGGATTGTAATTGCTTCTTGAATATATCTTCCATGACGGGTCATAGAGGTCAAGCGGAACGCTCGGACTGAGCAGGTCCATATTAGCCTCCCAGAGAGAATCGAGAGTTCCCACGTCTTTCCAGTAGCCTTCAAATTCATAAGCGAAAAGTCTCTGATTGTCACGGAGCATGGAAGTGATGATATCTTTTCCGAAATCCTTTGACCAAGCCTCACCTCTGTCACGTTTTGCATTAGCATCGTTTTCGTTTTCTATGAGATATTTTTTAAGCTTGTCCCAGCTGAAAACATAGATACCCATTGAAGCGAGAGTTGACTTAGGCTCTTTTGGTTTTTCAACGAAGTCAGTAACCTTGTTGTTTTCGTCACATATCATGATACCGAAACGTGAAGCCTCAGCCTTTGGAACGTCTATAACCGAGATAGTGCAGTCGGCATTGTTTGCAACGTGGAAATCGACCATTTTTGAGTAGTCCATTTTGTAGATATGGTCACCGCCGAGAACGACAACGTATTCGGGGTCATATCTTTCGATAAACCGCATATTCTGGTATATAGCGTTTGCAGTACCCTCATACCATGAAGCACCCGACTGTGTTTCATACGGAGGGAGAACGTGAACACCGCCGTTGAGCTTGTCCAAATCCCACGGCTGACCGTTTCCGATGTATTCATTGAGGACGAGGGGCTGATACTGTGTAAGGACACCGACCGTATCTATTCCCGAATTGGTGCAGTTTGAGAGGGGGAAGTCGATGAGGCGGTACTTACCGCCATAGGAAACGGCAGGTTTTGCTACATTTTTTGTCAGTGCGTAAAGTCTGCTGCCCTGACCGCCTGCCAGAAGCATTGCTACGCATTTTTTCTTTGTATACATAAAATAATCCTCCTGATATTGATATAACATTTAATTGATATTCGCAAAATTACTTATTTTGCGAAACTTTTTTCTTTGCAGAAGTTCTTTTTTTCTTAGGTTTTTCCTCTGTTGTTTTTTCAGCCGCAGGTGTTTCCTCAGCGGGAGCTTCTTTTTTGACAGCTTTTTTTCTTGGCGGAGTATATTTGAGGTACATAACCGAGAGGGGAGGGAGAGTCATAGCTATGCTGTAATCGAGGCTGTGCATACTTATGTCATCTGATTTATATGATTTTGCGCCGATTCCGCTGCCGCCGAATTCCTTGTCGTCCGTATTGAAAACAACCTTGTAAGTACCTTTGAACGGAACGCCTATGCGGTAGTCATTGCGTTCAACGGGAACGAAATTGCATACAGCGATTAATTCGTTTCCGTCATCGTCAATACGTCTGAAAGCGATGACACTCTGTTTGTAGTCGTCATTTGAAATCCAGCTGAAACCGCTCCATGAGTCGTCATTCTGCCAGAGGGGTGAACTGTCGAGGTAGAATTTGTTGAGTTTTTCCGAGAAAAGGAGCATATTTCTGTGCGCTTCAAAGTCCAGCAGATTCCAGTCAAGCTGAGACTTATAGTTCCATTCATTCATCTGGGCAAATTCCTGACCCATAAAGAGGAGTTTTTTGCCGGGGTGAGCCATCATGTAAGCGAGGAAAGCACGGTATGAACTGAATTTCTGTTCATACTCACCGGGCATTTTGTTAATCATGGAGCATTTGCCATGAACGACTTCATCATGAGAAATGGGAAGGACGTAATTTTCCGAGAATGCATAGAAGAATGAAAAAGTAAGCTTGTCATGATTGAAAGCACGGTATATAGGGTCAAGGGACATATAGCAGAGCATATCGTTCATCCAGCCCATATTCCACTTGAAATTGAATCCGAGACCGCCTATATCGGTAGGCTTTGTAACGAGGGGCCAAGCGGTTGATTCTTCTGCAATCATGAGGGCATCGGGGTGTTTTGCGAAAACAGCCTCATTGAGATTTTTGAGGAACTGAACGGCTTCGAGGTTTTCGTTTCCGCCGTACATATTTGCAGCCCATTCTCCGTCCCGTCTGTCGTAGTCGAGGTAGAGCATTGAAGCGACAGCGTCCACACGCAGACCGTCAACATGAAATTCATCGAACCAGTAATTTGCGCTTGAAATGAGGAAGGAGCATACTTCAGCTTTGCCGTAGTCGAAAACTCTTGTACCCCAGGCCTTGTGTTCTCTTTTGCGCTCGTCGGTGTATTCGTAGCAGCAAGTGCCGTCAAACTCATACAGACCGGGGGCATCTTTGGGGAAGTGTGCGGGAACCCAGTCGAGGATAACGCCTATGCCTGCATCGTGGAACATACTGATCATTTCCCTGAAATCATCGGGAGTGCCGTATCTTGAAGTAGGTGCGAAATAACCTGTTACCTGATAGCCCCATGAGCCGTCATAGGGGTATTCTGTAAGGGGCATAAATTCGACATGGGTATATGACATTTTTTTGAGGTACGGAATAATTTCCTTTGCGAAAGTGATATAGTCGAGGTAGATATCATCTCCGTAATTTTTCCATGAACTGAGGTGAACCTCATAGATGTTCACGGGGCTTTTATAAACCACCTTTTTTGATTTTTTCTTATACCATGAGTCGTCATTCCATTTATAGCTGCTCTCATAGATTTTTGAAGCGGTTCTGGGGCGTGTTTCAAAGTGAGATGCATAGGGGTCTGACTTCATGAGTATATCGCCTGTACGGGCTTCGATGCTGTATTTATAGGCATCATACTGCTGAAGGTCTGATATTTCAGCCTCCCATATGCCGTCAGCGATGATGGTCATTGGGTTCTTGTTCCTGTCCCAGCCGTTGAAGTCACCGACTACCGAAACGCTCACGGCATTTGGAGCCCAGACACGGAAGGTAAAGATTTTCTCCCCGTCCTTTTGTGAGGAGTGAACACCGAAAAATTTGTAGGCTTCGTAATTCTTTCCCTGGTAGAAGAGGTACAGCGGAAAATCGTTAGGATTGTTATTATTATTAACTGGCATAATTCAGCCTCCTTTGCTATTTACATTTTAACAGAAATGATATTAATTATCAAGCTTTTTTGTAAAATTAAACAAAAATTTAGGAATTGCACTAATTTTTAATGTAGATTTTTGTTTAAAATGACAGAAAATAAATTTTCGCAGAATACTTGATTTTACGAAATTGTATATTATAACATAAATTGACATGATATGTTACAGCATATTGAACAATTATAAATTGTTACAGTATAGGCGAATGTTCGTTCCTGCGTGTTACACGGATACCTATTACGGTGATGTCGTCTGAACGTGCAGAGGGATTATAGACACGGGCTTTTGAGCATATTTCGTTTACGATATTTTTAACATTGTCGCCTGCGAGGAGGAGTTCCTTTATGTAGGAGTATTCGCTTTCGTCTATTCCGTCCGAGAACATCACAGCCATATCACCGTCCTCGAAGCTGTAACGGCTTGAAAAAACGTCTGACTGTTCGTATATGCCTATGGGAAAGGTGGGGGAAGTTACTTTGAGTACATTTCCGTTATGGCGGATAAGGGTTGCGGAAGCACCTGATTTTATAACGGTAAGACCACAGCTGTCGAGGTCTATCCGCATTGCATCGAGAGTGGCGAAAGCCTCATCGCCTGATTTTGAAACCATTATGGAGTTTATGAGTTTGACGGCGGCAGTACAGTTTATACCGCTGTTTATAAGCTTGCGGAACATTCTCACGACAAGTCTTGATTCAAGGGCGGCACTTTTTCCCGTACCCATACCGTCCGAAAGAATTACATAGCCTATGCCTGTACCGTCCGTGAAAACGGTTGAAGTATCGCCGTTTGTATCAGAGCCTTCCGCACACATTGAAGCACCGTATACTTCAAGGGAATAGAGTGGTTTTTCAAACAGTCTGAATCTCACCTCCCTTCCCGAATAGACAGGTCCGCTTATGTCAAGTCTTATTTCAAGCTCATCAGAGGCGAGGTCGCACAGTCTGACGGTATTGTCAGGTGATTCGGTTGCAAGAAAATACAGTTCAATAATAAGCCTGTTATAGGCGTTATAATAAGCGATAATTTTTCTGGGATTTATATTATAGCGGCTTAATTTTTTAGCGATTATCCTGCTTATGGGGGAGGAATAGCGGACATCTATCTTTTCGCCTGCACAGCGGATAATTTCTTCGGTTATTTTAATCTGTTCGCTGAGAAGTTCACGGCAGCTGTCGGAACGCAGGCGGAGTATTTTTGCGGTCATTCTTTCACGGACAAGTTTTGAAAATTCCCTTGTAAGTTCGTGCTTATGCAGGCAGTATTCAAGTTCACGGGGAAAGGATTCGGGGTTTATTTCGGGCATTCCTGCGAGTTTTCCGAATGAACGGACAGTGCTGTCCCTTTCGCTTGTCCAGCAGGTATCTTTTCTGAAACAGTTATTGCAGACCTTTGAACAGATAATGCTCAGTTCGTTTGAATCCTTTGTATTTTCAGCGAGAGCCTCAGCGATTTTGCCTGTTTCGGTTCTGACAGTGCCGATTGAATCTGAGAGAAAACTCATTCTTGCGTTGATTATTTCTGGGAGGGCGGTGCTGCTGTCATTTCCCGTACTTACCCATTTGTCGGAGTAATAAGGCGCAGTAAATATGAAAAGTACACAGCCGCAGATTATATTGAAAATAATTTCGGTATTATTCTTGCTTATTCCCGTGAGTATCATCAGCATAAAGCTTAAAACCGCAAAAAATACCGCTGCAACGGCAGGTTTCTGCTTATGTATATATCCCGTCATAAGACCTGCGGCAGGGAGAAGAACTACTGTCATGCCTGTTTCGGAAGATGCGAGAAATGCTCCGCAGGCAGTCAGTGCGCCGCATAAAACCCCTCCCGTATGGCGGTAGTAATATGCGGCAAGGAGAGTTATTGCAGTACCTGCGATTATTCCGAAATTTATAAAAAATATTTCCGATTTGCACAGAGATGAAATCATAGTTATATACACTATCGCATATGCACAGCCCGACCGCCCCGAAAGTTCAATGACCGCCTGTTTTTTAAGACCTGTCCTTATGTATGCTGTCGAATATGCCGCCAGTCCTGCGACTGAACCGAAAAATATGTAGAAAAAAAGCTTATAGAAAACCTCATCAAGTATTATAGAAACAGCCGTACCCGATGCAAGTATGCTTATTGTCGTTATTATTCCGCAGGGCTTTGGTTTTTCGCATGATTCAAAGAAAAGCTTTGCAGTTACTATTATTATCATGGCGGCGGTCTTGACTATATTTTTTCCTATATTTCCGCTTATGACCGAGCGTATGAGGCTTCCCACAAGAACCGCCGATGATGATACGACATCAAGCGAACCGCAGAGGGATATATCCGCAAGCGATGATATGCCCGACATTCCCTCGCCTGTGAATACAAATCCCGCCAGTGCCGCAGATATAAAATACATAACGGCTGAAACTTTGCTGCTGACTTTTAACTTTTTGATTTTCGACATATTTATCCCCCTAAGATAGAATCATAACTGATTATATCACACCCGTAACGTGAAAATTGTCATAATCTGTTATCGGATATAATAAATTTTGTGATGATTCTGAAAAAAATTTCTTTTGGATAGTGACAAAAGAAAATTTTTGTGTTATAATAATAGTGCCGCTGCCGTGCGGTTTAGAAAGAGAGAAAATATGCTTAAAGAAAGAATAGTTTCATTTGCCCTTGCAATGTCATGTGCCTTGCTTTGCGGCTGTTCCGAAAAAATTTCGGAAAAAACACAGAATAATTCCTCTGCGGTGCAGACTGACAGTTCACCTCAGACAAGAGATATTTTCGCCATGGATACATATATGAACCTTAAAGCCTACGGTGAAAATGCTTCTCAGGCTCTCGCAGATGCCGAAAAAGAAATTGTCCGCCTTGAAAATATCCTGTCCGTCACCAAGGACGACAGCGATATAAATAAATTAAACAGCGGCACTTCTCAGGAAGTAAGCGAAGATACTGCAAATATCATAAATGCCGCCCTCAGATACGGGGATTCCACTGACGGCGCACTCGACATAACAATATATCCCGTATTGAAACTATGGGGATTTACGACAGGTGAGTATAAAATTCCGAAACAGCAGGAAATAGATGATTTGCTCGAAAACGTGAATTATTCCGATGTAGAAATAAACGGAAATACTGTCTCAGTTCCCGAAAATGCGGAAATTGACCTCGGAGCATTGGCAAAAGGCTATACAGGCGACAGAATAATGCAGGTATTAAAATCATACGGCATAGATTCCGCAATAATCAGCCTCGGCGGAAATGTTCAGGCTCTCGGCACGAAACCCGACGGCTCACAGTGGAAAGTATCGGTGAGAAATCCCTTTGCCCCCGATACCGATATGTGTATAGTTTCCATAGACGGAAAAGCTGTCATAACCTCAGGAAATTATGAAAGATATTTTCAGGGCGATGACGGGAAAATCTACTGGCATATACTCGACCCCGCTGACGGTTATCCTGCGGACAACGGCATAGTTTCAGCCACAATCATAGGCGATGAAGGTCTTATGTGCGATTCCCTTTCAACATCACTTTTCATAATGGGCAGGGAAAAGGCTGAAAAATACTGGAGGGAAAACGGCGGATTCGATATGATTCTCGTTACAGATGACGGGAAAATATTATATACTGACGGAATAGCCGAAAGTTTCGAGAATATAAGCAATATGCCTGCGGAGATTATAAAATGACAAAGGGAGTTAAAATCTGTATTATATCAGTCTGCATTGTCCTTGCAATTGCTGTTTTTTCGCTTATTCTGATGAACCGCCCCTCCGAAAGCACTTTCATCGAAATAGTTCAGGACGGAAATGTCATTCAGACAATTGACACAGCAGACGAAAAAAATAAGACATTCAGAATAGACAGCCCCCACGGAGGCTACAATATCATTGAGATAAAAGACGGAAAGATACATATTTCCGAAGCCGACTGCCCCGACAACACCTGCATTAAAACGGGTTTTCTGCGTTCGGAGGAAATACCGATAGTCTGCCTCCCTCACAGGCTTGTCATACGCTTCAAACCACAGCAGAACGGAGAATGAAATGAAAACAAAACGACTTGCAGAACTTTCGCTCCTGACTGCGGCGGCACTGATTATATTCATAGTTGAACTGCGCCTGCCCAATCTGACGGCTATCCCCGGAGTAAAGCTCGGACTTGCAAATATAGTTACAGTTTATGCCGTTTACAGGTTCAGTGCAAAGGAAACCCTTTTAATGGTACTTACAAGAGTTCTGCTCGGAGCGTTTTTCAGCTCAAACTTTTCAGCTGTCATATACAGTCTTGCGGGGGCATTGTTATGCCTTTGCGGAATGATACCGCTAAAAAAAATTATACCGATTGACTATATTTTTGTATGCAGCGTAATAGGCGCACTGCTCCACAATACAGGGCAGATTGTCACAGCCGCCCTGATGACGGGTACAACGGCAGTTTTCGGATATTATCCGCACCTGATAATTTCCGGTGCAGTTGCGGGAATGTTCACGGGACTTTGTGCAAAATATGTAATTAAAAGATTACCTGAAAAATTCAAAAGGAGAAATGAAAATGAACCCAATGACTTTACTTAAACTCAGACCCCTTATATTCAGCTTTAAGGACAGACACCCCAAAATATCAAAATTCGCAAGGGCAGCGGCTCAGATTGCAGATGTCGGAAGCATTGCAGAGGTTAAATTCACCACATCAGGCGGAAAAACCATTGTCACAAATGTAAGGATTACAGAAGAGGACATGGAGCTTTTCAACGCAATAAAAGGTAAATGAAATGCCCGTAAAAATATCCATGATTGTTCTTTCAGCCATATTTTTCGGATTATTCATACTTTTTGTCATGCCGATGATTCTTGTGGGAATAGTAAATGCAGGAAACGTACTTGGTGCGGCAGTTTCGGCATTTTTTGCGGTATCATTCTATTTTCATGAAAAATCCGTGCATATACTTTCGGAATTATGGAAAAGTACAGGAGGAAAAATACTTGTATCCGCCGCAGGAATATTTTTTATCGCATTTGCTGCAGCTGCCGTGATTATGAGTGTTTTAATGGTAAGAGCAATGAATGATTACCCGAAAGACAGCAATACAACCCTTGTTGTACTCGGCTGTAAAGTCAAAAACGGTGCGCCGAGTCTCATGCTCAGGAGAAGGCTTGATACCGCCTTTGAATATCTTTCGCAGAATGAAAGTGCAAATGCCGTTGTTTCAGGCGGTCAGGGCGATGACGAAATCATAAGCGAGGCACAGTGCATGAAAGATTACCTCGTATCAAAAGGAATTTCGGAAAACAGAATATTCATGGAGGACAAGTCTGTAAGTACACAGCAGAATCTTTCATATTCCCGTGAAATTATCGAAAAAAACAATCTTTCCGACAACATCACGATTGTGACTGACGGATTTCACCAGTACAGGGCTGAAATGTTTGCGAAAAAACAGGGAATTGAAACTTACAGCATATCAGGCTATACTACATGGTGGCTTGTGCCTACCTACTGGGTAAGGGAATGGTTTGCAATAGCATATTATTCAATTTTCGGCTGATTTCGGAGGGAGGATATGTTAAAATATAAAAGATTGAAAATAATGCTCTGCGGAATTGTTTTCGCATTGTGCGGAAATATAAATTCTTCCGCTGAAAGCAAAAGTTTTACTGTAAAAAATTTTACTGTTTCACCGCTTAAATTCAGCGTCAGCGATATATCAGGGGATACGGACCTGAAATTAAATGCGGATTATTCATACACGGGAGATGTCTGCAATCTCTACGGCTCTATGGAAAGCCTGCCCTCCGCATATGATATGAGAGATGATTATTCCATATCACCCGTGAGAGACCAGACAGGTTTCGGCACTTGCTGGGCGCATTCCGCAATAGCAAGCGCAGAAGCAAGCATAATTGATGCAGTACCCGATATAGATTTGTCGGAATTTCATACGGCATATTATCCCTATTACGGCGATGACCATATGAAAAATGATGCGGATACCGTCAAGAAACTCCTTGATTCAGGCGGAAACACTTACATGACAACGAATATATGGTCGCAGTGGATAGGACCTGTCCTTGAAAGCAGACTGCCTTACAGATATACGGAGTTTTTCTCTGATGCCGATGATGTTGCGGATATGCAGAAAATGAGCGACTATCACTTTAAAAATGCATATCTTTTCGATTATGACAGAAAACGTACAAATGAATCTCAGGTGAATAACCTCATAAAACAGTATGTATATGAGGGGAAACCCGTTGACGTGGCTTTCTGTCATACTGCGGAGGAAGGCTATAATTACAAAAACAACTGCGTTTACAGCACAAAAAGACCAAGATTTGCAAATCATTCCGTTGCAATAGTCGGCTGGGACGATAATTTTTCAGCGGACAACTTCAACATAAAGCCTGAATGTGACGGTGCATGGCTTGTAAGAAACAGCTGGGGAAGTTCATACGGCGACAACGGCTATATGTGGATTTCCTATGATGACAGGTCACTGAATGAATTTGCCGTCTTTGAACTCTCTGACAAAGATGACTATACAGTAATGTACAGCCATGATACATTTGTGATAAATCAGGCAATATCTGCATTTGATGATGAAAAAACAAATGAGCCGTCATATATTGCGAATGTCTTTGAAAATGATTCTTATACGGATATAGAAGCGGTTTCGGCTTATATAGCTTCTTCGGGTACTGACTACGAAATAACGGTATATACGGGACTTTCGGATATTTCAGACCCATGTTCGGGAAAGGCTTCATCGGTTACTTCGGGTACTGCGGATATGTCGGGATATGTGACGATTGAACTCGATGAAAAAGTACCTCTTTCGGAATATGACAGTCATTTCGGAGTTGTGATGAAACTTTACAACAAGGAAACACCCTTTGTCGTGCCTGTTGAGGTATGCCTTACCGTTACGGACGAAAGTACAGGCGAAATTTCAGATATCAGCGGTTATACAACCCATGAACAGATGAAAAGCTTTACAGCGGAAAATGAAAGCTTTTTCAGCATGGACGGCAGTGTGTGGTACGATACTTGCAATAATGACTATATCTATACCGAGGAAGAAGAAAAATATCTCATTGATGACCTGCGTGAAAGCCTTATGGACGGCATAGAGGACGATGCCGAGGAAATCGCAAATGCTGAGGCAGTCATTTCATCTTATCAGAAAAAATTCGATTCGGGATATGTTACCCTCATAATGGGAAATATCCCCCTCAAAGCACTCGGAAATCCGAAAAATACCGTCAGATTTTCCCATATTTCGGGAGAAGTCCCCGTAAATGAAAAAATCGAACTTTCAGGCGCAGACGAAATATATTACTATATTGATTCTCCTGAAAATATTATGACCTACTCCGAACCGATTGCGGTTGAAAAGCCTGTCACAATATATGCATCATCTGACGGAGTGAATTTCTCGCAGAGAAAATATTCTCCTGCCTGTTCACAGCTCAATGACCTGAAATATAAAACAAACGGCATCTTTTCTGCAGAAAAAATAAACAAAAGCAGATACAATATATATATCAGAAAAAATCAGTCCGAAGTTGCACTTTATCCCTCATCAGCCGCTTACATTGAAAATAACGGTTCGGAAATCGCAACAGATGAATTTTCACTCAATGTAACTGCGGAAAATCCCGTGACATCTGTCGAACTCAATGCCTCTCAGGAAAACAAACTCGACAATACAATAAAAATAAATATCTATAAAACATCTCTTTCAGACCCGAAGGCGGGAGATGTGAACGGTGACGGTGTTGTAAATGCCGCAGATGCAAGCGAAATCCTCAGACACTATGCAAGCATTTCAAGTGACGGCAACGGGACTATTGATTCTGAATATCTTCCGCTTGCGGATATGGACGGGGACGGTTCATATAACTCCGCTGATGCAAGTGATGTGCTTGTATATTACTCCGCTGTTTCAACTAATAAATAATGATTAAATAATGATTAAACGCAAACGGTAAAAATGTACAAAAATCAAGAAAATATTTGAAAATTTTTGTTTGAGTTAGGCAATAGGCATAAAAGCACGGTGACTTATATGTGAAAATAAGTCAAAAGATACAGTAACCGAATTGTAATCTGTTATATCAATGATTACTAAAAATCATTGTTGAAAATATACAGAATGAACAAAAAATATTAAAGAACGATTTAAAGCATTGACTTTATCAAAAAAATACGGTATATTTGTTACAGAAAGCAACGAGGGTGTAAACTCCATACATCAGAATGCCCACGCTGCACATGACTGTTACGGCTTGCCGTCGCACAGTCAAAAGGCTGATTCAGAGAGCATCGCTCCACTGAGGACAATCAAGGGTTTCGGCTCCCTGAAAACGCCGGAAATATCATTCATACATATTATACTGTTCTGAAAAGTATAATATACATATCTAAGGAGGAAAAATCTGATGAACACACTTAAGAAAACTTTAGCCCTCGTAGCTACCCTCGCAATGGCAGCTACAGCATTCGCAAGCTGCGGAAGCGAAAGCAGCTCAAGCACAGCATCATCAAGCTCTTCAAGCGCAGAAGAAAGCAAAGCTGAGGACAGCGCAGCAGACGACAGCGCAGCTGACAGCTCAGCAGCAGACGACAGCGCAGCAGAAGACAGCTCAGCCGAGGACAGCGCAGCTGACAGCTCAGCAGCAGATACACCTATCGAAAGCACAGGCGAAATCGATGCTTCTGTTGGTCAGGGCGGTGACAAGTTCACTGTTGCAGCTTGGAACGCAGACGATGTTCCCGCTCTTATCGCACAGTGGAAGGGCGAGTCAGACTATAAGGGATTTGCTGAGAAACTCGCTAACAAGGAAGTTGAAGGCATTGACTTCATCAACTTCGGTGTAGGCGGCGGCGACGCTTCTGAAAAGTATGACAACCTCTTCACAAGCGGTGAAGACCTCGACGTTTACTTCTGCGAAGCTGACTGGGCTCTCAAGTACATCAACGATGACAGCAAGACACTCGCTCTCGACAAGCTCGGTCTCGGCGACAGCGACTTCGCTAACATCTACAGCTACACAGACGAAATCGGTAAGACAACTGACGGCGTTCGTAAGGGCGTTTCATGGCAGGCAGCAGCAGGCGGCTTCTATTACAGATCTGACCTCGCAGCAGATTACCTCGGTGCTACAACTCCCGAAGAGATGCAGGCTCAGATTTCTGACTGGGATAAGTTCGTAACAGCTGCTCAGACAGTAAACGAAAAGTCAGGCGGAAAGACAGCTCTCGCTGATACTCTCGGCGGTATGTGGCAGGCTTACGCTTGCGGCCGTACAACTCCCTGGGTTAAGGACAACACTCTCCAGATAGACGACTTCTGCCAGAAGTTCGCTGATACAGCTAAGGCTCTCTGGGATTGCGGCGGTATCACAAAGAACAGCCAGTGGTCTGACGAGTGGACAGCAGCAGGTACAAACGACAGCTGTATGGGTTACTTCGTATCCACATGGGGCTTCGGCGGCTTTGCTCTCGATGCAGCAGGCGGCGAAGGCGGCGCAACATACGGCAAGTGGGCAGTTTGCCAGGGACCTCAGCCTTTCTACTGGGGCGGTACATGGATCGTTGTTAATCCCGCTACTGATAACGGTCAGGAAGCTCGTGACTTCATCATCTCAGCTACATCTGACGAGGCTGCAATGTCAACATACGCTACAAACAAGCCTGAGTATGTAAACAACAGCAAGGTTATGGACGACCTCATCAGTTCCGATACAGTATTCAACCAGACGATTACAGACAACATGGGCGGTCAGAACTTCTACGCTGCACTCGCTGACAACGCTAAGACAATCAACTTCAACGGCCTTATCACAGAATATGATGCTACTATCAAGCAGCAGTTCATCGATGCTGTAAAGACACAGTACCTCGAGGGCGGTGCTTCTTGGGACGAGACAGTTGACGAATTCAAGAACCTCATTGCTGAAAAGCTTCCCTCACTTGATATAGAAGACTAATTTTCCCGATAACTGATTAACAATTTTATTTATGAGCCTACGGAATACCTGCGTATTCCGTAGGCGCATATCTGTTAAAAAATATTCTACTTGAGAGGGTGTGTGTTATGGCATCAGCTGCACAGAGACGTATCAAAGCTATCAGCTATGCAAAATACGGCTATATGTTTATAGCTCCGTTTTTTCTTGTTTATTTCTTCTTCCAGTTATGGCCTCTTATAAATACTTTCATACTCAGCTTTTCCGACTATGAAGGCACAAATGTAATAGGCATGGCTAACTACAAAGCTATTCTTTTCTCATCTGAAACAATTTCAGATGAATTCACAATCAAAGCCAGAACAGCAAAACAGCTTCACGAAAATTTCGTTCATGCGTTCGGCAACACTGTTATTCTTTGGGTAGGTAACTTTATTCCCCAGATAGCATTATCACTTTCCCTTGCTGTCTGGTTTACAGATGCTAACCTCAAGATTCCGGGAACAGGTTTCTTCAAGGTTGTTATGTACCTCCCCAACATCATCACTGCTGCATCAGTTGCAGTTCTCTTTCTCCAGCTCTGCGGTGAGGCTGAAAACGCTCCAGGTGCGCTCAACCTTCTCCTTTCCGAAAAGGACGCTGTATCAGAGAAATACGACACAATCAAGTTCATTACAGGCGCATGGCAGTCAAGAGGCGTTGTAATGTTTATCCAGACATGGATGTGGTTTGGTAATACCATGATTATGCTTATGTCAGGTATTCAGGGTATCAACCCCTCACTCTTTGAAGCAGCAAGCATTGACGGTGCAACTTCGGGACAGGTATTCAGAAAGATTACTCTCCCCCTGCTCAGCCCCATTCTCGCTTATACACTCGTAACATCTATGATCGGTGGTCTCCAGATGTTCGATATTCCTTACCTCTTCCACAAGGACCCCAACAAGGTAAGTGATAACCTTAAAACTATTGCAGTGCTTATCTACGAGCATTTCCACGATTCAAAAGCTCCCAAGATGGGATTTGCAGGTGCAGAATCTGTTCTCCTCTTTATTGTTACACTCATTCTCGGCTGTATCGCATTCTATCTCACCCGTGATGTAGATGAAATTGCCAAGAAGAAACAGCGCAAAAAGCTTGCAAAACAGTTAAAACAGCAGAATAAGCAGTTTGGAGGTCTTTCAATATGAGTAACATGAAAGCAACTTATGGCGAGCCAAAAGACAACTATACTGCTAAGCTTAAAACGAAATCATATATTCTTTTTGCTTGGATGATTATACTTACAATCATTTGTCTGCTCCCTATCTACATACTTATCATAAACGCTACCCGTGATACTACGGCTATTGCAAACAGTCTGTCTTTTGTTCCCGGCGGAAGTCTCGGAAAGAATATCAATACTCTTTTCAAGGACATAAACTACAATACAGTTTACAATGTATGGATTGGTTACAGAAACAGCTTTGTAATTACAGCTTTCTCAACTATATTCACTGTATTCTTCTCAGCTATGACAGCATACGGCATACACGTTTATGACTTTAAAATCAAGGAAATTTCCTATACGGTTATCCTCCTTGTAATGATGGTTCCCATGCAGGTAACATCAGCCGGTTTCGTAGCATTCATGCTCAAACTTGGTCTTACAGATACATACTGGCCCCTTATTCTCCCCGCAATTGCTGCTCCTGCGGTTGTATACTTCATGCGTTCATACATGAAGTCATCATTCCCGCTCGATATCGTTGAGGCTGCGAGAATTGACGGCTGTACAGAATTCAGAACTTTCGTATCAATCGCAATCCCCATGATGAAGCCCGCTATCGCAGTACAGGCAATTTTCGCCTTCATCGCAAGCTGGAACAACTTCTATACACCTAACATGATACTCATAAGTTCAAAATTCAACCAGAAGACACTTCCTATGATGGCTTCTGCTATTCAGGCATCTGATAAGTTCACTGACTACGGTGCAATTTACCTTGCACTTACACTCAGTATTCTTCCTATCGTTATCATCTATGTAGCACTTTCAAGATTCATTATCGCAGGTGTTGCACTCGGTGGTGTAAAGGAATAATTTTAAAAACAACAGCGTACTTCGGTACGCTGTTTTTTTATGCCCTGAAAAGGGTATATTTTTTTATATGCATGAATAATATTTAATGAAAGGGGAGGAAAATATGCAGAGTACAAGCTTTGCCGTGATAAGCAGATACATGACCGAAAATATACGGGCGGCTATGAAAAAATGTAATAATACAAAAAATTTAACTGAAATAAGACTCAGAAGCGGACGGGCTGTTTCGTTTGTATACCCAAACGGAAACAGGTTTCTCACATATTCAGGTGAAGTTTCTTCATCTGATAAAAACAGCATAATTTCATCAGCAGCGGATATAAAACAGATTGTATCCTCAATTTCACATTATTCAATACATAGCTGCGGAAAAGAACTGAAAAACGGTTATTTTGTCATGGAAAACGGCGTAAGGGTAGGAATTTCGGGGGTATATTCCGAGAACGGTGTAATAAACACATTTACAGGACTGAATTTCAGAATTTCCCGTGAAATAAAGGGCTGTTCTGATAAAATTTTTAATCAGCTCGGACTTGCTGATATCCTGATTTGCGGAAAAGTCAATTCGGGGAAAACAACTATTCTCCGTGATTTATGCCGAAATTACGGGAATAATTACAAAGTCAGCCTTATAGATGAAAGAAATGAAATATCAGCAGTTTCATTCGGCAGAATAATAAATGATGTGGGAATGTTTACGGATATTCTTTCGGGCTGCGGCAGGGCGGAGGGAATAAATTCCGCACTGAGGACGCTTTCGCCTGATATAATCATATGCGATGAAATTTCTTCTTTAAGCGATGTAAATGCGATACTCTCGGCAAACGGCTGCGGAATAAAATTTATCGCCTCGGTTCATGCGGAAAATTATGAAAGTCTCCGCAAAAGGGAAATTTTTTCAGAACTCAAAAATATTTTTGAATATGCGGTATTTTTGGGCGAAAGTATGGGAGTAGTCAGGGAGATAAGAAGATTGTGATATTAAGATTTATTTCGGCAGTTTTTTTTACTTTTGCGGGAGCGTTTGCCGGAAGTATCAGGGCGGAAAAACTCAGGCATGATGCGGATTTATGCAGGGAAATAATAATTCTTATTGAAAAAATATCTTTCTGCATAAGATATAAATTTTCTGATGTTTATGAAATATGTTCGGAACTCAGAACGGCAGGATTTAAATATTTAAAATTTATAACGAATTTGCCTGAAAGCTATGATTGCGGTGAAGATTTTCATTTTTTATGGGAAAATGCCGTAAAATCCCAGAAGGATATTCCTGATAAAGAGAAAAATATTTTACTTATTATAGGCACTACTGTCGGGACAAGCGATGCGGAAAGTCAGATAAATACATTCAGTTCACTGAAAGCTGAAACGGAATTGTTAAAATCATTACGCATTTCGGAATATGACAAAAAGGGCAGACTTTTCCGCAGTATAGGGGTTCTTATGGGCGTAATGGCAGGTATACTTGTTATATAGGAGGGGCGGAAGTGGATATTGACCTGATTTTTAAAATTGCAGGAACGGGAATTATTGTGGCGGTTCTTAATCTTGTCCTGAAACGTGCGGAACGTGAGGAACAGGCGATGATGACTACTCTTGCGGGGCTTATAGTTGTGCTTGTCATAATCGTTCAGGAAATAGGCGATTTATTTGATACGGTCAAGACGGTATTCGGATTATGGTAGAAAATTCTTTTACTGTTGGGGTTTTCTGCATATGTGCGGCGATACTGGCGGTACTTCTGCGGAGGTACTGCATGGAGCAGTCGTTGCTTATATCGCTTGCCGCCTGTGCAGGAATACTGGTAGGATTTTTATATTTTCTTGAACCTATGATAAACGATATAAGGGAGATTTTTTCGGCGGCAGGAATATCGGAGAGTTATATATCGCTTATATTCAAGGCGGCGGCAGTATGTTTTATCACGGAAATATCATGCGAGATTTGCAGGGACAGCGGAGAAAATGCAATTGCTTCCGCTGCGGAAATATGGGGCAGAGGTGCGATAACATTTATGAGTATGCCTATACTTAAAATGCTTGTTGAAAAGATAAACGAAATAATTCAGATATGAAAAGAATATTTATTTTAATAATTTTAATTATATTTTCTTTTGCAGTAAAGCCCGTCACGGCATATTCTGCGGATATATATGAAATGGACAGCGAAATAAATCAGCAGTTAGATGATATTCTTGAAGATTACGGCATAGATTACAGTGCGGAAAACCTTGAAAACATATCATTAAGTCAGATGTTTAACATAATAAAAGAATATGCAGTCAGCAGAATATCCGCTCCGTTCAGGATACTTGCGGAGATATTCATGATAGTTATTTTCACGGCAGTTATGAAAAGTTTCGGTGAGACTGTATCCGAAAAAAATCAGATATACAGCATGGTATGTGTAATGGCGGCAGTTTCGGTCATATTCCCGCAGTTGATGACAGTATATGAAAATACATTTTCCTCGCTTAAAAGGGGAGGAGGATTTTTAGTAATATTCGTGCCTGTATTCACGGCTGTATCGGTTGCAGGGGGCGGAATAACGTCCGCAGGAGTATACAATATAATGATACTTGCGGCATCGGAGATAATTATAGAACTCAGCAGAAATTTTCTTTTGCCGTTGATTGGAATTTCGGCGGCATTATCGGTTACAGGGAGTATTTTTCCGAATAATTCGCTTGATTCGGTGGTGCAGTTGATTAAAAAAATAACCGTATGGGCAATAACGGTATGCATGACATTTTTCACGGGATTTGTAACGCTTAAATGCACTATTGCAGGCAAGGCGGACAGTTTTGCATCAAAGACAGCAAAATTTGTACTTTCGGGAGCAGTTCCGATAGTAGGCGGAGCGGTATCTGATGCATATTCGACAGTGCGTGGGAGTTTTGATGTAATAAAGGCAACAGTCGGCTCAATCGGAATAACAGCTATACTTCTTGTAATGCTTCCGCCTGTCATTGAGATAATGATAATACGGCTTGTAATGTGGACGGGTTCAGCGGCAGCGGAATTATTTTCGGCAGACTCAATAAACAAACTGCTTAAAAGTTTTGACAGCGGACTTGCAATCGCACAAAGTCTGCTGGTATGCTATTCAATGATGTTCATATTATGTTCGGCTATACTTATGAATACAATGGGGTGAAATAATGGAGGGGATTAAAAATGCTGTAAGGGCAGCCTGTGCCGTATCAGCAGGGATATGCATAATGGAAAATCTCACGGCAGGAACTAAATTCAGAAATCAGTTAAAGCTTATGCTCAGTCTTATTCTTGCGATAGTGCTTATATCGCCTTTTCTGAAAGGCTGGGAAAGCATTGACATTCCTGATGTGAATGATTTTGATTTGGCAGAATATGGTTATTCAGCGGATATATATTCGCAGGAGCTTAAAAAGCAGACTGAAAAAAATATATCAGATGTACTTGCGGAGCAGATTTCAGCGGCAGGAATAAATTGCGGTGAAATTCTGACAGAGGTTAATATTTCAGAAGATTTCAGCATATCTATTAATAGGGTGACGGTGAAAACAGATGATTTTTTCGGGGCTGAAAGAATTATAAGGGAAACTCTCGGCAGCAGCACGGAGGTCATAAATGGAAATTTATGAAAAATTAAAAAATATAATCAAAGAGAAAAAGACAGCAGCGGTTGTCATACTTGGAATTGCAGGACTTGTCCTGATACTGATTTCTTCTTTTACTTCGGATAAAAATACTGCGGACAGTGAAATTCCGACTGTATCAGAAGAAATTACAGCGGAAAGCTATTGCACTGAAACTGAAAAACGCCTTGAATCATTTCTGAAAAATATTGAAGGTGCAGGAGATGTGAAAGTTTATCTCACCGTGGGGACAGGCGAAAAATATGTTTATGCCGCTGAAAAAAATACCAAATCTTCGGAAAATCAAAGGGAGGAGGATATAAAATATGTGATAGTCGGAGGAGGTTCTGAAAAATCAGCCCTGATTGAAACCATACGGACACCCGAAATTACAGGCGCAGTTATAGCCTGTACAGGCTGCGGAAGTCCTGCCGTTCAGGAAAAAATCTATAAAGCCGTATCTGCGGCTCTTGGACTTCCCACAAGTAAAATTTTTGTCACACAAATGAAGTAAAGGAGTAAGCGAATATGAAAAAACCTTCCGTAATAATAGGAAAAAAACAGATAATTATGACTTGCCTTACGCTCATGCTTGCGGCGGCGGTATACATAAACTATTCAACAGCCCCCGATATCAAGGGAAACAATGACGCTGTAAACGTTGCAAATACAGAAGATACCATGAATTACGGGGATACTGAATTTGTAAACGCACAGCCTGAACCTGTTGCCGTTTCATCTGATGACTATTTCGCACAGGCAAGGCTTGACAAAATGAATAACCGTGATGAAGCCGTCCAGACTTTACAGACCATGATTGGCGGCGGAGATGTAAGTGAAGATGAAATGGTAGTCAATGCCATTGATGCGGTTGAAGTTTCAAAGCTCATAGAATCAGAGGGAACTATTGAATCTCTTGTGAAAGCTCAGGGATTTGAGGACTGCGTTGCATACCTTGACGGCGAAACTGCAAAGGTAGTTGTAAAGACTGAGGGGCTTGACAAGGCGCAGGCAGCATCTATAAAAGAAATAATTCTCGGAGAATCAGAAGTTTCAGTAGAAAATATAAGAATTTTTGAAGTAAAGTAGTTGAACATTCTGAATTTTTTTGTTATAATATAAGTATGGGAGTGCATAAACTCATATTTCCTAAAAACAGGAGGTTTAAAAATGGACGATGTGAAGAAAAATGCTGTAAGCAAACTCAAAATATCAGAGGACGTTATAATAACTGTCGCTAAACTTGCGGCACTCGATGTAAAGGGTGTTGCAGGTCTTAGCGGTGAAATAAACAAAATGTCAAAACTGAAAAACAATGGTCCAATCAAAATAAGCATGATTGACAGCGTTGCAGCTATTGACATAAGCATTAAAATAAAAGGCTACGAAAAAGCTGCTGTCGTTGCACAGGAAGTTCAGTCAGCCGTAAAGGAAAATGTTCAGAATATGACAGGCGTTGCAGTTGCAAGAGTTAATGTATCTGTTGCAGGCGCAGTATTCGATTGATGTAAAGGAGATAATAAATGACAAGACGTGAAATCCGTGACAGCGCATTCAAGCTGCTTTTCGAGCAGCTTCTGCGTGATGATGATATTAATGAACTCTACGATATTGCCGAAGAAATAGAAGAAATAACCGTAAATGACGAGGTTAAAAAACTCGTTGACGGTACTCTTGAACATAAAGACGAAATCGACAGCATAATATCAGGGTACAGCAAGTCAAGAAGCTTTAACAGAATATCCAAAATAAATATAGCTATCCTCAGACTTGCCCTCTATGAATGTCTGTATGTCGAGAATACCCCCATGAATGCCGCAATAAGCGAGGCTGTAAAGCTTTCGTCAGTATATACTTATCAGGAGGATTCTTCATTCATAAACGGGGTACTCGGAGCTTTTTCCCGTGACAGAAAAGACGGAGATACACAAAATGCCTGATTTCCTCGGAATAGATACAAGCAACTACACTACCTCAGCCGCCTTGTATATCAGCGATGAAAACCGCATAATACAGGAAAAAATGCTCCTCCCCGTCAAGGAAGGTCAGCTCGGTCTGCGTCAGAGTGATGCAGTTTTCCACCATACAAAACAATTGCCTGAAATTATTGAAAAATTATTTAATCAATGCGGGAAAAGAAATATTTCCGCAGTATCTGCATCTGTAAGACCAAGAAATATACAAGGCTCATATATGCCCTGTTTTCTCTGCGGAGAGGGATTATGCCGTTCATATTCGGCAATAAATAATATTCCCATGTACAGTACATCTCATCAGATAGGGCATATTCTTGCCGCATTGTATTCTGCGGATAAACTTGACCTTGTAAGGGGAAAATTCATAGCTTTTCACATAAGCGGCGGCACGACTGACTGTCTTTTATGCCAGCCCGACAGGGATAATGTTCTGAATATAACCGAAATCGGAACATCTCTCGATTTAAAGGCAGGGCAGGCAGTTGACCGCACAGGTGTTATGCTGGGACTTAAATTTCCGTGCGGTATCGAACTTGAAAAGCTTGCCATGAAATCAAATAAAAAATTCAAGGCAAAAGCCGTCCTCAAAGGCGGAAACTGCTGTCTTTCAGGACTTGAAAACAAATGCCGTGATATGATAAACAAGGGCGAGTCTCCCGAAAATACAGCTAAATATTGCCTTGATACCATTGCGGAAACAATAGTTTCAATGACAGGATATGCAATTGACAATTACGGAAAATTACCCCTTGTATTTGCAGGCGGAGTTATGTCAGACTATATTATAAAAGAAAAAATATTGTCGGAATATCCCGATGCATATTTCGCACAGCCGCAGTTTTCATGCGATAATGCCGCAGGTGTGGCGATATATGGATATTTGAAGAATACGGAGAAATATATATGAGCATAATAACCGTAACACAGCTTAACAGATATATCGCCTCAGTTGTAAGGGGTGACAGAAATCTTTCAAATATACTCCTAAGGGGTGAAATAACAGATATTTCCACATTCAGCCGCAGCGGAAAAAATTATCTGTTTTTCACGCTTAAAGACAGTGAAAGTTCTGTCGGAGCGATTGTATTCAATGATGCACTTAAACGTCTGAAATTCAAGCCGACTGACGGTATGTCGGCAGTGATAAGCGGAAAAGTCACTGTCTATGAGCCGAGAGGAAATTATCGCATTACAGTAAATGACATTATCCCTGACGGAGCAGGAAAAGAAAGTGTATCACTTGAACAGCTTAAAAAGAAATTATCCGATGAGGGAATATTTGCCCGTGAACATAAGCGTCCCGTCCCGAAAATGCCGCATAAAGTCGGAGTTGTCACATCTCTCAGAGGTGCGGCTGTAAGGGATATCATAAATGTGATAAGCCGCAGATTTCCGCTCACTGAAATATATGCGGTAAATGCAGTCGTTCAGGGTGAAAATGCCGTTGATTCCATATGCAGAGGAATATCAAAGGCTGAAAATGCAGGCTGTGATTTGGTTATAGTCGGCAGGGGAGGCGGTTCGGCAGAGGATTTGAGTGCATTCAATTCCGAAAAAGTTGCCCGTGCGGTATATAACTGCAAAATCCCCGTAATATCTGCGGTAGGTCATGAAACTGACATATCATTGTGTGACCTTGCATCTGATTTGCGTGCGCCTACGCCGTCAGCAGCGGCAGAACTCGCTGTACCTGATATTCAGGAACTTTACGGCAGAATTGAATTAATTGAGAGAAGAATGAAAAATATCGCTGAAACTTCACTGACAAGGGCGGAAAGCAGATTAAGATATTTAACAGCATCTCTTTCAGCAAATTCTCCGCAGAAAAAATTTGAACTCAATGAACAGAAAATTAATTCTCTTGACAAAAATCTGGAATCTGCCGCTGAAAGATATATCGAAAAGCAGGAAAATATCCTGTCGGAAAAAATAACTCTCCTCGAAAATCTCAGTCCCCTTAAAGTTCTCGCAAGAGGTTATACCCTCGTTTATAACGGAGATAACATAGTTAAAAATTCCGCTGATGTAAATATCGGTGATACTGTTAAACTCGATTTCGGAAAAGGCGGCGCAGATGCCGAAATAAAAAATAAGTGGTGATATAATGGAAAATATTTCTTTTGAGGAAAATATCAAAAAACTCAGTGCTGTCGTTTCAGAACTCGAAAAGGGCGATATTCCCCTCGAAAAAGCAGCACAGCTTTACAGCGAAGGCGTAAAGCTTTCAGCAGTTTGCAGAAAACAACTCGACGAAGCTAAAATTATGATAACGGAGGCAGACGCAGATAAAGCGTCAGAATAATATTATGAGCAATTTTAAAGAAAAATTAAACGAATACGTTAAATATACAGAAGAAAATCTCAGGGCATACAATACCTGTACAGCAGAAAATGAACACCAGAAAAATCTCATAGATGCTATGAACTATTCCCTTGAAGCAGGCGGAAAAAGAATAAGACCCGCCCTTGTGTATGCATTCTGTGAGGCACTCGGCGGAGACATTAAAAAAGCTGTCGCCCCTGCCTGTGCAATAGAGATGATACATACATTTTCTCTCATTCATGATGATTTGCCGGCTATGGACAATGATGATTTCCGCAGGGGCAAGCCGTCATGCCATAAAGCTTACGGTGAGGCTATGGCTATACTCGCAGGCGATGCACTTTCAGTTCTTCCCTTTGGGATTATAGCCGAAGATAATAAATTATCCGCAGAACAGAAAGTTAAAATCATATCCGCACTCGCAAGGGCAGTCGGCAGGGACGGCATGATAGGCGGTCAGGTAATCGACATGGAAAACGAAGAAAGAAATGATGTTGATGAGGATAATCTCCGAAATATGTACCGCTGCAAAACAGGTCAGCTTATCGCAGTTTCATGTGTTATGGGCTGTATCTGTGCAGGTGCGTCGGAAACTATTATCGGAATAGCCGCAGAATATGGATTCAAGCTTGGTCTTGCGTTCCAGATAATAGACGATATCCTCGATGTTGAGGGAAATGCCGAGGAAATCGGAAAACCTGTCGGAAGTGATGCAGAGGAAAACAAAACTACTTTTGTCACTCTTTTTGGTGTTGAAAAAGCAAGAGATACGGCTGATGAAATAACAAACGAGGCTCTCGCCTGTCTTGATAAAATTGAAAACAGCAGTTTTCTCAGAGAACTGACTGAAATGCTTCTGAAACGCACAAAATAAAACAAGGAACTTAAAAGCTTATGGATTTTATAAATGATGGGGGCAGAGTAAGCCTTAAAGAACTTAAACTGCCCGAAGACCTGAAAAAACTTTCACTCAGACAGTGCAGGTATCTTTGTACGGAAATAAGGAATCTGCTCATATCAACAGTCTCGAAAAACGGCGGACATCTTGCATCAAATCTCGGCGTTGTGGAACTTACAATTGCTATACACCGCAATTTTGATTCACCTGATGATAAAATCATATGGGACGTGGGACATCAGTCATATGTGCATAAAATACTCACGGGCAGACTTGACAAGTTTTCAACTATCCGTCAGGAAAACGGCATATCAGGTTTCCCGAAGCCCGAAGAATCCGTACATGATGTCTGTATTTCAGGACACAGCAGTACATCTGTCTCGGTTGCCTGCGGAATGGCTGAGGCAATGCGCCTGCAAAACAAGGACAACTATGCAGTTGCAGTAATAGGTGACGGTGCTATGACAGGCGGTCTTTTCTATGAGGGTATGAATAACGGCGGAAAAGAACTTAAAAGCAACCTGATTGTAATTCTCAACGACAATAATATGTCAATTTCAAAGAGTGTCGGCTCTCTCGAAAAATATCTCACAAGGCTGAGAAATACTGAAAAGTATATGCGTACAAAACGAAAAGTTGAGCAGAATCTCTACCATATACCAATAGTCGGAGTGAAAATGGCAAGAGGTATCAAAAGCGCAAAGGATACACTTAAATCTGCCATGCTCGAAAGAACTATGTTTGAAGATATGGGTTTTATATACCTTGGTCCTGTAAACGGTCATAATCTCTCTGAACTTGAACAGGTTATCCATGTTGCAAAATCATATCACAGACCTGTACTGATTCATGTGAATACCACAAAGGGAAAAGGCTATCTCCCTGCCGAAAAAAATCCGGGGGAGTATCACGGTATTTCAAAATTTGATGTAGTTTCGGGAAATCCCGAAGTTTCGGTATCTGAATGTTATTCAACCGTTTTCGGAAAGGAACTGACAAGCCTTGCGGAAAAAGATGACAGAATATGTGCGATTACCGCAGCGATGAAATACGGAACAGGTTTGCAGTTTTTTGCGGAGAAATTCCCCGAAAGATTCTATGATGTCGGTATAGCCGAACAGCACGCCGTAACTTTTGCGGGCGGACTTGCTTCAATGGGAAATATCCCTGTATTTGCGGTGTATTCCACTTTTTTGCAGAGGAGTTATGACCAGCTTGTCCATGATATAGCAATAGGCGGACTTCATATAGTGCTTGGTGTTGACCGTGCAGGAATAGTTGGTGAGGACGGTGAAACTCATCAGGGACTTTTTGATGTCCCGATGCTTTCAACAATTCCGAATACAACCATATATTCCCCCGCAGGCTATGAAGAACTTAAACTCTGCATGAAAAAGGCTATATATGCCAATAACGGACTTGTGGCAGTCCGTTATCCGAGAGGTGCGGAGGAAATTTCGTTCAACGAGGATTTTCTGAATACAGATTATATATTCATGAAAAACGGAAGTGATACGCTTCTTGTATCATATGGAAGAATTTACAATGAGGTATACAAGGCTCAGACACTTCTCAATTCTGACGGCACAGTCTGCGACAGACTTAAATTAACTAAAATATTCCCCCTGCGCCGTGAAATCATTGATGAAATGAAAAATTACAAGAGAATAATTTTCTTTGAGGAATCTGTCGGCAGCGGAAGTATTTCCGAAAAAACAGGCTTTATGCTTGCTGAATCGGGCTATTGCGGTTCTTACAGCCGTGTAGCCGTTGAGGGATTTGTAAAACAGGCAAAAGTCAAATCATCACTCAGTCAGCTCGGACTTTCATGCGAGAAAATCGCAGACTATGTGAGGAGAAAAATTATAAATGCCCAGACTTGACAGCCAGCTTGTTGCACGGGGAATAGCAAGAAGCAGAGAAAGAGCAAAGGAAATGATAAAATCAGGTGCTGTCACGGTAAACGGCAGAATTATAAGAAAATCTTCATTTGAGGTTATGCCCGATGATGAAATAATATCTTCCGAAAAAGAAATTTATGTCGGTCGTGGAGCTTTGAAACTCGAAAAGGCTGCACAGACATTCGGACTTGATTTCAGCGGCAGGATATGCATTGATATAGGGGCTTCAACGGGTGGTTTCACCGAATATATGCTCATGCACGGTGCTGAAAGAATCTATGCGGTAGATGTCGGCACAGGTCAGCTTGCCGAAAAGCTCAGAAATAACAGCCGTGTAATAAATATGGAAAATACCGATATACGCAGCGTATCCGAGGAGGATACGGGCGGAAAGGCGGACTTTATAAGCGTGGACGTATCTTTTATATCTCTTGAAAAGATACTCCCTGATATTTACAGACTGCTGAAAGACAATGCCTGCGCTGTCGTGCTGATAAAGCCGCAGTTTGAGGCAGGAAAGAAAGATATAGGAAAAGGAGGAATCGTAAAGGAAAGAAAAGTTCATGAAAGAATATTGTCCGGTTTGTGCGGAAAATTTTCTGAAATCGGATTTTCCGCCGCTATGCTGACACATTCTCCCGTAAAAGGCGGAAGCGGAAATATCGAATACCTTGCGCTTCTGAAAAAATCATGTGACTGTTCATATGAATACGATTTCAGAAAAATTGTGAATACTGCTTTCACAGAATTATAAAAGGGGTGGTTTAATGAAAGCAGCTCTCTATCCCAATTTCCAGAAGAAAAATGCCCTCGGCTGCGCCAGAAGAACCTGCGATATGCTCAACAATTCAGGTATAGAAGTGAGTATAAGCGAGCAGTTCAGGGAAAATTTTTCCGACAAGACTTTTGTGAAATTTGAGGATATTGACGTATCAGCTAAAAATGCCGATTTCGTCATAGCAATAGGCGGTGACGGCACTATACTGCGATGTGCAAAATATTTAATCGGCACGGATACAAAACTTCTCGGCATAAATACGGGTACTCTCGGATTTATGGCAGGACTTGAAGCAGACCAGCTTGACAAACTCGCTCTGCTCAGAAGCGGAGATTATGAAGTATCGCAGAGAATGACACTCGATGTGACATTTTCGGGAAAGGACGGGGATATTACATATACCGCCCTGAATGAAGTGGCAGTCAGGTCGGGAAGTTTCAGAATATGTGATTTTGATGTGTGTTCAAACGGCTATCTGATAGGAAAATACCGTGCGGACGGAGTTCTTTTCAGTACGCCGTCAGGCTCTACCGCATATGCTCTTTCAGCAGGAGGTCCTGTAATAGAGCCTGACCTTGAATGTATCGAGATGACATTGATATGTCCGCACTCACTTTTTTCGAGGGCAACATTATTTTCATGTGACAAAAAATTGCGTATGACCGACAGAACAGCAGGAAGTGAGTCAATGGTTATAAGCGTTGACGGCGACCTGTATAAAAGACTTGGAGAAAATGATTCAATAGAAATAGCAAGAGGAAAAAACAACGTTAAGTTTATTAATTTGATAGGCAATTCATTCCACGAATCCCTCTGCCGTAAAATGTGCAGACCGATAAAATAATACTAATATCAAATTTTGTAAATGGAGATTGAATTATATGAAAAATCGCAGACATGATGCAATACTTGAAATAATATCAGAAAAACCCGTCGCTACTCAGGAAATTCTTATATCTCTCCTTAAAGAAAAAGGTATATCAACTACTCAGGCGACACTCTCACGAGATATACAGCAATTATCACTTGTAAAACAAAGAGACGAAAACGGCATTTACAGATATACTCTCCCTGCCGCAGCTGTCACAGAGAAAAGTCTTTTTGAAGAAACAGTTATTTCTGTCGATTACGCAATGAATACCATAGTGCTTAAATGCCGTGCAGGTATGGCACAGGGAACTTGTGCCGCTATTGATTCCGTCAGGCATGAGGGAATTGTAGGAACAATAGCAGGCGATGATACAATTTTTATCCTCGTAAGAAGCGAGGCAGACGCTAAAAAATTGTCAAAAAAATTTAAAAGCGAAATTTTTCACGGAAAGTAAGGATAAATAAATATATGCTCAAAGAAATCTATATCAGAAATCTTGCTGTAATAAAAGAAGCTGTCATTCCGCTGACAGAAAATCTGAATATATTCACAGGCGAAACAGGTGCGGGAAAATCTATACTTATCAACGGAATAAACGCTGTCTTAGGTCACAGAAGCAATAAGGACATAGTCCGCACAGGCTGCGACAAGGCTGTAATAACCGCACTTTTCACCGAACTTTCAGATGATATCGCCCAGAAGCTCGATGAACTCGGTATAGCTCACGATAACGCAGAAATAAGTCTTACAAGAGAAATAAATGCGGACGGCGGAAGCGTATCCCGTATAAACGGCAGAACCGCCTCCGCATCAACTCTCAGGGAAATAGGCTCTATGCTCATAAATATTCATGGTCAGCATGATAACCAGATTCTCCTCGACAGCGAAAAACATTTGCAGATACTTGACGATTTCGGCGGGGATAACACACTCCTCGAAGAATACCGCAGTACGTTCAGAGAACTTCAGCAGACCGCCAGAAAACTCGGTGAACTTAAAAAACTTGAACAGTCACGCATAGAAAGAACAAGATATCTCAATGATATAATAGAGGATATAGGCGATTTAGGCATAGAAGCAGGCGAGGACGACGAACTCGAAAAAGAATACAATAATGCCAGAAATTCCGAAAAAACTATAATTTCAATCAGAAATGCCATACAGACCATAACTGCGGAAGATGCCGTGAATGATATGATTGTTTCCGCAGAATCAGAAATTTCTCCCTATACAGACAACGATGAGGAAATATCCGCACTCTATGAAAGACTTTCAGCCACAGAAATTGAACTTGCGGATATTGCCTCGGAACTCGAAAGAATCGCTGACAGAGTTGAACTTGACGGTCAGCGTCTTGAATATCTTTCCGAACGCCTCGAAATTATCAACAAGCTGAAAAGAAAATATGCCACAGACTGCGAAGGACTTGTTAAATTATATGATGATGCCTGCAAGGAAATTTTACAGCTTGAAAGTTCAGGCGATGAAATAAAAAAACTCAGCGAAAAACGTGAAAATCTCCTCCATACCGTTACAGAACAGGCTAAGGCTCTCTATGAATACCGTGAGGAAACTGCCGAAAAATTTTCGCAGAGAGTTACCGCAGAACTTGAATTTCTTAATATGTCAGGCGTTATAATTGCCGTAAAACATGAAAAAGGCAAACTGACAATTCATGGTATGGATACCGTTGAATTTCTCATATCCGCCAATAAGGGCGAAGAACCTAAGCCGATTTCAAAAATTGCATCGGGCGGCGAACTTTCAAGAATCATGCTCGCCCTTAAAAGCGTCATAGCCGCAAAGGACAGCATACCTACTATGATATTTGATGAAATAGATACTGGCGTAAGCGGTAAAGCTGCCCAGAAAATCGGTATAAAACTCCGTGAAATCGGAAAAGTAAGACAGGTTATATGCGTTACACATCTTTCACAGATTGCAGTCATGGCTGACAATCACCTTATGATTGAAAAGCAGATAATTGACGACAGAACAGAAACTCATGTCATGCAGCTCGATTTTGAGGGAAGAACTGCCGAAATTGCAAGAATTATGGGCGGAGAAAATCCAAGCGAACTGATTCTTAAAACAGCAGGCGATGAACTGAGAAAAGCAGAAAATATATAAATTCAGGAGCAGGTATATGAAAATTTATTCGGCAAGACACGGACAGACTGATTTCAATAAGGAAAATAAAATACTCGGCATAACAGATATTCCCCTTAATGATACGGGAATCTCTCAGGCGGAAATCTTTGCGGAAAATGTTAAAAATCTCGGAGATGTAGATATTATAATTGCATCTCCCATGAAAAGGGCAAGAACTACCGCAGAATTTGCCGCAAAAAAATGCGGGCTTGAAATAATTATTGACGAAAGATTAAAAGAATGGGATTACGGAGAATATGAAGGTCAGCCGAGAAGTGATGTATTTGCGGCTGATAAAGAATTATTCGCCGTCAGAATGGGGAAAACAGGCGAATCACTCTTACAGCTTGCACACAGGGTATACAGCTTTATAGATGATATAATAAAGGATTACAGCGATAAAAATGTACTGGTTGTAAGTCATGGCGGTGTATGCCGAATGATAGAAACTTATTTCAATGATATGACAACAAAGGAATATAGTAACTGGTTTATGGGGAATTGTCAGATAATAGAGTATGATGTATAATCAGAGGAAAATTTGCGCTCTTGCCGTGTGAATGAACGGAACGAAGTGGAGTGAATGAACAGGCAAGGCTATAAAAGCGCAAATTTGACGATGTTAAATAAGGAGTGATTAAATTGAGAATAGGCGTGGATTATTACCCCGAACAGTGGGACAGGTCTTTATGGGAAAAAGATGTCGAACTTATGGCGAAAACAGGCGTTAAAGTTGTTCGCATCGCAGAATTTGCATGGTCAAGAATAGAACCGACAGAGGGTAATTATAATTTTCAGTGGCTTGATGAAATAATCAGTATATTAAAAAAATATTCAATGGGAATAGTTTTATGTACTCCCACAAATTCTCCTCCTTTATGGCTATATCAGAAATATCCCGAAATTATCCGTGTGGGTGCGGACGGCGAAAGGGTACAAATCGGAATAAGAGGTCACAGATGTATAAATTCATCTGTATTTGTCAAGTATGCAAGAAATATAACATCACAGCTTGTAAGAAGATACGGAAAAGACCCTTCTGTTATTGCGTGGCAGATAGATAATGAACTCGAAGCATATCAGTGCTGCTGCAATGAATGTAAGGATAAATTCAGAAAGTGGCTTACCGACAGGTTCGATAATATAAACAATATAAATTTTGTTTTCGGAACAGAGGTATGGAGCAACGAATACAGCGATATATCACAGATTGAACCGCCTACTGTATACCCCAATGAATGGCAGAATCCCGCACTTTGCATGGAGTGGTACAGATTCACCTGCGAGAGTGTGAATGAATATGTGAAGAATATACTCTTTGAAATAAGAAAGGAAAATCAGAAAGTACCTGTTACTACAAATACATGGTTCTGCGAGAATACACCTGATTTTTACAGACTTTTTGAAAAGCTTGATTTTGTTTCATATGACAATTATCCGCCCGTAAATATTCCGAAAGACCCCGAAAGTCTTTATTCTCATGCATTTCATCTCGATTTCATGAGAGGAGTAAAAGAGGATAATTTCTGGGTAATGGAGCAGTTGAGCGGAAGTACGGGAAGCTGGTCGCCCATGTCGCCTGCACCTAAGCCGAATATGATTATGGGTTACAGTTTGCAGGCTATGGCTCACGGGGCTGATACAGTCATTCATTTCCGCTGGCGAACAGCTTTGAAAGGTGCGGAAATGTTCTGGCACGGACTTATTGACCACAGCAACGTTCCGTCAAGAAGATTCTTTGAATTTTCTGAACTCTGCAAAGTAGTTTCAAGGCTTGATATAATAGATACTACAAAAATTATTTCAGATATAGCAATACTTTACAGTGCTGATAATGACTATGCGCTGAAAAATCAGCCCCAGACTGAGGGATATAACTATTTTGACATAGTAAAGACATATCATAAGGCTTTTATGCGTTATGGCGCAAATATAGATATAGTATCCCCCGAAACTGATTTGTCACAGTATAAGCTTGTAATCGCTCCGAGTATGTTCATATACAAAAAGGAAGAAGTCGAAAATATCTACCGCTATGTAATAAACGGCGGAACAGCAGTTCTTACTCACAGAAGCGGTGTAAAGGACGGCAATAATAACTGTATCATGGATAAGCTCCCGACAATATATAAGGAATTAATCGGTGCGGAAATTACAGAATATGACCCGATAGGAAATTCCGAGGGCAAAATAAGAGACTTTGCAGGAAATGAATTTGTATGCCGTCAGTGGTGCGATGTAATTCAGCCAACTACTGCAAGGACTTATGCGGAATACAGCGAAGGATTTTATAGCTGTTGCAGTGCAGTTACAATGAACAGATATTGCGGAGGAGTTGCTTACTATGTGGGAACAATCTGCGATATGGATTTTTATGAGAACTTTGCATCAAATCTCATGCAGCAGACAGGTATTCCAAGACTGAAAGGCTTGCCGCATGGAGTTGAAGTAACAACAAGGACAAACGGCAGAGATGAATTTATATTCTTCTTCAATAATTCCGAGGAAAGCGTCACAATACCGCTCCCGAAATCAATGTACAGCCTTTTGTCATCTGTCGGAAAAAATAAGCTTGAATTAAAACCTTTTGAAATGGAAATAGTGAGAAAATAAACTAACTAAACAGGGGGATTTTTTTCTATATGAAAATAGTATTGCAGAGAGTAAATTCCGCAAGCGTTGAGGTTGACGGTAAAATATGTGGAGAAATTCAAAAAGGCTATCTTATTTTTCTCGGTGTGGGTCATGATGATACGGAACAGGACTGTGAAAGACTTGCCGAGAAAATTATTAAACTGCGTATATTCTCGGACGAAAACGGTAAAATAAATCTTTCACTTGCCGATGTGGGCGGTCATTTGCTGATAGTTTCGCAGTTTACTCTTTATGCCGACTGCCGAAAGGGAAACAGACCGAATTTCATTCAGGCAGGCAGTCCCGAAAAAGCAGAGAATCTGTATAATTATTTCGTTGATTATTGCAGAAACAAGGGCATTAAAACCGAAACGGGAATTTTTGGTGCGGATATGAAAGTATCTTTATGCAATGACGGACCTTTTACAATGATAATTGAATAATCTGAATAATTCTCCCTTTGCTGTCAATAATTGACTGTGAGGGGGGATTTTTTTGAGAAAAAAAGCTGAAAACAGTATAATAATTCTTACTGCGGTATTTTTCATATGTTTTACATTGATATCATTCAGATATTTTAATCTTGCATCTGAAGCCCCGTATCTTGAAACGGCAATGTCAAATTCTTTTATAACCATAAATGCAGACCCCTGTCAGGGTACTATATACGACAGAAATATGAATCCGCTTACTAACAGGAAATATTATTTTCAGGCAGTAATCGTCCCTGATTTTGTAAATTATGATGAAATTGCGGAATATGCACAGGACAGGGAATATTTTGACAAAAAATTCAGGGAGGGGAAACCTTTTTCATTCCGCCTTAAATCTGAGATTGAAGAAACAGATGCAATAACGGTTTTCAGAATCCCCGTAAGGTATTCGGGTAGACAGACTGCACAGCATATAACAGGATATCTTTCCGATAATCAGGGAGTTTCAGGGATAGAATATGCATATAACAGGATTCTGCGGAACGAAAATAATGTAAACAGTGTTACCTATTCAACGGACGGTTTCGGTAATATATTAATCGGTGACGGAAAAACAGTCAGAAGAAGTAATTGTGCAGATACAGGTGCAGTCCTCACAATCGACAGGGATATACAGGGTATATGTGAAAATGCAGGGAAATTCATTCGGAAAGGTGCAGTTATAGTTTCTGATGTGAATAACGGTGATATTCTGGCACTTGTAAGTTTTCCGCAGTATCAGTGGTACAGGATTGAAGAAGCTGTTGAAAATGAAAACAGTCCGCTTATAAACCGTGCATTATGTCCTTACGGGGTAGGCTCGATATTCAAGCTTGTAACCGCCTGCGAGGGAATAAATGAAGGATATGAGAATTATATATATGACTGCAAAGGAATGGAAAATATATCAGGTCAGATTTTTAACTGTCATAAGCTTGACGGTCACGGCAGGCAGACTATGAGCGATGCAATAAAAAACTCCTGCAATACTTATTTCATAAATATGAGCAGGAGTTTTGATATAATGAAATTCCGCAGTCTTGCGGTATCTTTCGGATTCGGCAGGGAGATTCAGTTATGTGAGGGGATAATTTCGTCATCGGGAGTTATTCCGACAGCAGAGGATTTGAATATACCTGCGGAGCTTGCTAATTTTTCGTTCGGACAGGGAAAACTCAGTGCAACGCCCTTGCAGATAAACCGCTTTACCTGTGCAGTCGCAAACGGCGGAGAATTGCCGTTTATGCGTATAATCAAGGGGATAACCGTTGACGGAAAAAATACATCTGATAAAAGTATTCACAAAACAAGGATTATTAATTCTGATACTGCGGAAATTCTCAGAAATATGATGATTTCGGCAGTAAGTGAAAATGAAAATTCAAATGCATCTGCGGAAAATATAAGCGTTGGTGCAAAAACTTCAACTGCACAGACAGGACGCTTTGATGACAGCGGTGAGGAATTTTGTCATGCATGGATAACAGGTTTTTTTCCTGCGGAAAATCCTGAATATGCAGTTACAGTGCTTGCGGAGGACGGAGGTTATGGAAATGAAGCTGCTGCACCGATATTCCGAGAGATAGCTGAAAATATAACCGAATTAAAAAAATCCCGAAAGTAATTCTTTCGGGATTTTATAATCATACGCCACTTTCAACAGCACCGCCATTATCGACAATACCGCCGCCATTATCAACGACACCGCCACCGTTATCCACGATACCGCCGCCATTATCAACGACACCGCCACCGTTATCCACGATACCGCCACCGCCATTGTCAACGATACCACCGCCATTATCGACAATACCGCCACTGCCATTATCCACGATACCGCTACTGCCGTTATCAACAACACCGCCACCGCCGTTATCGACAAT